>Ga0208856_1000055_pt1 | contig 48307 bp, 41 predicted proteins | sample LakMenEpi13Jul12_FD_150690 | JGI IMG/M metagenome (GOLD analysis project Ga0208856, IMG submission 150690) | Freshwater microbial communities from Lake Mendota, WI - 13JUL2012 deep hole epilimnion (SPAdes) | ecosystem: Environmental > Aquatic > Freshwater > Lentic | place: Lake Mendota, Madison...
CTGCCATTGTGTTGATGCTTGTGATCAGCGCAACAGTGTCCTTGTTTTGGTCGCCCTACCCCGTAGGTGACATTGACATCCCCAACAAATTGGCGGGGCCCAGTGCCCAACATTGGTTCGGCACAGACAGTCTAGGGCGAGACATTGCGTCACTCTTGTTGGTGGGCAGTCAAAACTCCTTGCTGGTCGGTTTCATAGCGGTGGGCATTGGTTTGGGCTTGGGTGTACCGTTGGGCTTGTTGGCATCTGCCCGACGCGGTTGGGTAGAAGAGGTGGTCATGCGCGCTGCCGACTTCACCTTTGCTTTTCCCGCTTTGCTGTCGGCCATTTTGCTCACTGCCATTTATGGACCGGGCTTGGTGGTGAGTATCACTGCCATTGGTATTTTCAACATCCCTGTGTTTGCGCGCATCACGCGGGGCACAGCCAATGCCGTTTGGTCGCGCGATTTCACCTTGGCAGCCAGAGCCGCAGGCAAAACCAAATGGGCCATTACATGGGAGCATGTGTTGCCCAATGTGGCCAGTGTGCTCATTGTGCAAGCCACCGTGCAATTTGCCATTGCCATTCTGGCTGAAGCTGCTTTGTCTTACTTGGGGCTAGGCACCCAACCACCCAATCCGAGCTGGGGCCGAATGCTGAATGAGGCCCAATCTCAAATGTTCCAAGCGCCAATGCTGGCGGTGTATCCAGGCGTCGCCATTGCACTGGCGGTACTGGGCCTCAATTTGCTGGGCGATGGACTGCGTGACCTGCTCGACCCTCGTTTGTCGAGAACGCGATAAGCGCATTGGCTTGAACATGACGCCCTCCAACACCACACCTTTGCTGTCCGTTCGCAATTTGCGAGTTGCGCTCCAAACATCCCACGGTCAATTGGAAGCTTTGCGGGGAGTCGATTTTGAGATGCGGCGCGGCGACACTTTGGGCTTGATTGGCGAAAGTGGTTGCGGCAAATCACTCACCGCCTTGGCCATCATGGGATTGCTGCCAGATCGCGCCACAGTTTCGGGATCGATTGCATTGAATGGCACTGAGCTGACTCAACTGAGCGATGAGGCTTTGTGCACCCTGCGAGGTGCCCGCATGGCCATGATTTTTCAGGAGCCCATGACTGCGCTGAATCCATTGCATCCTATTTGGAAACAAATTGCCGAGCCGCTGCAACTGCATCAAGGCATGGATTTGGTTGCTGCCAAAGCACGAGCACTTGAGTTGTTAGAACGCGTTCAATTGCCTCGGGCGCGTGAGCGATTGGACAACTACCCGCACCAACTTTCAGGGGGCCAGCGTCAGCGCGTCATGATCTCTATCGCTTTGGCCTGTCAGCCCGACATTTTGATTGCCGACGAACCCACCACGGCACTTGATGTCACTGTGCAAAAAGAAGTGCTTGCCCTAATTCGCCAATTGGTGGCCGAGGACGGTATGGGCCTGCTTTTGATTAGCCACGATTTGGGCCTCATGCGCGACCAAGTTGAACGCGTCATGGTGATGTACGGTGGTGCTGTTGTTGAAAGTGCACCCACCAAAGCCTTGTTTGGCATGCGAGCCCACCCTTATTCCCAAGGGCTATTTGCTGCGCGCCCCCAGCTGGGTTTGAAGCGAGGCACTCGACTGCAAACCATCGCTGGCAATGTGCCTGAAATTTTCAACTGGCCACAAGGCTGCGCATTTGCCGACCGCTGCGCTTATGTCCAAGAGAATTGCAGGCAGGCTTTGCCGCAGCTTGAACTTGTGTCAGACACAGCCGATGTCATTGATGACAAAGTTACCAAAGATGCTGTCAAGTCGAGGCATGTTGACGAGCATTGGGTGCGGTGCCCCGAATGGCAAAAATTGGAGACCTCTGCATGAAGAGCCCCCACCAAGTTTTGCTGGACGTGCAACATGTGAGTCAGCAATATACTTTGCCTAAGCCTTCGTTGTTTGCCAAGGCAGGGCATATTCAAGCCTTGAAGGATGTCAGTTTTCAATTGACCGCTGGCAAGAGCATGGGCATTGTGGGCGAATCAGGTTCAGGCAAGTCGACCTTGGCCCGTTTGGTCATGGCCCTTGAAAAACCCACGCAAGGCAAGGTGTTTTTCAATGGAAAAGACTTGAATGCGTTGCCGCAAGGCCAGCTTCGACTTGCGCGCAGCGATTTTCAAATGGTCTTCCAAGACCCCTATGGCTCGCTCGATCCAAGGCAAAAAGTATTGCGCATCGTGACAGAGCCACTTCACAGCACCTTGAACAGCGGCTCAGGGCATGCGCTGAGTGCCCAAGATTTAAAAGACCGCGCTGCTTTTGCCCTCACAGAAGTCGGCTTGCGGGCGTCAGATCTCGACAAATACCCGCATGAATTCTCTGGCGGCCAACGCCAGCGCATCGCCATCGCCAGGGCCTTGATCACCCGACCTTCCCTCATCGTGGCAGACGAGCCCGTGAGCGCTTTGGATGTGTCGGTGCAAGCCCAAGTCCTTAACCTCATGATGGATCTGCAGGACCGTTTTGGCTTGAGTTACTTGTTTGTCAGCCATGATCTTGCAGTCATCAACCTGATGTGCGACGATGTGATTGTTTTGCAGCATGGACAGGTGGTGGAGGCTGGTTCGGCCGATGAAATTTTTCAACGGCCACAACACCCCTACACCCAAGCATTGCTAGATGCCATTCCTGGCCTCTCGCAGTGATTCAAAAAACCTGCAAGCCAATGATTTGAAGATGAAGTCTAATTTTTTTTGATGAAGGAGTTTTTTATGACACAAGCACCTCGTTCAACGCGTCGCCAATTGGGCCAATTTGGTTTAGCCCTGGTTGCAGCGGCCAGCATCATTCTTGTTCATCCTGCAGCACACGCACAGTCCAAAAAAGACAGCGTGGTGGTGGGCATGATTTTGGAGCCTACCAGCCTAGACCCCACCACTGCGCCAGCCGCCGCCATTGGTGAAGTGGTGCACTACAACATCTTAGAAGGCCTGACCAAAATCAATGTCGATGGTTCTATCACGCCATTGCTGGCCGAAAGCTGGACCATGGACGCCGATGGCAAAGCCTTCACTTTCAAATTGCGCAAAGGTGTTAAGTTTCAAGATGGCGCAGCCTTTGATTCTGCTGCTGTGAAGTTCAGTTTTGATCGCGCCAAAGCCGAGAAGAGCACCAACAAAGCCAAGGGCGCTGTGTTCAACAACATCAGCCACATCTCCACACCCGACGCGCACACGGTGGTCTTGGTTTTAACCAACCCCGATGGCAATTTCTTGTTCCGCATGGGTGAGAACACAGCCGTCATCTTGCACCCCAATTCTGCAGACAGCGCAGCCACCAAGCCCATCGGCACGGGTCCTTACAAATTGGAAAACTGGGCCAAAGGCACAGCTGTCACATTGACCAAGTGGGACGGCTACCGAGATGCTGCCAATGTCAAACTTAAAAAAGTCACCTTCCGTTTTATCAACGACTCTTCTGCGCAAGTGGCAGCCCTGCTGGCTGGCGACATTGATGGCATGCCTCGCTTTCAGTCACCGCAAAGCTTGAAGCAGTTTCAAACAGACAAGCGTTTTGCAGTTGAAATGGGTAGCACGGCCGGCAAAGGCATCATGACCATCAACAACAAAAAGAAACCTTTTGACGATGTCCGCGTTCGCCGTGCCCTGTCACACGCCATCGACAAGAAAGCCTTCATTGACGGTGTTTTTGAAGGCTTGGCCAAGCCCATTGGTAGCCACATGGCACCGACAGATGCTGGCTACGTAGACCTTACAGGTCAATATGCTTTCGATCCTGAAAAAGCCAAAGCATTGCTCAAAGAAGCTGGCGTGCAAACGCCCTTGAATGTCACCCTCACTTTGCCTCCCCCACCCTACGCCCGCAAAGGCGGTGAAATCTTGGCTGCGCAATTGGCCAAAGTAGGCATCGTGGCCAAAATTGAAAATGTGGAATGGGCACAATGGTTAGGCGGCACCTTCAAAGGCAACTTTGATCTCACCGTTATCAACCACGTTGAGCCACTTGATTACATGGCCTATGCCAACCCCAACTACTACTGGGGCTACGACAGCAAAGCCTTCCGCGATCTTGCGGCCAAGCACTCCGCCACAACGGGCGCCAAAGACCGTACCAAATTGTTTGGCGATATGCAGCGCATGATTGCCAATGACTCGGTCAATGTGTTTTTGTTCAACGCCACCAACACGGCGGTTTACAAAAAGGGGCTGAAAGGCTTGTGGTCCAGTTCACCCATTTTTGCCAACGACATGGCTGCGGTTTCCTGGAATTAATTCATGAAGATTTTGGTGACAGGTGGAACCGGCTTTATCGGCAGCCACACATGTGTGCAGTTGATTGAAAAAGGCTGGCAGCCTGTCATCATTGACTCTTTGGTCAATTCCAAAATCAGTGTTCTAGATCGCATTCAACAAATCACGGGTAATCGCCCTGCCTTTATAAAGGGCGACGTGCGCGATGCTGATTTACTTCAAAAGGTTTTAACAGAGCATGCCATTGAGGCCGTCATTCATTTTGCCGGCTTGAAAGCGGTTGGTGAATCGGTCAACTTGCCCTTGAAGTACTACGACAACAATGTTCATGGCAGCGTGGTGCTGATGCAGGCCATGAAGCAGTGCCATGTCAAAACATTGGTGTTCAGTTCTTCGGCCACAGTGTATGGCGACTCTTCTGAGCCACCTTGGAATGAACATGTGCCCACATCGCCCACCAATCCTTATGGGCAAAGCAAGCTGATGGTCGATCAGATCATGGCCGATGTGTCGATTGCAGACACAGCTTGCTCAATGACATCGCTCAGGTACTTCAACCCGGTTGGCGCTCATCCTAGCGGCTTGATGGGGGAAGATCCACAGGGCATTCCGAACAATCTCATGCCCTTTCTTGCGCAAGTTGCAGTGGGTAGAAGAGAAGTGCTGCAAGTATTTGGCAACGATTACCCAACCTCCGACGGCACCGGGGTTCGCGACTATATCCACGTAACCGACTTAGCAAGTGGGCACATTGCAGCGCTTGTCTACGCCCATGGCCGAAGCGGTCACCACATCTTTAATTTAGGCAGTGGGCAAGGCGTCAGTGTGCTTGAAATGCACCGAGCATTCAGCAAGGCGTGTGGCCGAGATTTACCCTTTGCACTTTCGCCGCGTCGTCCTGGTGATGTGGCAGCTTATTGGGCCGATCCTCAAAAAGCACAAAGTACTTTAAATTGGCAAGCTAAAAAATCAATCGATGACATGTGCCAAGACACATGGCGCTGGCAGTCTCAAAATCCCAACGGATACCCCTGACACGCCAGTGTGCGAGATCCTTAAGGCGTGTTGAGCCAGCCTTTCAATCCTAAGCGGATTTGAAAGTGAAGGGCTCTAGCGGCAGGCTACTGGTTCGACCTGCCAATTTGTCGGCCAACAAGTCAGCAGATCCTGCTGCCAGCGTCAATCCCAAAGTGCCATGCCCGATGTTGGCATAGACATTGTCAAAAGCAGTTTGATCAATGATGGGTCGACTCGAAGGCGTTGCAGGCCGCAGGCCTGCCCAAGTTTGCACCTTGCTGTAATCACCAGCGTCTGGAAAATTATCGCGTGCTTGTTGAATCAAGGCTGCAATGCGATTCGCATCAAGATCTCTGTTTTCACGTCCCAAGTCGACCATACCCGCTGCTCGCAAACGATTTCCCAATTTGGCAAATACTATTTTGTGATGACTGTCAGTGATGGACATAGAAGGTGCGATACCTTTTTCGCAATCGAGCGTGATAGAAAAACCTTTCAGTCCCAACAAGGGTGCATGCGTGTTGAATTTTTGCAGCAACTCGCGACTGCTAAGTCCTGCAGCAACCACAAAGAAGTCTGCTTTGAATTCCGACAATTCTGATGAGCCTGCCGAATCTACAGTTTTCACCTGTTGCAGCAAAGTGCTCTGTGACTTGAGCTTGAGAGCGATACAGCGACGCCCCTTCAGTACTGCTCCCGTGATGCGGGTGTCGTAATGCAGGCTGCCACCGTGCGACACAATCAAACGCTCAAGGTACTTGCAAAGGCCATGACTGTCGACCACATCTTCAGATGGCGTGTAAATACCACCCACCAACTTGCTTTGCATGGCTGCAAGTGCGGGCTCTGTTTGCACGCATTCAGATGGCGATAGAACATGCTGCTCACAGCCCACATTCAAGCTGCGCTGGTAGTTCACTTGTGCAGTGGCCGAAGCCAATGCGGCTGGGTCTCGAAACACCACCAACTTGCCATTGGTGCGGTAATCTAAGGCCGCTGCGGTGGCCCAACTGGCGGGCACATTGGCCAACCATTCTCTCAATACACGCCTAGACAAGTAGCCCAAGCCCAGTAAATCGCGTGTAGTTTGTTGCGCCCTGGCGCTTGTACAGTGCGTTGTAAAACTCAAAGTCCAACGCAAAAAATTAGGCGACAGTGAAGGGTGGATGTGCAAAGGCCCATCTTTTTGGAGCAGCCACTTGGGTAAATTGGTCAGCGCTGAAGGTTCTGCCAAAGGCGCCACATAGCTGTACGACAGTTGCGCACCATTGGCATAACTGGTGACCAAGCCAGGCGCTGCACCTTCTTCAATCACGCTCACTTGCCAGCCATCTTGCATCAAGCGCCAAGCCGTGGACAGGCCCACAATGCCAGCGCCAATGACACACACGTGTTTAGTTTGCGGATTGATCATTTGCCATCGTACTGTTTTCCGAGGGCCAATAGCTCAGGGGTGCCAATCAGTTGATTCAGATCATCAAAATTCAGCATTTGGTCACGCCAAGGTGTGGTGGTTTGGTGCGCCATCAAGCTGCCATAGTAGCCCTGCAAGGTGTGCGCTACTGCGCGTGCTGTGCCACCTGGAAAAATAACAATTCTAAATCCGCGCTCACCCAATTCGGTGGCACTTTGAATGGGCGTTTGACCGCCCTCCACCATGTTGGCCAACAAAGGAATGCGATGCGCAAATTGTGCGCACGCCTGCTGCATTTGCTCGGGTGTGCGCAATGCTTCAATGAACAAGGCATCGACGCCGCAGGCCAAGTAGGCTTCGGCACGGTCTAAAGCAGACTGAATACCTTCTACTGCCAACGCATCGGTGCGCGCCAAAATGAGGGTGTTGCTGCTGTGACGCGCATCCAATGCGGCTTTCAATTTGCCTTGCATCTCTGCCACAGGCACCACACCTTTGCCATCCAAATGACCGCAGCGTTTGGGAAAAGTTTGATCTTCAATTTGAATCATGGCAGCGCCTGCGCGCTCAAAATCGCGCACAGTGCGTTGCGTATTCAGTGCGTTGCCAAAGCCCGTATCGGCATCCACAATCACGGGTACCGCAACTCGGTCGGTGATGTGCGCCAAGGTTTGAGCCACCTCTGTGGCTGTGGTGAGGCCAATGTCGGAGCGACCCAAACGAGAATAGGCAATCGAGGCACCCGACAGATACAAGGCTTCAAATCCTGCTTGTTCGGCAATGAGTGCACTGAGTGCATCGTAGACACCTGGTGCCAACAATGCCTTGGGTTGTTGTAAACGCTGAACCAATGAGTTCGCGTTGACCACTGAGTCTGAACCTGAGGCTTTCAATGTCATCACGTGTTCTCCCGTATTTTTTGAGCGACTGCATGCGCCGCAATATGTCCCCCGGCAATGGCACTGAGCAACCCATTGCCTGACAAATAACCCCAAACCTCTGCACCCGAAACACCTCGCGCTGCACCTCCTGCGGCGTACAAGTTGGGCAAGGTTTTGCCATTGGGTTGAAGCACTTGGCATTGCGCATTGATATTCAAGCCACCTTGCGTGTGAAACAAGGCACCCGTGACTTTGATGGCATGAAAGGGGGCTTCGAGTCGTCGCTTAAAGGTTCGGCCCCAACGGTCTTTGGCGTCTGGGATCTCAAGCACAGTAGCATTGGCCAACTGATTGACTTCAGTCAAAGTTTTGTCCAATGCTATGACGGGGCAACCCACAATGGCTGAGAGCGACTCTGCGTTGGCTGCCGACTTCACGGCACCTGCGGCTTGCGCTGCAACAAAGTCTGGAAAGTCTTGGGCAAAATGCAGCAACTGATTGTCAAAAACATTCCAAGCTACGCTATCGGGCTGATTCAACACTTGAACGGCAGCTTCTGAATACCCTTGTGTTTCGTCGTGAAAACGAGCTCCAAACCTGTTGATTTGAATGCCGCCTTCCATCATGAGGGCCCAAGAAATAAGGCTGCCTTGTGGAACAGCCCACGAACCATGACCTTGGTAGGCGCCCATGTCGGCCAACTCGGCACCCAATTGCAGTCCCCATGCAATGGCACTGCCATCGTTGCCCACATGACCTGCATATTGCGCATCTTTCATGGCGGGCAAATGTTGTTTGACCATGTCGGCATTGCCGCCAAAGCCATTGCAGGCCAAGATCACAGCGTCGCAAGACAGGTGACCAGTGGTTCCATCAGGTTGGGTGAAGCGAAGGCCGTGAACAAGGCCATTGGCATCCGCATCCAATCCGGTCACTTGGGCTTGCGTCAATACCACCACACCCGCTGAATCTGCAGCAGCCCGCAGTCGGCTCATCAATCCTTCGCCTGTTTTTTCAGGCACAGCATGCATGCGATAAACACTGTGGCCAGGGTACAAAAACTGATCGAGCAATTGCCAGGGAATGTGGTGGTGCTCTTCTAAAGCGTCCATCGCAGGTCCAATGGCTTCGCTGTAGGCCGAGACCAAGGCAGGTGCAGCTTGACCATGCGCTTTGTGTTGGATGTCTTGAGCAAACAAGTCGGTACTGTCTTTGACATAGGCTGCTTGCTGCACACGCGTACAAGGCGCGGGCACAAAGCCAGAGGACAAAGCAGTGGAGCCAGCAGGCACAGCATCGCGCTCTAACACCACACATTCAATGCCCAGCCGACTTAACGCCAATGCGGCTGTTAAGCCACATGCACCCGCGCCCACAATGGCAACAGGTGTGTGAATATTTTCTGCCAAACCGGTCATGCCAAACTGCTGACAAAAGCTTCGCACGTCATGACTTGGCCAATCGAGGCCAAATCGGCCAGTGAGGCCTGATGCAACGCATCGCTGAAGGCAGCAGAGCCATCACTTAAAACCACCACCTTGTAGTCGCGCAAATGCGCATCGCGCGCTGTGCTTGCAACGCCGCCATTGGTCACAATGCCGCAGACCACCACCGTTTCAATAGCCGCTTTGCGCAAAACCCAATCTAGCTGCGTATTGAAAAAAGCGGAGTAAGCTACTTTGCACACCACCAAATCAACGCAGTTTTTGAGTTCAGGCACATTGTCTTGACCCACACTGCCTGGCGCAAAATCACCTTTTCGCAAAAAAGGTCGCTTCTCAAGCAGGTGCGGCGACACCATCGGTTCACCCTTCGCGTCAGGCCACAACGTAAACTGACTGGCCGCCACATAGCCACCTTGCGACTTCAAAGCGCGGGCCACTGGCGCAACTCGCGCAGGCAACAACAAGGCCTCTGCACTGACAGTCTTGCCACGTGCATAGGCACCTTGCGGCGACAAGAAATCATTTTGCAAGTCGACAATGATCAAGGCCGTACTGGCCGCTGCGAACTTTGAATCTTGGGTCATGAAAAAACTTTCTTCAATCCAACTGAAAAGGTGGGCATCAGGCTTGAACGGTGACCAACAGATTCCCCATGGCATCTACTTTGGCATCAAAGCCCGGCTCTAACCACACCGTGGTATCGGCTTGCTCCAGGATGGCTGGGCCTTGCACTTGAGCACCCACCGGCAATTCCAGACGCGCATAACGCTGTGCATCCCACCATTGACCTTGGTGGAACACGCGCTGCACACCCAAAGGCTGCGTGCTGCCAGCGCCCACGGGGGCCAATACCGACAAATCAAATTTAGGTCTGCGGCCAATGCGCGCATAGCGCAAATTCATGACGCGTATGACGGGGCCTTCCAGCACACGGCCAAACGCATGTTGATAAGCCTCGGTAAAGGCTGATCGCAAACCCTCTGTACTTAACTGCGCTCGCTGAACATTGACTTGAAGCGTGTGCGTTTGACCCGTGAACAACATGTCCAATGCAATGTTTTCATCCACAACCACAAACCGCACACCCGCAGAATCGAGGCGTGTTTGGCAGGCCTCGGCCAACTTGTCGATGCGCGCCACAACATCTTTGAAATTCACATCACTCAAAGCTTGGTTCAATGTTTGTACCGCGTCATGGCGCATGTCGGCCATCACACAACCCAAAGCCGATGTGACTCCGGGGTAACGCGGTACGATGCCGGTGGCCACACCCACTTCGCGCATCATGGCGCACACATGCAAGCCGCCACCACCACCAAATGGCATGTAGGCAAACTGGCGGGGGTCGTGTCCTTTTTCGATAGACACCACGCGCACCGCACCCGCCATCTTGGCATTGGCCACTGTCAAAATAGCTTCAGCGCCTTCCATGGTGCTGAGGCCCAAGGGCTCAGCTACATGCGTTTGAATGGCCTTCTCTGACAAATCAGAGCGCATGGCTTGCAACAAACCGCCGCCCAAAGGACGATCTGCTGCAATGCGTCCTAACAACACATTGGCATCGGTCACTGTGGGTCTTGTGTTGCCACGGTCGTAGCAAGCCGGCCCCGGCACACTGCCAGCCGACTCAGGGCCTACTTGCAACATGCCACTGGCATCCACAGAAGCAATGGAGCCGCCGCCCGCACCAATGGTTTCAATTTGGATCATGGGCGAGCGAACCACCAAGCCAAACTCGATGGATGTTTGGGATGCTAATGCTGCCTCGCCTTTTGCCACCAAAGACACATCAAACGAAGTGCCCCCCATGTCGCCAGTCATGACATTGGGAAACCCAGCTGCGCGCGCAATGGCCGCACATGCCATCACCCCAGCAGCGGGTCCTGACAAGGCTGTGCGAACCGGCACATCACAAGCAGTTTGGCGCGACATCACACCCCCATTGCTTTGAACAATGAGCAACTCGCCGTCAAAACCTTGGCCACGCAAGTCGGATTCCAAGCGCGTCAAATAACTGCCCACCACAGGCTGTAAAGCGGCATTCAGGGTGGCCGTAGAGCAGCGCTCAAATTCGCGAATTTCTGGCAAGACTTCGCTGGCCGCAGTCACATGCGGGTTGGGCCACATGGCGCGCACCGCAGCCACCGCAGCTTGCTCGTTGGCCATATTGGCATAGGCATTGATGAAGAACACACAGACTGCTTCGCACCCGGCATCGAGCAAAGCTTGCGCTTGCGCCTTCACTTGATCGATGTTCACGGGTGTGTGAATGTGGCCATCAGCCAAGACACGCTCGTCCACTTCCAAGCGAAGTGCACGCGGCACGATAGGCGTGAAACTGCCGCGCAAGCCCCAAGTCTGTGGCCGATCACGACGGCGCATCTCCAAAACATCGCGAAAGCCCCGCGTGGTAATGATGCCAGTGCGCGCTACCTTGCGTTCTAGCAATGCATTGGTGCCCACCGTGGTGCCATGCACAATGCTGGCCACATCCGATGCAGATCCGTCTTCAGAAATTTTCTGAATGCCGTTCATAAAACCACGGGCTTCTTCACCACGGGTTGACGGCACTTTCACAATGCGGGCTGTCCCTGTTTGCTCATCGAGCACAAACAAATCGGTGAACGTACCGCCCACGTCAACACCCACCACCCAGCGTTTCTGGCTCATGCTTTTCCCTTTGAAACGTAGGCTTCTTCAATGTCTTTGGCGCGCGCTTCAGCACTTCGATCGCTGGGCTTGCCCCAGCCACCGCCCCCCGGTGTTTGCAAGCGCACACGCTCGCCCTTTTTCAAGCGAATGCCCAGCATCTTGGAAACCATGGGCGGCGTTTTCCAAACGCCATCGTTTTCGTACTCAAACACATTGGGCAAAGCGGGCTGGCCACCCGCAATGCCCTTTGGCGACGCTTTGCCACGTTCGCCAAAAATAAAAGCTTCTGCTGATTCTTCTAACAACTCAATTTCATACACCGCACCCAAGCCACCTCGGTGCTGACCATCACCGCCTGAGTTGGCACGCAATGCCCACTGTGTAAAGCGCACTGGATAGGCAGCTTCCAAAATTTCCAAAGGTGGAATGGTAGCCGTCGAAATAGGCGCATTGCTGTGCGACAAACCATCGGCATCTGAATGGCCACCATGACCCCCGCCAAAGAAGCTGAACATGACCCAGCGTTGGCCTTTGCGTTTTTCATCAGTACGGTGGCCCGCAATCGACAAGGCATTGATGGTGCCGTAGGCATGCGCCACAGCACGCTTGGGGTCAGCCAATGCGGTGGCACTGAAGATCACATCGATCATGCGCAAAATGGTTTCGGTGTAACCACCCACTGGGCGTGGGCGTTCTGCACTGATTACCAAGCGATCTGGCAGTATGAAGTCCACAGCATCGAGCACACCCGCATTGGCAGGCACATCAGGAAAGACATGCTTTAAAGCCACATAACAAGCTGCCACTGCTGTGGCTTTGGAAATGTTCACAGGGCCCGCGCATTGCGCAGATGTGCGTGAAAAATCCAGCGTCAAACGATCACCCTTGACCGTCATGTCAAGCGCAATGGTGAGCGGTGTGTCGACCACCCCATCGTTGTCCAGCACATCTTCAAAGCTGTAGCAACCATCGGGCAAGCTGCCAATGTGCGAGCGCATCAGGCGCACCGCACGCGCGCGCAACTCGACCATGGCCTGCGCTACTTTGGCATCGCCGTATTCATCGAGCAAGCCATTCAAACGTTTGGCCCCTAATTCCAACGCGGCCAGTTGACCATTCAAGTCACCCCAAAGGCTGTCGGGCAAACGCGTATTGGCGCGCAGAATGGCCAACACATCTTCCTCTAGAACACCAGCACGCAAAATGCGAACAGGTGGAATTTGCACAGCCTCTTGCCAGCACTCGGTGGCAGCAGGGTTGTAGTTACCGGGCACGGCACCGCCCACATCGTGCCAGTGCGCAGCCGAAGCCAAGAAGCAAAAAAGTTTGCCGCTGCGGAAAAATGGCCGCACCAATTTGAAATCGTTGGCGTGCGTGCCGCCTTCGTAAGGATCGTTGAACAACCAAATGTCACCGTCTTGCATGCCGCCGCGCGTGGCAGCAGCTTTGGCAGCCGCACGCACAGCAAACGCCATGGCGCCCACAAAAACGGGCAGCCCAGATTTGCCTTGCACCAAGGTGTCACCAGAGATACCGTCGTAAATGCCATGGCAAGCATCGTGTGCTTCTGCAATGATCGGGTTGAAAGCGCTGCGGTACAGCGTGGCATCCATCTCGTCGGCAACTTGCTCTAGCCGACCACGCAACACCGCCAGGGTGACAGGATCGAGCGCTGTTTTCAATTCCATGGTCTTCTCAATCATTGGGTACTTTGTTCTTTGAATCAGTCGGTCGTGCTGAGTGCTTTGTCGGCCATACGTTGTTTGAGTACGTTGACCAAGCCCCCCGCATTCACCATCTCCATCAGGAAGGATGGCACAGCCTGGCATGTCAATATGTGGCCTTTTGCATTTTTCACCTGAGGCGTGCCTTCGCAATCGATTTGCACAGTCTCGTTTTCTTGCAAAGTTTCAGCCTCAGGGCAGGTCAGTAACAACAAGCCTAAATTGAAGGCATTTCTGAAAAAGAGTCCGCTGTAAGAAGGCGCTATGACCGCTGCAATGCCCAGTTTTTTCAAGGCATCCGCAGCTTGCTCACGCGATGAACCGATACCAAAATTGGGTCCTGCTACCAACACATCGCCAGACTTCACACCCGCTGCAAAATCTGGGCGATGCACTTCTAAACAATGCGCTGCAATGACTTCAATCCCGTGCTTCATGTAGGCGCCTGGTGCCAATGCATCGGTATCAATGTTGGCGCCTACACGCCATACTTTGCGAAATGCCAGCGTGTGATGCGTCATGCCAGCACCTCACGCACATCGGCAATGTGCCCTGCTAACGCAGAAGCTGCAACGGTTGCCGGTGATGCCAAGTAAACCTGAACACTGGCTGGCCCCATGCGGCCTTGAAAGTTTCTGGCCGTGCTTGAAATGACAGTGGCACCTTCTTCAAAAGTTCCGCCATAACCTGCACATGCACCACAGGCATTGGGCAATACACTGGCACCAGCATCGATCAAAATTTGCATCACGCCTTCTTTGGCTGCTTGCGCTTGATCTCTTGCGCTGGCAGGCGCCACCAACAGTTGCACACCGGCTGCCACTTTGCGTCCCTTCAAGACCTCGGCCGCTGCGCGCAAATCGGCCAGCTTGGCGCCCGTACAAGCGCCAATGTAGGCCACTGAAGGCTTGACAGTAAGGTACTCACCGACAGCTTTGGTATTTTCAGGACTGTGCGGCGCGGCCACTTGCGGGCTCAATTGCGACGCCTCAAAATCAAAGCGCTGGCAATCGGCGTTGTCATCTGTTTCAAAATAATCACAATGGTCAATGACAGCTTCCGAGAGACCCACCGATTTCAAATAATCACGCGTGGTGCTGTCGGCTGCAATCAGCCCCACTTGAGCCCCCATCTCAGCGCTCATGTTGGAGAGGGTCATGCGCTCTTGCATACCCAACCCGCGAACTGTGTCACCCGCAAATTCAACAGCTTGATAGTTACCACCATTCATGCCGAACTTGCCAATCATGTGCAACATCATGTCCTTGGCACAAACGCCTTTTTGAAGTGCGCCATGCCAAACCATTCTGAGCGTTTGAGGCACTTGAACCCAAATTTCGCCTGTGGCGACCACGCCCAACATTTCAGTGGCACCAATGCCAAACATGTAGGTGCCAAAGGCACCTCCCGTTGGCGAATGAGAATCACCACCCACACAAAAATACCCAGGCTTTAGATGGCCGCGCTCAGGCAAGACCACATGGCATATACCCTCAGAATCGATCACGTGCGGCAGTTGCCACTCTTTGGCCACATCGCGTGTGATGCGAATGATTTTTTCAGAGTCAGCATCTCTTGCAGGCACATAGTGGTCAAGCACCAGCACAACTTTGTTTTTATCCCAAATTTCAGCACCAATGTCTGCCAGCATGGGCTTTAAGCGGCGTGGGCCAGACGAGTCATGAAACATGGCCAAGTCGACTTGGCATGTCAGGACATCGCCCACGTTGACATGGGCCTTGCCAGCGGCGCGCGCAATGAGTTTTTGGGCCAATGTCGCACCAGAAGCCCTAGCGCCGCTGTCACACCGTAAATCAGTTGCTGTGCTCATCACGGCATCACATTCCTAAATAGGCTTGACGCAAGGTGTCACTGGCCAGTAATTCAGCAGGCTTGCCTGTGAATCGAATCAGGCCGTTTTCCATGACATAGGCTCGGTCAGCAATTTCCAGTGACTGTCCCACGTTTTGCTCCACCAACAAAACGGCCAAGCCACTTGACTTAAGTTGGCCAATCAAGGTGAACATCTCTTCTACCAACAAAGGTGACAAACCCAATGAAGGTTCGTCCAAAATGAGCAGTTTGGGTTCGGCCATCAAGCCGCGGCCGATGGCCAACATCTGCTGCTCACCCCCGCTCAAGGTGCCAGCAAGTTGTGAAACACGTTCACGCAACCTGGGAAAAATACCAAATATTTTTTCTAAATTTTCTCCACGTCTTTCTTTGCCGCGAGTGAAGGCGCCCAGCGATAAATTCTCCAACACATTGAGGTTGGGAAATACTTTACGGCCCTCAGGCACATGAATCAAGCCAGCTTGCACCACTTTGCGAGCATTCCAATCCGTTGTGTCTTGCCCATCAAAGTTCACATGTCCGGCACGCGCTTTGATCAACCCACTGAGCACACCATTCAAAGTGGTTTTGCCTGCGCCATTGCTGCCCAGCAAGGCAACCGTTTCACCTGGCATGACTTCCAAATCAACACCGCGCAAAACCTCTACCGCGCCATAGCCTGCTCGCAACTGTTGAACACTTAACATGGCATTCATGCAGACAACTCCGCCTGACGCAAACGCGCTGCCGTGCCGTGTCCCAAATAAGCTTCAATCACTTGCGGATGCCTTGTGACTTCTGCGGGTGAACCTTGCGCAATCAACTGTCCTTGCGCCAACACCCAAACATGCTCAGCCAAACTCATGACCGCTTGCATCACGTGTTCAATCATGAGCACCGTGACGCCCGAGGCTGCAATCGATCGGATGACTGGAATCATGTCGGCAATTTCTTGGGGGTTCAAGCCCGCCAACACCTCATCCAACAACAACAACTTAGGCTCAGTGGCCAAAGCTCTGGCCAATTCCAAGCGCTTGCGACCTGCCACTGTCAAATCACTGGCCAACTTGTCCAACTGATCGGCTAAACCCACGCGCTCAGCCACTTGTGCCGCCAAAGTCAAGGCTTGCGTTCTAGATGCAGTGTGCAAATGTGCGCCTACTGCAATGTTTTCACGCACTGTTTGGGCCGCGAAAGGTTGCACAATTTGGAAGGTGCGGGTCATGCCCAATTGCGCATTCAAATGCGGTGCTTGCCCCGTGATGTCCTGACCCTGCAAAATGACACGCCCAGTGTCGGGCTTTAAAAAGCCTGACAGCAACGCAAACAAAGTGGTCTTGCCTGCACCATTGGGGCCAATCAAGGCAGTCAAAGAGCCTTGAGGCACAGACAGGCTCACATCTTGAACAGCTTTCAAGCCGCCAAAGGACCGACTCACACCTTGAACTTCCAACAAAGGCTTAGTCATTGCGCCTCCACAACTTGGGCGTGTAGTTTGCCAATCCAGCAATGCCGCGAGGCAAGAACATCACAATCACAATGAGCACTGAGCCGTAAATGATCATGTTGATGCCGGGCATTTGGCCAAACAAATTGCGCGTGACATCAGCCAACACGTGCAGCGCCAATGCGCCCAATAGGGGGCCCCACAAAGTTCCCATTCCACCCACGATGGCTCCCACCAGAGCTTCTACCGAAGTATGCGATCCAAAACCAATGGCAGGGTCGATGTATTGAAACACCTGCACATAAAACGCGCCCGCAGATCCCATCAAACCACCAGAGAGAACCGTGGCCCAAGTTTTCACATGAAAGGGGTTGACCCCCACGGCACGGGCAGCATCTTCGTTATCGCGCACGGCTTGCAGGTATGCCCCAAATCGTGAATTGCGCAAATAAGCTGTGACGCACAAAGCCAAAGTGACCAGACCCAAGATAAGCCAAACAAAGCCAGCGCGAGAACCAAATTGCATGTTGCCTACAGACTCCTTCAAGGGCAGCATGAGGCCCACACCAGCACCTGTGAATGGCACCGACAAACACACAATTCGAAACACTTCTGCAAAGGCCAAAGTGACCAATGCAAAGTAAGAGCCCTTCAGGCCATATCTAAACGACAAGGCACCCACCCAAGCCCCTACCAGTGCCGCCATCAACATGGCTGCAGGCAACGCCAGCCAGGGGTTCCAGCCCCAAGTCAATTGCGCGATCGCTTGAAAATAAGCGCCGGTTCCAAAAAACAAAGCATGACCAAAAGAGAACTGACCGCCAAAGCCACCCAGCACATTCCACGCTTGCGCAATGAGACACGCAAACAAAGCCATCATCACAAAATTCAAAACAACACCGGAGTGCGTGAAAAATGGAATGGCCGCCACAATCCAAACAAACAGCGCAATGCTGAAAATATCTTTGCGCACTTGTGTCATGAAAAGCACCTCATGTCTTGGCCCCAAAAAAACCTTCCGGCCTTAACAAAAGCACGCCAATGAAAATGACGAAGATGCCCACCTGACCTAAAGACTCACCTAAAAATAAACCGCCAAACGACTCCACCACGCCAATCAACAAACCGCCCAACAGCGCGCCAGCAAAACTGCCCATGCCGCCTAGCACCACCACCGTGAAGGCCACCAGCACAAAGCCATTGCCCACTTGTGGATTGACGTAATAAGCGGGCAGCAAGAAACAAGCGGCGGCCCCTAAGCAAGCCAAACCCAAGCCAAAGCACATGGCGTACACGTGCTCCACATCAATGCCCATCAGACGGGCGCCTTGTTTTTCCTTGGCAACTGCGCGAATGGCTCGGCCTAAATCTGTGCGTTGCAAAATCACAATCAGCAAAGCAGAGACCACCAAGGCACCCGCAAAAGCCACTAATTTAGGCAAAGACACCATCACTTGGGCAGCCTCCGGTCCTATGGCCACTGTGGTCAATGTGTAGGCTGTCTCGATGGTTCGGGTGTCTGATTTGAAAAATAACAGGGCGAAGTTTTCCATCACGATGGAAAGGCCCAAGGTGACCAGCAAAATGTTTTCATCTTTGCCATGGCTGGCCCTGTTAATCACAATGCGCTGCATGGCATAGCCCAACACAAACATGGCAGGCACCATGATCGGCAAGGCCATGTACGGGTCAATGCCCCAACGCTCTTTCAGCGCATAAACACCATAGAGGGCCATCATGAGCGAGGCGCCATGCGCAAAATTGATGATGTGCAACACACCATAGATCAAGGTCAACCCGAGCGCAATCAAAGCATAGACTGCGCCCGTGGTCAGACCATTGAGCAAGGCCGACAGCAAAATGCTGGCATCAAACATCATCAAACCCTTTTGCTGCGCAATTCAAACAGAAAGCATCAAGCCTTCAAGGGGAAGATCGGTTCCACTTCGCGGTAGTCGCGTGGCACGATCACCTTGATGTCGCCCTTGACCACTTGCGTCATCAAAGGCTGTGCACCCATGTTTTGGCCATTCACAAATTGTGTGGCGCCGTAGGGCATGATGTGATTCGAGAAGGTGCTCTTGGTCAAAGCATCAATGATGGCCGCACGGTCGGTCGACTTGGCGCGCTCAATGGCATCGGCCAACAAGGACATGGCGGTGTAGGTCATGAACACTTCGTAGCTGAAGAACTGACCTTGCGCTTCCACACGTTTTTTGAGTTCCAAAGAACGCTTGTCGCGGGGGTTGAACCAGTGATTGCAATCGATGATGCCGTTGGCCGCCTCAGGAAACTCTTTGACAAACTTGTAGCTAGACGCCGCGCCGCCGAGCACAGAGTAGATGGCCTTTGGCGAAATTTTTTGCTGCTGCATGGTGCGAACCAACAACGCATATTCGTTGTAGTAATTGGCAGGAATCACGATGTCAGGGTTGACCTGCTTGATGCGCAGTGCAATGTTGTTGAAATCGCGCGTAGGGTTGGCGTGCTTGATCACTTCTTTCACGTCGTAGCCATAACCTGGCAACTCTTTAGACAACAAGTTGGCAGTGCCGGTACCAAACAAAGACTCTTCGTGAATGATCATTACAGAGCGAGCGGGCTTGCCTGCTGCTGTATTCAATACGTGCAAGTTAGCTACAGCCACTTCGGCACATTTTCTGTAGCCTGGGCCAAAGCGGAACGTGTTTTTCAAACCGCGTTCCACAATTTGATCGGCCACGCCCACGTCCACCACGTGAGGCAAGTTGTACTTGGCTGCCGCTTGCGTGGTAGCCAAACAAATGGCAGACGCAAACGCACCCACCACCGCGCTAACACCGGCTTCGTTCATCTTCTCAATTTCGGCCGTGCCGGCTTGGGGACTTGACTGGGCATCGCCCAACATGGCTTCAATTTTGGCGCCGCCCAATGACTTGATGCCGCCAGCCTTGTTGATGTCTTCAATGGCCATCAATGCGCCCATGCGGCACTGCTGACCCGAATACGCAAGCGCGCCCGTGACGGGATGCAACACACCCACTTTCACTGTCTTCGCTTGCGCGCCGGCAATCAAGGGGAAAGACATGGCAGAAGCCGCGGCTGCGGTCTGGCTCATAAAGTGACGACGTGTGGTCATGGGAAGCTCCTTTGGTAGTTCGAAGTGAAGATCAATGAAAATTAGCCGACAGTTCCTTGTCCACCCAGATTTGGGCGTCAATACTGCCAACACGGGACAACTGCATTTGGTACTCGTAACGATCAGGACGATAAAGGCCCTGCAACCACTGAACAGGTTTTTCCTGATCATCGTAAACTAATCGGCGCACCGCCAACAAGGCGGAACCCACCGGCACATCCAAATGACGCGCCGTTTCGGCATCGGCCAAGCGCGCAGAAATGGATTGTTCTGCGCGACCCACTTTGACACCCGCCTCTTCCAACAAAACCAAAATTGGCTTTTGCGCCAACTCCCGACGGCCAAAACCATGCGCAATAGCCTCTGGCACCCAAGTGGTGATGTGAGAGACAGGGCCTTCACGCGTGCTGCGAACACGCTCGGCTTTTTGTACCATGGCACCCACCGCCAACTGCAACTTATCGCCGACATCTTTGGGCGCCTTGAGGTGCTGCACAGAAATGACTTTGACTGAAGTTCGAAGACCCATGGTGACCAAGTTTTCTAACAGCCCCGTCAATCTGGCTTGCTGACCTTCATGGTTTGACACTTGACTCAACTTGCCTGGCTTTTCAAAACCTTTTTGATGCAAAGGCCGAGTTCCCCTGCCTGGCTCTCTTTTAATGAGACCCTCTTCGGCCATTTGAGACAGGGCTCGCCGCACCGTGACGCGCGCTACTGCGTACTGTTGCATGAGCGCCAACTCACCTGGCAATCCGGAATCAAACTTGCCTTCCTGCAATTTTTCGCACAAGACCAGATAAATCTGGTGGTACTTGGGCAAGGGTAGGTTTTGATTCATGGCCCCAGTGTTCCATCAGTCCTAATGATCTGTCAATAGGACATTCCTTAGGACAAATTAAGTGCATGACCTGCGGCCCAAGCAAATCGCTTCATGCAATACGCTCAAGCCTTGCTCAAAGTTCAAGCATATTGGGTTCTAAGTTCTCGCTTGAGCAATTTACCGCTTGGGTTTTTTGGCAGAGCCTCTGCAAACACCACCCGCTTGGGCGACTTGAAACTGGCCATGTGCTGGTTGCAGTGCGCCATCACTTCAGCCTCGGTCAGGGACTGCCCCGTCTTCAGCACAATCACAGCGGTCACGGCCTCTACCCACTTGGGGTCAGGCAGTCCGATGACCGCCACTTCACTGACGGCGCTTAAACGGTAAATCATCTCTTCGACTTCGCGACTGGCCACATTTTCGCCACCCGTTTTGATCATGTCCTTCTTGCGGTCCACCACACTGATATAGCCCTCGTCATCAATGGTGGCCAAGTCGCCGCTGTGAAACCAATCGCCGGTAAAAGCGGCACGGGTTTTTTCTGCGTCATTGAAATAACCCAGCATCAAATGTGGCGAGCGATGCACGATTTCACCTACCTCACCCGGCGTCACGTCTTGCATGTCATCGTTCACCACGCGTGTTTCAACATTCAACACAGCGCGGCCGCATGAACCGGGCTTGCGCAACTGGTCTTCTGGCCCAAGCATGGTAGCCAAGGGTGCAATTTCGGTTTGGCCATACAAATTCCACAAACGCACCTTGGGCAGACGCGAGGCCAATTCTTTCAAAACCTCAACGGGCATGATCGATGCGCCGTAATAACCCTTCGCCAAATGCGCAAGCTTGTTAGGGTCAAACAAGGGAGAACGCAAGAGCGCAATCCAGACCGTGGGCGGAGCAAAGAAACTGGTGATTTTGTATTTCTCAATGAGCGCCAACAAGTTGTCTGGCACGGGTTTGGAGGTGATCACATTGCTGCTGCCAATGTAAATGGCCGGACCAAAAAACACATCCAACTGTGCGCAGTGGTAAAGCGGCAGAGCATGCAAAGCCAAATCGTGTTCTGCAATTTCAGCATTCACCACACAGCTCACATACTGCCAAAGCACTGCATCGTGAGTCAGCATGGCCCCTTTGGGCATGGACTCCGTGCCACTGGTGTAAACAATTTGGGCCAAGTCGTGGCTGGCCAAACCCGATTCGGGCAAGGCATGGTTACAAGCTGCCAAATCATGAAAGTTGTGCATGCCAGGGACAGGCTCACTTTCATCTTCCGATGGCAACCAGACAAACTGTTTGACTTGGGTTTCCAACTTCGAGGCTTGCTTGGCCAATTCTGCCAAGCCACTGTCTGTGGCCAAAGTTTCTGCGCCAGCATGGCGCAAGATGTACGCCACTTCATCGGCCTTCAACATGAAATTGATGGGCACCATGACTGCGCCCATTCGCGCCAAGGCAAAGCGCAAGGCGGCAAATCCGTGAGAGTTTCTGGCCAAGACAGCCACCCGATCTCCCGGCTTCACCCCGACGCCCGAAAGACCAGCGGCAAGGCGCGACACCAGTGCATCAAATTCAGCATAGGTCCAAGCCGTTTGACCGCACACAATGCCCAGCTTTTGGGGCAATCGCAAAGCGGTGCGCCGAAGCGCATCGGCAATGGTTTGGCGCCTGACAGCGGGTGAAATAAGGGGCTGTGCCGAAGTTGACATTCAAAAACTCCAAATCAAATCGATAATGGCGAGATTGAACTTGAAAACTGAGAGACTGCAATTGGCACTTCCACCACCCTCCCCCCGAAAACTGTCACATACGAGAACCGCAGTCTATTCAGGCTTCGAGCGGGAAGACGGCATGTGGGACATTGAAGCCGCCCTCACCGACGTCAAGACCTACAGCTTCGTCATTCCCAGCCAAGGCCCGCGCGAGGCCGGTCAGCCCATTCATGGATTGAACATTCGCCTCACTGTGGACGATCAATTCATCATCCACGACGTACAAACAGACATGGCCCACATCCCCCACCCAGAATGTGACCAAGCCCCCCAAGGCATGCACAAGTTGATTGGCTGCACCTTGGGTTCAGGCTGGCGTAAAACCATTGATGCGCACATTGGCGGCATTGCCGGGTGCACCCATCTGCGAGAGATGTTGTTCAACATGGCCACGGCGGCCTACCAAACCATTCCTTCTGCGCGTCAATTTAGAAACCAGCAAGCCGGTTTGCCCGATACGGTTCCCACCACACCGCCACCGCATGTGGGCAAATGCATGTCATGGGCCTTTGACGGACCCGTGGTGCAACGCCATTACCCTATGTTTTATAGAAAACCGGGCGAAACTGTATAACGCAGTCCCTGCGATAATCTGCCTTTCCATAGCGCGCCGCCATGGCGCGCTCCTTCCATCAGCCCCTGGATATAAACCAGTCACCGCTTGGAGTCTCTTGTGAGCAAAAAAGTATTTATCAAAACCTTCGGGTGCCAAATGAATGAGTACGACTCGGACAAAATGGCCGATGTCATGAAGGCCGCCGAGGGTTACGAGCCCACCCAAAACGTCGACGAAGCCGACCTCATTTTGTTCAACACCTGCTCGGTGCGTGAACGCGCGCAAGAAAAAGTTTTCAGCGACTTAGGCCGCGTGAAGCACCTTAAAGAAAAAGGTGTTTTGATCGGCGTGGGCGGCTGCGTAGCCAGCCAAGAAGGCGCCGACATCATCAAACGTGCGCCCTATGTTGACGTGGTGTTTGGCCCGCAAACTTTGCACCGCCTGCCAGAACTATTGGCCGCTCGCAGCGCCAAAAAACGTCCTCAAGTGGACATCAGTTTTCCCGAGATTGAAAAATTCGATCACTTGCCACCCGCCAAGATGGACGGCCCCACCGCCTTCGTGTCCATCATGGAAGGCTGCAGCAAATATTGCAGCTATTGCGTGGTGCCCTACACCCGTGGCGAAGAAGTCAGTCGCCCCTTTGAAGACGTGTTGGTTGAAATAGCAGGCTTGGCCGAACAAGGCGTGCGCGAAATTACCTTGCTGGGTCAAAACGTCAATGCTTACCGTGGCAAGATGGGTGACACAGCCGAGATTGCAGACTTTGCCTTGTTGATTGAATACGTGGCCGACATGCCTGGCATTGAGCGCATTCGCTACACCACCAGCCACCCCAACGAATTTACCCAGCGCCTCATTGATGTTTACGACAAAGTGCCCAAGTTGGTCAGCCACTTGCACTTGCCCGTGCAACACGGCTCCGACAGAATTTTGATGGCCATGAAACGCGGCTACACCGCCATGGAATACAAAAGCACCATTCGCAAACTGCGTGCCATCCGACCCGACATGGCCATGAGCAGTGACTTCATTGTGGGCTTTCCGGGCGAAACCGACGAAGACTTCAACAAGATGATGAAGCTGATTGACGACGTGGGTTATGACACCAGTTTCAGCTTCATCTTCAGTCCACGTCCTGGCACCCCTGCGGCCAACTTGCACGACGACACGCCACACGACGTGAAGCTCAAGCGCTTGCACCATTTGCAAGCCACCATTGAAGCTAATGTGAAACGCATTGGTGACAGCCGCCTGAACACGGTACAACGCATTTTGGTAGAGCGCCCCGCACGCAAAGACGCCACTGAAATGGCGGGCCGCACCGAGTGCAACCGCGTGGTCAACTTTCCAGCCGGCCCCAACGGCATGCGCTTGGTGGGTCAGATGGTCGATGTGCGAATCAATACCGCGCTGTCACATTCGTTGCGCGGCGATTTGGTCACAACAGAATCAACGATCCTTTGATACATGGCGGCGAAAATCGCCATGCTCAATTCTGCGGCGCCCCTCTAAAGACCAGTTGTAAATATAAACCTGAGCGCGCACAGTGGCTTGCGCTTCGCCTGCAAGCCATGTGACCTCTGCAGTTCGACGCAAGTACATGGAGTTTTCGATCGAATCAGGGTCCACTGCTTCCAACGCATCCAATCGCGGCCAATGAGGTGCTTCAATTTTGTAGAGCTCTCCCAAAACCGGCCCCAGCGGCGCAGACAACTCGCCCGAAACCAACATGGCGGGATAGTCACCCATGTCAAACAAAGCACCTTGCACAATAGCTGGGCCAAGGCACGCCGCACCCACCATGTGGTGATGGTTACTTAAACCCGATAGCAAAGTACCGTAAACAAACAGCAACTCAGTTGCGTGTGGAAGTTCCTTGGGCAAAATCATTTTCATCCTTCACATTTTGCGTTAAAGTGAATTCATGAGAGCAGAACAAAATGAGCGCTTCACGCGCATCGGTCAAGGCACACCCTGTGGCGAAATGCTACGTCATTATTGGCACCCCGTTGCTTTGATGGATGAATTCGATCCCAAACTTGACCCTACCATGGCCATCCGCCCGGTCAAAGCCGTTCGCTTGCTGGGTCAAAATTTGGTCTTGTTCAAAAATGCTCAAGGTGAATTTGGCTTGCTCGACCGAGACTGCCCCCACCGCGGCGCCGACTTGGCCTACGGCCGAAACGAAGGTGATGGCCTGCGCTGCCCATTTCATGGTTGGAAATTTGATGTCACTGGGCAATGCCTAGAAACGCCTGCAGAACCCAAGGGCAGTGTCTTGTGCACGCGCATCAAACAACGCAACTACCCTGTGCAAGAACGCAGCGGCATTTTGTTTGCATGGATGGGGCCAGAAGGTAGTTCACCGCCACCCCTTCCTGCCATAGACTGCTTTCAGGCGCCCGGCACTCACACCTTTGCCTTCAAGGGTTTGTGGAACTGCAATTGGCTTCAAGCTTTTGAAGTGGGCATCGATCCAGCACACGCTTCTTTCTTGCACCGCTTCTTCAGCGATGCTTCTCTAGAAGACACCTACGGCAAACAATTTCGAGGCGCCAGCGCAGGCGAAATTGAGGGTGAAAAATGGCCCATGACTCGTGTGATGCGAGAGTTTGATCAACCCGACATTGCTTATGCCGAAAAACCCTACGGCTTGCAACTCACCACGCTGCGCCCCTTGAATGACAAACTCACACACGTGCGCATCACCAATTCATTGTTTCCCAACACCTTCGTGATTCCATTGTCCGAATCCATGACCATCACGCAAATGCATGTGCCCGTCGACGACACGCACACATACTGGTATGCAGTGTTTACCAGTTTCGCCAATCCAGTCGACAAAGACACCATGCGCAACCAGCGCTTAACGGCTGTCAATTTACCCAATTACATTCCCAAGTCTGGGCAGCACAACCATTGGGGATTTAACCCCGAAGAACAAATGACGCGCACATTTTTAGGCATGGGCGAAGACGACATCAATGTGCACGATCAGTGGGCCTGTGAAAGCATGGGCGCCATTCAAAATCGCACACGCGAACATTTGGGAACCACAGACAAAGTCATCATTGCCAATCGGCGCATGTTGGCCAAGGCCATTGACGATGCCGCCGCCGGTTCTTTGCCCCCTGGCTTTGCCAACCAAGCAATCGCCTCAACACGCTTCGGCCCCGATACGGTCGATGGCATAGCACCTGCGCAAGATTGGCAAACCTGGTCACAGCAAACCATGCAAGGCAAACGCGATGGCGCGCCTTGGGATGCGTCCATTCACAGCGCACCCTGATGGTGAAAGCGTGAATTCATGATGGCATCAAACCCTGGTACTTTTGCTGACAAGTGCGGTATCAACACTCCTGCACGACAAACAGAAGTAGCGCGTGTTCTGGCCTTAGCCCAAGCCTCAGGCCTTGAATGGATACGTTTGGTGTGGTGCGATGTGCACGGCAGTTTGCGCGGCAAAACATGGGTCACCTCCGAGTTGGCCACCGCCCTCGCAGAGGGCATGGGCATGGTCAGCACCCTCATGCTCAAAGACACCTCCGACCGCACGGTGTACAAGGTGTTCGAGGCCGATGTCAAAACTGAGTTGCCTGGATTTGAAGGCGCTAGCAATGTCATGCTTCTGCCCGATCCAAGCACTTTCAAAATACTGCCATGGGCCGAAAAAACTGGATGGCTTTTGTGCCAACCGTGGTTTCCCAACGGCCGAGCCGTACCCTATGACTCACGCCGCATCTTGCAAAGTGCGCTTGAAAAACTGGCCGCCAAAGGCTGGGGCATGAAATGCGGTCTGGAAGTTGAGTTTCACATTTACAAACTCAAAGATGCAGAACACGGCGACGATGCCGATCCTGTACAAGCTTCGTGGCCTGGGCCCGCACCCCAAGTCAGCATGATCCATCCTGGCTTCAACTTATTAAATGAGTTGTGGTTTGACCGCGCAGAACCTGCTCTGAGAATTGTGAAGCAAACCGCTCAGGACTTGGGTTTGCCGCTGCTATCTTTAGAAATCGAACTCGGCCCCAGCCAAGTTGAAGCGGTGTTCAAAGCCACCGATGCCATGACCGCCGCCGACAACATGGTCTTGTTCAGAAGCGCCGTCAAACAAGCCTTGCGGCGAGGCGGTTATCACGCCACGTTCATGTGCCGACCCCCGTTTGACAACATCATGAGCAGCGGCTGGCACCTGCACCAATCGCTTTATGACTTGTCTTCTGGTCACAATCTTTTTGCACGGACTTCACAACAAGACATTCAAGAAGCCCAAGCTCTTCGGGCCAACGATGCTCGCCACACGCTGTCCAACATGGGCGCACATTATTTGGCAGGCTTGTTGGCGCATGGCCAAGGCATGACGTCTTTGTGCACCACCACCGTGAATGGCTTTGGCCGCTTCAAACCTAACGCACTCGCACCACAAGCCATTTTGTGGGGTCGTGACAACCGGGGTGCCATGCTCAGAGTGGTGGGCGGCACGGGCGACCCTGCCACACGCATTGAAAACAGATTGGGGGAACCTGCCGCCAACCCCTACCTGTACATGGCCTCGCAAATTTTGGCTGGATTAGATGGCATTGAAAATTCATTAAGTGCACCCGAAGCCACAGAAACGCCCTATGCAGAGGCCGGCTTGCGCCTGCCGACTACATTGGGTGAGGCCCTTACTCACTTAGATACAAACACGGTTTTGAATACAGGCTTAGGCCGAGATTTTGTACATTATTACCAACGCATTAAGCAGTCAGAGCAAACACGTTTCAATGACGCAGAAGACCCTGTTGAATTTCAGCGGCGCGAGTATTTCAGCCGCATTTAAGGTCTGCCCAACGCGAAGCGGCTAGGCAACCTAGACCATTGGTTGTTAGCGTTTCATGCCGGGGAATCCGCCCCCGCCCATGCCACCCAAGCCGCCCATACCCTTCATGCCCCCTAAGCGCTTCATCATTTTCATCATGCCGCCGCCCGACATTTTTTTCATCATGTCTTGCATCTGCTCAAACTCTTTGAGCAAGCGGTTCACGTCTTGCACCTGAACGCCTGCGCCCATGGCAATGCGGCGCTTACGGGTGGCCTTGATCAGCTCGGGTTTGCTTCTCTCTTTGAGTGTCATGCTGTGAATGATGCCTTGCTTGCGGGCGATGTCTTTTTCTGCTTTGCCCAAATCCATGTTGCCCGCTTTGGCAGCAAGTTGGCTGGGCAGTTTGTCCATCAAGCTGGACAACCCACCCATCTGTTTCATTTGCTGAATTTGTGCCAAGAAGTCATTCAAATCAAAGCCAGCGCCGCTTTTGACTTTGGCCGCCATTTTTTGGGCGGCCTCCATGTCGATGCCTGCCGTGACTTGCTCGACCAAGGCCAAGATGTCGCCCATGCCCAAAATGCGGCCCGCATGACGCTCGGCGTCAAACACTTCGAGACCGTCAATTTTTTCGCTGGTACCTGCAAACTTGATGGGCGCGCCCGTGATTTGACGCACGGACAAAGCAGCGCCACCGCGTGAGTCGCCATCCATCTTGGTGAGCACAATGCCAGTGAGTGGCAGCGCATCGCTAAATGCTTTGGCTGTGTTGGCGGCATCTTGACCTTGCATGGCATCGACCACAAACAAGGTTTCCACCGGATTCAAAACAGCGTGCAGTTCGCGAATTTCGGCCATCAAGGCTTCGTCAATGGCCAAGCGGCCGGCTGTATCAACCAAAAGCACGTCAAAGAAATGTTTGCGCGCGTAATCAATGGCGGCGCGCGCAATGTCCAATGGCTTTTGATCGGGTGAGCTTGGAAACCATTCGGCGCCGGCTTGCGCTGTGACTGTTTTGAGCTGCTCAATGGCCGCGGGTCGGTAGACGTCGCCCGACACAGTCAGCACTTTTTTCTTGCGTTTCTCTATTAAGTGCTTGGCCAATTTAGCCGTGGTGGTGGTTTTACCAGCACCCTGCAAGCCCGCCATCAAAATCACCGCCGGCGGTTGCGCCGCCAAGTTGATATCGGCCACGCCATCGCCCATGGTGGCTGCCAACTCGCGGTTCACGATGGCCACCAAGGCTTGGCCGGGTTTTAAAGAACCCAAGACCTCTTGGCCCAAGGACTTTTCTTTGACACGGGCAATGAAATCGCGCACGACGGGCAGCGCAACGTCGGCTTCTAAAAGTGCCATGCGCACCTCACGCAGCATGTCGGACACGTTGGATTCCGTGATCCGCGCTTGTCCGCTAATTTGCTTAACGAGTAGCGAGAGTTTGTCGGTGAGAGCGGAGGCCATAAAGAAAATTTTTCATAAACCGCTAGCTTTTGAGCCCATTGCCAGATTGCAGCGGCTCAAAACGCTAAACTAGGAAGCATGATTTTAGCCAGTCCCTCTGAATTGGCCATGTGGTTGTCACTTTTAACCATCATTGCCTATGTCATTCCCGCTCTTGTGGCGGATCGAATGGGCCCCAATTTGACCCGTCGATACCTTTGGTTGGCATGGCTCATGCATGCTTTCACGCTGGGGCTGGGGCTTTGGGGCGAAACACCCCGATTTGGCTTCGCGCCCGCATTGTCCGTCACCGTCTGGTGGGTTTTGACAGCTTATACGGTTGAAAGCCAATACTTTCCGAAGTTCAAAGCACGTTGGGTCATGGCCGCTCTGGGTAGCGCAGGGGTGGGATTGTCTTGGTACTTTCCAGGCCAACCGCTGCAGGTCTCTGCTTCTATATGGTTACCCTTGCACTGGGCTTTGGGCATTGCGTCCTATGGCATGTTTGCAGCCGCCGTGGTTCACGCTGCCCTCATGACCAGCGCCGAAATTGAAATTCGAAAAGGCAACGAAAACCAAAGCGGCCTGCCCTTGCTCACCCTTGAGCGCCTGATGTTCCGATTTGTGCTGATCGGCTTTATTTTGCTGACCTTCACCCTGATCGCAGGCTTTGTTTTTGGCGAACAGCTGTATGGCGCCGCAGGCGTTCATTTGAAGTGGGATCACAAAACCGTGTTTTCTGTTTTGTCTTGGCTCACCTTTGGCGCCCTTTTGCTCGGCCGCCATCAGTTTGGTTGGCGTGGCCGGCGTGCTGTTCGAGTGCTCTACACAGGCTCAGCATTTTTGTTGTTCGCCTACGCTGGATCGCGGTTTGTACTTGAAGTTATTTTAGGACGCAGCCTTTGAAAATCTTCATTTTTTTGCTGGCTGTACTGTTTGGGGTTTGGTTGTGGCGAAGAAACCGCCTGAATGCACTCAAAGAGAAACAACAAGACAAATCTCACAAAGCTGCAGCCCAGGGCAATGCCAATTCCAAAGTTGACTTGCAAGAACCTAGCGCCATGCACGCATGTGATCATTGCGGCGTTCATCTGCCCGAATCAGACATGACAAAAGGCCGCGCCGGTCGTTATTGTTCAGAATCCCATCGCCAAGCCGCAGGCGATCAGTTGGCCTAAGCGCCATGAGCCTTGACAATTGGCAACAAGGCTGGTGCCAAGGCGCTGAAAAATGCGAGTCGCCCAACTTTGGTCCACGCCCCCCTAGCGCCACGATTGATTTGCTGGTGATTCACTCAATCAGCCTCCCTCCCGGGGAGTTTGGCACGGGCGCCGTTCAACAACTCTTTACCAATCAACTCGACTGGGAAGCTCATCCCTATTACGCATCCATTCGAGGCTTGGAAGTTTCCTCACACTTTTTCATTGAACGTACGGGCAAGGTTTGGCAATTTGTGAGCTGCGAGCAACGCGCTTGGCACGCTGGCGTTTCAAGTTACCGAGGCCGCAACAATTGCAATGACGACTCGATTGGCATTGAACTGGAAGGCTTAGAGGGCTTCAACTTTGAAGCGGCTCAATACGAAAGCTTGGCACCACTTTGTTTGGCAATTGGCAAGCACTACCCCATTGCGCACATTGCGGGCCATGAACACATTGCACCGGGTCGAAAAAAAGACCCAGGTCCAGGTTTCGATTGGGCTTTGTTGAAGAAAAATGTGGCGTGGCCGCATCAATTTTTCCCCGATATCTGAATTTTTTTAAAATTTTCCTTCATTACATTTTTGCAATTTGCTCGCACCGTTTGAGGGTTTTCAGAGTGCAAAGGCATCAACTCAATTTGGTAATGCATTTATTTGCAAGGATTTGCGAAGGTAATTGCAAGAAAAACCGCACCAAATATAGAGTCTCTAAAAAAATTGCAGATTTGATGCGGACTTCAAGCCCTCTTTTTTTTGTCTCTAAATAGTCATATTTTTACGATACCAAGTCTCAAAAAGTATCTTGCTTGCACAGACGCACAGATATTCCCCAAACACTACCCCTAGTGGCTTGAAATCAACCTAGACACCATATATAGTGTCTAGACGCCAAAGTCACGGTCTAGTGAAAACCAAGAAAACCACCTCTTTGTCGAACCACAATAAATTAAAACCGAACTGCCCTTGACCACAGAGAACGCCATGCAAATTGAGCTAAATCAAACGCCTACCAAAACCAGCTTATTGAGCAACCCCAGCAACTCACAGACCCCGCCATCTGCAAGCCATGCATTGGCCAATTACCAAATCATTCGCCGAAATGGCGCTGTGGTTCCCTTCGAACCCAACAAAATTGCCGTTGCCCTCATGAAGGCGTTTTTGGCAGTGCACGGCACCCAAGGCGCAGCTTCGGCCAGCGTCCGCGAAGTGGTAGATGGCTTGACACAAGCGGTCATTCGCGCTTTGGTGCGCTCACGCCCAGGCGGCGGCACTTTCCACATTGAAGATGTCCAAGACCAGGTAGAACTTGGACTCATGCGCAGCAGCAACCATGAAGTGGCCCGTGCCTACGTGTTGTACCGAGAGCGTCGCACGCAAGAGCGTGCCCAAGTCAAAGAAGAAAAAGCAGCCGTTAGCGCACACCCCACACTGCACGTCTTGGATGGCGGCCAACGCGTGCCCCTAGACATCAACTATTTACAAGGCCTCATCGTCAATGCTTGCCAAGGCTTGGGCAAAGACGTGCATCCCGACCCCATCGTGTCCGAAACCATGCGCAACCTCTATGACGGTGTGCCCATGGAAGAGGTTTACAAAGCGTCTATCTTGGCTTCTCGCACCCTGATCGAGAAAGACCCTGACTACACTTACGTCACAGCGCGCCTCTTGATGCACACCATTGCCAAGGAAGTCTTGGGCAAAGAAGTGCTCTTGAAAGACATGGCTGCTCACTATCTTGATTACTTCCCCGGCTACATCAAGAAGGGCGTAGACAACGGCCTGCTTGACGAAAAACTGCTGCAGTTCGACTTGCCAAGATTGGGCGCCGCTCTCAAAGCCGATCGCGATTTGCAGTTTGACTACCTGGGTCTGCAAACTTTGTACGACCGCTACTTCTTGCACGTGCGCAAAACCCGTATCGAGTTGCCCCAGTCCTTCTTCATGCGCGTGGCCATGGGCCTGGCCTTGGGTGAAGCCGACCGCGAAGCCCGTGCCATCGAGTTCTATGAAGTGCTGTCTTCCTTCGATTTCATGTCCAGCACGCCCACTCTCTTTAACAGCGCCGGCTTGCGCTCACAACTGTCCAGCTGCTATCTCACCACCGTGCCAGACGACCTGGACGGCATTTACGAGTCCATTAAAGAAAACGCTTTGCTGTCTAAATTTGCAGGCGGCTTGGGCAATGACTGGACGCGCGTTCGCGCTTTGGGTAGCCACATCAAGGGCACCAATGGCGAGTCACAAGGCGTGGTGCCGTTCCTTAAGGTGGTCAACGACACCGCCGTGGCGGTTAACCAAGGCGGCAAGCGCAAAGGCGCAGTCTGTACCTACCTTGAAACATGGCACCTCGATATAGAAGAGTTTTTAGAGCTGCGCAAAAACACCGGCGACGATCGCCGCCGCACGCACGACATGAACACGGCCAACTGGATCCCTGATTTATTCATGCGCCGCGTCATGGAAAATGGCACTTGGACCTTGTTCTCGCCATCTGACTGCCCCGACTTGCACGACAAATTTGGCATTGCGTTCGAAAAAGCCTATGTGGCTTACGAGCAAAAAGCTGCTGCCGGCGAAATCAAGCCCAGTCGCACCATCCAGGCCAACGACCTGTGGCGCAAAATGCTCTCCATGCTGTTTGAAACAGGCCATCCTTGGATCACATTCAAAGATGCTTGCAACATTCGCTCGCCTCAGCAACACGCTGGCGTGGTGCACTCCTCCAACTTGTGCACCGAAATCACTTTGAACACCAGCGACACCGAAACTGCGGTGTGCAACTTGGGCTCAGTTAATTTGCCCCAGCACTTGATAGACGGTCCTAACGGCAAACAAATCGACCACGCCAAACTGCAGCGCACCATCAAAACGGCCATGCGCATGCTCGACAACGTGATCGACATTAACTACTATGCTGTGAAAAAAGCACGCGACTCTAATATGCGTCACCGTCCTGTGGGCTTGGGTCTCATGGGCTTCCAAGATGCGCTGTACCAAATGCGCGTGCCTTATGCGTCTCAAGAAGCCGTGCAATTTGCAGATACTTCCATGGAAGCCATCTGCTACTACGCTTACTGGGCGTCCACCGAATTGGCAGCCGAGCGCGGCAAGTACTCTAGCTACAAAGGCTCATTGTGGGACCAAGGCATCATGCCTTTGGACACCCTTGATCTGCTCCAAAAAGAGCGCGGCGGCTATGTAGAAGTCGACCGCAGCAGCACCATGGACTGGGATGCCTTGCGCAAGAAGATTGCCAAAGACGGCATGCGCAACTCCAACTGCGTGGCCATTGCGCCTACGGCCACCATCTCCAACATCATTGGCGTCGATGCTTGTATTGAGCCTTGCTTTGGCAACTTGTCGGTCAAGTCCAACTTGTCTGGCGAATTCACCATCATCAACAGCTACCTGGTGCGCGACCTCAAGCGCCTGGGTCTGTGGGACGATGTCATGGTCATGGACTTGAAGCACTTCGACGGCTCATTGCGCCCCATCGACCGTGTACCCCAAGAAATCAAGTCTTTGTACGCCACCGCCTTTGAAGTTGAAACCACCTGGATTGTCGAAGCAGCTGCACGTCGCCAAAAGTGGATTGACCAAGCGCAGTCACTCAACATTTACATGTCGGGCGCGTCTGGCAAGAAGCTTGACGATACTTACAAGCTGGCTTGGTTGCGTGGCCTCAAAACCACTTACTATTTGCGCACCATCAGCGCCACACACGCCGAGAAATCGACCGTGTCTAACAATCAAATGAATGCAGTGTCGTCTGGCGCCGCATCAGGTGGCTCAACATCGAACGCATCAGGTGCTTCGCAGTTTTCTGCAGTGCCCGCCACCGATGTGAAATTCACCGCTATCGACGATGTGGGATGCGAAGCTTGCCAATGATTTTTTAAATTTCCCAATTCACAAAATCATTCAAAAGATCACCATTCAGAAATCACAGCAAAGAAAATTGAAGCGAACTTCGAGAAGAAATTCAAAACAAGACGATGCAAAAGCACAACACTTCTTCGCGTGATTTCATTTCATTTCAAAACATTGCTTTGCATTTCGTCTGCAAGCTTTCATAATTCACACATTGGAAATTTCTATGTTGTCCTGGAACGATTCATCTACACCTGCATTGCAACCTGCAATGCCAAGCTTCCCCCCAAGCGGCCCACCTGCCGACCGCCTTGCAGATCTGTCTTCTTTCAATTCTTCTTCCCCTGCCAGTCCTATCATGACTGCCGCCACGCCAGCACCATCGGCACCCACGGGCGCCGCGCGCCGCGTGAACGCAGCTGACAAGCGCATCATCAACGGCCAAACCGACGTCAACCAGTTGGTACCCTTCAAATACAAATGGGCCTGGGAAAAATACCTCGCCACTTGCGCTAACCACTGGATGCCGCAAGAAGTCAACATGACCCGCGACATTGCACTCTGGAAAGACCCCAACGGGTTGACAGAAGACGAGCGCCGCTTGGTCAAGCGCAACTTGGGTTTCTTTGTCACAGCCGATTCTTTGGCTGCCAACAACATCACGCTGGGTACTTACCGCCACATCACAGCCCCCGAGTGCCGCCAGTTCTTGCTCCGTCAAGCTTTTGAAGAAGCCATTCACACCCACGCTTACCAGTACATCACTGAGTCTTTGGGCTTGGACGAAAGCGAAATCTTCAACGCTTACAACGAAGTTCAGTCCATTCGCGACAAAGACGAGTTCCTGATTCCGTTCATTCACGCCATCATGGACCCGCACTTCAAAACGGGCACCCAAGAAACAGATCAGACGCTTCTAAAGTCCCTCATCGTGTTTGCTTGCCTCATGGAAGGCTTGTTCTTCTACGTAGGCTTCACCCAAATTCTGGCTTTGGGACGTCAAAACAAGATGACAGGCGCTGCCGAGCAGTACCAATACATCCTGCGCGACGAATCCATGCACTGTAACTTTGGCATCGACTTGATCAACCAGATCAAACTCGAAAACCCACAATTGTGGACAGCAGAGTTCAAAGCCGAAATCAATGAGTTGTTCTTGAAAGCCGTCGAACTCGAATACCGTTATGCCGAAGACACCATGCCACGCGGCGTGCTCGGCCTCAACGCTTCGATGTTTAAAGGCTATTTGCGCTACATCGCCAACCGCCGCGCCACGCAAATTGGCCTGGAAGCCCTCTTCCCCAACGAAGAGAACCCCTTCCCATGGATGAGCGAAATGATTGACTTGAAGAAAGAACGCAATTTCTTCGAGACCCGCGTCATTGAATACCAGTCGGGTGGCGCCCTGTCTTGGGACTAAAACTTCACACATGACGACCCTGTTTAAACCTCACACCACGACCGCGCTCAGCGGCGCTGGGGTGAGGTTTTCCCCCATTCAAGGTGTTGAGATTCAATCTCAGCGCCTTGAATCGCTTTGCGGCTCCAACATTCGCAAAGTGTTTCCCTCTGTTGATTTTTCTAATTGATCAAGGAGAAAAAAATCATGGCAACTGCAAAAAAAGCGGCACCCAAAAAAGCCGCAGCTAAAAAATCGGCTCCAAAAAAAGCCGTTGTGAGAAAAGCGCCTGCTAAAAAAGCAGCTCCCGCTAAAAAAGCAGCTCCTAAAAAAGCAGCTCCTAAGAAGGCCGTAGCTAAGAAAGCCGCTCCTAAAAAAGCAGCTCCTAAGAAGGCCGTAGCCAAGAAGGCCGCTCCTAAAAAAGCAGCTCCTAAGAAGGCCGTAGCCAAGAAAGCAGCTCCTAAAAAAGCCGCTAAAAAAGCCGTAGCTAAGAAGGCTGCTAAAAAAGCTGCCCCTAAAAAAGCCGCTAAAAAGCCTGCCAAAAAAGCAGCTAAGAAAGCAGCGAAAGCACCCGCTGCCCCTGCTCCCGCTGCTACAGCGTTAAATCCTCAAGCTGCATGGCCGTTTCCTTCGGCCGCAAAGCCTTGATTTAATGTCAAAGCGCTAAGCGAAAGCAAAGCAAAGCCCGATGCTGAAAAGCGTCGGGCTTTTTTAATGGCAACGCCAATAGCCTAAGGGTAAAAAGTAAGTAAGCGATAACCCATGAAAGCCGCGTCTTCTTTCTTCAAACTCAAAAGAAGTTGCTGCTCAATGATTTCGCCGGGAGCCACGACTGCGGGTGCACCCCAGTCAACTGGGTTCAATACCTTGCGCATCACGGGCGTATCTTGTGCATCGGTCAAGGTCAGTTCTATCCATGGCATTGCCACTGGCACAGAATCAGAATTTCGCAAAGTAATTTGCAGAGCCCACCGAGTTGGCTGAGCACCATAGGCCAAAATTTCCTGCACTTGATCGGTAGGAGTGGCGTCAACAGACGCATAGTCAATGACAACGGCATCGGTTTTTTGCAGTGGCCGAATTTGGCAACCCACAAGCTGGCATGCCTCAAGCAAAAGAGGTTTCAAACGCGGATGGTAGGTGGCCAGCGGGTCTTTGAACACATAAACAGTTTGAAGCACAAGGCCCAGCAACCCCAACACGGCCCAAGTCACCAAGCCCCAAAAGCTCATGAGATTTTAGGCGGCGGCGCCGCGTTGAGCCGTCATCAAAATCCAGCCATCTTCTCGATCGGCGACCGACAGCTTGATATGCGGCGAATAGGCCTGAATCAGCTCTTCTTCTTGGCGCTCTAAAATACCCGCCAATACCAAGCTGCCGCCGGCTTGCACATGGCTGCACAGCAAAGGTGCCAACACCTTCAAGGGCGTGGCCAAAATATTGGCCACCACCGTGTGATAAGTGCCCTGCGCCAGCTCTGGCAACCCCGCATTCAAAGACACTTCGTTGGCTTGCGCGTTCAGTGCCGTTGAAGTGACAGCGGCTACATCGATGTCCACCGCATCAATTTGCTCGGCACCAAATTTGGCAGCGCCAATGGCCAAAATGCCAGAACCACAGCCGTAGTCCAACACACGCTGACCCTTTAGGTCATGCGTGGCAAGCCATCGCAAACACATGCGCGTGGTGGGATGCGTACCCGTACCAAACGCCAAACCAGGATCTAAACGAATGATTTCACGCGCTTGAGAAGGCGGCTCGTGCCAAGTGGGCACAATCCAAAATTCTGGTGTAATTTCAACGGGTGCAAATTGGGACTGCGTCAAACGCACCCAGTCTTGATCGGGTACAGCCTCAACAGAGATGACTTTGCAGGCCTGAAAAAAATCTTGTGCGGCCAACAAGAGGGCGGCTTCGCGCGCTTCTTCTTCTTTGGCAAAAAGGGCCACCACTTTGGATCGTTGCCAGCCATCTTTGGGGGGCGGCATACCAGGCTCGCCAAACAAAGCTTGTTCGTGCTCCGTTTCTGCGTCTGCGTCTTCGACAGAAACACTCAAGGCATCTAAGGCCTCGAGGGCTTCACTCAAAACATCGACGCGGTCTTCAGGGCACAGCAAGTTAAGTTCAAACATGCTCTTAGCCTTTGCGGTGTCTCAGCCACTCTTCCAAGTAGTGAATGTTGGTGCCACCGTTGACAAATTTAGCATCGCGCAGAATTTCACGGTGCAAGGGAATGTTGGTACTGATGCCTTCCACCACGGTTTCGGCCAACGCAGTTTGCATGCGCGCAATGGCTTGCGCGCGCGTGTCGCCATGGGCAATGATTTTGCCGATCATGGAGTCGTAGTTAGGCGGCACAAAATAGTTGTTGTAGACATGGGAGTCAACTCGAATGCCTGGGCCCCCAGGGGCATGCCAAGTGGTGATACGACCAGGCGAGGGGGTGAACTTGAAGGGATCTTCGGCATTCACACGACATTCGATGGCATGACCACGCATTTCAATTTGACGCTGTGTGAAGGGCAACTTTTCGCCAGCGGCCACCATGATTTGCGTTTTGACAATGTCAATGCCCGTGACCCACTCGGTGACAGGATGCTCCACCTGAACACGCGTGTTCATTTCAATGAAATAGAACTCGCCGTTTTCATACAAAAATTCAAAGGTACCGGCACCGCGGTAGTTGATTTTCTTACAGGCCGCCACACAACGCTCGCCAATTTTGTCGATCAGTTTGCGGGGAATGCCTGGGGCTGGCGCCTCCTCCAGCACTTTTTGGTGACGCCGCTGCATGGAGCAATCGCGTTCGCCCAAGTAAACCGCATTCTTGTGCTTGTCAGCCAAGATTTGAATCTCGATGTGACGCGGATTTTGCAAATACTTTTCCATGTAGACCGCAGGATTGCCAAATGCGGCACCCGCCTCGGCCTTGGTCATTTGCACCGCATTGATGAGCGCCGCCTCGGTATGCACCACCCGCATACCCCGGCCGCCGCCACCGCCAGACGCCTTGATGATGACGGGGTAGCCAATGCTTTTGGCGGTTCGCCGAATGATGACAGGATCGTCAGGCAACTCGCCCTCTGAACCCGGCACACACGGCACGCCAGCTCTAATCATGGCCTGCTTGGCCGAGACTTTGTCGCCCATGATGCGAATGGATTCAGGCGTGGGGCCAATGAATTGAAAGCCGCTTTTTTCAACGCGCTCGGCAAAGTCTGCGTTTTCACTCAAGAAGCCGTACCCCGGGTGAATGGCTTCAGCATCGGTGACTTCGGCGGCTGAGATGATGGCCGGCATGTTGAGATAGCTGAGATTGGAGGCTGCAGGGCCAATGCAAACCGCTTCTTCAGCCAACTTCACGTATTTGGCTTCGCGATCTGCCTCTGAGTAAACCATGACCGCTTTGATGCCAAGCTCTCGGCATGCACGCTGAATTCGCAGGGCAATTTCGCCACGGTTTGCGACCAGAATTTTCTTGAACATAAAAATCCCGGTGAATTATTCGATGATGTACAAGGCTTGACCGTATTCCACAGCCTGACCGTTTTCGCACAAGACCTGTTTGACAGTGCCCGATTTGTCAGATTCAATTTCGTTCAAAATTTTCATGGCTTCAATGATGCAAAGGGTGTCACCCTCTTTGACGGTGTCGCCCACTTGAACAAAGGGTGCCGCGCCAGGGCTAGAAGACCGGTAGAAAGTGCCCACCATAGGCGACTTGACAGTATGGCCAGCAGCGGCAACTTCGGCCGCAACGGCAGCGGCCGTGACCGCGGCAGCATCGGCAATTTCGGCGGCTGTAGGGGGCGCAGCTGGTGCAGAAGGCAATGCTGGCGCAGCAGTTGCCATGACTTGATGACTTAAAACAGGGGCACCAGAGGGTGAGGCGCCTTTGACAATTCGAACTTTGCCTTCTGCTTCAGTGATTTCTAATTCTGTGACGTTGGAGTCAGATACCAAGTCAATCAAGGTTTTCAGTTTGCGCAAATCCATGTTACCCCCTGTGTTTGCTAACGAAAGGGCTGAATCTACACTAAAAAAACCTCCAAATAGCTACATTGGCTCTCCAAAGCCATTTAACTGACCAATTGAAGCCAAGAATCAAGGTCAGATTGGTCTAACTTGCCGGCTTTTTGCTTTAAAAGCCTGCCATTTGCTGCGAAAAGTACGCTATAGGGCAAAACACTTTGGGCATTGCCCAAGGATTGGCCCAAAGCTGTCCCATTAAAACCAGCTAAGCCATTTGGAAATCGCAAGGGTTTCTGCGTCAAGTACCGGCGAACCATACTGGGCTGATCTACAGCCAATCCTACAACTTGAAAGGATTTAGCTTTATTTGCAGCATAAAAAGCGTCAATTAGAGGAAGTTCTTCAATACAGGGGGGGCACCAGGTGGCCCAGAAATTTACCAAAAGAGGTTTGCCGCGCATGCTTTGGAAGCTCAAAGTGCCGCCTTCAGGCTTTTCAAATTCTTGCAACCAGAAGTTTTGAACGGCCTCGTCCATCACGCCTTGAGGCTGAAATTTTTGCCATGCGTACAAGGCACCTGCCAAACCAGCTGACGCACCAACGCCAGCCAACAGCCAGTGCCGACGCGGCATGCTTTTTTCAGTATCTTCTTGATTCATACCCACCTTACGCCCCAATTAATCGTTTAACCGCTTCACAGTCGCCTCTAGGCGAGCGCCCTTGTCCGTCCGCTTTCAAGGCGCCTCGGACATCGTCGAAATCATTGACCAACAGATGAACGCCAATTTCCTCGCCCAATTCCTCGCAAAAACTGTGAATGCTCAGTGCTTCCACAGAATCGCCGTGCAAGCCATTCACCGAGCGGGCCTCAAATGCCACACCTTTGTTGATGAGTTCTATCTCGCATGACTTGGCATCGTCACAAAACAATTGCAAGTAAATGTCTGACAAACGCGTTGCGGTGCCATGCCAGACCGCACCCCCCAAATAGGGCCGGAACTCTGCCAAACGCATCATCCACATCAAAGCATGCCTTCTCAGGGCCAACAGCTCTTCAGGCTGTGAGTCAGCACAAAAAAGTTCAATGTACTCACGCACTTGCACTTCAACCTGATCATTGTTTGGCAAAGGCGTGCGCGGCGGCAAGCCCAAGGCTTTGAGTGCGCGGCGCTTGGCGGGGCCGTACTCCAAGCCCTCCTCCACCACCCACTGAGCTGCCGAAGCTGCAATTTCATCTGTCAAATCTGCCATAACGCCATTGTGCACCGCCTAAAATCCCCTTATGCATATACATATATTGGGCATTTGCGGAACCTTCATGGGCGGCTTGGCCGCCTTGGCCAGAGAGGCTGGTCACAAAGTGACGGGTTGCGACGCCGGGGTCTACCCCCCCATGAGCGATCAACTGAAAGCCTTGGGCATTGAATTGATGGAGGGCTTTGGGGTTGAGCAAATGCAACTCAAACCAGACCTCTACGTCATCGGCAACGTGGTCGGCCGAAGTCGCCTGCCTACTGGTGAACCTAAATTTCCCTTAATGGAAGCCATTTTGGAATCGGGTGCACCCTACACCAGTGGCCCGCAATGGTTGTCAGAGCATGTGCTGCAAGGACGGCATGTATTGGCTGTAGCAGGCACGCATGGCAAAACGTCTACGACCTCTATGCTGGCCTGGATACTGGAAGCTGCTGGACTTGAACCCGGCTTTTTAGTGGGCGGTGTGCCTTTGAATTTCGGTGTTTCGGCGCGCTTAGGGAAAGTGGCGGCAGGCCATGCACGCAATTACTTTGTGATTGAAGCCGACGAATACGACACCGCTTTCTTTGACAAGCGGAGCAAGTTTGTGCATTACCGTCCCCGCACCGCCGTCTTGAACAATTTGGAATTTGACCACGCCGATATCTTTGACGACCTTCCAGCCATCGAGCGCCAATTTCATCACTTGGTGCGCACAGTGCCAGGCCTTGGCCGCTTGGTGGTCAACGGATTAGAAGAAAGCTTAACGCGCGTATTGGCGCAAGGCTGCTGGAGTGAAGTGCGCAGTTTTGGCGCAGCGGTTTCAGACTTTTCAGCAGTTGGTGAGCCCCACTGCTTTGAAGTTCTAAGTCATGGCCAAAAACTTGCAGAAGTGAAATGGGATTTGGGCGGGGTGCACAACCAGCTCAACGCATTGGCCGCTATTGCAGCCGCGGAGCATGTGGGTGTTGAAGTCAGCGTGGCAGCCCAAGCACTTTCAAGCTTTCAAAACGTGAAGCGCCGAATGGAAGTGCGCGGCAGTGTGGCAGGCATCACTGTTTATGACGATTTTGCACACCACCCCACAGCCATTCGCACGACGCTGGATGGCCTTAGAAGGCAAATTGGTAAAGGTCAGCGCATCCTGGCCATTTTCGAACCCCGCAGCAACACCATGAAACTGGGCACCATGAAATCGCAACTGCCCTGGAGTCTTGAACAAGCCGACTTGTCTTTTTGTCACAGCGGCGGTTTAGATTGGGATGCGCACACGGTTTTAGCCGAAATGGGCAACAAGGCCCAAGTGGCCGCCAACATCGACGAATTAGTCAAGCAAGTGATGGCGCAAGTTCAAACGGGCGACCATTTGCTTTGCATGAGCAATGGCGGTTTTGGTGGGGTGCATGATCGCCTCTTGAACGCATTGAAACAAATATAAAAATCGACTTATTTCTTGCGACGCGCTTCAACTGCCTTGGACAAAGTTTCTAAAACTTTCTCGCTGTCAGCCCAGCCAATGCAGGCATCCGTGATGCTTTGTGCGTACTTCAAAGCGTTCACATCGTCTTTGCCGGGCGTGAATTTTTGAGCACCCCCTTCAATGTGGCTCTCTACCATCACACCAAAGATTTGACGCGAGCCTGTGCTCATTTGCGCTGCAATTTCTTGCGTGACCACCAATTGGCGTTCATGCTGCTTGCTGCTGTTGGCATGGCTGCAATCAATCATCAAGGTGGGTGGCAATTTGGCAGCTGTCAAATCTTGGCAAGCTGCATTGACACTGGCTTCATCGTAATTGGGCACTTTGCCCCCGCGCAAAATCACGTGGCAGTCAGGGTTGCCCTGAGTTTGCACAACGGCAACCTGACCGTTCTTATGGACTGACAAGAAATGATGGCCCCGCGCAGCAGCTTGAATGGCATCGGTGGCAATTTTGATGTTGCCATCGGTGCCATTTTTAAAGCCAATCGGTGCAGACAGGCCTGAAGCCAATTCGCGGTGTACTTGGCTCTCGGTGGTGCGAGCGCCAATGGCACCCCAGCTGATCAAGTCGCCAATGTACTGAGGTGAAATAACATCAAGGAATTCACTGCCAGCGGGCACGCCTTGGCGGTTAATCTCAATCAGCAATTGGCGTGCAATGCGCAAGCCTTCGTCAATGCGGTAGCTTTCATCCAAGTAAGGGTCGTTGATCAAGCCTTTCCAACCCACCGTGGTTCTGGGCTTTTCAAAATACACCCGCATCACGATTTCCAAAGTGCCTTGGTATTTGTCACGCAGGGGCTTTAATCTGCGCGCATAGTCCAAAGCGGCGGCAGGGTCGTGAATAGAGCAAGGCCCAATCACCACCAACAAGCGGTCGTCTTTGCCCGACATGATGTTGTGAATCTTGCGACGAGTTTGTGAAATCAAGGTTTCCACCGCCGTGCCCGCAATGGGAAAGAAGCGCATCAAATGCTCTGGTGGTGGCAACACGGTAATGTCCTTGATACGTTCGTCATCGGTCTGGCCTGCACGATCTGTAGGGCTTGCATAGCGAGGCTCCGAAGTGGCTTTGGCTTTGTTGATCATGTTGGGCTCCTTTTGAAATTTAAAAACTTGGAATGGCTTTTGGTGAGTGGCAAAAAAAAACCGCCGGGGGTTGAGTCCGGCGGTTGGTAGAGGGGTTCAGTGACTTATGCGCTGGCCTCTCGTCCGCCTAGGACAGAGAATGCAAAATAAAAGCTAAAAAAGCTGGAGCGCTTGGTCATGGGAAGTGAATGTAGCACAAGTTTTTGGCAGATTTCTGACAATTTAAAGACCCCAAGGCATTTAAGCCGTGCCGCCCACCGTCAAACCTTCAATGCGAAGGGTGGGTTGACCGACACCTACAGGCACGCTTTGACCTTCTTTGCCGCAAACGCCCACGCCCGTGTCAAGACGCATGTCGTTGCCAATCATGCTGACTTGTTTCAAGCATTCAGGACCACTGCCAACCAATGTGGCACCCTTCACGGGGTATTGAATTTTGCCGTTTTCCACCCAATAGGCTTCGGAAGCAGAAAACACAAACTTGCCGCTGGTGATATCGACCTGGCCGCCACCAAAGTTGGTGGCGTACAAGCCCTTCTTCATGCTGGCCACAATTTCTTCGGGGGACTTGTCGCCACCCAACATGTAGGTGTTGGTCATGCGCGGCATGGGAATGTGGGCATAACTTTCGCGTCGGCCATTGCCTGTAGGCTTGACGCCCATCAAACGCGCATTCATGGCGTCTTGAATATAGCCCTTCAAAATACCGTCTTCAATCAAGACATTGCGTTGGCTGGGGCAACCTTCATCGTCCACATTCAAAGAACCACGTCGATCTGAAATGGTGCCATCGTCAAGCACAGTGACGCCCTTGGCTGCCACGCGTTTGCCAATCATGCCGCTGAAGGCGCTAGAGCCTTTGCGATTGAAGTCGCCTTCAAGGCCGTGGCCGATGGCCTCGTGCAACAACACGCCCGGCCAGCCTGGGCCCAACACCACGGTCATCACACCAGCAGGTGCTGGTCTGGCTTCTAAATTGGTGAGTGCCGCATGGACAGCGTCGTTGACATACGAATTCAGCACGGCATCGTCAAAATAGGCCAAGCCAAAGCGACCGCCACCGCCGCCACTTCCAACTTCACGACGACCTTTTTGTTCGGCAATGACGGTGACAGAAAGGCGAACCAAAGGACGCACGTCGGCTGCCAATGTGCCGTCTGCTCGGGCCACCATCACAACGTCATATTCGCTGGCCAGACCGGCCATGACTTGCACCACACGCGGATCTTTAGCGCGGGCCAATTGCTCCACTTTTTCAAGGAGCTTCACTTTGTCTGTACTGTTCAGGGTGCCCATCGGATCGAGTGAGGGGTACAAAGAACGAATGCCTGCGACTTTGCGCGCTGGCACTTTGGCTTTGCGATTTTGCTCTGCTTGCGCAATGGCACGAACAGTGAGCGCTGCATCCATCAAGGAAGCTTCTGAGATGTCATCTGAGTAGGCGAAAGCTGTTTTCTCGCCAGCTACAGCGCGCACACCCACACCTTGGTCAATGCTAAAGCTGCCAGTCTTGACAATGCCTTCTTCCAAACTCCAACCCTCAGATCGGGTGTACTGGAAGTACAAATCGGCATCGTCAACCTTGTGCGCCTTGATGGCAGAGAGCGCTTTGGAGAGATGGGTCTCATCCAAACCAAAAGGTTCAAGCAGGAGGGACCTGGCCGTGGCCAAACGTTCGATGGTGGGTTCGCGTGAAATCATGTTGACATTGTAGGCAAGCCGAGAAGGCCCTGCTGACTGCAGGCTTGAGGCGGACCCATGTTGAGGTTAATCAGGTCTGAACCAAGCGTTTGGCCTTGGCAATGGACATCAAAATACCCAAGCCCAAGCCCAGCGTGACCATGGCAGTACCGCCGTAGCTTATAAAAGGCAAAGGCACACCCACAACTGGCAAGATGCCGCTGACCATGCCCATGTTGACAAAGGCATAGGTGAAGAAAATCATGCTGATGCTGCCCGCCAACAAACGGGTAAAGAGAGTGGGGGCCTCGCGCGCAATGACCAAACCTCTGAAGACCAGAAAGAAAAAGCCTGAAATCAGGAGCAAAGTGCCCACTAGGCCAAACTCTTCAGAAAATGCAGCAAAGATAAAGTCAGTGGTTCTTTCGGGAATGAACTCCAAATGAGTTTGGGTGCCCTGCATAAAGCCTTTACCCCAAAAGCCGCCCGAACCAATGGCAATCATGCCTTGAATGATGTGAAAGCCCTTGCCCAGTGGGTCTCGTTCAGGGTCTAACAAGGTACACACACGCTGCCTCTGGTACTCATGAAGCACTTTCCAGTCGACCCCATCGGCGCACAACTGAGGCTCAAACATGACCAGCATAATGATGCCGATCAAACCAAGCCCAACTGGCGGCAAAATCAAGCGCCAACTTAAGCCTGCAAAGAACAGCACGGCCAAACCGGTACTTAAAACCAGCAAGGCAGTTCCCAAATCGGGCTGACGCAAAATGAGTCCCACCGGTACCACGAGCAAAAGTCCCGCCACCAAAAAGTCCAAAGCGCGCAGTTGGCCTTCCCGCTTTTGGAACCACCAAGCCAACATCAAGGGCATGGCAATTTTCAGAATTTCACTGGGCTGAATGACGATTCCCACGTTGAGCCATCTTCGCGCACCTTTTTTGGTAATGCCAAAAATAGCCACGGCCACCAACAAAAGAACGCCCACGGTGTAAATGGGCACCGCCAGGGTCATAAGGCGTTGGGGTGGAATTTGCGCCACGACAAACATGATGCTGCCCGCAATGAACATGTTTCGGGCATGGTCCACAAAGCGCGTGCCGTGGTCATAACCCGAGGAAAACATGATGATCAGGCCCGCACACGCCAAGATAAAGACGGCAAAGGCCAAGGGGCCATCGAATCCTTCAAACAAATGCAGGAAACGAGACCACCAGCTGGGTTTTTCAATGACGCGCGACATGCCCTAATTATCCTTCGCTTCAACATCAAATTGGGCTTTCCCTTAAATTTGACCACGCTTCAAGGCCGCCAAGGGTCGGCTCATGGGACAATCTAACCCATGTTTTTATTGTTTGAAGAAGCCGGCAAATTTGTTGCCGGACGTGTCCTGTCAGAAGCAGAAGCTTCGGTTCAGGTGGAATTGGACAGCGGAAAACGGGTCAAGGTCAAAGGCGCCAACGTGCTTTTGAAATTTGAGAAACCTGCACCTGCCCAACTTCTGGCTGAAGCCGCCCAAATTAGCCAAAGTATCGAACTTGATTTGGCTTGGGAATTTGCGCCCGAAGACGAATTCGGCTTTGCTGATGTGGCACGTGACTATTTCAATGCAGACGCCAACACCGTTCAGCAGGTGGGTGCGCTCATGCGTCTTTTCGAAGCGCCGCATTATTTTCGCCGAGCCGGCAAGGGGCGCTTTAAAAAAGCTTCAGCCGAAACCGTTCAATTGGCTTTGGCGGGCATTGAGAAGAAAAAACAAATCTTGGCGCAAATTGAGCTGTGGTCACAAGACTTGATCAAGGGCGAGTGCCCAGCGCCCATTAAAGAGCAGCTCTACAAAATTTTGTTCAGGCCCGATAAAAACGCGGCTGAATACAAGGCCGTGGTGGAAGCCAGTCGGGCCAGCCAAACAGCGCCCCTTACGTTGCTGCAAAACGCTGGCGCCATTGCCAGCGCTTACGATTTTCATTGGCAACGTTTCTTGTTTGACAACTTTCCCAAAGGCACAGGTTTTCCCAAATTGGAAGCGCCAGCCATTGCTCAAGAGTTGCCCTTGGCTGCTGTACAGGCCTATTCCATTGACGACTCGCAAACCACCGAAATTGACGATGCCCTTTCGATTCAAGGCTTGGGCACAGGCACTGTTGTCATAGGTATTCACATTGCAGCGCCGGGTTTGGCCGTTCAGCCCAACAGCCCCATTGACCAGGTGGGCAGAGCGCGCTTGTCAACGGTGTACATGCCCGGCTACAAAATCACCATGTTGCCCGACGAAGTGGTGCAAGGCTATACCTTGGCAGAAGGTCAGGCTTGCCCTGCCGTCTCTTTGTATGTCACTTTCGACGAAGCCACCTTGGCCATTCAAAACAGTGAAACCAAATTGGAGCGCGTACCTATTGCCGCCAATTTGCGCCACGACCAACTCGATCAGTGGGTCACTCAAGCATGGCTTGAAGAAAGCCAACCTTCAGCGCGCGACAACGAGCCCCACCTAGGCATCACTCACACACAGTTGGCGTTCTTCTGGCGCTTGGCGCAGCATCTGAAAGCGGGTCGTGAAGTGGTTCGCGGCAAACCCGAAACATTCAATCGACCCGACTACAACTTTCGATTGGTGCGCTCCAACACAGACACGCCACCTGAAGGTCATGAAACCGTTCAAATCAGTGTGCGGCAACGCGGCGCGCCCCTTGACTTAATCGTGGCGGAAGCCATGATTTTGGCCAATAGCACATGGGGCCAATGGTTGGCCAGTTTGGGTGTGCCGGCCATCTACAGAAGTCAAGCCAGTTTGTCACCGGGTATCAAAGTTCGCATGGGCACCAAGGCCTTGCCTCACGCCGGCATTGGAGTGCCCGCCTATGCATGGAGTACCTCGCCACTGCGCCGCTATACCGACTTGGTCAATCAGTGGCAAATCATTGCATGCGCACAGCACGGCGCAACAGCCGCTTTGGCGGCGCCCTTCAAACCCAAAGACGCGCAAATGTTTGCCATCATCAGCGCCTTCGAAGCAGCCTACACGGCCTACAACAGCTACCAATCTGGCATGGAACGTTTTTGGACGCTTCAATATGTGAAGCAAGAAAACATCACCGAAGTAGTGGCCAGTTTGGTCAAAGAAATGGGCGGCGGCAGTTGGTTGGTTCGTGCCGACCATTTGCCGCTGATGTTAAGTGTCATGGGTACAGCCGGCTTGGTT
>Ga0208856_1000056_pt1 | contig 48065 bp, 42 predicted proteins | sample LakMenEpi13Jul12_FD_150690 | JGI IMG/M metagenome (GOLD analysis project Ga0208856, IMG submission 150690) | Freshwater microbial communities from Lake Mendota, WI - 13JUL2012 deep hole epilimnion (SPAdes) | ecosystem: Environmental > Aquatic > Freshwater > Lentic | place: Lake Mendota, Madison...
GGCGACCGACGCCCTGCCCCAACACACGCCCACTCCGCCATGACTCAAAGCTAACTTAGGGGTTAGGCGTTGCGGTCACTTCACGAGCGATGTTTTGGTGGTGAACGCGAGTTGTCCGATTTGGATTTCGGCGACCTGTCCTAGTTTGGCTTTGATGCGGGGAGTGGCGAGCTTGTCGGCCTTCTTGCCGTCGCGTTCGGTCAGGATGGCCCGGAGGTCAACGGTGCCGTCGTCGAGCAGAGTGGGAGTAATCGCGTATTCGAGCTTGCCGACTTGGATGGTTGCTTGCTTGCCGCTCTCGACGGTGATGCGTGGAGCCATCAAAACGTCTTTGCCGCCTTTGGCGTGATGCTCGGTGATGGTGGTCTCGACGAGTAGCGCCGGTGAAGCGGAAGCCGTGAGGGTAATGACGATGGTTGCGAGCAGTGTGTTGATGGTGGTTTTCATTGGGTGTTTGTTTGGTTGATTTCAGGATGCGCGAGCGACGCCTAACTCCTTGTTATACGACACGAATTCTCCACCAGTCGTGTAGCTGGGATGGACTGTCGGAGAGAGGGAAGGAAATTGGGGCCGCCTGCATTCGTATCGTGTAGCGGGAACGGGCAGCGGCAGCGAGGAAATTTCCGGTCTGCGTGAAAAACGTGCATTTCTGCCTTTCGGAGGAGCCAGCCTGGAAATCAACCGGGGCCATTGCGCCGGATGACGGATTCCCGATCCCGGATCAATCCAGCGTCCGCAGCCCCTCGGTGACGCTCATTTTCGCGACCGCGATCGCCGGGGCGAGGCATGAGATGATGCCGAGCAGCGACGCGACGAGCGCGGCGGTGCCGAGCATCTGCGGCGTCACTTCGAGCGCGACGAAAATCCCGTGCGTCGCCTTTGGCACATCCATCGTCGAATAGAACAGCCACGCGCCGCCCGCGCCGATGAGCGCGCCGAGCGCCGCGAGCCCGAAGCTCTCCGCGAGGATGAGCGCGAACAGATCGCGCCTGCGGAAGCCGAGCGCCTTCAGGATCGCGAGTTCGCGGAACCGTTCGCGCACGGCCATGCTCATCGTGCTCGCCGTGACCATCACGAGCGTGAGCAGCACGAAGCCGCTGATGCTGCCGATGAGGAATTTGATCCCGCCCCACATCGAGACGAACGCCGCCTGGAACGCGCGCTCGCTCTCGGCGCGCACCTCGTTCGCGGAGTTCGCGAAGGCCTTGTTGATCGTGTCAACCACCTCCGGCATGACCTCGGTGGACGTGACTTTCATCCACCACATGCCGGTCTGCCCCCAGTCGTGCATGGCCTCGTCGAGATACTTGTGGTGAAAGAACATGTTCCGGTCGTCCACCGTGCCCGAATAGATGCCCGCGACGCGCAGTTCGAGCTTCGTCGGGAAGATGCCGCTCACGAGCGTGAACCGGTCGCCGACCTTGTAGCCGTACTGCTGTGCCGTATCGCGGCCCACGATGCAGCTTGCGCGATCTTTCACCCACGACTCGAACTGCGCATCATCACAGCGAATCTCGGGGAGCAGCTTTCGCAGCTTCGCCGCCTCGATCGCAAATGTCCCAAACCGGATCGGCCCGTCCACCTCTTGCTTCCCGCCGAACCACACGAACGGCGTGATCACCTCGACGCCCGGCACGCGCTCGATGATCGTGCGCTGCCGCTGCGGCAACATGCTCATGAGCGACACCTTGTTCCGCACGGCCACGCGCAGCGCCGCGTCCGCGTCCGTCGGCGGCTGCGTGAGTTCGCGCAGCACGACCATGAGCGAGACGAGGAGAAACAGGCTCACCGCCGCGCTCAGCACGCTGAGCAGCAGTCGGCGCTTGTTGCGCAGCGCATTGCGGATGACGAAGCCCGTGATGCTCATGGCCGCGAACGGCGACTCGCCGCTGAACGAGCAAAAGCGGACGTCCAAAAGATGACTGGCACGGCGCTCTGAACGCCAAGGAATTGCCGATGAAAGCGGATCACAGGCGTCGCGCCTGTGAAGGCAGGCAGTCCGTCCCGGCTGCCCCTCCGCGTCCCCAAGCAGGCGGGACCCCCGCTTGCCATCACAGTCGGGACGGCTGTGTTCCGCACGCGCTGCGTTGCCACATTGTTCAGCATTTCCTGAACGATTTTCAGGGCCACCGCATCATCACCTCCAAAGTGCATGACACGCTTTTGAAAATCTGCGCGCGCCGCGCCTCAGGCCACCTTGGCCTTCTCGTTCACCTTGTGGCCGAGCATCTGCATCGTCTTCTGGAGCGCTTCGACTTTAAGCGGTTTCTTCAGCACGGTGACGGGGCCAAGCTTGAGAATATTGTCGAGCATCTGGCTGTCCGGATAGCCGGTGATGATCACGATCGGCATGTTCGGCTGGATGTCCTTCGCCTCCTTGTAAATCTCGTCGCCGGTCGTGTCGGGAAGCTGGAGATCGAGGAAGCACAGCTCGAATTTCTGTTTCTGCATGGCCGCGATCGCCTCCTTGCCGGTGCCGACGACAATGCGCGCAAAGCCCTGCTTTTTCAGGAAGAGCTTGAACATCTGCTGCAGGCCCGTGTCGTCGTCCACCACGAGCACCGTGGGCTGGCCTTCCTCCTCCTTGCGGAGAATGTCGCGGTCCATCAGATCCTTTTTCACGCGCCAACGCCCGCCGATCTGAATCGCCGGAAGCTGCCCGCGCTGCACGAGATAATACACCGTCGGCAGCGGGATTCGGAGATACTCCGCAGTCTCCTTCACCGTCATCAAATTATGCATGTTCTGCGCCTGCTGCGGCCCTGATTGCTTGGCGGTTGATGGTGGCATAATTGAGACTTGCCACAAAAATGATGATTTTTCAGAAAAATATCAACGCTGGTTTTCGGAGCAGGCAGGGAAATTGCATCAACAAACGGGGGCATTCTCAGGCGGAGAGATGCCCGGTGGGCGCAGGTGGCGGGCATCACGCAGCCGAAGAATCCCGTGGCATGCCTGAGCGGTGATCGGTCTGGTTTGATGATCCTGCGGGAACTCACGGGATCCTTCGACTCCGTGCCGCCCCGCCTTCGCCCGCGCGGCACTACGCTCAGGATGACCTCTCATTTTTGATGCGATTGCCCTGTCGGAGCAGGTGCATCAAAATCACGCTACCTGCAGGCGGCGGCTGCCGCGTGGCTGCGACGCTCACCTGGAAATGTTTTTCCGCATCCAGCCGAGGCACGCGCGGTTGTTCGCCTCCTCCTCCGCGAGCACTTGCGCGAACGGTTTGCCGCTCACGACTGGCACCGCTTGCTTCGGCGGATTCGCCTTCACCCAATACATCATTGCGTCGAGGCGCGCTGCTTTTCGTTCCGGGAAAGTCGCGAAGTATCCCGCTGTGAGACACGGGATGCGCGGCAGATCGAGCGCGCCGGTGCCGAGCGGAACTTCGCTCAGGCGGAAGCCGTCATCGGCGGGCTGCACGGCAATGTCCTTGAAATGCACGCTCATCGCAAATGGCGCGGCAGTTTCCGCGTTGTGGCTCAATTTGGATGAGCAAGATTCGCCATCCGCCCTTGTGATGCGCCAACCGGATGGACAAAAGGTGTGATTCAAAGTGGTGCAAAATGCGTCCGCGACGATTGGTGGAATGACCAACGCCAACGGCGTAAGGCACCAGTTTTAGTCACACCCTTGAAAATCGGTGTCCACTTTCTCTGCTTGCCGAATGTGCGCTTTCCGCTGTCCTACCCCGGCCCCGATTTTTCCAACTATGAGCGAATCCCTCGATGAACTGAACGCCCGCGTCTCCAGCGCTGCGGCATGGGTCACACGTCTGCGCGAGGTCGTCGGGAAGATTGTCGTCGGCCAGCAATACCTGATCGATCGCCTGCTCGTCGGCCTGCTCGCGAACGGCCACGTGCTGCTCGAAGGCGTACCCGGCCTCGCGAAGACGCTCGCGGTGCGCACGCTCGCTTCGGCCATTCACGCGACGTTTAACCGCGTGCAGTTCACACCCGACCTGCTGCCCGCGGACATCACCGGCACGCTCATCTACAACCCCGGCGACGGTCAGTATCACGTCACGAAGGGTCCCGTTTTTGCAAACATCGTCCTCGCGGATGAGATCAACCGGGCGCCCGCGAAAGTGCAGAGCGCGCTGCTCGAAGCGATGCAGGAACGGCAGGTCACGCTCGGCGGCGAATCGCACAAGCTGCCCGTCCCTTTCCTCGTGCTCGCGACGGAAAATCCGATCGATCAGGAAGGCACCTACCCGCTGCCCGAGGCACAGGTGGATCGCTTCATGTTGAAGGTGCTCGTGGGCTACCCGACGTTCGAGGAGGAGCGGCGCATCCTCGACACGATGGCGTTCACGAGGCCGAATCTCGACGTGGAGCGCGTGGTCGAGCTCGACGACATCCTCGCCACGCGCAAGGTCGTGGACAGCATCCATGTGGATGAAAAAGTGCGCGACTACATCGTCCACATCGTCTTCGCGACGCGCGACCCACAGAAGTACGAGCTGAGCGATCTCCGCCCGCTGATCCAGTTCGGCGCGAGCCCGCGCGCAACGATCAATCTCACGCTCGCGGCAAAGGCGTGGGCGCTGCTGCAAGGCCGCAGCTACGTGACGCCCGGCGACGTAAAATCCATCGGCCCCGACGTGCTCCGTCACCGCGTGATCCTCACCTACGAAGCCGAGGCGCAGGGCATGACCGGCGATGGGATCGTGAAGCGGATTTTCGACAATGTGCCGGTGCCGTAGGTGCGCGTCCGAATGCAAAACGGCGGCTTGAAAGGGCCGTCCGAATGTAATACATACGTCATACCATGCCCGTCCTGACAGTCCGTATTTCCGAGAAAGAAAAAGCCCTGCTCGCGGAGCGTTCCAAAAGCGAAGGCATCACCGCGGCAGCCCTCGTCCGGCAAATGATCAACGAGAAACCGTTCATCACAGCCGGTGACCTGCTCGAAGAAGTGGACCGCCGCATGGGCGACAAAAGGCTCCGCGTGCGCCGGAAACGATGAAACGGCATTGCTTGCTCGATTCGTCGTTTGTCATCGATCTACTCAATGAGATGGCGGATGGCGTGTCCGGCCCAGCCATTGCATGGCTGCAAAAGAACCGGCGCGCGCATTTCTGGATCAGTCCGGTGACTTATGCCGAGGTGCTCGAAGGTGCCGATAATCCGGAGGCGGTGCGCGAACATTTCCGGCGTTACCGGTGGCAGGGAATTCACCGCGCACACACGGAACACGCCGCCGTAATACAACGCCGTGCCTCTCACCACATGGGCGAGAACGACGCATGGCAGGCAGCGGTGGCGATGCAAATGGATGGCTGCGTCGTCGGTCACGATCCGCGCGCATTCACACGGCTCGGCGATGCATACGAGGATCACCGGGCATAGCCATGCCTGCCTCAACGACAGACATCCTCACCCACGTCCGCCGCATCGAGCTGCGGACGAGCAAGCTCGCGAATGACCTCATGGTCGGCGCGTACAATTCGCAATTCAAAGGACGCGGGATGAATTTCGAGGAGCTGCGCGAATATGTGCCGGGGGATGATGTGCGGACGATTGACTGGAACGTGACCGCGCGCATGAGGCGGCCATTCGTGAAGCTGCACCGCGAGGAGCGGGAACTGTCTGTGCTCCTCGTGCTCGACGTGTCGGCATCGGGAGATTTCGGATCCACGCAGCGCACGAAGCGCGAGGTCGCCGCGGAGATCGCGGGCACGCTGGCATTCTCGGCGATTCGCAATGGCGACAAGGTCGGGCTGCTGCTCTTCAGCGAGGAGGTGGAGCTTTTTCTCCCGCCGAAAAAGGGGCGGCGTCACCTGCTGCGCGTGATCCGCGAGTCGCTGTTTTTTCCACCCCGGCGGCGCGGCACGCGAATCGGGTCGGCGCTGTCGTTCCTCAATCACGTCATGCACCGTCGCTCGATTGTGTTCCTCATCAGCGATTTTCTCCACGGCTCCGGAGACGGGAAGCGCGACATCTTCCAGGAAATCGGACGCACGAATTCGCGGCACGACCTCGTGTGCATCCAGCTTCAGGACGACCGGGAACGCGCACTGCCGGAGTCGGGGATGCTCGTCGTGGAGGACATGGAGACGGGTGAAGTCATCGAGGTGGACTCGACGCGCGAGTCGGTGCGCGATGCCTTCGCCGCGAGCGTGGCGCGCACGCAGGAAACCCTCGACCGCGCGCTCATGCAGTCGGGCGTGGACATGCTGCGGCTCGGCGCGACGGACGATCACGCCACGGCGTTGCAGCATTTTTTCGAGCATCGGCGACGGAGATGAAACGCGCCATATTTTCAACAGCCTTCCTGGCAGCGTTCGCGCTTTTCCCCCTAGCGGCGTCGGGCGCGATCAAGGCCGAGCCTGGCCCGGAGCTGCGCCCGCCACGTCCTGAGATCCCGCCGCCGCCGATCGCTCGCAGCCACATCGCGTGGGTGGTCGGCGGGGTCGGTGCCGCGATCATTTTTGCGGCGCTGTGCTGGCCGCGCCGCAAGCCGCCTGTCCCACCGCCGAATCCATTTTTCGCGGCCGTGGAAAAGCTCGCGGCACTGCGTGCAGATGGCGCGACGCCCGTGACGGTGTCGGCAATCGTGCGCCGGTATGCGGCGGATGCATTCGCGATCGAGGGCAGCGGGCTCACGTCCGAGGAACTCGTGAGCGGGCTCGTCACGCGCCGCTCGTGCCCGGTCGAGCTGACGAACGCCGTGTGGCATTTCCTCTCGGACTGCGACCGCGCGAAATTCTCCCCGGCACCGGAGCATACAGAAAAATCGGCGCTGCTCGGCACGACCGCGAAGCTGATCGAGGAACTGGAGGCCGCACGCGCGAAGGCGGCGCGTACACTATGAACGAGGGATTCGAGGCTCCATGAAAGGCGGTTTCGAATTTCAGCATCCTTGGGTGCTCGTGTTTCTCGCGCTGCTGCCCCTGTATGCGTTCGTCCGCGGGCGTGCGGGCGCGGAGGGTGCGCTGCGTTTTTCGAGCGTCGAACTGGTGCGCGCGATCGGCGGGCGCGTGCGCTCGATGGCCGGACGGCTCTTCATTTTTCTCCGCACGCTCACGGTCGCCCTCACCATCATCGCGATGGCCGGGCCGCGCTGGGTGAACGAACAGACGGAGACACAGGCGAGCGGCGTGGACATCATGCTCGTGTTCGATCTCTCGTGGAGCATGATGGCGCTCGACATGGCGCCGCCGGGGAAGCTCACGACGCGCTTCGACATCGCGCAGAGCGTGCTGAAGGATTTCGTCGCGCGGCGTCCGTCGGATCGCATCGGGCTCATCGCGTTCAGCGGCGTGCCGTACCTCGTGAGCCCGCCGACGCTGAACCACGAGTGGCTCCAGAAAAATCTCGACCGCCTTTACATCGGCGTGATCACGGAACTCGGCACGGCCATCGGCGACGCGACGGGCCTCGCGGTGAAGCGCCTCTCCGCGCAGAAGCAGAGCCGCGGCAGGCTCATCGTGCTGCTCACCGACGGCGACAACAACAAGTGGGAGACGCTCGAGCCCATCGCATCCGCAAGCCTCGCCGCGGGTGAGCGCGTGCGCGTGTACACGGTCGGTGTCGGAAAAAATGAGCAATGCTGGCTGCCGGATTTCGATCGCGAGACCGGCAAACTGCGCCTCGGCCTCGACGGAAAACCCAGCGGCGTGATCACGATGCTCCAGCCGGCGAACTACGTGGTGCTGGAAAAGATGTCGAAGATGACCGGCGGCAAGAGCTACACGGCGACGAACCGGCAGGAACTCGACACGGTGTATGCGGACATTGACCGCCTCGAAAAGACCGAGGTGAAGCTGAAGCATCACCGCACCTACACGCCGCTCTTCCACATCCCGCTGCTCGGCGCGTTCGCCGTGCTGCTGCTCGAACTGCTGCTCGCGAATACGCGCTTCCGGCGCATCCCATGACGACGCACACGCTCCATTTTGCCTCGCCGCAATGGCTGTGGATCACGGCGCTCGCGCTGTTCGGCACCGGCGCGCTGTTTTGGTTTTCTGCGAAGGCACGGCGGCGGCAGCTTGCGCAGTTTGCCGATCCCGCGCGGCGCGATGCGCTGCTCGCTTCGCACAGCAAGGTGATGCGTGTGGTGAAGAGCACGCTGCTCATCATTTCGCTGCTGCTCGTGGGCATCGCGCTCGCGCGTCCGCAGTGGGGCGAGACGGAGGAGCGCGTGGATCGCAAGGGCGACGATGTTGTATTTCTCATGGACGCCTCGAAGTCCATGCTCGCGACCGACGTGACGCCGAGCCGCCTCGATCGCTCGAAGATGGCCGTGCTCGATTTTCTTCGGCGGCACGCGGGCGGACGCGTGGGGCTCGTGGCGTTTGCGGGCGACGCATTTCTCCAGTGCCCGCTCACGCTCGACTACGATGCGTTCGAGGAATCCATCCGCGATCTCGACACGGATTCGGTGCTCGTGCCGGGCACGGACATCGCGAGCGCGCTGTTCGCGGGGAGCCGCGCGTTTGAAAAATCCGAGCGCAGAAAAATCCTCGTGCTCGTGACGGACGGCGAGGATCTTCAGCGCATCGGAATCGAAGCCGCGAAGAAACTTGCGAAGGACGGCGTGGTGGTTTTCACCGTCGGAGTCGGCACGCCGAATGGCTCCCAGATCCAGGTGCAGGGCCGCGGCGGCGAGATGGAGCCGCTACGCGATGAAAAGGGACAGCCGGTGACGAGCCGTCTCGACGAACCGACCCTGCGCGCAATCGCAGAGACGACCGGCGGCACGTATCGCCGCATGGAGACCGTCGCTGGCGGACTCGCCGACGTGGCGAGCGCGCTCAAGGATCCGCTCTCGCGCCCCGCGGCGGTGTTCCGCAAGCGGCTGGGGATTGACCGCTATCGCTGGCCGCTTGCAGTTGCCATTTTCCTCCTCGTCGGCGAGTCTCTGCTCCGCACGCGACGCCGAAAGGTGGCGCAGACCGCAGACCGCCACGCGCAACCCATCGCATGAACCTCCGCCCACTCGCCATCCTGTTGCTCGCCGCGTCGCCGGCACTGGCCGTCACCTCTGGGAAACAGGGCGCGCGCGAATTTTACAACGAAGGCGTGGGCAAGCTCGGCAAGGGCGAATTGCGCGACGCGGAGATGGCCCTGCGCAAGGCAGCGGGCTCGGAGGTCGAAAGCGTGCAGCCGCTCGCGCTCTACAATCTCGGGCATGTGCGGTTCCGGCAGGGAGAGGAAACGCTGAAGGGCGAGGGCAACCGGCAGCATCTTCTCGATTCGTCCGTGGCGGCAGTGAACATCGCCGAGGAGGCGGTCAGGAATGGCGGGCGCGCGCTGGAGAGTGATGAGCTGAAGGCGATCATCGCCGCCTACATGGACGCGCGCGCGGCGCAGAAGGATCTCCGCATTTCCCGCGACGAGACGACCCGCACGCTCGGGCTCATCGGCTCCGCGCTCGAGCGCTGGCGCAGATCGGTGGGAGATTTTCACAGCGCGCTGGAACTTGATGCGTCGAACGGCGACGCGAAGGCAAATGCCGCGGTCGTCGAGCGGAAGATCGAAGAGCTGCTGAAATTCAAGAAGCAGATCGAGCAGCAGAGCGAGCAGGTCTCGGAGAAGCGCGACGATGTGAAGGCCATCAAGAAGAAGCTGCGCGGAAAAATCCCGAAGGACATGCAGCGCGAGAGCGATGACGAGGAGGACGATGACGACGACAAGGACAAGGACGATAAGGGCGACCCGAAGATCGGCGAGAAGCAGCAGCAGCGCCTCGGCAGCGACCGCGAGGTGTCGCCGGACATGGCGCGCTGGCTGAAGGAGACGATGAAGCGCCGCACGATGTCGCTCGGCACGCAGCAGGAAGGCGAGGGCTTCAAGCCGACCGAGGAGCAGCGCAGGCCGTCGCAGAAAAAGGGGCGCGACTGGTGAGGATGCGACGCGCGGTTTTCATTCTTGCAGCGCTGGTTTACGCGCTCGGCTGCGCGGTGCCCGCGATTTTTGCGCAGCTCAATCTCCAGCCTGCCAACGACATCTCGCCAGCCGCGAGCGCGAGCTTTACGCCGGAAATCGCGCAGCTCGGGCGTCCGGCGACGTATCACGTGACAGTGACCGCCTCGCATAAGCCACTGGAGCCGCCTGAACTCGCATCGCCCGCCGGGCTGGAAATGTCGTTTGCCGGCGGGAGCACGAGCACGGCGATCCTGAACGGCACGCTGATGATGACCACGACTTTTGCCTACAATGTCGTGCCGCAGCGCACAGGGCGATTTGCGATGCCTTCATTCGAGATCGTGGTCGGCGGCGGTCGCGTGCGCGTGCCGGGCGCTGTGCTCACCGTGATGCCGCCCGACCCGAACGCCGCACCGTACCAGCCCGTGCGTGCCGAGCTGGAATTGCCGCAGCGCGATTTTTTTACCGGCGAATCCATCAGCGGGCGGCTGCTCGTAATCGAGACGCCGGACGAGTCGCCGCAGTTTGTCTCGCACGTCGCGAAGACGACCGGCGCAGCGGTCGTGAGGCCGTCGCTGCGGACGACGCGCGAGCAGTTCACCATCGGCGGGCAAAAGCACGAGGGGCTCGTGATGCCCGTGCGCATCACGCCGATCCTCGAAGGCGATTTGGAACTGGGAATCCAGATTCTGGTGAGCGTGCAGAAAAACGAGGCGGCCGGGCAGCGCGGATTTGGCAGGGCGCAAAGCACGGTGGACGCGAAGCCCGCGCGCATCCGCGTGCTCGCGCTGCCGCGCACGGGACGGCTGCCGGGATTCACCGGGGCGATCGGAAAATTCACCGTCGCGCAGCCGAAGCTCTCGGCGACAGAGGTCGAGGCGGGCGAACCCGTGACGCTCGCGATCGGCATGGCCGGCGAGGGAAATCTCGAAGGCGTCGCCGCACCGGAGATGAGCGCCGCGGGCGGCTGGCAGATCTACAAGCCGACCAGCGAATTCCTGCCCGACTCCGAGGATCGCAACACCGCGCGAGGCGCGAAAGTTTTCACCTACACGCTCATCCCGAATCGCGCAGGACTGAAGGCCACGCCCGCGATGGCGTTCTGCTATTTCGATCCGGAGAAGCGCGCGTATGTGGACATCACGATCCCGCCCGTGCCGATCAACGTGAAGCCATCGAGCACCGCGCCCGCGCCCGCCGAACCGGAGACGCCGAAGACCGAGACGCCGCGCGCGGAGGAGCCGCCGCGCATCGTTGAGCCCGCGATGACAGGCCTCGCGGAAAAGCCGGGCCGGTGGGTCCGCTCCCCTGCCCCGCCGTTGCGCGAATGGTGGCTGCTCGCCGCGGAGTGCGCAGTGCCCGTGCTGCTGCTCGCGCTGTGGGCGTGGCGTCGCCGCCGCGACTGGCTCGCGGCAAATCCACAGATCATCCGCCGCCGCCGCGCGCACGCCGCCGCACGCCGCGCGCTCTCCCGCGCCCGGGCCGCCGCGCGTTCGGGCGACCGCGGTGAATTTCTCCGCGCCAGCGCAGGCGCGCTGCGTGAGGCGGCATCGCCGCTCGACACCGCACGCGCCGCAAGCCTCACGCGCGAGGATGTGCTGCGACTTCTCAATGGTGACGACGGAGCCTCCGCCGTCGCGCGCAAGGTGCTCGATTCCGCCGATGCAGCGAACTACTCGCCTGCAAACGCGGCAACACTCGAACCGCGCACGTTGCTCCCGGAACTCGAACGCGCCGTCCAAACACTCGCCCGCCGCGCATGAGGACGACGCAACAGACAAGCGCAAGAGGCGCATGGAGTGTCGCAGCCGCGCTCGCATTTTCCCTCGTGCTGTTCGCATCGCAAGGTCGCGCGGCTTCATCGCCGGACGCTCGCTTCAAGAAAGCATCCGAGGCTTACGCCGCGGGCGAATTTGCCGACGCCGTCTATGAGTTGCGCGAGATCGTGAACGAGGGGAATTTTTCTCCCGGCGCGCTGCACAATCTCGGCGATGCCGAGTGGAAAGTCGGACGCCACGGCCACGCGGTGCTCGCCTGGGAGCGCGCGCTGTCGCTCGATCCCTTCAGCAAGAATACGACGGCGAACCTGCGCTTCGCCCGGCAAAACGCCCGCGTGGATGCGCCGCAGCTCACATGGCACGAGCGCTACTCGACTGCGCTGCCGGGCGGATGGTGGATCGCCATCGCATCCGCAGGACTGTGGGGCGGCGTCGCGCTGCTCGCGCTGCCACGCCTGCTCGGTTGGCGTCGCGCGGACTGGCACCAGGGCGTGGCCGCGGCGCTATTTGCAATTTTCCTGCTCTCCGGCCCCGCGCTCTTCGGCACATGGCGGCGCTCGCAGTTCGGCGTGGTGCTGGAAGACGACGTGCCGCTTCGCCTCACGCCGACGCGCGAGGCGGAGACGCTCGTGAAGCTCACCGCCGGCGAGATGGCGCGCATCGAGCGCGAGCGCGGCGAATATCTCTACGTGCGCGCCGACGGCGACCGCGCAGGCTGGGTGCGCAAGGCGGACTTCGGACGCGTGTGGCCTCGGTGAAAGGTCACGCGCGCCCGTTGATGTACGCGAGTGCGATGATGCAGTAGCAGGTGACGAGGACGGGGTCCTTTTCCATCCAGCGCGGATTTTCGCTGGCCCACGATCCGTCCGGCTTTTGGAGCGCGAGGAGTTTTTCCGCGAGCATCTCGCGCCAGCGGAATCGTTTTCCATCCTCGGTCGCCAGCTCCTCGATGCCGGATGCCGCGAGCGCCTTGGCCATGACGTGGTAGTAGTAAAAAAGCCCCTGCCCGCCCTGGCCGGGATTTTCATCGAGCGACCAATGCCGCTGAATCCAGCCGATCGCGGCGGCGATGCGCGGGTCGTCCTTTTTTGCCTCGGCGTAGATGAGGCTCAGCACGCCCGCGTAGGTCATCGATCCGTAGCTGCGGAGCGCCTTCTTGCCGTCGGCGGTGGTGACTTCGCCGGCGGGACTGTCGCCGGGAGAATAGATGAAGCCGCCCTTGTTGCCCGCATCGTCGCTGGCCCACGGCTCCTTGTTCGTCGCTGTGTTGTTCTGGCAGCGGCTCACGAAATCCATCGCGGCCTTCCAGTCGAGTTCGGGGCCGGCGGGGAGTTCGCGCGTGCGACGCTGCGTCTCGGCGGCGCGCAGGGCTTCGAGGGCAAAGACGGTGTTGTCGAGGTCCGGGCGTCCGCGTTTGCCTCCGCTCTCGTAGCCCCAGCCGCCGTTCTGCTCGGGATGCGCACTGTTTTTCGCCTGCCCGGCAATTAGGAATTTGCGCGCATCGGCGATGAGCTTGTCGTCGCGGTGATCGTCGGCGAGCACGAGCGTGGCGAGGCAGATGCTCGTGTTGTAGTTGCCCATCGCCCTCGTGTAGATGCCGCCGTCCGGCTGTGCGTGCTGGCGGACAAAATCGAGGCCGGCCTGCACGGCCTTTCCCTTCGCAAAATTGCCGCCCGGCGCGCGCAGGTGCGCCGTCACGCAGAGCGCGGTCATCGCGGGATAGTCGGGCGATCCCCAAGAGCCGTCGGGCTTCTGCGCCTTGTCGAGAAAGGCGACTGCCTTCGCGCTCGCGGCGGTGATCTTTGCGCGGAGCGCGGCGTCGGTCTGCTGTGCGAATGCGGGCCCGCCGAGCAGGGCTGCGATGGAGGTGGCGAGGAAATGGCGGCGGTTCATGGTGCGGTCAGCGAGTTTTTGCTGCCGTCAGAACGAGATTCTCGTCCCGAAGACAAAGTTGCGTCCGGGCTCGTTGATGCCGGAGCCGTGGATGCGGTAGTTCTCGTCCGTAATGTTTTCGCAGGATGCGTAGAGGTCGAAGTTCTTGCACGGACGCCAGCCTGCGCGCACGGACCCGACGGTGTAGCCGGGTGTGCCGCCGGGCGGGATGCGCTGCGTGTCGGTGCGATCCGAGAGCGCGAGGCGATTCTGCTTGGCGGCGATGGTCACGACGCCTTCGGCCCACCACTTTGCATCCTCACTTTCCCATCGCACCCCGAGCTGCGCGGTGAGCGGCTGGATGCGCGATGAGGGATACCTGCCGATCGTGCTGCCGTCGAACTGGTCCACTTCGCCCTCGGACCATGCGAGGGTGCCGAACGCCTTCCAGCCGGGGGCGAAAAGCCACGACGCTCCGGCCTCGACGCCCTGCACGTAGCCTTCGCCGCTATTGGTGCGCTTGACTTCCGGTTCGCCGCTGATCCTGGCACCGGTGCGATAGCGAGTGATCTGATCCTCGATCCACATGTGGTAGTACGAGGCGTAGAAGCTGAACGTGCCAGTGGAGACTTTCGTCCCGATCTCGAAGGAGAGGTAATGTTCCGGCTGGAGGTTCGTCACCGGCGTTTCGACTTCGCCACTGCGAGCGATGTCGAACGAGGTGAAGTCGCTGAGATTCGGTGCACGGAAGCCCTGCGAGATTCCGCTGAAGACGTTCCATTGTTTGGTCACATCGTATTGGCCGCGCAGCGAAAAGGTGAAGGCGTCGAACTGCTCGGTGAAGCCGGCGAGGTTCAGCCGGTCCGTCCTGTCGGGATCGATTACGCCGGTGTCCACCTGCGCCCAGGTGAAGCGCGCGCCGGGGATGAGTTTGAAGCGGTCGCCGAATTTGATCTCATCCTGCACGTAGAAGCCGAGGAGGTCGTAGCCGGAGTCGTCGGCCACGGTGCCGCGCGGCTTGACGGAATGCAGCCTGCCGTTCGCATTCCAGCGCGTGCCCCAACTCTGGACGAAGTCGTGGTAATACTCGACGCCGTACGACCACAGGCCGATGGACGACGGGCTTTCGAAATTCACGAGCACGCCGAGCTGGTCATCGCGGAAGCCGTCCACATCGCGGCGGCCGGTGTTGCGGATGCGATCCTGTTCCTCCTGCTGGCCGTGCCAAGAGACCGTCAGCGAGGCCTTCGAGAGCCAGTCGGTGATGTCGCGCGACTCGATGCGGACGTAGGCGAGTTCGCGGAGTTGGTCGAAATCGCGCCGACGATCGGTGCCGACCTCGGTGCCGCGCCAGCTCTTGCTGGAGGTCGTCGCGTGCCAGCGCGGCACGTTGTTCTGCTCGTCGCGTTGAAAGGCGAAGGTCACGTCGGTGTTCTTCGTCGGACGCCAGAGGACGGTGAAGTCACCGCTGATGCCGGAGTAGCCGCTGTTCGCCTGCCGTCCGGTGCCGTCGCCCGCGCGGAGGTCGCCGAAATCCCGGAACGTGAGCCCGCCCGCGATGCCGAGATGCGGCGAGAGCGCGAGGGAAAATTCCCCGCGGGCGGTGTGCGAATTTTCCGCCGTGGAGTAGCGGTATTCGGTCGAGGCGTGCGCCTCGGGGCCGCCTGCGGAAGGGGCCGCCGTGGTTTTGCCGGTGCCCGCAGGCTTGCCCTCCGGCCATGCGAGGAGCGGCGGTTTGCGCGTGATCGCATTCACCGTGCCGCCGATCGCGTCGCTGCCGTAGAGCACGGACGACGGGCCTTTCACCACATCAAGCCGGTCGATCGTGAATGAATCAATCGTCCCCCAATACTGGTTCGGCCCTTCGCGGAAGACGGCGTTGTTCAGCCGGATGCCGTCCACGAGCGCCAGCGTGCGGAAGCCGGTGAAGCCGCGGATGAACGGCGAAGTCTGCCCGAGCGAAGTGCGCTGCAGCATCACGCCCGGCGTCTCGGCCAGCGCGTCGGGAAAAATCCGCACGCGGCGGCGGTCGCGGAAATCGTCGCTGCCGATGACGTGCGCCGTGTAGGGCGCGTCGAAGAGCGACGTCTCGGTGCGGGTCGCGGTGAAGATGGTCTCGTCGAGGATGCTGATCTTGATCGGAGCCGCCGGATTCTCGGCGCGGGCGGCGGCGAGAGTGGCGATGCATGCGATGGTAAGACGGAGTTGGGGTGACATGTCGGGTGGTGGTGTGATGGGTGTGATGGGTGCGATGGCGCGACTTAGCGAAAGGCGTGCCACCTCGAATCCGGAGTCATTGCACGCACAACGGCAGGCAGTTATGAAAACTTGCCAGCTTTTGCAGTTCCATCAGGAAGGATAAATAATGTTCGCCTTTACATCCACTCGTGGATAGCAATTGACCACGCCAATTCTTATGTCCCGGAGCCTTGCCACACGCCTCGCCCTGCCCTTCGTGGCATTTGTCGCACTCGGCTCGACGGCGCTGGTCGCATGGCTGCAATTCGAGGAGACCCGTGAATCCCGCGCAGCATTCATCGCGACGGCAAATGCAAACGCTCAGTTTATCCGAAGCCAACGCCTCCCCACGACGGAGCGCACAGCGCAGGCATTGGGTGAAGTGCTCGGGATGGAAGTATATTTTAAACGCGCAGGATACGAGCCGGTGCCCGAATTGAGCGAGCGCGTGGCGACCGAAGAACGCAAATCGCTCGCCCAGGCGATGACTCACCGGGAAGGGGAAGTGTACGCAATAGCCGGCGGCGAGAGCCTGCGGACTCCGATCGACGAGCAAGTGAGCCTGCTGCTCTTCCGCAAGGCACCCGGTGTCGGCGGGCTGTGGGGGCCACGCACGTTTGCCGTGCTCGGTGGATTCTGGCTGCTTTCGCTCGCGCTCGTCTGGGTGCTGGCAAACGGAATCGTCGGCCCCCTGCGCAGACTCGCGCAGCGCCTCCCGAGAATCGCCGACGACGCCTCCGAACCCGCACTGCCCGAATCGGACCGGCCCGACGAAATCGGCCAGCTCGCACGCGCCTACCTCGACACGCGGGCCGCACTCGCGGATGAACGCCGCGCCCGCCTTCAGGCCGAACGGCTCGCCACGCTGGGCCGCATGGCCACGGGACTCGCGCACGAGATCAACAACCCCGTCGCCGCGATCAAACTCCACGCACAGCTCCTCGAAGCCGGAACCACGAGCCTCCACACCGCCGCATCGCCCGACGACGGCGGAACGGATTCACTCGCCATCATCCTCTCGGAAAACGCAAAGATCGAAGCGCTCGTGAACCAGTGGATGTTCCTCGCGCGCCCGCAGCCACCGCAGACTTCACCCTGCGATCCCGCCGAACTCATCGCCGCCGCGCTCCGCACCCACGCGCCCGCAGCCGCACACGCGCGGGTGCTACTCGTGAATGAAACACAGCCCGGCCACCGCATCGCCGCCGATTCGCGACGGCTCGGACAGGCCGTCGGCAATGTGATCGTGAATGCGATCCAGGCGATGTCGGCGGATGGGGGGACGCTCACAATCCGCAGCAGCCGAAGCGAAGAGCCGGCAGTTCCCGACGAACCTCCAACGTCCAACGCCCAACCTCGTAAAGTCGCGTGCCGCGACCGCGCGGCTTTACGCGAGCCAATGCCCAAAGCCGGTGCTCAGCCGCCGCGGGAGGGCGTCCTGCCTCTCAACTCTCAATTGTCCCCACGAAGACCGTCCGCGGACTTCTCGCGGACTCGAATCTCAACTCTCAACCTGACCTTCACCGACACCGGCCCCGGATTCAGCGCAACAGCACTCGCCCGCCATGCGGAACTTTTCTTCAGCGAGAAGGAAGGCGGCATGGGCATCGGCCTCAGCGTCACCGCCGAGATTCTCCGCGCACACGGCGGCGATCTCCTCGTCGCAAATACTGCGATAGGCGCAGTCGTCACCTTCATCCTCCCGCTCGCGACGGATGGGAATTCTGAAATCTTAAATCCTAAATCTTAAATGGCATCGGTTCTCATCATCGAAGACGAAGCCGCGCTCGCCACCGCGCTCTCGCGCGTGTGCCAGCGCCTCGGCTGGCACGCGGAACTGCGCGCAAGCGGCAACGCCGGACTGCGCGCGCTCGCCTCAGGAAATTTCGACCTCGCGATCCTCGACATCGGCCTGCCCGATCTCAGCGGCCTCGAAGTCTTGGAGAAAGCCCGCGCACGCGCGCCTCAACTCCCCGTCGTCATCATCACCGCGCACGGCAAGCTCGAGAACGCCGTCGCCGCGCGCAAGCTCGGCGCAGCCGCCTACCTCGTGAAGCCGCTCGACCTCCGCGAAATCGAACGCACGCTCACACAGATCCTCGCCACGGCATCCGCGCCCACTTCCGCCGCCGCGCCCGCATCGTCCGACGCACAGCTCCTCGGCGACTCGCCCGCGATGCAGCGCGTCTTCCTCGAAATCGCGCACGCCTGCACGACCGATGCACCTGTCCTCCTCTCCGGCCCAACCGGCTCCGGCAAGACGCTCGCCGCGCGCAGCATCCACATTCACAGCGCGAGAAAAAATGCACCCTTCGTCGCGCTCCACTGCGGCGCACTCCAGGAACAGCTCCTCGAAAGCGAGCTCTTCGGCCACGAGCGCGGCGCATTCACGGGCGCCGTGAGCGCACGCCCCGGCCACATCGAGCGCGCACGCGGCGGCACACTTTTCCTCGACGAAATCGGCGACATCTCGCCCACCGTGCAGGCCAAGCTCCTCCGCTTCGTCGAAGAGCGCGCCTTCACGCGCGTCGGCGGACGCGAGGACATCCGCGTCGAACTGCGCCTCATCACCGCGACGAACAAAAATCTCCGCGACGAAGTAAAAGCCGGCCGCTTCCGCGAAGATATTTTTTACCGCCTGCACGTCCTAGAAATCGGAATGCCCCCGCTCCGCGAACGCACCGCCGACCTCGCCGTGCTCGCCGCAAATTTCCTCCGCACCGCCGCGCGCCCGCTCACGCTCGCACCCGCCAGCCTCGCACTTCTCGAACGCCACGACTGGCCCGGCAACCTCCGCGAACTTCGCAACGTCCTCGAATACGCCGCCGCAGTCTGCACCGGCCCCGTCATCCTCCCCGCGCATCTCCCCCGCGACATCCACGAGCGCGCCGCATCCGCCCCATCGCACGACGCGCGCCTCGCCACCGTCCTCGCCGAATGGCTCGACGCGCGCCTTTTGGAAAAAGCCACGTATCGCGACATGCACGACGCGATCGAGTCCCTCGTCCTGCGCCACCTCCTCAAGCGTTTCGACGGCAAGCCCACCCTCCTGGCGCGTGCGACCAAGATGAACCGCGTCACACTGCGAAAAAAATTTACCCGCGAGTGAACCGGCATCTGCAAGCGCGTATTGTGGGCGCAACATTTTGCAGACACGCTCGCTTGGGTTGGAAAATCCAGCCCGCCTGCTCGGATAATTCAGCGTCCTCCGAAACAATCCTGCATCGCAACGAAGATTCCCCTTGCTGTGCGACGCCCGCCCGCCTAGCTTCAGGCCACACCAAATCGCGGGGTGGAGCAGCCCGGTAGCTCGTCAGGCTCATAACCTGAAGGTCGTAGGTTCAAATCCTACCCCCGCAACCACTTCAGGAACAGAGGGTAAGTGGTCTTTTCACAATCGGCTGACGTTGGAGTTTTTCCGGTTTACTGTCAGTTTACTGCCACTGACAGACCGTGCCCAAGTTTCCATTTCTCGTTCAACGCGGCTCCGCAACCGCCCGTACGACAACCACGGCTCGGAACATTTTTTGATCACCTGGAACGCACTGGGTCGGCACCGCCGAGAATCCCGGGCAAGTCTTGAAGCCGCCAAATTGCGCGCAGGGGAAGTCGCCACCTCCATTTCGAACGGACAAATCGAAGCCCTCGAACGGACCGGCTCCGATCGCGATTCATACGCCCACGCCGTGCGCCTCCTTATCCCGCTCAAGATGCCGTTACACGCGGCGATCCAGGAGTTCGTGGAGGCCCGCAATATCGCCAAGGGCGTCTCGTCCTTGAAACCGCGCGCGACTACGCCCAAAGGCATTCCGAGCGAATCCGCACGGGGACCGTCGCGGAAGTGTTGATCTGTGCCTTGCCCGACAAGCTCGCCGTCGAGGGCGGCAGCAATGGCGGGCTGCTCATGGGCGCATTCCACACGCAGGACCACGGCCTCGCCCGCGCCGTCATCGCGCACGTCGGCATCTGCGACATGCTGCGCGTGGATCTCGACCCGAACGGTGCGTTCAACGTCACCGAATTCGGCACCGTGAAGGACCCCGCGCAGTTCCGCGCCCTCCGCGCGCATTCGCCGTTCCACAATGTCACCGACGGCGTGAAGTATCCCGCCGTCTTCTTCCTCGCCGGGGAAAAGGACGGCGGCGTGAACCCCTCCAATTCCCGCAAGATGAGCGCGCGCCTCCAGGCCGCCACCGCATCCGCAAATCCCATCCTCGTCCGCCTCAGCGGCGCCTCCGGCCACGGCATGGGCACCGCCCTCAGCGAAAGAATCGCCCATCAGGCGGATGTGTTCGCGTTCCTGTATAGGCAGTTGGGGATGAAGGCGGAGGCGCAACAGCGCCGGTGGAGCGCGTCGCTCGGCGTGCGCTTCTTCCGGTCGCAGGCAAGCATTGCAGTCCACGCCGAAACGCGCGCGGACCGACGCATTCTACCGCGGCGCTATTTAATCTCCACGTTGATGCCGATGAGCTTCCACGAGAAATTCTCAGCGACGTATTTGAGGGTGAAATGCACCTTGTTGGGCTCGGTGGGATAGGCTCCGACGAGGATGAGCACGCCGTCGGAATTCACCGACGGGGGTGCTTCAAAGGCGGGAGTGAGATTTTGGATCGGGGTGAGATCGAGTTCCTTCTCCACGAAAGTGCGGAAGGCTTCGGCGAGCTGTTCGGGGCTGATCTGTTTCTTCCACACGATCGAGATGCTTTTGTGGAAGTCCGCGAAGCTCTTTGCCTGGAGGCCCTTGTTGAACGTCATCAGCGAATCGAGTGCGAGCGCCTTTAGCTCGGCATCCGATGGCACGGTGCGTCCGCGATTTTCCACCGCGGCTCCGGCCCTCGGGGCGGAGAGGGAATACACGCGCTAGGTGCCGCTTTCCTTCATGAGATCCATGCGCAGCGGGATGGAGCCGCGCGTCTTGGTGGTGACGGTGCCTTCGACGTGGCCCTGATCGTTTGTGAACCCGCGGGAACTCCACGAAGCGGAGGCAAAGTCCGTGAGGCCCAGATCCTTCACGGTCTTCTCGAAGACTTCCTGGGTCTGCTGCGCGCGCAGGCTGGGCGACGTGCTCTGGTAGGCCTCGGGGATCTTGCCGCTCCCGAGCAGGGCGAGGAATTCATCGCCGGCCTTCACCACTCCGCTCGTCATGCCGAAGACGAGGGCGACAATGACGGCGATGATGGAGACGACGGAAACGATTGCGATCAGACATCCTTTTTTCATGAGTAAAGAGCGAGCGGTGCGGAGTGAGGTGCCGCGGATTTGAGGGCTTGAGTTTTCTTCGGCGAGAGATCCACTGAGAGCATCGGCAAAGGCGGATGTCACGAAAGACCGGAGCGTGCCATGCGCTATTTGATGCGGGGAGCGCGGCGGACAGAGCAGTCGCGGTGAAAACGTGGCTGTTGTGAATGAAGGTGCGGCGGTGGTGGAGCGCGTCGCTCCGCGCGCGCTTCTTCCGGTCGCAGGCAAGCCTTGCAGTCCACGCCGAAACGCGCGCGGAGCGACGCATTCCACCAGTCACTTTTCACCAGTCACCAGTCACGGCCCGCAAGCACACTGCACGTGCCTTTTCATATGGCCCCCTCCCCCGTCGGCGCTTCCGGGCTATTTCCCGATCTTCGGGCCTTCGCCGATTTCGTCTGCTCCGGGCATGTGGATTTCGCGGATCCAGATGTTGCGGAAGCGCATCGGGTTGCTGTGGTCCTGGAGCCTGAGCGGGCCTTTCTCGGGGTGTGCGGAATAGGTGCCGACCTGTTTGTGCGGGGTGCCGCCGATGAGGGCGGTGTGATTTTGCGTGACGACGCCGTTGTGGAGGACGGTGACGACGAGGGGCTTCACGAGCTTGCCTTCCGAGAAACGCGGGCCTTCGCAGAGGATGTCGTAGGTCTGCCACTGGCCGGGAGGGCGCGCGGCGTTCACGCGCGGGGGCATGTAGCCGTAGATGCCGGTGGCGCCGCCGTCGGCGTAGGTGGGGTTCTGGTAGCTGTCGAGGATCTGGATTTCGTAGCGGCCGAAAAGGAAGCAGCCGCTGTTGCCGCGGCCCTGGCCGTCGCCGACGGGCGGCGGGGTGGCGAATTCGAGGTGGAGCTGGAAGTCGGGACCAAACTCGTCCTTCGTGAAAATGTCGCCGGTCTTGGGCGCGACTTCGGCGTAGCCATTTTCGACCTTCCACTTCGCGTCCTCGCCCTTCGCGTTTTTCCATTTTGAAAGATCCTTGCCGTCGAAAAGGACGACTGCGTCGCTCGGTGCGGTGCCGACTTTTTCCTGCGTGCTCGCTTCGCCGGGCTTGACGACCGTGGGCTGCGGGCGCTCGCCGTCGTGGACGTGCCATTTCGTGCCAGGGATGATCGGCGTATCTTGATAGCCGATCGGCTTTGCGGGTTTGTCCTCGGCGAATGCGAGGGTGGTGATGGCGATGAGTGCGGTGAGGATGCGCGGGGCGGTGGTCATGGTTGGAAGAGTGTGGAAGGTGAGCGCAGTGAGAGTCCGCCGCGAAGGAAAATCTTAGCAGGCTGTTTAAGAACGCGCGTAATCCCGATGTGGGAGACGGTTCGCCGGGGCGTCAGGCCTTGTGTGCAGGACGCCAGAAGGCCATGCGCCCCTCCCACCTCGGGGAAATTTCGGGGCGGAGTTGGAATTAGAATTGCTAGAATCACTCCGCATTCACCGAAAACCAGCCATGCCCGCGAAACACGCCCGATTCCAGATGCGCTCCAGCAGCCGTGCGAGCCAATCGCTTTTCCAGAATCCAAACATGCAGGAGGTTCTGGCGTGATTCTCGGCGCAGACCGCCGAATCCTGCTGGTGGACGACAACCCGTCCATCCACACGGACTTCAAGAAAGTCCTGCTGGATTCGCAGGTGAAAAACCAGGTGCTCGATGAAGCCGAGGCGATGCTTTTCGATGAAGCGCCGCGGCCGAAGCACCAGGCGGCGAAATTCACGATTGAATCCGCATTCCAAGGCCAGGAGGCGCTGGAAAAGGTGCTGGCGGCCATCGCCAAGGGCGAGCCGTTTGCGATGGCGTTTGTGGACGTGCGGATGCCTCCCGGATGGGACGGCATCGAGACGATCTCGCGGCTCTGGGAGGTGGACCCGTCCCTTCAGATCGTGGTCTGCACGGCGTATTCGGACTACTCATGGGAGACGATGTCCGAGAAGCTCGGCGTGAGCGAGAACCTGGTGCTGCTGAAGAAGCCTTTCGACAACGTGGAGGTGCTGCAGATTGCGCACTCGCTGACGAAAAAATGGCTCGTGACCCGGCAGGCCGCGTGGCGCCTGAGCGAGCTCGAGGAGATGGTGGCGAAGCGGACCACCGAGCTGGAATCCGCAGGCGCCGAGATCGCGCTTTCCGAGGAACGCTTTTCGAAGGCATTTCGCAACAGCCCGATTCCGCAGGCCATCCAGTCGCTCCCGGCGCAGCGGTTTGTGGACGTGAATGACGCCTTTCTCACGATGACCGGCTTCACGCGCGAGGAAGTCACCGGCCACACGCCGCTCGAGCTCGGGCTGTGCCTGGACTACGAGACGCGCTTTTTGAAATCTGCGAGCGAGGGAAAAGTCGTGCGCAACGTGGAGACGCAGATCGTCGGGCGCGACAAGGAACTGCACACGGCACTCATCTCGCTCGAGCCGCTCACCGTCGCGGGCCAGCCGCATATTCTCATGATGGCGCAGGACATCTCCGATCGGCTCCACCTTGAGCACCAGCTCAGGCAGGTGCAGAAGATGGAGGCCGTCGGCCAGCTCGCCGCGGGAATCGCGCATGATTTCAACAATCTGCTCACGATCATTTAGGGCCACGCGAGCCTGCATCGCGGCGCGCCCGGAATGCCGCGCGAGGTCGCGAATTCACTCGCGCAGATCAGCACCGCGGCCGAGTGCGCCGCGGATCTCACGCGGAAGCTGCTCACCTTCAGCCGCAGAAACATGGTGCGTCCGAAGGTGATCAAGCTCAACGACCTCATCAAGAAGCTCGGCGGGATGCTCCACCGGATGCTCGGGGAACGGGTCGATCTCGTGACGAAATTCACGCCGCAGCTCGCTTCGATTTTTGCCGACGCGACCAGTGTCGAGCAGGTGCTCATGAATCTCACGCTGAACGGCCGAGACGCGATGCCCGACGGCGGCACGATCACGATCAGCACGGCAAACGTGACCCTCGGCGAGGACGCCACATTGAACAACCCCGACGCGCGCCACGGCGACTACGTGTGTCTGAGCGTGACCGACACCGGCACCGGCATGGACGAGGCGACGCGCAACCGAATCTTCGAGCCGTTCTTCACGACAAAGGAACTCAACAAGGGCACCGGCATGGGCCTCGCCACGGTGTACGGCATCGTGAAGCAGCACGGCGGCTGGATCGAGGTGGGCACCGAACTCGGCAAGGGCAGCACCTTCCGCGTCCTCATCCCCTCGACGACCCGCACCGCCGCGCACCACAGCGAATCGCACCCCGAGTCCGTCGCAGCCGACGGCGACCACACGATCCTCGTCGTGGAAGATGACGCCGTCGTGCGTTCGCTCGTCGTCGAGGTGCTCACGAGCTACAACTACAAGGTCATCGAGGCAGAGAGCGGCGACGCAGCCATCAAACGCTGGCCGCAGTTCCGCGAGGAGGTGGACCTCCTGCTCACGGACATGGTCATGCCCGGGGAAGCAAACGGCCTCGCAGTCGCACGCCACTGCAAGTCGTCAAAGCCGGACCTCAAGGTCATCTACACGAGCGGCTACAGCAGCGAACTCTTCGGCAGCGACGTGCAGCTCGAAGACGGCGTGAACTACCTCCCGAAGCCGTACTTTTGCGGCAAGCTCACCGCCATCATCCGCAACGCGCTTGTCCATCGCACAGACGAGGAAGCGCTTCCGGTCGCGGTCTGATTTCGCGCCCTGCGAACAGTGCCCGCTCTTGAAGCTTGGTGTTGAGCGTTTGGCGTTTGAAGTTTGGCTCCGCGCAGCGGCCTCCCGGTTTCTGGATGCGCGTCCCGATCCGCACCGCGCCTGCGGCGGGCCAAACGCCAAACGCCAAACGAAAAGCATGATAACCCGCGGCACCGAAAGCTGGAACGTCTGCGCTCCGAAGCCGCTCACGGATTTTTTCACTAAAGACACGCGGCGCACTTCGATTACCCTTGCCCGGACATGCGCCGAATTTTTGCCGCGATCCTTTTTGCTGCCGCCGCACACGCCGCGCCCACGCGCGGCCAGAAGAATGCGCCCACGCGCGCGCAGGTGGAATTTTTCGAGAAGTCCGTGCGCCCGGTGCTCGCCGAGCACTGCTACAAATGCCACGGCGCGGAAAAGCAGAAGGGCGACCTGCGAATGGATTCGCGCGAGGCGCTGCTGAAGGGCACCGACACCGGCCCGGTCGTTTTCCCCGGTGATCCGGCGAAGGGCGCATTCATCAAGAGCATCCGCCACGAGTCGGATTACAGGATGCCGGAGAAAGCCCCGAAACTTTCCGATGCAACCATCGCCGCGCTCACCGAGTGGGTGAAGATGGGCCTGCCGTGGCCGGAGAACGACAAGGCCGCGCCGTCAAAGGCCGAAATCGCGCGGATGCACTGGGCCTTCCAGCCAATCCGCAAACCCGCCGTGCCCGCGGTGAAAGACACCACGCACTGGGCGCAGGGCGAGATCGATCGCCTCGTCCTCGCAAAGCTCGAAGCCGCGGGTCTCACGCCTTCGCCGATCGCCTCGCGGCACACGCTGATCCGCCGCGCGACCTTCGATCTCACGGGCCTCCCGCCAACGCCCGCCGAGGCTGCGGCTTTTGAAAATGATCCCTCTCCGACGCGCGACGCACTTGCGAAAGTCGTGGACCGTCTGCTCGCATCACCCGCGTACGGCGAACGCTGGGGCCGCCATTGGCTCGATGTCGCGCGCTACGCCGACGACCGCGGCTATCTCGTCAGCGGAGTGAGCCGCGAGTATCCGTTCGCGTGGACCTACCGCGACTGGGTCATCGCCTCGCTGAACGAGGACATGCCTTACGATCAATTTCTCACACGACAGATCGCCGCGGACCTCCCCGGCTCCGGCGCGAAGCCCGGCGACATCGCCGCGCTCGGCTTCCTCACGCTCGGCCGCAGATTCCTGAACAACGCCAACGACATCATTGACGACCGGCTCGACGTGATCCTGCGCGGCACGATGTCGCTCACGATCGGCTGCGCACGCTGCCACGATCACAAGTTCGATCCCATCACCGCGAAGGACTACTACGCGCTCCACGGCGTGATGGCCTCGTGCGAGGAGGACGCCGATCCGGAAAAACTCCCGCTGCTGCCCGGCGGAAAGACGACGCCGGAATTTGAAAAGGCACGCGCCGCAGTGACCGCGGAAATGCGCGACGCCGATCAGAAAATCGCCGACAAACTGAGCGCCACACTGCGCATCGCATCGGGACTTTCGATCTACTTTTCCGGCGACATCACCGAGTCGCTCACCACGAAGAACCAGCTCCCGCGCAAAATTCTCGACGACCGGAACAAGGTGAAGCTCAAGTTCGTGAAGCTCGAACTCGATCCCGGATCGGCACCGCGCGCGCACGTCCTTCGTGACCGGCCGCAGCCCGTGAAGCCGCACGTCTTCCTGCGTGGAAATCCGTCGCGCCCCGGTGAAGTCGTTGACCGCCGGTTCCCGTCATTCCTCGGCGGCGACGCCGCGCCGTTCAGCAAGCAAAACAGCGGACGCCTCGATCTTGCGAAAGCGATCACCGCGCCCGCGAATCCGCTCACCGCGCGCGTGATCGCGAACCGCGTGTGGATACACCACTTCGGCACCGGCCTCGCGGCGACGCCCGGCGACTTCGGCACGCGCACCGAGGTGCCCGTGCAGATGAACCTGCTCGACTGGCTCGCGACGAATCTCACCGAGCAGGGCTGGTCGCTGAAAAAATTGCACCGCACGATTTTGCTCAGCAGCACGTGGATGCAAGACTCCGTGCATCCCTCGGAGGGCGCGGCAGAAAATCCAAAATCCAAAATCCAAAATCCAAAATCCGCCGACCCGGAGAATCGTCTGCTGTGGCATCAAAACCGCAAGCGTCTCGAATGGGAAGCCATCCACGACGCGCTGCTCGCCACCGCGGGAAATCTCGACGCAACGATCGGCGGACGCCCGGTGCAACTTTTCAAGGAACCCTTCCCGAAACGCCGCGCGGTGTACGCGTACATTGATCGCCAGAACCTCCCCGGCACGCTGCGCACGTTCGACTTCGCGAGCCCCGACCTCATGAACGCGCAACGCTCCACGACGAGCGTGCCGCAGCAGGCGCTCTACATGATGAACAGCCCGTTCGTCATCGCGCAGGCGGAGGCGCTCACCGACGCGCCCGATTTTTCCTCGACCTCACCCGAGGAACGCCAAGTGCAGATGCTCTACGAACGCGTGCTCGCACGAAAGGCCACGCCCGCCGAAGTGAAGACCGCGATCGAATACGTGAGGTCCGCCGAAGCCACGCCACGCACCGCACCCGTCGCCGCGTGGCAGTACGGCTACGGCAATTTCGACGCCTCCACGCGCAAGGTCACGTTCACGCCGCTTCCGCACTGGAACGGCTTGCAGTGGCAGTGCAGCCCGAAGCTGCCCGACGCGAAGCTCGGCTGGGTTCACATCAACGCCGCGGGCGGACATCCCTCGCTGGCTCTCGCCGCGATCCGCCGCTTCACCGCGCCGCGCGACATGACGCTCTCGCTCGCAGGCGAATTGCAACGCCCGCAATCCGACGGCGACGGCGTGCTCGGACGCATCGTCACTGCGCGACAGGGACAGCTCGCGGAGTTCGACGTGAAGCCCGCGGCAACAGTGCCCACCGCCCTCGCGCAGATCGTTCTGAAGGCCAACGAGACGCTCGACTTCATCGTGGAAAGCAGAGGCAACGACAACAGCGACAGTTTCCGCTGGCGCACCATGCTGCGCACGACCGACGGCGCGACGTTCGATGCAGCAAACCAGTTCACCGGCCTGCCGCCGAAGACGAATCCCTTCACACCGTGGGAACGTTTCGCTCAGGTGCTGATGGAGACGAACGAGTTCATGTTCGTGGACTGAGATCCTTCTCAAAATGACCGGGCATCGAAGAACGCGGATCTATCTGCTCCCCGGTCTCGACGGCACCGCGAAACTCCTCGGCCACTTCGTCGCCAAATGTCCGCCAGAATTTGAGCCAGTGCCGATCGCGTATCCTCCGGATCGCGTGTTGGACTATGATTCCCTTGCCGATGTCGTCGGCGCAAAGATCGCCGGCGATGTGCCGATGATCTTGCTCGGCGAGTCTTTCGGCGGGCCGCTCGCCCTGCGGCTGGCTTCATCGAAGCCAAAGAACCTCATCGGCGTCGTGCTTGTTGCCACGTTTGTGATGCCGCCTGCGCGCTCGTTCTGGCGATTGTTTCCGTGGGGTCTTGGCTTTCGGATGCGAGCGCCCGTCTATGCAATCCGCGCCGCGCTTGCCGGAAGGACTGCATCCGGCGAATTACTGCGTCGCGCCCGCGATGTGGTGCGCGAAGTGAGTGCCGATGTTCTTGCCGCGCGAGTCCGGAGCGTGCTCTCGGTGGATGCACGGGAGTGGTTGAGAAATTGCCCCTCGCCGATTCTCTACCTCGCGGGCAAACAGGATCGGCTCGTGAAGGCGCGGAGCTTTGAGGCGATCAATGAAATCCGCCCCGATGTCGTGCACCGCGAAATTGACGCTCCGCATTTTGTCCTGCAAATCGCACCGGCAGAAGCGTGGCGGGCGATCGGGGACTTCGTCGCGGAAACGGTCAGATCGTGATTTTCCCGCTCAGCGACATCGGCCCCACATTGCTCAGTGCATCTCCACCGCGCACGAGCCGAGGCCGCCACGGTAGTAGTTGAACTGCACATTGAGGTGATCCGCGAGGAGCGACATCGGCACGCACGGGTCGGCGATTCCCTTTGAAATCATGAGCGCGGTGAGCCGCTGGCCGAACGGGTTGTCGTGGCAGCCGGCCTGCCAGATGGAAACTTTCTCGGCCTTCCAAGTTTCCACCGGGCCGACCGTGATCGCCATCGTGGGCACCATCGAGATGTTACCGCCGCCGCTCGTGCGCGCGTTCTGTGCGATGGTGAGCGGGTGCAGTTCGACGACGCGCGTGGTGAGCGCGCGGTAGTCCGCGACCTTCGGCGCCACAGACTTGAATTTTCCGCGGCGCGGCAGCGGGTCGTTGAACGCCCAGTGCTTCACGTCGCCCTGCCCACCCTGCATCACGGCGCAGCGCACACCGGCGTCCCAGCTCGCGCGGTATGCGCGCGTGTCGGCCTTTGGGAAATGGAGGTGCGCGTCGGGCATCCGCTGCTTTTTCGCGATGCGGTTGAAGAGCATTTCGCGATCGGCCTTCTCGAATGAGAGCGGATGCGTGACCGGCACTTCTTTGCCCGTCGCGGGATCGAACCACTCGTCCATGCCCCAGAAATGTCCGCTGCGCACGTCGATCCCGAGTTCGTTCACAAGCCGCGCGACGAGAGGGATCTGCTCCGTCGGGCCGATGGGGCCGCAGATGCCGACGGGGTTGTCGGCAGTGCTCTGCTTCCACGCGTCAATGTATTCGAGCGCCTCGGCGAGATAGAAATCTTCGAGCGTGTCGTACATCACGACGCGGAATCCGGGCCGCGAAAGTTTCGCGATGTCGCGCGGAGTGAGGCGCGAGGCTTCCTCGACGAGATCCTTCGGAAGACATGTGTAATCCCACCAATCGGGGGAGATGCTAGAGGTGCGGAGTTTCATGCAGGGAAGCAAAGGCGGAGGGCGCTGGGAAAGGCAAGTTCTCAGTTCTCAGTGCTCAGTTCTGAGTCGAGGCACGTCTTTCTGTGCACTGAGCAGTGACTCAGCTTGCGTAGAATTTTTTCCCAAGCCACGCGTGGATCGGGACGCACGCGAGCAGCGCGAGCGCGGCGAGCAGGCTCGCAGGGGTCTTGTGCAGCGCAGTGGGCACGCTCGGGAGGACGCACAGCGAGGCCTGCATCACCGGCATGATGCGGATGAAGGCGCCGATGCGCGGCGGCAGCGGCGCGGGAGGTTCGCGCATGAGTTCGGAGGTGTTCATCGCGGCGAGGATGATCGCGACGAGCCACAGCGCGGGCGACTGATCGCGCAGGAGCGTGTCCGTCGCCTGTTTCAAAATCACGAAGCCGATCAGCAGCGCGCCGAGCGGGAGCATTCGCGGGATCCGCGGGTAGTCGCGCTTCGTCTCGTGGCGCGCGAGGTTTGTCACCGCCGCGATGTAGATCGAGACGATCAGGGCCGCGCCGATCGCGAAGACGAAGAAGCGCTGTCCGCTCGACGGTGCGAGCGCGGTGAGCAGCGCAGCGAGCACGGGCTGGAAGAATGCGAGGTTCGACGCGGCTTCGAGCATCTGCGGATCGGGTCCGAGTCCGGCGGCCGCGCCGAGCAGCAGGCTGAACCCGCGGCACACGCCCATGTTCAACGCGCCGATGACGGGGATTTTTTTTGTGAGGAAATTGTAGAGCACCACGCCGAGCACGGTGCCGATGCCCATGAGCAGTGCCTGAGGGCCGGCGAGGAAGCTGAACGCGAGGCCGAGCAGCGTGAGATTCACCGTGGCGAACCACGCGGTGTTGCGCGGGATTGCGCCGCTGGGCAGCGGACGTTTCGGGCGGTCGCGCGTGTCCTCGGCGAAATCCGCGAGGTCGTTCATCGCGAGTCCCGCGGCGTAGATTGCCAGGCTCGCGAGCACGGCGCAGAGCGCGCGCAAATCGAGCCGTCCGCCGGTGGCGATGAGGAATCCCGCGAGCGGATCGCCCGGCACCGTGAAGAGGTTCGGGAGGCGGAAAAGTTGCAGCCAGGCTTTCATTCGGGGCTACGCATTACGGGCCGCATGCGAGGACGCCAAGGCGCAAAGCTGTCCGACAGAGCGCACACGCACGCCGCACGCCGTTCACCGCTTCTGCGTGAAGTAGTAGATGCCGTCCTGCACTTTTTCGTACTGCGTGCGCTCCGTGGATTTCAAAATCTCGGATGCGCCCGCCGGCACGATGTGCAGGCCGTATTCAAGACCCGGCGCCGCCACGAGCGAGATGGCGAGTCCGTCGCGGTAGAGGTTCATGCGGAGCGGGCGGAGCTTCAGGAATGCGGCCGGCCACAGCTCCGGCTGGACGGGGACAAGCTCGGGGCCCGCGGGCCTGAGCAGCTTCGCCGTGAGTTGCGCGACTTCGGCCCGCAGTCCCGCCGCGTCCGCTCTGCGCAGGCGCGAGAGCGAATTGCTCCGCGGGTCGGAACATGCGGCGAGCGGGAGCAGCGCGAGGAGGAGCAGCAGGCGGAATGGGAGCACTGGGTTGAGAGTTGAAGGTTGAGAGGAAAAAAGGTGTCGCACCGCGGTGCTGCGGGTCACGGGTGTTTTTCCATCTGCATGAAACTCGCACCCGAAGCGCACGCCGGTGATTCTTTGCCTCTCAACACTCAACACTCAACTCTCAACTTCCTCAGTCGAGTCCAGCGACGAGGAGCACGATCTCGCCCTTCGGCGGATGCGCGGTGTAGTGGGCGAGGAGTTCGGCGGCGGTGCCGCGACGATATTCCTCGAAGGTCTTCGTGAGCTCGCGCGCGACGCAGAGCAGGCGCGCGGGCATGAACGCAGCGGCAGCGGTGAGCGTCTTCACGAGACGGTGTGGCGATTCAAAAAATACGGTCGTCTCCGTGCGCTCGCCCGCGGCGCGCAGGTCGCGCTCGCGCCCTCCGCTTTTCACGGGGAGAAAGCCCGCGTAGTAAAATTTCGTCGCATCGAAACCCGAGCCGACGAGCCCAGTGACGACTGCGCTCGCGCCCGGCAGCACGGTGAACGGAATGCCGCGCTCGCGGCACGCGCGCAGGATGCGATGGCCGGGATCGCTGATGCCTGGCATGCCGGCATCCGTGATGATCGCGATTTTTTTTCCCGCCGCGAGCTGGCCGATGAACTCCGCGGTGCGCATTGCCTCGTTGTGCTCGTGGTAGCTCACGAGCGGCTTCTGAATGCCGAAGTGCCGGAGCAGATTCAGGCTGTGCCGCGTGTCCTCGCAGGCGATGAGATCGGCATCCTTCAGCACTTCGAGCGCGCGGAGCGTGATGTCGCCAAGATTGCCGATGGGCGTGGGGACGAGGGTGAGCACGGGGAAGGTTGAGAGGTGAGAGTTGAGAGGAAAAAATCAGCGCCTTGCGCGCTGCGCTATGGCTCCGGGTGTTTCAATCGCGACGTGAATCATTGAGTAAAACGAGGGCGCGCGACTCTTCGGCTCTCAACTCTCAACCCTCAACTTCCCCCATCACCAGCCTTCGCTGATGAGGCTGGAGATTCGCGTGGCCATGTCCTCGACGGCGAGGGGAATCGCCTGCCGTTCATCCTGCGCGGAATCGGCGGTGAGCAGGTTCGATCCGCTCGATCCGACTGTGACGAAAAAATTCGTCGTGCCGTTCACATTCCGCTGATCGAGCACCGTCCCGGTACCCGTGGTCACGAGCCGGTAGTTGGCGCTGATGGTGAGCCGGTATTCCGAACTTTGCAGCACGTTCCCGCGCACGGCGCGAGAAGGCAGGCGGCTGATGCTCTGGAGCGTGCCGTAGAGGATCGCGTCCGCGTGATCCTCGTTGGTGACCTGGTACGTCCCGTCGAGCTGGAGCTGCTTGATGACCGCACTGGCAAGCATCGCCTCCATCCGCGGCTCGAGCGTGTTGTTTCTGAAATTCTTCACGCAGATGCGGCGCACGTTCTCGAGCTTCTTCGGCTTCACCGGGCCGACGTGGTAGCCGCACGACACGCAGAGGAGCGCTGTCAGCACCGACAGCAGCGAGAGCACGGACCTCATTGCGCCTTTTTCGGAGGATCGGTGACGGTCTTGCCCGGCTCGGGCACGGGCGGCAGAGGCGCGAGCGGGATGAGCGAGTCGCCGGTGCGCAGCTTCGGGAGCGAGGGATCCTGTAGCGGATCCACGGCCGGGAGCGGCGGCTCGGTGAACGGCCCCATCGGCGCGACCGGCGTCCTCAGGTGCGGGCGTCCGTCGTCGGGCAGCGGCGGGAGCGGGACGTACGGGCCGTTGTAATCGGGCCGGCTCGCGACATCCACGCGCGCCTGTGCGCGCCGGCGTCCGAGCGCCATGTCGCCAGTCTGCGCCCTCTCGGGGGCGGAGCGCAGCACATCCGCACCGGCGATGGTCTTGAGTTCCTCGATGCGCTTGCGGGCCTGGTCGCTTTCCTTGCCGCCGGGCGCGCTCCGGATCACCTCGTAGTAGTAGACCGCCGCGGCCTTGTAGTTCTTCGTCTTGTCGTAAAATTTCGCGATGTCCATCGTGTTCTTGATCTCGGCGGTGTTGAGCGCCTTCATGTTCTCGCGGGCCTGCGCCGACTTCTCGCTCTTCGGCTGGCGGTTCGTGAACTCCTCAAACGACTCCATCGCCTGCTGCCGCGTCTGCTGGTTGTAGCTGCCCGTCTGCGCCTCGTGGAGCTGCACGTAGCCGATCTGATACTGCGCGTCGTTAGCCACGGGATCGCCGGGGAAACGGCTGATGACCTCCTTGTATGCGGCGACCGCCTCCGGGACCTTCGCCTGCTTCTCAAGGGCGAGACCGTAGTTGAACAGCGACAGCGGCGCGAGGCGGTGGAAAGGTGCGCGTTTCACAATTTCGGCGAACATTTTCTCCGCATCCTCGTAGGGCGATTTCAACTGCACCGACAGTCCGAGCACCCGCGATTTCTTGCCGCCGAGGTAGAGCTTCGCGATGTCGAACTGCGCCTTGATCACCGGGTCGAAATCCGTCCCGCTCGGATACTTCGTCGTGTACTCCGTGTAAGCCTTGAAGGCCGCCTGCGTGTCGCCCTTGCTCTCCAAAATGTGCCCGATGTGAAACTGTGCCTTCGCTGCCGCCGCAGTCAGCGGGTCGGACTTCACGATGCTGCGGAACACCTTCAGCGCCGAGTCCAGCTTGCCCGCGGCCTCCAGCGCCTCGCCACTGCGGAGTTCCTGCTGCGCGGCGGAGTCGTTGATGTTCGCAGGCTCGGTCTTCTCCGCTTTTTTCGACCCGAACGGCTTCCATCCGAAGATGTCCACCGCGTGCGCCATCGGTGCCGCACAGAGGATCGCGGTGAAGGTGAGGGCTGGGATGATTGCTAACTTTCGCATATAGAACGCGCACGGTGGAGCCAGTCTGCGGATGCGTCAAGCAGCGCGCTCGCAGTTTTCGTATGCGGATAAAAATCACACTGGCGACGAGGCCGCAGATCTTTTTGTGAACCGCAGATGAACGCGGATGGGATCGTGAGAGGTGTGTCCTATTTTGGAGTTTGAAGTTTGGCCCCGCGCAGCGGCGTTGTGGTGTCACGAAGCGCATCCAAATTCGTGAGGTGCCTGCGGCGAGCCAAACTTCAAACGCCCAACTCCAAAAGCCAAGAGGAAGACCGCCCGCCGGAGCTGGCATCCGCACAGGCTGCATAAATATCCGCGTTCATCTGCGGTTCCCACCCCGCGCCCGCAGGCATCCGCCGCGCAGATTCGGAGCTTCGCGACAAAAAGCAAAATGCCCTTTGACATCGCCCGAGTGCCGGACTATCAACGCCACCCTTTTTCCAACCGTACACCAACTGCCTTTCACCATGCCAACCACAGAAGTCATCCTCACCGCGAAAGTCGAGCACCTCGGCGCAGAAGCCGATCTCGTCCGAGTGAAGTCCGGGTATGCCCGCAATTTTCTCCTCCCGCAGGGCAAGGCGATCGAGAAGTCCTCGGGTGCCGTCCATCGCATCAATGTGCTCAAGAAGAAGCGCGCCGAGCGCGAGGCGAACGAGCTGAACGACGCTCAGGATTTCGCGCGCCGCATCGGCAAGATGAAGCTGACTTTCGAACTGGAAACCGGCGAGCAGGGCAAGGCGTTCGGCTCGGTGACGGCATCGGACATTGCGGACAAGATTCGCGCAGAACTCGGTGGCAACACGGAGTTCGACCGCCACAGCATCGTGCTCCCCAAGCCACTCAAGGATTCCGGCAAGCATGAGGTGGAGATCAAGCTGCACCATGACATCACGGCGACCGTGACGGTGACCATCGCGTCGAAGACGCCGGTGGAGGCTGCGAAGCCCGAAGCTGAGGAAGCCCCGAAGACGGAGAAGACCGTCGGCGGCTACAAGGCGAAGACCAAAGCCAAGCACAAGGAGTAGTCTCCGATGGCTGCGGATCCCACCACAGGGAATCCGGGTTCTGAGAAGAGCCGGGGCGGCAAGCCCCGGAGTGACCTGAAGGGAAAGGTCACTTATCCACCGGATTTTCACCGGGAATTCCCACAGGCACCCGACGCCGAGAAAGGCGTACTCGGCTCGATCCTGCTCGCACCGAAGGAAGTGATCGGCCTCGCCGTCGAGAGCGGCGTGACGAAGGAGACGTTCTACATCCCCGCGCACGGCGAGATTTTCGAGACGCTGCTCGAACTGTGGAATGCCAACCGGCCGATCGATTTCATCACCATCGCGCAATTCCTTCGCGACCGGAACAAGCTCGATCAGATCGGCGGCCCGGCTGCGCTGAACGACCTCTTCGTCTTCCTCCCCACCGCGGCGAACGCGAACTATTACATCGAGATCCTCCTCGAGAAATACACGCTCCGGGAAATCATCAAAGTCTGCAACGAATACTCCGCGCGCAGCTACGAGGAGCAGGACAACACGCAGGGGCTGCTCGACGAAGTGGAGACGAAGATTTTCCAAATCGCCAAGGACCGCTTCAAGGACAAGACGGCGAGCCTGAAGGACATGGTGATGAAGGCCATCGGCGACATCAACAAGCTCTACCTCGACAGGGGGAAAATCAGCGGCCTCTCGACGGGCTTTAAGAAACTGGACCTGCTCACCAACGGTCTGCACGGCGCGGAGATGATTGTCATCGCGGCGCGCCCCTCGATGGGCAAGACGGCCTTCGCGATGAACATGGCTGAGCACATCGCCGTGGAACTCGGCCAGGCGGTCGCCGTCTTTTCACTGGAAATGAGTTCGCAGCAGCTCGTACAGCGCATGCTGTGCTCGATTGCCCGGGTGAATCTCAGCGACGTCCGCACGGGCTTCATGCCCGACTCGTCATTCCCGCGCCTCACCGCGGGCGCGGCGAAGCTCGCGTCGGCCAAAATCCTCATTGATGACACGAGCAGCCTCAGCATCCTCGAATTGCGCGCGAAGGCGCGCAGGATGAAAAGCCAGCAGGACATCGCGATCATCTTCATTGACTACCTCCAGCTCCTGCGCAGCTCCAGCCGCCGCGCGCAGGACAACCGCCAGCTCGAAATCGCCGAAATCAGCTCCGGACTCAAGGCGCTCGCCAAGGAGCTGAATATCCCCATCGTCGTCCTCGCACAGCTCAACCGAAACCCCGAGCAGCGCACCGGCGACAGCAAGGGCCGCCCGCGCCTGAGCGACCTCCGCGAATCCGGCACCATCGAGCAGGACGCTGACGTCGTCGGCCTCCTCCTCCGCGAAGTCTATTACGCCGACACCGACGAGGCCAAGGCCGATGCCGAGGGCAAAGCCACGCTCATCATCGCCAAGAACCGCAACGGTGCCACCGACGACATCCCCCTCACCTTCCTCAAGGAATTCACGCGCTTCGAGGATCGCACAGACGCACCGGAGCCGGGGAGCTGATGGGAGAAGGTGTTGAACGTTGAGCGTTGAGAGGAAAAGGAGCGGGCGTCCCGACCTCTCACCTCCATAAAAACCTCCATCCTCCTACTCGGAACCGCCTCCCTCATTTTCACCGCCGGCGCAGGCGCGCAGAACCCGCAGGCCGTCAAGCCCGCCCCCGGCGCACCTGCCACCACGACCGCCGCACCTGCCAAGCCGAAGCCGTTCGCGTCGTCGGACACGCGCATCTACATCACCCTCGCCGAGACCATGCAGTTCCAGTTGAAAGCCTCGGACAGGCTGGGCGGAACATCCTCACCTTCGCCACGAAAACCGGCAGGGACGTCACCGCACTCTTCACGCCCGGCGTGACCATGGCACAGAAGCACGGCGTGCCCGGTGCCGTGGACAAAAAAACAAAGACCGGAACCGTCCCGACCGACATCACCCCGGCAGACAGGGCGAGCACCACGAAAGTGGACGCGATGAACAAGGACGGGGGAAAATGGCCTATCGCGTTCTTTGAAATGTTCGCGAAGGAATCAAAAAAGGGTGCCGCCGAAGCGGAAAAGGGACCAAAAGCGGCGCAGGATGCGGACCTGAAGGCGTGGGCCGAAAAAGTCGCCTCGCTGCTGAAGATGCAGGCCGAGAAGATCGAAGCGAAGCACAAGGCGCTGAACTCAAAGAAATGACCCGCCCGGCGAGCTTCCGCAGCGGCAGGCTGCGGCCTTGCTCCGAAGCCGGAGGCGCGGAGCGCCGGTGGAACGCGACCTCCGGGTACGCTTCTCCGAAAGCGCACAAGAATTTCACCCTGGGAACGCGCCCCGCAGGTCGGGATCCGACTGCGAACCTCGGCACTGAACTCGGAGCCCGGCGCACGGCTGCTCTATTTCCAGAATTGCCATAGGTGCCCGGTTGCACCATCGAATGCCACATTTCCCATGAAGGCTCACACCGCATCATTCACCGTCCGCACCCAAGGCAAGGGCACGAGCGAGATCACCGACGAGGTCGCGCGCATCATCCGCGACAGCGGCGTGCGAACCGGCACCGCCACGGTTTTCATCCAGCACACGAGCGCTTCGCTCATCATCTATGAAAATGCAGATCCCTCCGCGCGCACGGACTTGCACGAGTTCTTCGAGCGCCTCGTGCCGGAGGATGCGGATTATTTCATCCACACCGCCGAGGGGCCAGACGACATGTCCTCGCACCTCCGAATGGTGCTCACGCGCACCAGCGAGACGGTCCCCATTGCCGTAGGCCGCATGACGCTCGGGACGTGGCAGGGCATCTTCCTGTTCGAGCATCGGAGCGCCGCACACCAGCGGGAGATCAGCGTCTCCGTGATCGGGGAATGAAACCGGCCAAGCTCCCGCTCACCCTCCCGGTGAACAGCGGCGTTCAGCATTCACGCGAAGCTCAATAGTTAGAAAAGAAAAAGGCGCGCGGCCTTCCGGCCGCGCGCCCTTTTGTTACAGTGCAGGGTTAGTGCACAACTAAGATTGCGTCCCCGTTAGTAGCGGTAATGCTCGGGCTTGTAAGGGCCGTTCGGGTTCACGCCGAGGTATTCGGCCTGAGCCTTGGTAAGCCTGGTCAGCTTAACGCCGATTTTTTCGAGGTGCAGGCGGGCGACTTCCTCATCGAGGTGCTTCGGCAGGCGATAGACTTCGGCGACATACGTGTCCTTGTTCTTCCAGAGGTCGAGCTGGGCGAGCGTCTGGTTGGTGAAGGAGTTCGACATCACGAACGACGGATGGCCGGTGGCGCAACCGAGGTTCACGAGACGGCCTTCGGCCAGCATGTAGATGGTGCGGCCATTCGGGAGCGCGTAGGAGTCATACTGCGGCTTCACGGTGGTCCGTTTCACGCCTTTGTGCGTGTTGAGGCGCTCCACTTGGATCTCGTTGTCGAAGTGGCCAATGTTGCAGACGATAGCCTGGTCTTTCATCTTGAGCATGTGCTCGAGGGTGATGACGTCCTTGTTGCCAGTGGTGGTGACGTAGATGTCTCCGCGGCCGAGGGTGTCCTCGACGGTGGTGACCTCGAAGCCTTCCATCGCGGCCTGTAGCGCATTGATGGGGTCGATTTCTGTGACGACAACGCGGGCACCGAGGCCCTTCAGCGAAAATGCGCTCCCCTTGCCAACATCGCCGTAGCCGCAAACGACCGCGACTTTGCCGGCGATCATGACGTCGGTGGCGCGCTTGAGACCGTCGCAGAGGGACTCGCGGCAGCCGTAGAGGTTGTCGAACTTCGACTTGGTCACCGAGTCATTCACATTGATGGCCGGGACGAGGAGCTTGCCTGCTTCCTTCATCTGGTAGAGGCGATGGACGCCCGTGGTGGTCTCCTCGGAGACGCCGCGCCAGTCCTTCACCATCTTGGTCCAGATGCCGGGATGGGTCTTCGCGACGCGCTTGAGGAGGTTCTTGATGACCTGCTCTTCGTGCGAACCGCTCGGGGTGTTCACCCACTTGTCGCCCTGCTCGAGCTCATAGCCTTTGTGAATGAGGAGCGTGACGTCGCCGCCATCGTCCACGACGAGCTGCGGGCCTTTGTCGCCGGGATGGATAACTGCGCTGAGCGTGAGATCCCAATATTCTTCGAGGGTCTCACCCTTCCACGCGAAGACCGGCGTGCCAGTCGCGGCGATGGCCGAGGCGGCGTGGTCCTGCGTGGAGAAGATATTGCAGCTCGCCCAGCGGACATCCGCGCCGAGTGCCACGAGGGTCTCGATGAGGACGGCGGTCTGGATGGTCATGTGCAGCGAGCCGGTGATGCGGACGCCCTTGAGCGGCTTTTCCTTCGCATACTTGCGGCGGACGGACATGAGGCCCGGCATCTCGTGCTCGGCGATGACGATTTCCTTGCGGCCCCAGGCGGCGAGGGAAATGTCGCGGACTTTGTAGTCCTGCTTGGCGCCATTGCTTGCGCCGTTGGATTTTGCGGGAGCCTTCGCGGCTTTGGCGCGGGCGGGTGCGAGTTTGATTTTAGCCATGATATTAGTTAGTTGAGTTCGTTGGTTACTTTGCGGCCTTCTTCAGTGCGTCGGCCTTGTTGGTGATTTCCCAGGTGATGTCCTTGTCATTGATCTTGCCGAAGTGGCCGTAGTTCGTGCTCTTCGAGTAAATCGGGCGGAGCAGGTTGAGCTGTTTCACGATGTCGGCGGGCTTGAACGAGAAGACCTTGTTCACCGCGGCGAGGATTTTCTCATCGCTGATGGTGCCCGTGCCGAAGCTGTCCACATGCACGCTGACGGGCAGCGGATGCCCGATGGCGTAGGCGAACTGAATCTCGACGCGCGAGGCGAGGCCGGCGGCGACGATGGTCTTAGCCACCCATCGGCCCATGTAAGCCGCGCTGCGATCCACCTTGCTCGGATCCTTGCCGGAGAATGCGCCGCCGCCGTGGCGTCCGCTGCCGCCGTAGCTGTCCACGATGATCTTGCGTCCCGTAAGACCGCTGTCGCCCTGAGGCCCGCCGACGACAAACTTGCCGGTCGGATTGATGAGATACTCGGTGTCCTTAGTCAGCATGGACTTAGGCAGCACTTTCTTGATGACCTGCTCGATGCAGAACTTCTCGATCTCCGCGTGCGTAGCACTGGCCGCGTGCTGCGTGGAGATGACGACATTCACGATGCGCGTCGGCTTTCCATCCACATACTCCACGGAGACCTGCGACTTCGCATCGGGCCGCAGCCACGGGGCGAGTTTGCCAGCTTTGCGAATCTTGGTCAGCTCGCGGCCGAGACGGTGTGCAAACATGATCGGTGCGGGCATGAGCTCTGGCGTCTCGTCGCACGCATAGCCAAACATGATGCCTTGGTCGCCGGCACCCTGTTCGGCAGTCTTCTTGCCGTGGGCCTTCTTAGCATCCACACCTTGCGAGATGTCGGGCGACTGCGTGGTGAGGTAGTTGTTAATGAAAATCTTGTCCGCGTGAAAGACGTCGTCGTCGTTCACGTAGCCGATGCCGCGCACGGCGTCGCGGATGGTCTTATCAATATTGATCACGTTGCCGATCGGCTTGCCGCCGAGCTTCGGAATAGTGATTTCGCCGCCGACGACGACGATGTTGCTCTTCACGAAAGTCTCGCACGCGACGCGGCTCTTGGGATCGATCGTGAGGCACGCGTCGAGGACTGCGTCTGAGATGGTGTCTGCGACTTTGTCAGGATGGCCTTCGCCGACGGACTCTGAGGAGAAGATGAAGCTACGGGACATGAGGTGTGTTTTATGGGTTTTCGTTTGGCACGACTCGGCGGATGCAAGGAACGCATTCACGAATCATGATTGCGTGATATGTTCTGAAAACACGTGCGGGTCAAACGGAAATTTCGGTGATTTCGAGGGGTGACGGGCTGCGCTTCCGGGTGGAGCACGCGACTCGCGTGCTGTCTGCGGCGACTCGCCGCGGACGCCCGATGCGCGCGAGTTCGTGAATGGCGGACAGAATTCGGATCCCCTCTTCAAACGCAGAGGCGCGGAGGGGTGTGTTGAGGGCCGCAGAGCGAAATGGAAGGAGCCCTCTGCGAACTTCTCTGCATTTCTCCGCGCCTCTGCGTCAAAAAAACGGTTGGCAGCCTTGCGCGTTCACACCCGCTGCGTCGGTGTTCCCGGCGGGTCGCCGGAAACAGCACGCGAGTCGCGTGCTCCACCCGGGAGAAGCCGTCCGCACATTCCGCGTGAACTTGGCGGGTTCATCGGAACTCAGAATGAGGACGCACCGCCCAAAGCTTCGGGATTGAACCCGCACATTTTCCATGCGCATGAAAGCGTGCGTGTCCCAACGCGACGAACTCCTCTCCACGCTGAAGCGCGTCTTCGGCTACGATTCGTTCCGCCCGTTGCAGGAGGAAATCATCACCGAGTCGCTCGACGGGCGCGACACGTTTGCGCTCCTGCCGACCGGCGGCGGCAAGTCGCTCTGCTTCCAGCTTCCCGCACTCGTGCGCGACGGGCTCACGGTCGTCGTCTCGCCGCTCATCGCGCTCATGAAGGACCAGGTGGACGCCCTGCAAACCGCAGGCGTCGCGGCTACATTCCTAAATTCCACGCTCGGCGAAAAGGAATCGCGCAAGCGGCTCGCCGCGCTTTTCAACGACGAATACCGGCTGCTCTACGTCGCGCCCGAGCGGCTCATGGTGCCGTCGTTTTTGGAAAAATTGCGCCAGTGGAAAGTCGCGCTGATCGCGATTGACGAGGCGCACTGCATCTCGGAATGGGGCCACGATTTTCGCCCCGAATACCGGCAGATTTCCGACCTGCGCACGCACTTCCCCGGCGTGCCTTTCATGGCGCTCACCGCGACGGCCACCGAGCGCGTGCGCGATGACATCGTGCGCCAGCTCCACATGCGCGACCCCGCAATTTTCGTCGCGAGCTTCAACCGGCCCAACCTCGCGTATCGCGTGGTGCCGAAAGACGGAGCATATTCGCAAGTCGTCGAATTTGTGCGCGAGCGGAGGAAGGAGAGCGGGATCATTTATTGCCTCAGCCGCAAGGCCACCGAGGGGCTTGCCGAGCGGCTCGTCGCGGATGGCATCCGCGCGCGTCCGTATCACGCGGGCCTCACGGACACGGAGCGCGCGGAGAATCAGGAGTCGTTCCTGCGCGACGAGACGAAGGTGATGTGCGCGACGATCGCGTTCGGCATGGGCATCAACAAGCCGAACGTCCGCTTCGTCATCCACCACGACCTGCCGAAGAACATCGAGGGCTACTATCAGGAAACCGGACGAGCCGGACGCGACGGACTGCCCGGCGATTGCATGTTGCTTTTCTCCGCCGCCGATGTCGCAAAGCTCACCGGGTTCATTGACGACATGGGCGACGAGCAGCAGCGCCGCATCGCGCGCGAGCAGCTTTCGCAGATGGTCCACTACGGCGAAAGCGCAGGCTGCCGCCGCTCGGAGCTGCTAATGTATTTCGGCGAGCGCTACCCGAATGCGAACTGCGGCGGCTGCGACAACTGCCTGAGCCCGCGCGAGACATTCGACGGCACGGTGTCCGCGCAAAAATTTCTCTCCACCGTCTGGCGCGCACGCGATGCCGGGTGGAAAAAGGACATGAGCTTCGGACTCATGCACCACGTCGAAGTGCTCACGGGCGCGAACACCGAGCGCATCCGCAAGTGGGGCCACGACAAACTTTCCACCTACGGCATCGGCAAAGAGCACACGCGACCGCACTGGGGCGCGATCGGGCGAGAGCTGCTTCGGCTTGGCCTGCTCCGCGTCGCGCCCGGAGAATTCCAGACCATCGAACTCACCGAGGACGGCCTCACTTTTTTGAAAGAGCGGCGCACACTCCAGCTCACGCGCCCGATGAAAACCGCCGCAGCAAAGCCCGAGAAACGCACCGGCGACATCGCGTGCGACGAGGCGCTCTTCGAGGTGCTGCGCACGCTGCGCCGCGAAGTCGCCGACGGCCTCGGAGTGCCCGCCTACATCGTTTTCGGCGACAACACGCTCCGCCACATGGCGCGCACCTATCCGCAAAACGAGCGCGAGATGTCGCGCATCCCCGGCGTCGGCGCGAAGAAGCTCGATGACTTCGGCGCGAAGTTCATGGACGCCATCGTGAAATTCCTCCGAGAAAATCCGCGCCAGGTCTTCGCCGACTCGCTAGAGCCCGCCGCTGCGCCGCCGCGCGCGATGAAACCGAATGCGCCGAATCCGAACTCGCTCAACGACACCGCGCACATGAGCTGGCGGATGTTCGACGCCGGAAAGGACATCGCCGCCATCGCAAAGGAACGCTCGCTCTCTGAGGGCACGATCGGCGGCCACCTCGCCATCGCCATCGAAACAGGGCTCGCCGTGGACATCACACGCATCGTCACCGCTGCGGAACTCGACCGCATCCGCCCGCTCCTCGCCGCGCACGGCACCGCCTCGATGCGCCCCATCTTCGACGAACTCGGCGGCAAGCTGGACTACGGCCGAATCCGCATCGCCTGCGCGATTCTCCAGCGCGGCCATCGGTAGGCGCGGTTTTCCAGTCCTGCCACAGCATTGTTCCGAGAGCACTGGGACTGGAAATTCCCGACTGCCGAACTTCGCCAGCAGGATGTGAATTTTTTGACTCGCAGCGTGCGCCCGTTTCTCACATTCACGCGGCGCCCCGGCGAGCGCGCTGCGTCCGATTCCAGCCGCGAGCCGCGTTCACATGCTCTTCAGTTCTCACATTTTCCTGTTTCTTTTTCTGCCGCTCACGCTCGGCACGTTCTGCCTGCTCTCACGCTACTTCGGGCCGAAGCCGGCGAAGGCCTCGCTCACACTCGCGTCGCTCTTTTTCTACGGCTGGTGGAGTCCAATCTACACGCTGCTGATCGTCGCCTCGATGCTGGTGAATTTCACGTTCGGCCGGCGCATCGGCGCGGAGGTGAAGGCGGGGCGATCGGGCATGGGGTGGCTCACATTCGCCGTCACCGCGAATCTGCTCCTCCTCGGCTATTTCAAATACGCCAATTTTTTCGTGACCAATGTGAACGCCGTCTTCGGCACGCACTGGAGCCTCGGGCAGATCATCCTGCCGCTCGGCATCTCGTTTTTCACGTTCACGCAGATCGCGTATCTCGTGGATGTGCGCCGCGGCGTGGTGTGCGAATACGACCTCGGCGACTTCCTGCTCTTCATCACGTTTTTCCCCCATCTCATCGCGGGGCCGATCATCCACCACAAAGAGATGATGCCGCAGTTCCGCGAGCCGAAGACGTACCGCTTCGACTGGAACAACCTCGCCGTGGGCCTCGCGATTTTTTCCGTCGGGCTTTTCAAGAAGGCGGTCATCGCGGATCGCATCAGCGCGTCGTCGGGCAGGATTTTCGATCTCGGCGCGACCGTGCCTGCGCTGCACACGCACGATGCGTGGGGCGGCGCGCTCGCATACACGTTCCAGCTCTACTTTGATTTTTCCGGCTACTCGGACATGGCGATCGGCCTCTCGCGGATGTTTGGCATCGTGCTGCCGCTGAATTTCACCTCGCCCTACAAGTCGGCAAACATCACGGAATTCTGGCGTCGCTGGCACATGACGCTCTCGCGGTTCCTGCGCGACTACCTCTACATCCCGCTCGGCGGAAATCGGCACGGCGAGGGCCGGCGCTACGTGAACCTCGTGCTCACGATGCTCATCGGCGGCTTCTGGCACGGCGCGTCGTGGACGTTCGCGGTGTGGGGCGCATTCCACGGCGCGTGCCTCGCGGCGAACCACGTCTGGCTCGCATTTTGGAAAAAGCGCGCGCGTCCCGCGCTGCTGCCGTCGTGGCTCGCGGGCGGCACCGCACGGCTGTTCACCTTCGTGCTCATCGTGATCGGCTGGGTGCTCTTCCGCGCGCAGGATCTTCACTTCGCGCAGAAGGTCCTCAGCGCGATGTTCGGGCTCGGTGCGACACCTGCGATCGGAGTGCCGCCGCTGCTGAAGATGAACGTGTGGCCGTGGCTCGCGGGCCTGCTCGCATTCGTGTGGCTGCTGCCGAACACCGCGGAAATTTTCAGCAAGCACCAGCCGTATCCTGAATCGCTGAAATCGGATCCGGATGCGAAGCCGAAATGGTTTCACTGGGACATGACCACGGCGCGCGCGATCGGCTGCGCGGCACTCCTCGGCATCGCGATCCTCTCGCTGTCGAAGACCGGCGAATTCCTTTACTACAACTTCTGATGAAGTCCCCGGCACGCCGTTTCACACTCATTATGCTGGCTGTATCCGTACTCTTTGTCGGACTGCCGGCGCTTCTGAACTACCTCGTGGATCCCTACGACCGATTCGGAAACAATACGATGGGCGTCTTCATCATGGCCGAACGCGAGATGAAGCCCTCCGAGGTGGTGCGCTTCCCGCACAATGCACTGATGATCGGCAACAGCCGCATCGCGTCCATCCCCGCGCTGAAGGTGAACGGCTTCAAGTTTTTCAACGCATCGTTCGCCGCCGCCACGCCGGAGGAGATCTACTATTTTCTCGAACGCTACGCGCACAAACAGGAGATCGTGGTTATCGGAATAGATATGTGCACGAGGGATCCCGCCGTGCTGAAAGGCGACATCTTCCGCGCCGGAGATTGGACTGCGGCGAGGGTATACTGGGCCATCGGGTTCGAATTTTTTCGGAGGGGAGACTGGTCGGTCGCGTTCGCATACTGGTCCGCCGCGAGCGAATACTGGCCCGCCGCGAGCGAGCACCTCGTGAATCTTCAGACGACGGAATACTCGCTCAAGACCGTGTTCTCGTACTGGGGCGGCAAGCCGAGCCGCTACCTGCCGGACGGTTCACTCGCCGCGCCCGATTGGGGCAATGCGGGAAAACTCGACGACCCGACGGCGGGGAAAAGATACCTCGACGACATGAAGGCGCACACAGTGCGCAACGTCGTGCCGGCACCGCGCGCGCTTTCTTTTTACCGCAAGATCGCCGACACGCTGCGCGCGCGGAACATCCCGGTCGTGGTGGTCATGCCGCCGATCCACGAGGCCGTCTTCCGGCACGTCGGCGAGATGAACTTGCAGGGCCTCTATGAGGCGTGGGTGGCCGAGGTGACCTCGATTTTTCCGAACGTGGTGAACCTCACTGGCAGCCCGTACGGCGCGGCGTCGAACTTCTACCTGCGCGATCCGCTGCACTACAAACCGGAGACGGGTGTCCAGTTCATGAACGAGGTTGTCGTGCCCTACGCTCAGAAGGTGCTGGCGGAGCGCCGCCCCCGGTAGCCGCGCTTGTCAAAGCGCGGGCTGATCCTCGCACCGCTGGCGGAAAGAGTGCCTGCGCTTTGACAAGCGCAGCTACGGTTCACAGTCGCTCCGCCGCGAGCAGGATTCCCGCGGCCTTGTCGAGCGTCTCCTGCCATTCGGCTTCGGGCGAACTGTCGGCGACGATGCCGGAGCCAACGTGGAAATGCGCCTCGGCATTCGTGCCGGAGTTGGCGCGCTCCACGACCACCGTGCGGATCGCGATGGAAAACTGGCTCTCGCCATTGAACCCGAACCAGCCAAGCGCGCCCGTGTAGAGGCCGCGCGGCACGGGCTCGAGTTCCGCGATGATTTCGCGCGCGCGTTTCTTCGGTGCGCCGGTGATGCTTCCGCCGGGGAAGCACGCGCGCAGCGCCGCGGCATGATCCACGCCCTCGCGCAGGCGGCCCTCGACGGTGGAGACGAGATGGAAGACCTGCTCGTGGCGTTCGAGCTTCAGCAGTTCCGGCACGGTCACGCTGCCGAAATCACACACACTGCCGAGGTCGTTGCGCTCAAGGTCGGTGATCATGATCAGCTCGGCTACTTCCTTCGGCGACGTGAGCAGATCGAATGCGCTGCGCTCGTCCGCGAGCGCGTCGGCGCGGCGCGGACGCGTGCCCTTGATCGGGCGCGTGCGGATCGCGCGACCGCTCATTTTCAAAAACGACTCTGGCGACGCGGAGAGCACGGCACTGCCGCCGAGGTCGAGGAAGGCGGCATTTGGCGCGGGCGAATAGTGCCGCAGCGCCTCGTAAAATGCCCACGGCTCGCCACTCCACGCGCTCGCGAAGCGGTGCGAGAGGTTCACCTGGTAGATGTCGCCTGCGGCGATGTAGTCCTGCGCGCGGCGGACCATCGCGAGGAAATTTTCACGCGGCATCGCGCTGCGGAAATTCGGGCGCGCGCAGTGCGCAGGCGCGGGATTTTCCGCGAGCTGCGAAACAAGATCGCCGGTGCCATACCAGCGCTGCTCGGCGTGGCGGAAGATGAGCGTGTCGTCGAAGATGCCGAAGCAGAACGTGCCGTCGAAATCCACGCGGCCGGCGGCGATGCCGTGCGGGAGTCCGTCGTCGCCGTGCGCGCACTCGCGCCGTGCGAGCGCGGTGCGCAGCGTGTCCCAGTCTCGCGAGATGTGGCCGCGGAGAATCTCGCGCGGCGCGGCAGCGATCACCGAAAGCGCGCCCGCGTCGCCATCGCATTTTGCGGTGTCGAAGAATGCGAGCCCCGGCAGGTGCCGCAGCCGCGCAGCAACCTCGGCGGGCGTGAGGTCGAGCACGACGGGCTGCGGTGCGTGATGTTGCGTGAGTTCGGGCACGCACCGGGGATTGGCCAGATGCGCGGGCTTTTCAAATGAAAATTCAGCGCATAGTGTCGCCGCCGATGCGTCTCCAGAATTTTCCAGCCCTGTGCATTGCGATCCTCGCCACGCACGCCGCGTGTGTGGCAGCCCCCGCGCCCGCCGAAAGCCCGGACGCATTGCCGGATTTCCGCACCACACCCGCGAAGACTCCCGCGAAGGACGCGGACAAGGCGCTCCCGCTCGGCGCTCCCGCTCCGTCCGCCCCGCCACTGCCCACACTTTTACCCGATGAAATCCCGCGCACGCTGCGTCCGGGAACCGGAAACGCGCCCGCCCGCGGCAAGCCCGCAAGCGGATCAAAGCCAAATGTGACCGCGGAGGAAATTGACCTGCGCGTCCGCTACCGCAAGGCGCGCAACATGGCCGAGGGAAACGAAAAGGTGCGTTCCGCGTGGGAGTACTCGCGCTACCCGAAGACGGATGAGGAGAAACGCCAGGCGCTTCGGCGCTACTACGATCTTCTTTTTTCCCAGATGGTCGCGCTGGACCGCGGCATCGCGCCGCTCGTGGAAAAAACCCGCAAAGCCGAGACCGCCGCGCTCACGCAGACGAAGATCGCACCGACGGTGCCGAACGAGTAGCGGCGGGGCGC
>Ga0208856_1000058_pt1 | contig 47714 bp, 45 predicted proteins | sample LakMenEpi13Jul12_FD_150690 | JGI IMG/M metagenome (GOLD analysis project Ga0208856, IMG submission 150690) | Freshwater microbial communities from Lake Mendota, WI - 13JUL2012 deep hole epilimnion (SPAdes) | ecosystem: Environmental > Aquatic > Freshwater > Lentic | place: Lake Mendota, Madison...
CCTGTTGCCCCAGATACCGCCAGAGCTTTGGCAGACTTTCGCAGACAGTGGGAAAAAAACTGGCCCAGAGCCCTCAAAGAATACCGCTATCGACTCATAACCCCAAATGCAACCAAAGCAGAAAACAAACCTGATGACCCTTATGGCCATGAACAATTAAATGAATTTATCAACAATCCTGAGCGGAACGAAGAGAACAAATTGTTCCTTTCACGGTCGGTGAACCATTATTATGCTGCAATTCGTGCCAGTAAATCTTGCATGGCGTGTCATACGCAATTGCAGGGTGCAATCAAAGAAAATGACCTCCTTGCAATGATTCAAATTGATGTTGATATCCCGATCGATTCGATAGAAAAACAAGTGCATATCAACCGTGCAATTCTTATTTCTAATGCATTGATAACTGCGCTTTTAATCATGGGCGGAAGTTATTTGATTGTGCGTTATGTGATCGTGAAACCAGTAAAGCATTTGAAGGAAGTAAGCGATGCGATCAGCGCAGGAGAATTGAATGTTCGGAGTGAAATCCAGACAGGCGATGAATTTGAAGATCTCAGCCATGCGTTTAATCGAATGCTAAGAAACCTTGTAAGCATGCAGGATCGATTGAAAAAGGTGAACACAAACCTTGATCGAAAAGTTGATGAATTGGCCCATGCAAACTTGGCATTATTTGAATCAAACAAGCTGAAAAGTGACTTTTTGGCAAAGATGTCGCACGAACTCCGAACCCCCTTGAACTCGATTCTTGGTTTCAGCGACCTGTTGATCAACACCCAAAACTTTACAGAGAAACATATTCGCTGGGCAGGAAACATTCGAAGTTCTGGGGAACAACTTCTCAGCTTGATTAATGAAATTCTCGATCTCGCAAAAATTGAAGCGGGTAAGATGGAAGTCTCGATCACTGAATTTAGATTCGATGATGTTAGCGAAGGCCTTTTAACGATGACCAGGCCCCTTGCTGAAAAGAAAAATATCGATCTTCAATCGGTCATCCCTGCGGATATTAAAAACCTTAGACAAGATCGAGTTAAACTCAGGCAAATTCTTGCCAACTTGCTTTCGAATGCTGTGAAATTTACCCCTGAAGGTGGTAAGGTTGTTTTGAAAGTTGAGCAGGAAGGCAAAAATCACATCATGACTGTCTCGGATACCGGGGTTGGTATTGCCCCCGAAGAGCAGGAGCTTGTTTTTGAAAAATTCAGACAGGCTGGGAATACTCTCACCCGCGAACATGATGGCACCGGCCTTGGTTTGTCTATCGTTAGAGAACTTACCAAGTTGCTTGGGGGAGAAGTTTCACTTCAAAGCGAATTGGGCAAAGGTAGTACCTTTACCGTTGTAATTCCAATAGAGCTAAGTACCGAACCCCGGCTCGAAGTTGATTTATATTATGGAAGTGTTGATTTTTCGAAGGCCAAACGTGTGGAGCCTCAGTTGGAAGATGAAGGGTCATTGGGTGGTAAAGATTCTGAAACCAAAGCTTCGTAGCGTTTAGGGAAGTCTATTAACGGGTTTTCAGAAACTCTATAACTTGGTCTTTGGTGGGTGCTCCTTTTTGTGCTCCAGGATGTAAAGATTTCATCGCTGCAGCACCTGATGCAAATTTTATTCTTTCATGAATCGGTAAGCCTGCAGCAAGGCAAGCACTGTACACCCCATGAAAAACATCACCACAACCCGTGGTATCAATTGCTTTTACTTTAAAGGCAGGGAAGTGTTTTAGAATTCGATTTTCTTCAACATACCAACATCCTTCTTCGCCACCTGTAACCACCACGACTTTTTTCCCAGGTGTAAAAAGCTTATGAGCAATTGCACCGGGTGAACTACAACCCGATATTTTGCGGGCAAATTTTATCGAGATGATTAGATGATCGACTAGGGAAAGTAGTTCGTCGAACCCTTGCCATTCATTTCTTTCGAGGTCTGCCACCACGGGAATTCCGGCTCGTCTTGCAATTTTCGCACTTCGAATCATCCCCTCGATACCGTAATGATCAACAAACAAAACTTTGCTGGAAAGGATGACTTCTTCAGGGGGTGATTCTGCTGGTGCGCCCGTCGAACCATTCAAATGAAATAGTATGGTTCTCGTATCATTAGACTCATCAACAATGATAAACGAGTGGATGGGCATGGAATCGGTTTTCCAAGGCACATGATCCAAATTGATGTTTTCTTTGAGGAAGGAGCTTTTGACAAAATCAGAATTAGAATCAAGCCCCAGATGTCCAGCGAATGCACAGTTGGCGCCAAAGCGGGATGCTGCAACCAATGCGTTTCCTGTCAAACCGCCACATTGCCTGTCGTAATGCGTTAGGCGTACTTTAGTGTCTTGTTCGGGCCATTTTGGAATGCGTAAGATTTCATCAACCGCAACACAACCCATGCCCAACACATCGAAGATTTTATTATCACTCATATAGGATCAAGGCCTGTATACAAATTCATTGGTGTTAAATAAAGCGAGACACAAATCTGAAAAAGCTGCAGCATGAATAGGGGCTATCTTTTGCTTTTTAGAAGTTTTAGGTACGCGCAGAGTTATGTTGTCTGAAATCGATGCTTCAATTCTCTGTGACTGCTCTTTGAGGAAAGTCATCGCATTTTCCTGTTCAATCGGGGTGGGGATTCTTCCTAAAACCCGTTGCCAAAGAAGAGTGGTCCAGTCTTCTTGTTTGGTACCTGCAGCATCAATAATATTGGCAGCCAAAGCAAGGCAAAGTTCTTGAGAAAGAGGCCCGTTTAGCATGGTCAGGGCTTGGGGGGCGTGGGTGGAAGAATTTCTAATCGGGCAGGTAACCAGGGTGTCGGGTTGGTCAAACACCTCAAGCAAGGGCAATCTGACATTGCGTTTATTAAACAAATAAACGCTTCTGCGAAAATGTTCATGTGGATCAGGGTTGGCAAGCCATAATCCATCGGGCTCACCTTCGGTAAATATAAGATCGTATACCTCTGGTTCCAGCGGGATTTTGATCATTGGGCCATGAAATTTCTGATTCATCTGCCCCCCAGCAAATATCATGGAATCACGCAGAATCTCTGCATCCATCCTCTTACGATTCATTCGCCATAAATACTTGTTATCGGGATCAGCCTTCAATCCTGCCAGGTTTTCATTTTTAGATGTTTGCCGGTAGGTAGACGATAAAACAATCTGCCTATGTATGTGTTTGATCGACCAGCCAGAATTAACGAATTCCAAAGCCAGCCAATCGAGTAATTCCGGATGGGTTGGGGGTACCCCCTTGATGCCATAATCGCTTGGAGATGCAACAAGCCCTGTACCGAAATGCTGTTGCCAGATTCGGTTTACCATCACCTTGGCTGTAAGTGGATTTTCAGATCGGATGAGCCATTGCGCAAGATCTAGCCTATCTGGGACTTTGCCTTTCCCTGCTTGTAATCCTTCGGGGGCCAGCAATCTGGGAAAACCCGGTTCAATCCTGGCCCCTTTGCTTTTTGGATTACCTCGTTTTAAAAAGTTTGTTCCCCCAGCGCCGTTGTCTGCGAGCGTAAATGATTGTGGTGAAGGTTGGGGCTTTCGTGCTTCGATGTCATGTATACGGGTTTTGATTTTATCTCGTTCTTCCTTTGCTTTAGGAGTGAGAGCTTCAAGCACCTCATCCCAAGTCACCTTTACTAAAGGGTTTGCCATGGAAACCAATTTGTGCTGTTGAGGGGATCGTTGTTTGACATCGGTTGCCAAGGCAATTTTTGTTTCCTTATCAAGGCTTTCGATTTTTGCCTTGGTGAGTTTCTCGCGAACTGGTTTGTCGATGGCATCTACGGAAGCTTTAAGGGGATTTAATTGCTGCTTGTATTTAATTGATTCATCATCACGAGCCTTTTTTTGTGCCGGGCTTACCATGTCGATTTCTTTGAAATAAGTGCTGCCGAAGAATGCCTGCATTCGGTAATAATCAACTTGGGAGAGTGGATCAAATTTGTGATCATGGCAACGGGCACACCCGATTGTAAGGCCCATGAAAACACTGCCAACAGCAGTGGTCATTTCTGTCAAATTTTCCTGCCTCAGAATCTCTTGATCCGTATTTCCCCCAACCATGTGGGTAGGGCCACAACGATTAAAACCCGCTGCGTTGAATAGCTCAGCAATTTTCGGATTGCGAAGGATTGCCTGGGGAATTTCCTCGTTTGGTTTGATCATGCTCTTGGCAAGAATATCGCCGCCTAGTTGTTCCAATATGAACTCGTAGTATGGTTTGTCCGAGTTAAAAGCATTTAGCACATAATCGCGGTAGCGCCAGAACTGGGATCGTTCCCCATCAGCTTCGTACCCATTTGATTCAGCGTATCGTGCCAGATCAAGCCAAAATAAACTCCAGCGTTCGCCATAGTGTGGCGAGTTTAAAAGCCTATCGATCAAGGATTCGTAAGCGTTGGGGTTTTGGTCATTTTGGAAGGCGTTTATTTCACTAATTGTGGGCGGCAACCCAATCAGGTCAAGAGTCGCTCTTCGTATAAGGTGCTCTTTGCTTGCGGGTTGAGAGGGTGCGAGTTTTTTTGCTTCGAGCTTTTCCAGAATGAAAAGGTCGATGGGGTTATTGGCCCAAGTGGAATTTTTTACGGTTGGAGGGGGGCTGTTTTTAGGGGATTGGAACGCCCAGTGGGATTTATCTGCAGATGTAAGTTCGGGTTCTGTGGGTACTTTTTCCTGCCCCAAGGTAATGCTTGCAACTACAAGCAGGGCAAATGGTACAAATAATCCCATCTTTTTGAGAATTTTAAAAGAAATTTGGTCAAAGCAGGCAAAAGTAATTGACTTAAGCCTAATAATGAAAGTGTTCTGAAAGCTATCAAGATAATTTTTTTGCATAACTGATTCTACGATTTTGAACAGTAATTGTTAATTGAAATTTTTGTATAGAAGTATTTTTAGGCAAAAATATCTCTTTTGAAACAAGTTGGTGTTCAAGCGTATATAATTTTTCAGGCTTAAGAGTTCCTCACTAAGGATGGTTTGAACTATGAAAAAAAACATTAAAAAAGTGCTAACCAATCAAAAAAAGAGTGTCAATCTTTCACCACTTAAAAAAACCGCTAAAACTTTACCCTCGCTCTCTTACCAAGCTGAAGAGGGGTTTTCCCCTGCTGTTGCAGAAGAGATTTATTCAGAAATTGAAGCAGAGGTTGGCGAAGAAAATGCTGCGGTTGCAGTGGCTAAGCCTATTGCCAGCCAAGGTGCTGATGATTCTTTAGGTTTATACCTTAGGCAGATGGGTTCCATTCCACTGTTAAATCGAAATGAAGAGCTAAAATTAGCAGTCAGCTTAGAGCGCCATCGCTCTCGATTTCGTAAAGCGGCCTTGTCTAACCTCTTGAATCTAACTCGTGTTGTTGAGATGTTTGAAAAGATTCAGGCGGGAGAACTTCCAATCGATCCCCATGTGGATGTTGTGGGCACCATGGGAATCACGCGGGAAAAAATTCTGGCCCGAATGCCTTTTCATCTACGCACCTTAAAGCGAATTGTAAATGCGGCCAAGAGTGATTTTCAAGCGATGTTTCGCACCACATCTTTGGCTGTAAAAAAGCGTCTGGGTAAAGAGATTTGGTTAAAAACTCGGAAGGCTATCAAGCTTGCGGAGGAACTCGCCCCGCGCATTGATCTTATCGATGTTTGGGTTGATGACCTTCTAAACCGATCGAACCGAATGAAAGAGATTACCTTTGAAATGCGAGGTAGTTTGCGCTCCCGGGAGTACCGGGAAAAGCATACCCGACTTGTCAAAGAACTTCGGGACCTTAGTTTTTCTTCTTTTTCCAACGCAGATGATTTCTTTGCTTTCAATCAGGTTTTAATCTCCCGAAGAGAGCATTATCGCAATGCCAGACGAGATCTTGCAGAGGGAAATCTAAGGCTTGTTGTTTCGATTGCCAAGCGTTACCGCACTAGGGGCCTTGCTTTTTCTGATCTTATTCAGGAAGGAAATCGGGGCTTGATGCGTGCAGTTGATAAGTTTGAACACCGATTGGGCTATAAGTTTGGTACTTACGCCACTTGGTGGATCAGACAGGGAATTACCCGAGCCTTGGCAGATCATGCTCGCACGATCCGTGTTCCCTGCCATCAAGTGGGTATGCTTGCTGCTGTCGAACGGGTTCGAAATGAACTGTCCAGTTTGACGGGTAAAGAGCCTACAGCAGAGGAAATCGCAAAAATAGTCGGGGTAAGTGCAGAAGAAACACAATTGTTACGTATTGTTGCAAAAAACCCGCTGAGTATTCATGAACCCATGGGGGGCGATGGCGAAAGGGCACTGGAAGATTTTCTTGATGATCGCAATACCTGTAGTCCGGGCGTTGCTGTGGATCAACATCTTTTAAAAGATCGTGTTCAGGAAGTTCTGAAATCTCTTAGCCCTAGGGAAAGAGAAGTTTTAGAATTGAGATTTGGATTATTGGACGGGCATCCAAGAACTTTAGAGGATGTCGCAAATACTTACGGCATCACTCGTGAAAGAATTAGGCAGATAGAAGCAAGGGCCATCGTTAAACTTCGCCAACCAGCACGCAGTCAGCGTTTGGAAGCGTTTAGGGAAAATAGCTTGTCATAGTCCCTAATAGTCATTTTTATAATAAGGCCCGGAATCCCGGGCTTTATTAGTTATTATCTGGCGACAATTCCACGGGTTCCTGATAAGCCTTGCTAACTTCTTCTTCAAGATTTGCAAGCATCTTGGTTGCGTTATCAGTATTGATTTGGTCTGCCATCACTGGAATCTTGTCGTTTGACAATCCCCGCGTTTTTTCTTGGCTGTTGTTGATTTCGGCTTTTTTGTCGATTTCTGGTAATGTTACGCAACCCGTTGTTGCAAAAACTCCCAGCATTAAGGCTGTTGTTAGGTTCTTCATGACTAATTATCCTTTCTCTGGGCAGATTGATTTTTGTTGGATTTGGTTGAGGAAGGCGAGAGCAATTTTTCCACATCTTTATCAAGATTGGAATCTAACTCCGCTAGGCCGCCCCCTGTGGGCATTTGCGTAGGTAATTGCAAATTTGAAGTTTTCCGATTGTAAACTGCTTGGATTTTTTCCTGCAGAGTGATGATTTTTTCTTGCATTGGGCTGTCGTTTTTAGTGATCGCTACTTGCATCAGACGATCGCAAGCTTCCAGCCTTCTGAAATACGCTTTCTCTTCGCGGTTTAGAACTTTTCGGTTTTGTTCGATAGCCACCGTTTTTGAGATGGTTTCTTTGTCGTTGGTTTCTGTTTCTGGAACAATTTCTTTTTCTTTTTTAGCAGCTCCACCCATACCCCACCAAGTTTTTGATTTTGGAGCTGTAGTAGGTGCGCTTCCGGTATCCCCGGTAGCAAGATTTGTGATCGAGATGGCAAAAATGCCTGCAAACACTATTTTTCGAATATTCATTTAGTCCCCCACGAAAGATCGATTTAAATCCAGTCAGCACGCCCCCGCGGCTGGTTGGCTTTTCAATCACTTGAAGGGCCTATCGTTTTTTATTGCCTACTTGTCTACATCAGTTTGGCACATAATTAGCATGTTTTTTTTGATAGTTTGGTAGTTCAGGTGGTTGGGGGGGTAGGGGAATCTTTGCTCTTGAATGCTTCTTTACAATACTTCTTAAATCCGTCCATGTTGTACGATATAAACAAAAACGCATGATGCAGAGCCATATAATTAGGATCTGTTGGTTCATCCTCGTCCTGGAAATCTTTTCTTAATTCGTAAAGCTTGGCTAGCAATTGTTCCGGTGTCATGGGGACTTTCCAATATTATCTAAGGTTGTTGAGACAAACTATTGTACTAATAATTTTCTGTTAGATGCTCTGCAAATGCAAACAGGTTTCTTTCGAGAAGATTAATCGGGCTAGTCGTTTTTTTAGATTGTGCTGTTTGAAGCCTCATGTTTATCGTGCTGTCTTTAAGAAATAACTTTAATGCTGCTTGAGCATGTTCAGGCGAATTGCATTGTTCACTTAAATGAACTTGTACCAGATGTTTGGGCAGCTTGCTTACCCCTAGGCTTTTCAAATAATCCAAGAAGCAAACGGCTTGATAGTTGGAAAGATGGCCTTCATTACCCATGATTCGTTCAATCAAGAATTGTGGCCTTTTGCTGTTTTTTTGCAGATCCTCGTCGTGATTGAATTCTAATGCGAGTAAATCTAAATCCGTAAATTGTTCTACAAGTGCTTTGTCCCAGATTCCCAAGTCTGCAAGATAACCAATCGAAACGCATGGCACTTGTGCGTTTTTTATATCGAGTCGAAAGCCAAAAGTTTCTGAAGAATCATGGGATATGTTTACAGGAAACCAATTCCAACCCGGTGCAGTTTCAAAAGGAGTGCTGGGAAGATAGAAACGCGCCAATCCCGATGCCCAAAAAGCTTTAAATTCTGGGAGTTGGTCGTAAATCGTTCGGGCATGGGTTTTATGAAGATACCACGGGATTTTCTTTTCAGCACAATAAGCTAGTAATCTTGGGTTCCAATGGTCACAATGCGTATGGGTTAGAACTAGGCCCCGAAGCCTTTGGGGGGTGAAACCTGAAATTTTTAAATGGGTTTCAAGCATTCGCGGGCTGATGCCGCCATCGATTAAATACGAGCTTTGCCCATCATCTATGATAGAGCAATTGCCCTTGCTTCCACTTGCCAGCGTGGTAAATCGCATCACCTAACATCCTTGTTTTCTTGGTCATCCTACCTAATCTCTCAATGCTAATCGATTATTCTTCAAGTGCAATAATAGTTCCCCCTAATGATTGGTTTTTATGCATATTAATTTAAAGTATTGTGTCGTAGCATGAAGATTGTTAATCTGTTATTCTCCTGCCTGATTGTTTGTTAATAAGTGAGGAATGATTAAAATGGTTGACTCCAAGACCATCCTGCTAGTCGATGATGATTACGAATTAAGTGATGGGCTTAGGCTAATTCTTGAAAAGAACGGCTACAAAGTTCTTCAGGCGAGAGACGGCGTGCAGGGAAGGCAATTGATTTACAATCAACGGCCGGATTTGGTCATTATTGACATGATGATGCCTAAAATGGGCGGGTATCCCGTTCTTGAGCATTTTAGGGGCAAAGAAGATGTTCCGCCCTTTATCATGATGACCGCAAACGAAGGCCAAAGGCACAAGGCCTACGCAGAGTACCTTGGGGTGGTTGATTATCTGCGCAAACCCTTTTCGATGGATGAGTTGCTTGAAGCCGTTAAAAAAGCTATCAATGCCCCTGTAAAAGCTAAAGAGTAAGTTTTCATTAATCTCCATGTTTTAAAATATCACTTCATGAACATGGAGGAAGGTTTTGTCAAATCCTTTGCCCGCTGCCTCGATAATTCTCGAAGATCGTTATTCTCCTGGTAGCATTTTTCTGGTTCAGCGTGCTAAAGCTTTGAAGTTTCTTGGAGGATTCCACGCATTTCCTGGGGGCAAAGTCGATCCCCCTGATGCTGATATAGCGCAGTCTCAAAACCCTTGGGATGTTGCATTGGTAGCTGCGGTGCGCGAGTTATTCGAGGAATCAGGCGTGCTTTTATGCCGCGATAGTTTAAACAATTCAATCAAGTCGAGCCCTCAATTAGCGCAAATAAGATGTGATCTCCTAGAAAAAAGAAGCGATTTTGCCACAATCCTTCGCGATAACAAATGGGTTTTATCCGCTTCCGACCTTTATCCTATCGGTTATTTTACCACGCCGCTTTTTTCTCCTATGCGCTTTGAAACCAGATTTTTCCTCGCAAAAATTCCCTCTGGTCAGACCCCCGAAGTCTTTAAGAATGAACTCGAAAACGGTGTCTGGGGAACTCCCGCAGAGCATTTGAAAAAATGGTACTCCGACGAAATCCTGATTTCCCCTCCGGTCTTATTACTGTTGGAAAAATTGAATAAAATCCCAACCTCGGATTGGAGGTTGTCTTCAGGGGCAGGTTTAGTTTCGCAGGATGAATTTGTTTTAGAAAGAGTTCGTTTTGCATCTTGGATTCAAGTCGTTTCGGTCGCCTGCCCTGGGCCTTCCGTTCCCCAAATAGGGAATGTTTTTCTTGTCGGCCTTTCCAAGTTTTATCTGATCGACCCTGGGGCACTCGATGAGAGTGGCGTATTGGCCATCCAAAATGCCATCCAATCTCGAGTGAATGATGGTGATTCATTTAATGGTATCTTGCTCACCCATCATCATCCAGATCACACCAACTCTGCAAACCATTTTGCAGACCTTTGGGATGTACCTGTGTTGGCTCATCTTGCAACTGCTGAAAAACTTTTAAACAAAATCCAAATAAATCAGAACCTTGATGATTGTGACCAAATCCCTTTGGGATTTAATCCTTTTACAGGTTCTAACCTTGTGCTGACGGCTTACCATACCCCTGGCCATGCACCGGGGCATCTTGTCTTTTTTGAAGCCAGAACCAAAACCTTGTTTGCTGGAGACTTGGTTTCCACCTCTACCACAATTCTTGTATCGCCCCCTGATGGCCATCTTGCAACTTATATTCATTCCATGAATCGGATGGCGGATTTTAACCCTGCATTGCTAATGCCTTTTCATGGTTGCCCCAGCGCCAATGGTAAAAGCGTTTTGTTAACAGCGGTTTTTCATAGGGAGAAAAGAGAAACTGCTTTGATTGCAGCCTTGGGGAATAATTGCAATTCCGTTGAGGCTTTAGCTAATGAAGTGTACCGCGGGTTGCCTGATCCTTTGATGAAGTTGGCTCAAAAGCAAATACTTGCAGGTTTGATTAAACTTAGCGAAGAGGGGATTGTTTTAGCCCCAAGCAATGATCCGAATGAGTGGAAATTAGCCCAATAAAAAAGGTGGATTCCATTTAAGGAACCCACCTGATTAGTTGGCAACCGATTATTATCGAGCAACAGTTTGCGTTGCGTTGAATTCTTCAAACTCAACTACTACAGAAGTACCTGGCTTAATTGATACCTTCTTGGAGAAGGACACATTCTTACCATCTTCTTCTTTTGTAGCCTGAACATTGTAACTGTAGGTTTTGCCATTTTCCAGAACTGGGGTGGCAAATGCTTCTTCAATGTTGGTTCGTTTGATTACATTTCCTTCGATGGAAATTTTTACATCCAAAGGAGCTTTGAAAACAACCGTAGCCTTATTGGAATCGATTGCGCCTTGTTTAGGGGCTGGCAGAGGTTTTGCTTGTTGTGGTTCTTGGGATTTTGCAGGTGCACTTGGTGCATACATTGGCATTGCTACCGCAGCGGAACCATAGCAGCCACCGCATGAATATGCAACAACTGGGTAGCCAAAGCAACCATAGCAGCTAGCGTAGGGTGCGTAAACTACTGGTCGGTAAGCGATGTAACCACCGTAGCAACCACCACAGCAAGTATAAACTCGTGGTGGGGGATAGCAGCATTTCCACCAGCAATCAGGGGCAGCGGTCGAAGTACTCATCATCGCGGCAAGAACTACACTGTACATAGAAACTCCTCAATAAAATAAGTGTACATTTGAAAGGTTAAACTCAGGCAACCTTTACTAATAAAGTAAGATAGGGCAATTGGCTAAGTGTGTCAATAAAATTAGGGGGATATCGAGAAAATGTACGGATTATTCCTAGAGGCTCAGTTGGTTTGTTTTTGACTACTTGCTTTTCTTCTTCTCCTTTTAAAATTTACGCAATTCTCCACTCCCTTTATTATCATGATTTGTATTACAATAACTTGGCTTAGAGGATTGCAATGGCCCTGTAAACTTTTACGGGCTTTCAAGGAGTGAAAAGTTATGTCAAGGCGCAATTTGGGTTGGTTACTCGGTATTATTTCTGTTTCTTTGCTTGGCCTAGTTATTGTTGCCAATGCTCCTTCCCGCGAAAACGACCGTGATTACGAACTCGTTAGGCTTGTAGTTGATGTTCTACACGAAGTCCGTGGCAGGTACGTCACCGAGATTTCCCCCCAGCGCGAACGCAAATTAGTTGAAGACATGATCAATGGTGGGCTTGAGCGACTCGACCCCCACTCTTCGTATATTAATAATCGAGATTTCAAACAATTTAGTCGTAATAACAAGGGTAAGTTTGGCGGCATTGGTATTCAGGTGGGCTATGATCGATCCAATCGTGGTTTGCTAACGGTGATAAGCCCAATGGTTGGAACCCCTGCATATGAAGCGGGTGTTTTAGCGGGCGACACTATCGTGAAAATCGATGGTAAAAATACGGATAATATGCGTATCGATGAAGCAGTTGATTTGATTCAAGGTGATCCAGATTCCTTAATTACCCTTACAGTGGTTCATGATGGTGGCAAAGAGCCCGTGGAAATTGGGATTCGAAGGGCCATCATTAAAGTGCAAAGTGTTTTGGGTGATAAGCGTAAGGAAAACAAAGAGTGGGATTATTTCCTCGATCAGACTTCGAAAATTGGCTATTTGAGAATTAGTTCGTTTAGTGAAACTGCATCCGCAGAGGTTAAAGATGTTATCGTAAATCTTCAAAAAGAGGGTGCAAAGGGATTGATTTTGGACCTTCGAAATAATCCTGGTGGGCTATTAAAAGCTGCTGTAGAAATTTCAGACATGTTTCTTTCCGAGGGAAAAATCGTTAGCACCCGGGGCAGAAATCAGCAGGAAGAAGTAATCGATGCCCGGCCCGAAGGCACGATGTTTTTGCCCGCAGAAAAATACCCGATCGCTGTCTTGATCAATCGTAATAGCGCAAGTGCCAGCGAAATTCTTGCCGCTGCTTTGCAAGATCACAACCGAGCCGTGGTGATTGGCGAACGCAGTTATGGTAAGGGCAGTGTGCAAAACATCATAGATTTAGAAAACAAATCCAGTGCGTTGAAATTAACCACTGCAAGTTACTGGCGCCCGAGTGGCAAAAACATCCATCGTTTTCCTGATAGCAAAGAAACCGATGAGTGGGGCGTAAAGCCAAATCCTGATTACGAGATTATTTTAAAAGATGAGGAAAGGCTTGAATTTCTGCTTGATCGAAGCGACAGAGATGTTGTTCGCGATAAGAAGCCAGATGCTAAAAAAGCTGATAAAAAGCCTTTTGTAGACCGTGTTTTAGAAAAGGCTGTTGAATATATCAACAACCATAAGGAAAAAGCTGCACTCGATAATCTTCAACCCCGGGTATCATAAGCGGATTATTCCTCCAATTTTTGCGAGAAGTATGTGCTTATAGAGCCTAGGGTTTTATTTGAAGATAACCACTGCTTGATTATCGAAAAGCCAGCAGGATTAGCGACTCAGGCCCCTGATCCCTACTCAAGCCTTGAGTCTTGGGCTCGCTCTTACCTTAAAACCAAGTATGTAAAAGCAGGCCGCCCTTATCTGGGCATTCCACACCGTTTAGATCGCCCGGTATCAGGCATTGTATTTTTCACCCGTAGTAGTAAAGCTGCTGCAAGAATCGCAGAACAGTTTCGTGAAAGAACTATCAGCAAACGATACCTTGCTTTGGTGGAAGCGGAGCTCGACCCGGATGCACCCGAAAATCAATGTTGCTGGTTGGATTACATGGTTAAAATTCCAGATGAAGCAAAAGCGATGTTATGCAGCCATGATCAAGTAGGGGCGAAATTAGCCCAACTCGAAATGAAAGCACTTAAAACTTTAAGCGGGCACTCCTTAGTAGATATTCATCTTCAAACAGGTCGGATGCATCAAATCCGTTTGCAATCTTCTTCACGAGGTTTTCCAATTGTTGGTGATTCCCATTATCAAGCAAAAGTGAGTTTAGATGTAAACCCTTCTGATAAGCGCATCCTCTTGCATTCTTATTTTCTAAAATTCTTGCATCCTATTAGTTACGAATCTGTGGAAGTTTTGTCGGAATTACCCAGCTACTACCCGCAATGGGCCCAAGATTATATCCGCAATAATTTCTTTCCTTTGCTTTCTGAGAAAGCTTGATGCCATGCGTGTTATCGCTGCTATCGATATTCTTAATGGTCGGGTGGTTGCGGGATTATCGGGGGGCCGGGAGTCGTATAAGCCTTTGATTTCAAAGGTTGTAAGTGCAACTAATCCATTTGAATTGATTATGGAAATGCGAGAGGTTTTGGGCCTCAACGAATTTTACATCGCAGATTTAGATGCGATTTTAACAGGGAAAAAGAATGAGCATCTTTATTCTTCGTTGGTAAAAGAGGGCGTCCATATTTATTTGGATGCTGGCTCTAAGAATTGCGCAGACCTTCAATGTTTGATGAACATGAATGTTTTTAAAGTGGTTGCAGGATTGGAAACTATTGAAAGCATTGAAGAGTTGAAAACCGCAGCCAAGAGGTTTAGGAGTAGGTTGGTTTTTTCATTAGACATGAAAGATGGTCTACCTTTTACCACCCGAGAGGAACTGCTTTTAAAATCACCTCAATCAATTATGATGGAAGCCATTAATGCAGGCGTTGATCATCTTTTTATTCTTGATTTAGCAAAAGTTGGAACAGGAAAAGGGGCTTCAACTGATGGTCTGGTCGCAAAAGCGAGAGCTCAATCCGAAGAAATCTTCATTATGGCGGGGGGCGGGATTGGAAGTTTTCAAGATGTTATAGGCTTGAAAAATTCAGGTGCAAACGCAGTGGTTGTTTCTCGTGCGTTGCACGATGGAACTTTTGATAGGCAAGTGATAAAGGAAATATCATCCTTGTAATTCGCAGGTTGCTGATTGGCCAAAACTTTCTTCGACCTCAACCCGCAAAATATCAGGCGTATAATTGTGCTGTTTCTTCAAGCTTTCTAGAAGGGTTTTCCCAATATAAAGCGCCAACTGTTCTGCGGTGGTGTTTGATATGGGCAAAATCACGCAGTCTTCTGCAGGGAAAATCCATTCTTTTTCTTTGTAGTTAACGCAAACTCTTGTGCCTTCTTCCCGAACTTCGATGACTTTATTGTTTTTTGCAAGCATCATGCGATGATCAAGTAGATCGGTGATTTCTTTGGTACGGTGTTTTAGAGCGATAAAGTCGAAAACATAGTGGTTTTCGTCGAGTTTACCTTCGATTTCGATCTTGGCTCGATAGTTATGCCCATGAATTCTTTCGCATTTGCTGTTCTCATAGCTAATGAAATGCCCAGAGCAGAAAACCAGATGATCCTTGGTTACAGTGATCTTGTATTTTTCATTTGCCATGCCGTTTTCCAGTCAATGAATGAGTGCGCCTTGATCGAAGAGTTATTTTATGAATAATTAAAAGTCTGGCGCAGTTCTTCGTAAAGCATTTTCAATTCCATCCGACCAAGGGAAGGTAAGTGGCAGAGAAATTTGCCCAAGGCGCAGGGCGATAAATAGGGTGACAGCAATTAAATCAGCAGTGGCGCCCGGGTTTCGTTTGTTGCCTTCCATGCGAAGCCAGCGGTCAAGTTCTTTGAATTCGGCCCAGCCAGATTCTTTCAAGGGCCATTGTTTTTCTAAAACTTTTTTGGCCCTTTCGGAAGATTCTTTGGCATCATTGGCGCCACATTTACGCAAAATCAGTGAGTCGGGGTACTTCCCCATTAAATATAAATGGGTGAAAATGATGGCGCCTTCCATGCAACCCAGTTGCTCTAGCGCACCGCCCAGGGTTGGAATTGCATCATTGAAAATTGCAGAATACCCATCCGCATATTGTTTGGCAATTAGGTCGCGATCCTGCGCCAATCGCATGGCTTCTAAAAGTGTGCAGGTCGGAACCTCGTTAATATCTGCTTGAGGTTCTTTACCCATGCCGCCTGGGGATGCAAGTCGGATTGCATCATAAATGATTTTGGTTTCTTCGATCGAGATGTCTGCAATTGTTTTTTGCATTTCGTTTTTAAGGTCGGCGCCATTGTTGGCAAATGCCACCGGAGCAAATAAAAGGATGATTCCAAGGTTGGTATTTGTTCCTACGGAGGTTTTAGTTGTTTTGACTGATTCAAAAATAGCATTGCCCAAACCCAGTTTTCGAGTTTTGCAAAGAATGGGAGCAATTGCCCCGGCACTTAAAATAAAATCTGTGAAATGAAGGTTACGAAATGAAGCAAGAGGGTGGACATTCCCAATTTTTCGGGCCGTTACCTCCCAAATACATGCTGCATGAATTTGTCGTGAGAGTTCTAATTCAAGGATCGTTTCTTCATGAATGGTTTGCATAAATAAGTATTTCTCTTGCGATATCGATTCCTGTAACTGGTGCAAATGCCTTCCAACCCGGAACAGCATTGACCTCCAAAACCAACCATTTTCCATTCTCATCTAATATCAAATCAACTCCTGCAATTTCAGCCCCCACTGCGTTGGAAGCTTTGATGCCAATCTCTTCAAGATTAGAGTTTAGTTTGTATGCTTCGCCTTTTCCACCTTGTGCAACATTGGTCATCCAAGCCCCTTGGGGAGCGGTTCGCTTCATCCCTCCAAGAACTTTTTTGCCGAGAATAAATATGCGAAGATCCCATCCTGGATGTTTGACATAGGGTTGCAGATAAATGACGCCCCCGATCTTTTCGATCGCCCGGAATACTCTCCATGCAAGTTGCTCATCTTCGATCCGTAATATTCCCCTGCCTTCTGCGCCAAATAAAGGTTTTACAACGATATCTTTGCCAAATCTTTCGAAGGCTTCCATTGCGGTATCAGAATCTTGACAGCAAAAAGTATGCGGAATATCTAGGCCATGTGATTGAAGAAGTTCGCTTGCAAGAAATTTATCCACTGCAGATTCGAGTGCCCGGGGTGGGTTTAAAACTTTTTTGCCCTGGCGTTGTAGGGCATGCAGTACATCCATTCTAAAAACAACCTGTTCCAAAGAACCCGGTGGCATGGTTCGGATGATGGTGCAATCTGCTTCTTCAAATGCTTGATTTGAAGGCTGTGCCAGGGAGTGGGATATTAAGCGGAAGTCGGTTACATGGGCTTTAACCCCGAGGGATTGTGCTGCCCGCAGCAAGTCTTTGACATGCCAACCTTCTTTGCCACCCATGATGTTGAAAATCATAAATAATGTCCGTGAATGAAAGTGGAATTAGTTCCAAGATTTGTTAAGCAAGTTGGTTTCAAACTTGCCGAACTGGAAACATCTTCCCGTTTTCAAATTGTAAAAGTGGACAGTTGCAGGGGAAAAGAGGAGGGGATCAATTTTGTAGAAATCCCCTTTAACTTTGCGAAAGATTTCAGCAAAAGGTTGCCCATGATCGGAAGAGGAGTTTGAGGGAACTTTGGGGCCAAAACTTGCAATGATATCATCCTCGGTATCGACCCAAAGATGCACTGCTGCGCCATATAGGATTGCATCATTGGTGCGGCCAATCGCTTCGGTGAAATCCGGGGATGGTGGCGACAAGGGCGCCCAGCCTGCACCTTGTTTGATCGAATCTATAGGGAATTTTAACTCATGAAGTTTGTGCATTGCTGTTTCAACACTTCGTGCAACTATCTGAATGGAGCCTGCAATACTACCCGTTGGTGCACCTAAAAGGGTGATGTTTTCATGAGGCAATTCCAGCTTGGAAGATAAATAATCAAAGACTGCAGAGTCGGGCGCTTTGCTTGTTTCAAGGATGCCAACAACATGGGTGGCTTTCTCTCTGCCTGGAATATGGTTGAATAAATCTTCGCTACCATAGTGGGCGCGCATGGGGCCTGAACCCATTGCAAAAAACTTTCCTACAGCAATTTGCCAGCCGGCGTATTGCGATGCCAAACATGAAAGAACGGGGTGATCGGTAGCAACAGCGATGGCGGGACCTTTCCATAAATCTAGATGGCTGGGGGCCAAAGAAATTTTAGCAAGGCCGGACATACAAGCCCTTGCTAGTTCCAATCCTGCTTGAATTCCACCTTTGCTTTTTATGCCAAAATCGAGAAAAGTTCCATTCGCCTCTGTTTTGCTTACTTCTAAACCAAGTTCGTTTATTCTGGCTTGGGCACGATTTACAATGCGCAGCGCGCCAGCGTTAAGATTTAAATTGACTGTCATGCGATCCTCGATTTTATGTTGATCAAAACTAATACCTTTAATCAGATAATTAAACCAAGTTGTTTTGCAAAGTGCCAACATGGAATAGTGAGTCTAATTGAGAAGTTCGTGTTTTCAATTGCGCTTTGACTTCGGTTAAAGAGTCTGCTTTTGCGAAAATAGTAACAACCGGTGAGCACCTGTGGATGGCAGAGCCAGTTTTTGGAATATCTGCAAAAGTTGAAAACAACTGAGGATTTGACTCGATTGAAAGCCAAGGTGCTTCTTTTGGAATCAGAACATCATGGGGAGCATAGTAGATGGCTTTCCCAATAACCGAGGGTTCGGTGCGGGCAGGGTTCTCATAAATAGGCTTAATGCCAAAAGCTTGCATGTGTTTAGTTATAAAATTTTGCCCTAGGGCTAATTCCAAAACTTCCATGGAAGCTGTATAGCGAGGATTTATCTCCAGTGGATAAACCTTGGAATCATTTAAAATGTAGTCCATGCCTAGTAGGCCAAGGGGGTGATAATTGCTGGATATTATTTCGCCAATAGTTTGAAGGTCTTTTAGTTCGGAGCTACAAGGTTTTACTGGTCCCATGTTGCCCGAGTATAAGAAATCATCTGCGTGCAAAGATTGTGTGCCAGAAGATTGAATGCTCACGCCTAAAAGTTCAAAGCCTGATTCGGTAAAGCAAAAGATGGCACTGCGGCTTTCACCTTTTATGAATTCTTGATAGTAAAAATCAGCGTCTTCTACCATTGTTTGTTTACTTGGATCAAAAGGCTTTATTCCAAGCCCTCCAGAACGGTATTTAGGTTTGCGAAGATAGGAGATTTCTTTATTTAAATCCTTGGTGCTAATAATAATAGCAGGTGTATTTATTTGCTTGGACTTCAGCAGATTATAAAGTTCAGAGGTATTTCTGAGATTGGTTAGAGTGTTCCCAGTAACACCTAGAATTGCGCGTTCGGCGGAGAGTAATTGCAATAGTGCTGGATGGTTTTCTAGGCCTCCTGTATAAAGTATGGGGGCTACTGGGGCAGTTTTGATCAAGTCCGAGATTTCATTGGGAAACGATTTTGTAATCAGAGTGGTGGGGCAGTTTTTTGCGAGGTCTTCATCTGCATAAAGATCGATACACCATGGCTGATAACCTGCTCTTATGCACGAAAATGCCAAGGCGCGAACACTTGCCCCTATTAATATTATGGTTGCATTGTCGCCCTTGCGAGGTAAATTAAAACTTCCTGCCATGATTAAGAACCTTTTTGGATACACTTGATTAAAGCAGTCTACTGGAAACAGGATCAATCATGAAATTAACTCCACTTTTTTTATCATTTGGGACGCTAATATTTGGGGCCATAGGTTTGATGGGCCAGAATGCTAAACCTCTGGATTTAAGTAATCCGGGAGCTCTGACACCTGCCGAAGAAAAGAAAACCTTTAAGCTTGCATCCGGGTTTAAAATTGAACTCGCAGCTTCAGAACCAACAATCATTGACCCCGTTGCACTCGCAGAGGATGAGCAAGGCAGGTTGTTTGTCACTGAAATGATTGGCTATCCAAATGGGGGCGTTGGCACTGGAGATGTTTCTTCCGGGCGAATTAAGTTATTGGAAGATAAAGACAAAGATGGTTTTTACGAAACAAGCACTATTTTCGCAGAGGGTTTGCGCTTTCCTATAGGTTTATTCCCTTGGAAAAAAGGCCTTATTGTCGCAAATGCGCCAGATCTTATTTATTTGGAAGATACTAATAATGATGGCAAAGCGGATTCTTCCAAGGTTCTTTTTACTGGGTTTCACACCTACAATATTCAACAAATGTTGAACAGTTTTAGATGGGGCCTCGATAATCAAATTCATGCAGTAGCTGGAAGCAATGGGGGAACTATTACCAGCAAAGAAAACCCCAAGATGGCTCCGGTTGAATTGCGGGGCAGGGGGATTCGATTCAGGCCTGATATTCCTGACAGCCTTGATCCCGTCACCGGGGGTGGGCAATATGGTTTGACCATGGATTCTTTCGGGGCGCTTTTTTCTTCCACCAACAGTCAACACCTTAGGCACATGGTTTTGCCTGATGATCAGATTCGTAGAAATCCTTATCTGGCTGTGGGCAGCATGGCTTTGGATATTGCGGAACATGGTGCATCTTGCAAGGTGTTTCGGATTAGTCCATTTGAAGCGTGGCGGGTGGAACGCACGAGCAGAAGAAAATCTAGCGAATTAGCCAAGAGGTTGCCAGCAACGGAATTGGTTCCGGGAGGATATTCGACATCATCTTGCAGCCCGCTTTTGCTAGATTCTGATTCGGTACAGGCTCCTTATCGGGATAGCATCATCATTTGCGAACCTGCAAATAATGCAATCATGCGTGATGTTTTAGAACCCAAAGGTGTAACCTTTAGTTCTAGGCGGGGAGATCCTGAAAAAGAATTTCTCGCTTCAACGGACAACTGGTTCAGGCCTGTGCATTTGAATCTTTGTTTGGATGGTTCGATATTGGTGCTTGATTTTTATCGTGAAGTAATAGAAACGCCTTTGTCACTTCCCGAGGATATGAAAGCTGTTTTACCCTTAAAAACTCAGGGAAAAGGGCGTATTTGGAGAATCATTCCAGATGGGATGAAGAAAGCACAACCTTTTCCAGAGGCTTCAAATTTTATTGGATTGGTTGCAGAGTTAGAGTCAGGAAATCAAACCAGACGAATGATGGCCCAAAAATTACTTGTCGAGCGTAATCAAGTTGGCGCCCAAGATTTACTAATCAATCTTGCCCAGAAAAGTCTATCGCCACAGGCCAGAATGCATGCCCTTTGTACCCTTGATGGTTTAAAGTTGCTGCAAGAGAAGCAGGTGGTTCATGCGCTTGCAGATTCATCGCCTGGCGTTAGGTTGCATGCTGTAAGGCTTTCAAATAAATTCATCAGTCAATCGGATGCGGTGTTAAAAGCAGTTTCAAATCTTGTGGGCGATCAAGATGCGCGTGTTCGCTGTCAAGTCGCTTTTGCAATGGGTAATGTCGGGCCTGATAAATGTAAAGATACTTTGATTAAGCTCGTTAAAAGTGATGGTGAAGATCGTTGGATGCAGACAGCCATTCTTAGCTCATCAGCTCAAGTTGGCGGTAAACTTCTTTTGGAACTTCTTGATGATGAATCAATTGGTGCAGGGGGTAATACGGGTCGGGAAGCGTTTCTTTCGCGGCTTTCTGCAGTATCTTCAACCCGTTTAGAAAATGCTGAGATGGCGAAGTTGTTGATGCTGGTGCAAAGGCCAAACTTTAAACCTACTTTACGCGCAGCTATCCTTGAGGGCATTGCCCAAAGTCAGGTTGCAATCGGGAATTCTGCTGAAGATCTCTGGGAAAAACCGGATGATCAATTGAAAAAGGCTCTCGATGGATTGAGGCCGTTGTTTGATAATGCTGCTAACACCGCTCGACTTTCCAACGCCCCGGTTACAAGCAGATTGTCTGCATTGCGATTGCTTGCAATGGGGCCATTTTCTGTTATTTCAACACTTGCACCTGAATTACTTCAGGCGCAAACGCCTCCCGCAATTCAAACTGCCACTCTTCAGGTGTTGTCTGCGTTTAAAAAAACAGAAGTGAGCAAGATCATTCTCGATGCTTGGCCTTCTTTCAGCCCATCGTTAAGGCGTGAAGCTGTGGAAACTCTTTTTTCCAGAAAAGATCGCATTGAAGCTATTATTGATGGGATGGAAAAAGGGATCATCCAGCCATCGCATCTTGAGGCTTCCAGAATAGAGCAGCTTAAAAAATTAAACCAAGTTTCTCTGCAACAAAAAGTGATTGCGATACTTTCAAAAACCACTTCAACTAATCGTAAAAAGGTGGTGGATTCATATGCCAAGGTTCTGGAAATGAAGGGTGATCACTTAAAGGGAAAAGAAATATTCAGGAAAAACTGTGCGACTTGCCACAAATTTGATGACATGGGCTATCAGGTTGGGCCCGATCTTCTTGCTGCTATTAGGGGTAAAAATTCGGAATACCTTCTAATTGCGATTCTCGACCCTAGCAGGGAAGTTGATCCCCGATATGTCAATTACACCATCGAAACAAAGCAGGGGCGAATCTTTAGCGGTTTGTTGGCATCGGAGTCTGGGACTTCCGTGAATCTTAAACGCGGAGAGAATGCTGAAGATACCATTCTGAGAAATCAAATTGAATCGATTCAGGCGACTGCCAAATCGCTTATGCCTGAAGGTCTAGATATGCAGGTAAAGCCCGAAGATATGGCAAACCTGATTGCTTATCTTTTGCAAGTTTCTGGGATGTAAAGGGTGCAGATTTTATGACAAAAGTTTCAGAGATGGTATCTTGGTTGGATCAAATTGCACCTCGTTCGCTTGCAGCGGATTGGGATAATACCGGCCTATTAATGGGCGATTTTTCGTCTGATGTCAACAAGGTGTTGGTTTGTTTGACTCTTACCAAAGAAGTTGCTGATGAAGCCATAAATCAAAAAGTTCAGATGGTTGTTACGCATCACCCGTTGCCTTTTAAACCAATTAAAAACATGAATACGAGTAGTTCGGACGGGTCGATTCTTTGGAAGCTTGCAACCAAAGGAATAGGGGTTTTTTCGTTGCATACCCGTTGGGATGATGCGCAAGGTGGCATCAATGAATCTTTATTGGAAATGATTAGTGCGAAAAATCTTGGCCCGATCATTTCATCGCAAAGTAAGGAAGAAGTAAAACTAGTTACCTTTGTGCCTGGAGAGAGCCTTCAGAAAGTAAGTGAAGCGTTGTTTGAAGCAGGTGCAGGGGTTATTGGTAATTACAGGGAATGCAGTTTTACTGTGGAAGGGACAGGCACTTTTTTTGGCAATGAAGAAGCCAGCCCGGTGGTAGGGAAAAAAGGGCAGCGGGAAAAAGTTCTTGAGCAACGCCTTGAGGTTGTCTGCCCAGCTTCACGAATTCAAGCAGTTGTTTCTGCGCTTAGAAATTCTCATCCTTATGAGGAGCCAGCTTTTGATCTTGTCATGCTTAAACCTAAACCAACAGGTTCGGGCACTGGTAGAATTGGATTGCTAACAATGCCTGCTTCGATTGCACAACTTGCTGAAAAATTTGAGAAAGCCTTAGGTATTAAGCAGGTTTTATTTGCGGGGAATGAAGGGCGATTGGTTTCGAAGGTTGCGGTGGTTTGTGGCAGCGGGGCATCACTGATGGCTCAGGCATTCATACAAGGTGCGCAATGCTTTATTACCGGGGAAGCACGGTTTCATGATTTGTTAAGTGCTAAAGATCAAAACAAGTCGATCCTTTTGCTGGGGCATTATAAATCAGAAAGATTTGGTATTGAGGCGTTGGCTACTAATCTTCAATCCCGATTTACTGCAGTGGAAGTCATAGCTTCTGAGGTGGAAAGTGATCCTTTAGAATCATTTTGAAATATGTGCAAGCTTTGGGATCACATGAGTACAATCGATCGGTAATATTTTCAAAGATTGAAACTTGGTAATCTTTTTCTAAATGAGTGGGAAAATATTTTATCAGCCTTTTTGTAGTGGTTTAAAGTGATTTCACCTTTCTGATTGAAAAAATAAAGTCTTAGGCATAGTTGTTGCAGTAGTGTTGATTAACTTAAAAGTTGCTGAAGATTTAATCTTGGCTTTTAAGGAAGAATGCACAAGGAAGTGTTGCAATGCGAAAATGGGTAATCGGAATTGTTGCCAGCTTTTTGGTTCTGAGTGGATTGATGTTTGTAGGTGCAAACAAAAAAGCAAAGGCTGAAGAAGTCAATTCAAGTGTTGCAATGAGTGATTCGTTAAATACCGAAGCCGCCCAGCGCTATAGAAAAGTTCAGCCCAAGCATTGGCGTGCAGCTATGGTTAAAGGTTTTGGCTATTCCGCTATGCGATAAAAATTAAGGCAGAGCAGGTGGCTCGTTGCTTGCGGGGGCCTTGCTTGAAGGAAGAATCGAAATGGTTTCTTCCGCCTTGCCTGAAATCCCTTCATCTGCTGAATATTCCAGTCGAAAAGTCCCATCTCCAGGTTTTTTTGCCTGTAAAAATAGTGAGTAAGTTACTTCTTTACCTGGCTCCAAGCTGGGCAATGGCAGGAAGCCCACTTTATCTGGTTGCCTGCTGAAGTTTGTTGGGCCACGCCCCTCGGTTACAATTGTAGTATCAGGCGATATCGCACTTAAGATCAAATTTTTAATAGGGTTTGGGCTGTTATTAATTAGCCTTAGAGTGAGTGCGGTTTGCTCTCCTAGTTCCATGGGATCAATGCTTTTGTCGATTTCAGCAACCAAACCATTGTTGTTTTCAAAGATGGTGATCTTCTCAACCTGCCAACCTGTTGGAATTTTATCTGCGGTTACTTCCGTACGATTTTTTAAAGTACCTGCCATGGTAGGCCTGATCACCATTTGCACGGTTTGCCTTTGTTTGGGCGCAAGTTGAGGAATCAGCCATTTGATTTCCCCGTTTTCGTTTCTACCGCCGCCACTCGCAGCGAGAAATTGCGTAGATGCATCTAATTTCGTCGAGACTTTTATTCCTCGAGCCAATTGATTCCCGGAATTGGTGATGGTGATTTGGTAGCTTGTAGGTCGATTGATGTTACGGCGATCGGGGCCACCCATATTTAAAGCAAGCTTGATTTCACCCACTTCCACTTTGGAAGAGGTTTCTTTTTTCATTCCAGAAGAAGTTGTTACGGTTGCTTTGTTGATGAATTCGCCTGTTTTCTTGACCGCAGCTTGGAATTCTAACCGCTTAGATTGTCCTCCTGGGATGGCGCCTATATTCCAAATTAAAGGGTTTTCACCAGAGGTTGAAGGCTTGCTAGTTAAGAACTCAAGTCCATCTGGAATAATGTTGGTTAGTTGAACACCCGTTAGTTCTGAATTACCGGTGTTGAATATATCGATTTGGTAATTCAGTGTGTCGTACAACATGGCTTGAATTGGCCCTGTCATTTTTATGAGTAGGGGAGATGCCAGTTGGGTTTTAACAGCTTGGCCATGTTCGTATTGGACTCGAGAAATGCAATCAACTTCGCCTGTACCAGTTACCATTACAACTAATTTGATTTCTTTGCTGGAATTGCCTGGGAGGGAACCGATTTTCCAGATGAGTTCGCCTTCAAGGCTATCTGGTGGAGGTGTGGCCCTGATGAATTTAGCATTCGTTGGGATATTGTTTCTAACACGGACTTGATGTGCTTCAGCTGGAGAATGATTTTCCACAAGGATACGGTACTCTAATTCATCATTGGGGCTGGCTTGAGCGGAAACTCGCACACGAATAGTTACAAAAGGTGCGGGTGGATCAGAAGGGGAAAATGTACCCATTGAACTTTTTGAAGGGATGGATTTTGGTGTAGGTTGGCCTTCAATAGGGGGTTCCGCACCCGAATTGGGCGTCGATATTGTCTGAGAAACTGTTTCTTGTATTCCGTAGCCTTTGTTGGTTGGAACAAGAAGGTAATGCAAGCAAATCAAGCAAATAACTGAGAACGAAAACAGTTGCATTAAATGTTTTGGTTGTTTCATGATCCAATTGCCCAGCGGTTAAATCTTTCAAGTCAAAATTTATTATCCTTGAAAAACACCTAGTGTGCGAACATTTTAATACAAATCTTAGATCTTTAGTTGGGCCAAAAGAGAAAATAACTCTGCTGATAATATAAGGGTAAGTCTTTAAGGGTAAATAGTTTGAAATAATCAAGAATTGATCTATGATGCATTCAATGATGGAACATTGTTGTGATACAGGAGTGAAGTTATGAAGTCGTTAATTATATTTTCTGTTACGTTTGCTTTCTTTGTCAATGCGCAGAATTTTATCCTTGCGCAAGATAAAAAGGCTGAAGATAAGCCTAAGCCCGTTGCGATTGCCCATATTCGAATTAGCGGATCTTTGGAAGAAGGCGCAGCACCTGCTGAGCCTTTGTTTTCCAGCTTACAGGAAACACTTAAAAGCAAATTGGATCGGATAAAAAAAGCTTCCACAGATGCTAATGTCAAAGGCTTGATTCTCGAAATCGATGGGATTGATGTCGGTTGGGGGAAACTTGATGAATTGACTGAAGCACTTAATAATTTCAAAAAGTCTGGGAAGAAGATTTATACTTATTTGGAATCAGGCGAGATGAAGGATTATCTTGTTGCGTTGTCTGGCAATAAAATAATGCTGCCTGAATCTGGCTGGTTGATGCTTACGGGTTTAAGGGCAGAAGTTACTTTTTATAAAGAAATGCTCGAGAAAATAGGCGCTCAGGCAGACTTCTTGAAAGTAGGGGATTTTAAATCTGCGATTGAGCCCTACACACGCACCACAATGAGCGAAAGCAGCCGCAAGCAAATGGAATCGATGCTCGATGATTTTTATGAAAAATCTATTGTGGCAAGGATCCAACAAGAACGAAAGGCTAAAAAGTGGGCGCCCGAGGATATCCGCAAGATTATTGATAATGGACCTTACACTGCCAAGAAGGCGAACGAATTAGGGCTTGTTGATTTGGTGGGCTATTTCCCTGCAATTACAGAAGCTTTTAAAAAGGAACTAAAAGTCGATGAAATCACTTTGCTTAAAAACTATGGCAAAGACAAAGTTGATGACATTGATCTTTCCAACCCCTTCGCACTATTAAAACTTTTTGCAGCTCCCAAGATTTCAAGTAATTCTAAACCTAAAATTGCTGTCATCTATGCATCTGGAGCCATTAATACTGGAAAGAGTGAACAGAGCCTGTTGGGCTCTGAATCTTGTGGTTCTACTTCCATGATTCAAGCGATTAAACAGGCTGAAAACGATAAAAGTGTTAAAGCTATTGTTTTAAGGGTCGATAGCCCTGGTGGTTCTGCTCTTGCAAGTGATCTTATCTGGGCTGAATTAATGCGGTGCAAAAAACCAATTATTGCTTCGATGTCTGATGTTGCTGCCAGTGGCGGTTATTACATTTGCATGGCGGCATCCAAGATTTATGCTGAACCGGGCACCATCACTGGTTCTATCGGTGTATTTGGTGGAAAGATCAACATGGGTGGCACTTATGCGAAACTTGGAATTACATCCGAGGTTATTACCCGTGGAGCGAATGCCAATCTTTTTTCTTCCACCAATTCTTTTTCCAAATCAGAGCGTGAAGCGATGACTAAACTCATTGATGATTGTTATGATCAATTCCTTACCAAGGCATTAATCGGGCGTGGAAAAGCAGGCAGTAAACTTGATCGAAAAACTTTGGAAGGGCTTGCTGGTGGTCGCGTTTGGACAGGCAGGCAAGCGAAGGAAAATGGTTTGATCGATGAATTAGGTACCATGCAAGATGCTATCAAGATGGCCTCAAAGCTTGGCGGGCTTGCTGTGGATACCGATCCGGAACTTCTCCTTCTTCCTAAAGGTAAAAGCTTTTTGGATTCTTTATTAGAACCTAAAACTCAATTATCCCTGAAGTCCGGTTTGGATATCTCCGGAATTTCATCTCTTTTTAACGAGGTAAAAGGCCTTGATACTTTTTTGCGTATGCGCAATGAACCCTTATGGCTTATGCTTCCTTACAACTTAAAAGTGAAGTAATCGATGGCGAAATGTGATAAAGGTTATCTTTGTAAAGTGTGTGGCAAGGCAGTCGACGAAATAACTGAATCTGATCTTTACCTACGCTATCTTCTTCATGAGATTAAAGCAGAAGTTTTGCATCTTGAGCCCGACTGCCATATCCGATGTAATCCGGAGCGGGCTCAGTACATTGTAGATTCAGGTTTTGAACCTTTGAATGATGTAAATACTCTTGGCCCTTTCGCTAAGAATTTTCTTGATGTTGGTTATGTCGCAGAGGAAGAGGCCAGAGTTACCGCTGCGTGGCTCAAACTTAAGAAGCTCGCAGATTCGGGCATTGCTATTTTCGATTATCCTCAAACTTGAACATTCCCGGGGTCTGATATTTTTCTAAAAACTGAACTTTTTGCTGACTCCGATTATGCATCTTTAAGCAATTACTTTTCTAAAGATGGGGTTCTTGCTCAAAACTTTTCTGGGTTTGAACCACGCGCTCAGCAGTCACAAATGGCCAAAGCTGTTGATAACGCTTTGGCTAGTGGTGCGACTTTACTTGCAGAAGCTGGAACCGGGGTGGGTAAAAGTTTCGGATACCTAATCCCTGTTTTTCTTTCCGCCCTTAATAAAAAACGAACCCCAATTGTTATTTCAACCCATACGATCAGCCTTCAAGAACAATTGCTTTTAAAAGATATCCCGGCGCTTCAAAAAATAATCCCGTACCCATTGAAAGTGGTACTGGTTAAGGGGCGGGGCAATTACATCAGCCTGCGTAGATTGCGGGTCGCCCAGATAAAAGCGCCCACACTCATTCAATCTGATGAATTTCACGATCAACTTTATAATGTCAGTAGGTGGTCGCTTGATACCAAGGATGGCAGCAGATCTGATATGGATTTTGAACCAGACGGTATGGTTTGGGATCTTGTGCAAAGTGATAGTAGCAACTGCATGGGCAGAAGTTGTAAGGATTACCAGCGCTGCTACTACTATCAGGCAAGGCGAACCATAGCCAACGCAGATATTCTTGTGGTTAATCATGCCCTTTTCTTTGCAGACCTTTCTGTCCGGGGTAAAGGTTCCAGCTTACTGCCTGATTATCGCGCAGTTATTTTTGACGAAGGCCACATGGTGGAAGATGTCGCTATTGATCAGTTGGGCGACCGCCTTAGTCAGGGCGCTTTTCATTATCTTTTCGAAAGGCTGGCAAGTTCCGGTAAAAAGGAACGAGGCTTGCTCGCTGGTGATGGTTTTACTGAAGCTAAGCAACAACTGCATTCTGCACGGGCAGAGGTTGATTTGTTTTTCTTGAATATTCAAAACTGGATGAACTCGCACTCCGGCGCTGGCTCTGATCGCACTTCAGGAGCGGTACGCGATGCAGGACATTTTAGGGTTCTCGAAAAAAATATTGTCGAAAATAATATCACGGATACTCTTACCGACCTTTCCAAGAAGCTTGAAGATGAATCTGCTGATTTGCCAGATGAGGAAAAAATTGAATTTCAATCGATGGCAGATAAAGCTGTCGACCTAGGGGTTAGAGTTCGAGAATGGCTCGAGCAGCAACATAAAGGGAATGTGTTCTGGCTTGAATTGGCAGGTAAGCGAGCACTTAGATTGAACCTGTGCAGAGCTCCTGTTGATGTTGCCCCAATTCTTAAAGAGCAGCTGTTTTCAAAAGATATTCCAATTATCCTCACAAGTGCAACACTCTCAACCGGTGGTAAAGAAGGATTTAAGGCTGCTAAAGAAAGGCTTGGGATTGAGAAGGCTGAGGTTCTTGCTCTAGAAAGCCCATTTGATTATTACAATCAATCAGAGTTATATCTGTTTAAGAATATGCCCGATCCAGCTTCTCAACCTCGAGAGTTTGAAGAAGCATCCCTTGGCATGATTTGTAAGTTTCTTGAAAAATCACAAGGCAGCGCATTTGTACTTTTTACTAGTTATCAATTCTTGCAGCGCACGGGGAAGGTGCTTGAATCTTGGTGCAGGCAGCGCGGCTTCCCGTTGTTTGCTCAAGGGCAGGGCATGACTAGAAATCGTATGTTGGATGAGTTCAGGGCTTCGAAAAATGGGGTTCTTCTTGGCGTTGATAGTTTTTGGCAGGGCGTTGATGTTCAGGGCGAGGCCCTCTCCAATGTTATCATCACTCGGTTGCCTTTTATTGTTCCAGATCTTCCTTTGGCTCAGGCTCGGCACGAAGCTGTTCAGCAAAAGGGAGGCAATGGCTTTTACGACCTTCATATTCCGCAAGCGGTTCTTAAGTTAAAGCAAGGCGTTGGCAGGCTGATTCGTTCCTCTACGGATAAGGGTATCATCGTTATCCTTGACCCTAGGATTCTTACCAAGGGGTACGGGAAGCGGTTCTTGCAAGCGCTGCCGAAATCCCGGCTTTTTGTAGATGAGGTTGAACAACCTTCTTCGGTGGTTGGTTAGTTTCAGTGTTAGTGGTTTCAGAGAATAGCTTGGGCACTTTTCCTTGCCATTCTTGAAAGCTAAAGTGAAGTGTATTCGCATCTTCAATTTTTACAAAAACCCCTGTAGGTTTTGCCCAAACTTGGCCAGATGCACTTAAAATTATTTCTCCCTTCATGCCTTTTTCAACTTCTGCAAGTGATACTCGTTTTAGATTCTTGTTCTTTTCGAGTATTAATAGTTCGGGGTAGAACCCGCCATTTGCTAGAAATCGCATGTGGTTGTTTTTGGGGTCAAGAATTGCAATTAGCCCGATAGCTTCACGCCAAATGGGTAGAAAAGTAAAATGGCTAGGTATTTTTGCACTTACGATTTTGATGGATGATATTTCGGTACCTGTAAATTCCCCAAGAATAATGGCAGGCTTTTTAGGGAATGATTCTGCCCTTTGTTTTAATAAAGAATCCAGTGAACCAGTAACAAGACAATCTGCGGATGCAAAAATACCACTCCAATTCGGGGTGAAGTATTCGGAAGGCGATGCAGATAAAAGTTTTAGCCAGGAAGGTAAGTGTGCCCAAGAGATTGAATGGTTGTAAAGGTTGGAAGCGATCAGCCAATCAGAGTTAAAGATGGGCCAAGCGTGCCAACCAGCGATCAATTCAAATATTCGTGTGATACCTTGAGTACGGGCAGGGCTGTTTTCAATTGCTGGTTTGTTGCTTGTAGGTTCAGAAAGCGTTTGGTTGCCCATGGGGACAAGCCTTTGGAAATCAGTTGGGTTTTTAAGCCTGCTGAAGTCGTTGAGTTTTCCGAAGGGTTTTGATTTATTGTTTGTTATCAGTTTTAAAAGCGAGCCTTGGAATTCAGACTTCCAAAAGCAGTGGGCTTTTTCATGATCTAATTGGTAGATGCCTTTAAGCTTGAAGAACAAGCTGGCAATACTCTGAATGAGTATGTTCTTTATTGACGACATTGTAATAGCAATCCTTGGCCAAAGTCGTTTACATTCTGAAATCTATCAGACTTGAGATATTTTACACAAAGGCATGGCAAATAGAAGAGAATAATTGTGTGTATCAAATAAAAGAAGAGCCCAGTAAAACTGGACTCTTCTTTTTGATATTAAAAGGTTTGCGATTAAACAACGCCTTCGAGAGGCTTGCCATCAGCAATGGCCATAGGTCGGCCAAGGTTATCGCGAACTTGGGAAGTTGGATCAAGTCCAAGGCCCTTGTAAACGGTTGCGAAGAGATCACCAATGGTGCAAGGCTTATCTTTGATATCCATACCATCAGCGCTGGTTGAGCCATAAGCTTGGCCACCCTTGATGGCGCCACCACCGATAACAACGGACCAGCATCGTGCCCAATGGTCACGACCACCATTTTGGTTAATCTTGGGGGTACGACCAAAGTCGCCCATCCACATAACAACGGTGTCTTTCCACTTATCTCTTTCAACAAGTTCCTTAACCAAGTTGCCCATGCCTTTATCAAGGCGGGGGCCGTTTCCGGTTCGGATGGTGTTGAAGATGTTGGCGTGGTTATCCCAGCCGCCCAAATCGATTTCGACGCAGGTTACATTCTTCTCGACCAATTTCCTGGCAAGAAGGCAACCCATACCGAAGTTGTTGGTACGACCGCCGTATGCTTCGATTACGCTTGCGGGTTCGGTTGAAACTTCGAACACGGTTCGCAAAGGCGAAACAGTAAGGTCGAAAGCCTTTTTGTAGATTGAAGTGTGAGCTTGAGCAGCACTGCCAGCAGCTTCACGATCTTCAGGCTTCCGCATGTGTGGGAAGCTGTTTTCTGCAAAAGTATCTTCAACAGAATAGAACAAGCGTTGGCGTCTGCGAAGCCTTTCCATGGTTTCGGTTTCACTGCCAAGGGAAGCAGGAGCCTTGATATTTTCAGGAGGCTGACCAGCATTCTGGACGGTGAAAGGAGCATTCATCATGCCCAAGAAACCGGGTCCAATTCGCTGAGCTGTTCCGCCTACGCCGATGAATCCAGGCAAAGGAAGATCTTTAGGAGTCAGAAGCGCAGATGCCTGTGCACCCAATGCAGGATACTGAACTACAGGGCTAACCATACGGCCAGTGTTCATCAACACGGTGCCTCGTTCGTGGCTACCTTCGTTGGTAACAAGGGAACGAACAGCAACAAGGTGCTTGAACTGGGAAGCGATAGTAGGAAGTACTTCGCTGATTTCCACGCCTGAAGCAGAGGTTTTGATAGTTTTGAATTCGCCACCGGTTTGAGCGCCTGGCTTGAGGTCCCAAAGATCCATATGGCTAGGGCCGCCGCCCATCCAGAATATGATTAAGCTTTTATTAGCCTTCTTAAGGTTGGTTTCTGCTGCACGCAGATTTTGCATGAAACCGGTGCTTGGAAGCATTACTGCTGATGCACCTGCAACATGTTGCATAAAATGACGACGATCCATAGTTATCTCCTAAAATACGAGTTTTAAACTCTAAGCCTTTAGCTATCCTAAGTTTCTGATCTTATTGAGACATTGTCAACAAATTATCAGAATCTTTTACAATTATTCGGGAAATTAATCTATCACATTAAGTTAGTCGGCTTATTCGTGATAAGGTTCCAAAATAATTGTGAATATTTCATTCTTTTAAAGTTTGCTTTGAATATTCGATAAACAATTGCAGATAAGTGTTAAAACGGGTCTCTCCTGCTAATTAGGCTATAGGAGTTATAATGAAGCCATCAAATCAGTCGAGAAAAAAGCTGGAAGTTATTTGGAGTAAAGGAGTTAAGGCTGTTGACCCAAGGGATTTGGTGGCTCATTTTGTTCAGTCCGATGCCTCCTTTCTGTCCGTTTTAAGGGAGGCTGCAAGTGTTTTGGTCGTGGGCGGGGGTAAAGCTACCGCAGCCATGGCACTTGGCCTTGAAAAAGAAATAAAGCCGTTTTTATATAAAACAGTTGGGATTTTGAATGTTCCCGAAGCAAATTACCCAAAGTTAGAAAAAATTAAGCTTAATTTAGCTAGGCCAGCGGGAATGAATCAACCTACTGCTAAAGCAGTTGAAGGTTCTAAATCGATGATCCAGCTTGCCAAAGAAGCAAAAGAAGGTGATTTGCTCCTGGCTTTGATTTCTGGAGGGGGATCAGCGTTGATGCCCTTACCCTGTTCTGGGGTTTCTCTTGAAGACAAACAAAAAGTTACCTCGCTTCTTTCGGGAACTTCCGCCTCTATCAATGAATTAAACTGCGTTCGAAAGCACCTTTCACAAATTAAAGGTGGCAGACTTGCTCAGGCCTTCCTTGAAGCTACTCAAGGAAAAGGAAAAATTGTTACTTTGATTTTGTCCGATGTTATTGAAGATAAGCTCGATGTAATAGGTTCTGGCCCCACGGTAAATGACCCCACGACTTTTAAAGATGCTTTTAGCATTTTGGAAAAACATCTTCTATTAGATAAAACCCCTGCTTCTATTCTCCAGCATTTGCAATCGGGAATAGCAGGGAAGATTTCAGATACTCCCAAAGATTTGCCTGCAAGTATTCGCAATAAAGTTCTCGGGAATAATGCCCTAGCACTCGATGCTGCTGCCAACCAAGCCAGGCAACTTGGGTATCAGGTAATTAATCTTGGGTCTTGTATGGAGGGCGATACCGCTGGGTTGGCATCGATTCACGCCTCGATCGCCCGATCTATTCTTAAGTATGATCAGCCCAGTCAGGCCCCTGTATGTATTTTATCGGGTGGTGAGACAACGGTAAATTTAGGCCAAAACCCGGGTAAAGGGGGCAGAAACCAAGAGATGGCGCTCGCTTTTCTTTGTGCGCTTAAAGATCATAATTTGGATAGAATCACTTTTCTTGCAGCGGGGACCGATGGCGAAGATGGCCCTACCGATGCTGCAGGGGCATTTGCAGATTCCAACACTCTAAAACAGTCTGGCACAATGAACGCTTCCGATTTTCTCGCCCGCCATGATGCTTATCATTATTTCAAAACTGCTGGATCACTTTTTCAACCCGGCCCAACCGGAACCAATGTGATGGATTTAAGAGTTTTGATTGTTGAATAAGCTTCCCGCAGTTATTTGCTTTCAATGCGCTGTTTCAAAGCGGAGATAGATTCTAGCCCAAGGGTTTCTTTAAGTTCTGTAAAGTTAAACATTGCGCCCGCATCTGGGCGGTCGACTCTGCCATATTCCATGTACACCTTAAGCAATTGCTTCATGGCTGCAGCGGTAACCATAAGGCTTTCAATTGGGCAGACAACAATTTTGTAGCCCATGGTTTCAAGTTCGTTGGCAGAAAGAATGGGGGTAGCTCCGCCAGTTAACATGTTGGCGAGTAGGGGGAGTTTGACTTCATTGGCTATAAGTTGAAGTTCTTCGATTGATTGCGGGGCTTCAACAAAGCAGACATCGACTCCCAAATCTTTGGCCTGATTGGCACGATCAATTGCAGCATTAACCCCTTCGATAGCCCGGGAATCTGTTCGAGCGATGATGATGAAATCAGGATTTTTTCTAGCGTCGAGCCCTGCTTTCAGGCGATCAAGCCATTCTTTTGTAGAAACTATTTGCTTACCGGAAAAATGCCCGCATCTCTTAGGGTTTGCCTGATCTTCAAGAAGAATGCCAGCAGCGCCTGCATTTTCAAACTCGCGAACAGTGCGCTGAACATTATGAATATCGCCATGACCGGTATCCCCATCCGCAACCACAGGTATGTGAAGCCTAGAAGCCATGCGTCGTACAGCATCTGCCATTTCGGTGAGAGTAATTAAGCCAACATCTGGAAGGCCAAGTAAGCTTGCAGAGGTACCAAAGCCGCCAAGGAAAACAGTTTCAAGGCCGGCTTGCTGAACAAGAAGGGCTGTAAAAACATCGTGGGCACCTAAACTACGGATGATTCCAGGTTTTGATAGCAAATAGCGAAGTTGGGAAGGAGGGGTGCTCATGATGTTTTGTAATCCCTGCTCGATGATTGAAATTTTTACCAAACAAAAGTTCAGCAATTGTAGAAACTACCATAATTCTTCAATGTCGATGATTCTACAAAAAACATCGCGTTGATCAAAAGGCCTTGTATTAAAGGCCTTTTAACTTGCTTTGAAATAATATTAGTTATTGGCACGCCTGTTGCTTTACTTATATCAGCGGCCTTGAAGCAATGGAACAGATTGTCAAAGGGGCCGGGATAGAGAAGAGTGGCCCTGCAGATCTGGAACATTTGTTGGGCAAAGTAGCAGTGAAAACCGTCCCCCGGCGGAATACCCATGAAGTGTGGATGGCACCCCCCAATTAGCCTTCTACACTACCCCAATTTAGTCATGGGAAATTGACCCGCATATCGATCCCCCTCGGTATGCGGGTTTTATCTTTTTTATAGCTCGAGTTTTGGCAATTCTTTAGGCGCAACCATGGTGCCTAATTCACTAACCACGGATTTAGCCAAGGCCATATACGCTTTGCTTACAAGGCTTTCAGGATGCTTTAGAACGATGGGCAACCCTTCATCGCCAGATTCTGCAACTTTGGGATCGATCGGTATTTCACCCAGAAAAGGTACATTATATTCTTGAGCAAGTTTGGCTCCGCCCCCATGACGGAAGATTTCATACCTTTTGCCATCGTCTCCAATAAAGTAGCTCATATTTTCGATGATGCCTAGGATTGGAACTCGAACCTGCTTAAACATTTCGATGCCTTTTCGGGCATCAATCATACTGACTTCCTGAGGGGTAGTAACAATAACCGAGCCATTCAGTGGAACAGTTTGAGTCAAGGTGAGTTGGGCATCGCCTGTGCCTGGTGGTAAATCAATTACGAGGTAATCAAGTACGCCCCAATCAAGGTCTGAAAGAAATTGGGTGAGTGCTCTGTGGACCATGGGGCCGCGCCAGATAACAGCTTGAGTTGGCGGGACCAAAAAGCCCATGGACATGATTTTTAGGCCATACTTTTCTAGGGGAAGGGGGGTCGTTGATTGATCGATTACGCCATTGATTCCCATCATGGTCGGCATGCTTGGGCCATAAATATCTGCATCCATCAACCCAACTTTATTACCGCTAGCAGCAAGTGCTAAAGCTAGGTTCGCAGAAACGGTTGATTTTCCAACCCCGCCTTTTCCGCTTGCTACTGCAATGATGGTTCGAATATTGGGAAGGCTTAACTTTGGCATTGTAGCTTGTGGCTGCATGACTTATTTCCTTATGGTAAATTTCTAGGTAGTGGTTTTCTTTGATATGCATTCTTGGCACTGGCACAGGGCGCGCAAGCTTTCCAAGGTATATATTCCAGAATCGTGCCCATCGTTCCAAACTATTCGATAGGCATAATGGCCTACGGGAACCAGCGATGTAGGGGCAGGTTGCACCAATTCAGAAGGTTTAAGAATATGGAAAGGGTTGGCAGGTTTATCCCGTTCATCCCTGCAAGTTGCACAGGGGCAATTTCCCCTGAGATGTTTCCAGCCCAAGATGCCTTGATGGCCATCATTCCAATCGATCAACAGGGAGTCGTCCCCCTGTTTTTTCAAGGAATTGGGAAAAAGCGCAAAGTTATTCTCAGTCATAAACTACAACCCTCTTCTGCCTATGTTTCACTATAGGAAAGAAGAGGCGATTTGGTTGTAGTATTGGGCAAAAAGTATCGAACTAGTTGTTCGGAGTGGGCTTTGTTTCGGGTTGATTTTCTACCAGATCGATTCGTATTTGCTCTGCACTTTTGGTTGCAGAAATAAGAAATCTTTTATTCTGGAATGTTAATAAGCCATTGGATGGGATTTTACTTTCCTGCCAAAGGGTTGAGGTTTCATCGCGTAGTTCAAGCCTTATTTTTCTTTGTACTTCTACCCAATCTTGAGGAAGTGAGGGTAAAATTAGGCTTGCAACACTGGATTGGCCATTACTTGGAATTGCAACAGTTGTTGCAACTGGGACGCCAGACCTGCTAGCGGGGGTTCTTCTTTCTTCCACTAATTCAACAGGCAAAGTCATGGTTGGAAGTGGGGCTTTACCTAACGAGGCATCTTCACTTCGAACAAGTTCCCCGGTAAGCCGCAAGATTTTTCGGTCTGCTGAAATTGTCAGTAAGAGATTTCTAACAGACTGAAGTTTGAAAACGGCTGGGTCGAGTATCATTTGGGTTCTTTGCCCCATTCGCAAGATTTCTCCGGAAGGGGTTTGAAAGCGAACATCGCCGAATGTGAAATTAGGCCTTGCAGCCAGTTGCCTTTCGAAATGGAAAATCGGGTCACTATGTTCAGGAAGAAAGGTGGTTGAAAAAATCCCATTTCGATTGGTTTTTTCGACATTGATGCCAGTATCTGAAATGGTAAGTAGTGCAGTAACGGTGCCTTCAGGCGGTTCCATTACATTGACAATTTCAGTCTTTTGATCATGCTCCAAGCCATTGACCGCGGCAAGCTTGATGACATACCCGCCCGGTTTTTGAAAAGTAACCATTTTTTCATTACCTTGCGCATTGGTAACTTCGAGAGGGCGATCGTCTCCCAAATCCCAAACACATAACTGGGCGTTTTTTACTTTGCTCATGATTTTGAAAGTTGCAGGTGCATAAGACCCAGCACTAACCGGAACAGCTTCCAAGTTAAGTACCTTCGTTGGTTCAAGGGTTGTTGGCGGGTCAAGGCGAACGACAACCTGCCTTTCGTTTTCTTCACCAAGAACATTTCGCAGAGTCATTTTAACCGTGTATTCCCCGGGCCTGGTGTAAACATGATTAACAAATTCGCGCTCAGGAGAAACAGGCTCTAAAGGAGTGCCATCGCCAAACTCCCACCACCCTTGACCCCCTGAAGATAGATTCTGAAACCGAATCTTGAGCCCATCTTTTTCATGAGAAAAATTAGCCAAGGGTTTCGATGGCCGAACCACCTTGTCAACCAAGGGGGTGACATACATTACGACAGCCCCAGAAAGCAAGCCGCCTGCTGTTCCGATGGCCATCTTTATCCAGCCTTTAATTTTTTCCTTGGCAGAGGCTTTGATTGTGGAATCGGTTGACATGATTAAATTTCTCCCTAGCAAAATAATGCAATAAGTAGGAAGAATAAATGAAATCGTGCTGCCAAGTCGAGATGGATTTGTTTTAAAAGGGCGATTCGGAAGTTAGAAGGCATCAAGAATTGCATTAAGCCAGTGGGCATTGCCTGTACTTCGCTCGGAAGCCATCTGGGTTATGACTTTAAGTGCTAAGTCATTCAAGGGGCTGGGCAATTTAGAGGCTTTGGCAAGGCGGGAGAGATAGCCGTTGTAATTTTCGATTTCTGTTACCCCGCCCTTAACATCGTGAAACATAGAGCAGTAGGTTTTTTTTAGGGAGGGCCTGAAAAATGGCGCCATGCTTTCTCCCAACCATTTATGAGTTAGTAACCAGGCAACTTTATCAGGGTGGAAGGGCCCGATGGTGCCCATTGGTTGGTTAGATGCTTTTAAAATTGCATGGTTTTCAAGCAAGAGTTGAAAGAACAAGGTTCGAAGTTTGCCCGGTTTTAAAAGCTCAGAGTTTTCGAACCCCCCAGCGCTTGTCAATGGGCTGATTGCAGCGTTGTACATCAACTTGGTGTTTTTATAAGGCAAGCTCCAAGCAACTAAGTGGGAATCAATCCCACCTTGTCTTAGGGCTGATTTTAATTCAAAAAGTAGGGGCATGTTTGTCCAAGGTTGAATCGGGCCCAAATGAAGTTTCCCGCTTCGAGTAATTGCTGCAATGGTTTTTTGGGGTCTACATTCGGAAATAAAAGATGCGATTCCTTCTCCAATTAAAGGCCTGGAAGTTAAGAGTTCGTCAAAGCCATTTTGAATGGGAAAAAGCAACGATTGATCGTTGGTCTTTTTTAATATTTCATCATTGTTGTAGCATTTGACACAAAGAATATTGACGACATTAGGGCAGGGGGCCCAGTTTTCAAACGCTTCGATGTTAATGGGGAAAGATTGTTTGTCAACAATGGCGCCATGGGCTTTGCAGAACGCAATTTTTTCAGGGTTATTTTCGATAAGAAGAACCTGTTTGCCAGCTTTATAAAGGCTTGTAGCAATTGCTAATCCGATTCCGCCTGCCCCGATCACATGAAACTGTTCCACAAAAAGCCCTCATTGCTGATGAATTGTAGTGTCATCGGTGTCACAATTAAAACTAACTAATAAATGATGGATTAGTTTTGCTACTTACGCTCTTAAATTTCGTATTATAAACGATAAGATTTATTGTTTTCCTTTGGTTAGGTTTTAATTATGCCTCCTGAAGCTATTTTTGATCATACAACCCTCGACTTAAACAAAGTTGTAATAAGTCAGGAAGAAATCCGTAAGGCGAATCCTCAGCGTTTCGAAATGGAACACTTGGATGGGATTTTGCTGATCGACCCTGAAAAACAAATTATTATTGGTTATAAAGATGTGCGTAATGATGAGTTTTGGGTTCGAGGGCATATGCCCGGTTACCCGATTCTTCCAGGCGTGATCATGTGCGAATCCGCAGCCCAATTATGCTCTTACTATATAGTGAGTCAGGGGTTGTTGAAGGGTGATTTCATTGGGTTTTTAGGGTTGGAAAATGTTCGATTCCGCTCTGTTGTTAAACCAGGCGATAAGCTTGTTTTAGTGGGTAAATCAATCAAAATTAATCGTAGGCAAACTATTTTTAGTGTTCAAGGTTTTGTGGGTTCAACCATGGCTTTCCATTGCGAAGTCATTGGTGGCCCCTTAAGCATGAACCCCGCCAGCTAAGCCATTTCTTTTGGGTGTAAAAGTGCGAAAACCTATACGACTATCTCTCGAGGAACTTGCACCATGTACCGCCAATGTTCCCGAACCACCTGAAACCTTTGATTGGCCAGCCCTTTTCGGAAATTCCAACCCGGTTGAAATGGAAATAGGTTTCGGAAAAGGTTGGTTTCTGCTTAACGCTACCCAAGTTAACCCTCATATCAACTATTTTGGCATAGAAATCATTCGGAAGTACCAACTTTATACCGCTACCCGATTAGTCAAACGAAAATTAGCCAATGTAAAAGTATGCTGCGCAGATGCAAAATTGGTGGTTTCAAAGTCTATCGTGCCCGGTTCGCTTAAAGCGGTAAATATCTTCTTCCCCGATCCTTGGTGGAAAAAAAGACACCATAAGCGCAGGCTTTTTGATGCAGATTTTGTGCAATCGATTCCCCCTGTGCTTATGCCGGGCGGGTGGATTAATATCGCAACCGATGTCGAAGAGTATTTTCAGGAAATAACTGCTCTCTTTGCAGAAAAGCTTCCTTCTTTAGTGGGCGAACCCTGGGGTGAAGATAGCCCAGATTCTCTGGTGGATGGCCACCTAACCAATTTTGAGAGAAAATTCGTAGCACAAGGCAAGCCAATTCATCATGTGCGTTATCGTAAGCCTTTGTAAAAAATAGGTTTAGGCAAAACAAAAGCAGCATATCTTTCAGAGCCGGATGCGTGAGCGACGGAATTAAGAATAAGCATTTGCCACGGAAGGAAGACAAAGCAGAAGCAGAAGAATTTGCCACGGATTAACACGGAAAAACACGGAAAAGACAGAAGCAGAGCCACGGAAATAAGAAGAATAAGCAGAAGCATTAGACACGGAAGGAAAACACTGCTTTCAGAGCCGGATGCGTGAGCGACGGTATAAATTTGCGGTTTGGTGAGGGCCCCTTCGACAAGCTCAGGGACCTGGGAGTCCTTGCGGTATGCCTGCATTTGCCCTGAAGGGGCAAAATATGAAAGCCCAGGGCAACGCCCTGGGAAAATGGCACAATAAAACCCCCAGCCCTGAAAGGGCGAAAGGGTTTGGTAGCTGATTATTCCGCCCATTCAGGGCTTATTTGATGGGGGATTTATTACCCGGGGCTTCGCTTCGCTTAACCCCGGGCTATCTCATTTCACCCCTTCAGGGCTTAGGAACCACCGCCCTTCATTCTCCGTAAAAGCGTGTAATGCATGGATATTAAATGCCAAGAATGGAACTCCGTATACGCGAAGTTGACATTGAAGCGGGTGCAAGATCCAAAGGTTCAAATGGAGTAGTTGCAGTGGGGCTTCCCCATCGCAACTACTCTGTCTTTAAACAAGCTCATATCAATCAATAGCAAGTAAAAGTGGAGGAGGTTATTACCCGGGCTAGCGAAGCGAAGGGCCCTTTTCCCGGAGGGAAGAGGGTTGGGAGTAGGGGGAAGAAAAAGAAAAAGAAAAAGAAAGAAAAAGGCGAGGGGCGAGCACCAGCGGATTTACATCCGCCGCTAATTGTGGACAAAGGAGTGTGGCCCCTTCTGCAAGCTCAGGGACTAGTTCCCTTCTCAAAAGCACCAATCTGGTTCAACTGGGTAAGTCCTAACACCTTAAGTTAATGGCATATTGTGCCGATACTTCCTTTGGTTTCTTGAATGAATCATGAAACTTAGGAGAGATATTGTTTATGGTTGGCCTGAATAACGATACCTCAGGCAGATTTTTCCCCACCACCCCAAATGCTTCGTACTATTACCCATCAACGGGTCACGAGGTAGCGTTGGCGGGGCTTGTTAAAGCATTGGAATTTGGCGAACCTTTTGCTCTTTTAATTGGGCAGCCCGGATTGGGCAAAACCTTATTAGCACAGGTGTTACTTGAAAGGCTTGAAAACCCTAAAGCAGTGGCTTTTCTTCCGCATGCCAGATTTGATAACACCCTTGGTTTGCTGCAGGGGATTCTTTTTGATCTTGGGTTTACCAGCCCTAAACAAACTGCACAAGAGTTGCGCATGGATCTCACCGAAAAGCTCTATGAATCTTTTGCAGAGAATGGTCCAGCATTAATCATTCAGGATGAGGCGCACCTTTTACACCCAGAATTGCTCGAAGAATATCGAATGATTGGAAACCTTGAAATGGGGGCGGGCAGGGCAGCCCAAGTGGTTCTTTTAGCCCAGCCTGATATTCTTGAAACTCTCAAAAAACCTTACTTTGAATCTTTTAAACAACGCATAACGGTTTGCCCTTCTCTAGAACCTTTAGGGAAATATGAAGCCGCTGATTATTTAATCCATCATGCCAGATTTGCGCAAAAGTTGCCTAGCTACTTTACTGAAAGCGCCCTTGAAAAGCTGGTTTCGTTTAGTTGTGGTATCCCGCGCATATTAAATCAAGTGGGAGAAATCTCGCACCAGCAAGTAACCCAGGCAGGGAAGAATAGGCTGGATCTAGAGCATGTGCAGGCTGCAATCGAATTGCTGAAACGACCTTGGCTTCAATTTCGAGAAAACAAAGAATTTGATCTTTTACAAAACATTGATCGAGTGCAGGGCCCAGAAGTCCGATTATTAAATAATGGCGAATTAGGCAGGACTGCCTAGGATTAGGCTTCATTGCCTAAACGGAGGTTTTTCAAGGATGGCAAGAATGTTCGATGCGCTAGGTTCGGGGGCAAAACCCAAAACTGGTCGCAAAACCAAAAAAGTTGATGTAGCACCTGTCCCAATGCAGGAACTTGCGCCCATTCAGGAATCCGCAGTAGAGCAGCCTCAAGATAATAATCTTGGCAATGGCTTTTCTTTTATTGAGGTTGGGCCCAAAGGTTATCTCGTTGGTTCGCCCGATGTTGTTGTAGTTGCTCCGGTAGTAGAAGGCCCCAAATTAAAATTAAGTACGATCGAGCCAGAGGTTGCGCCAGCCATTTCTGCTGTCTTGCCCGCAATTAACACCCAAGTTTCTGAAGATGAAGGTGGTTGTTACGCAGACTTAATGAAAAGTTTGATAGCGGAATTTCCAACCAAGCAAGAAGGAACCTTGTTATTTGTAACTCCACCTGCAGTGCAAATTGCGGATGCGGTGCTTAAATTGGCAAAAGAAGCCGCATTGTTGGGCGAAGTGGTGTTAGTTGAAGCGAAAGAGAATTCTGGAAATTTGCAGCGTTGGTTAGGCTTGCAGGAATCTCCAGGTTGGCAAGATGTTGTATCGGGTAAAGCTGAACTTGAAGATTGCTTGCAAGATACAAATATTCCTGGATTAAAAGTGGTGACTGCAGGAAGTCGAAATGGTGGAGCTAAAAACGGCCCACGACTGATCGCCCGTTCACCTAGGGGGTTGATTCGTACTTTAAGAAAGCAGCACCGTCTTATTCTTATTGATGGTGGAATTTGGTCCGAAGAGTCAGGTTCTTTGGGGTTGGCACGAGAATGTGATGGAATTTGTCTTTTAGTACCCGCAAGTAAATCAGGTTCTGCAACCGTAGAAGAAATACTTGGAAGAATTGAAGATTCTGGCAGCAGACTTGCTGGCGTGCTAGTATTACCCAATCAAGATCGATCAAGAAGCCTCAAAAAAGCAGCGTAAATTCTTCTTAAATTGAGGTTTTTTTCTTCAGCCTATTGCTCCTTGCCCTTCTGTTTACGATAATATCTTATCTGCATTGAGACACTCAAGAGAACTTCCCAGTAGGGGTTGGTTCCTTTATTTTTTTTTCAGGTATAAATGTCATGGTTCAAGTTGTAAAAGTTAAAGCATCAAGTCGCACAGAACACGGATCAAAAGCTTCTAAAAAGCTTAGAAAATCAGGCATGGTGCCTTGTGTTATCTATGGCCATAAAGAAAGTGCTGTTAGCCTTTCTGCCAGCCATGATGAACTTATGAAGATTGTAAAGCATGGCGTTCGCCTAGTTGATCTTGAAACTGATGGCAAGATTGAAAAGGCGCTTATCCGCGATGTGCAATGGGATTATCTTGGAAATGATGTGATTCATGTCGATTTTTCTCGCGTTAGCGCAGATGAGAAAATCCATATCACCGTTTCTCTTGAATTGAAGGGCACAGCACCCGGCCTGTTGGCAGGTGGTGTTCTTGATATGCCCATGCATTCCATTCACATTGAGTGTTTGGTCATAAATATTCCTGATGTGATTCGTGTAAATGTTAGCGAATTGCAAGTAGGTGGCGTAATTCATGTTAAACAACTGGTTGCTCCTGAAGGGGTTGTATTCCTTGCAGATGAAGATGCAGTTGTTGTTCAAATCGTATCGGCTAAAGCTGAAGTAGCATCTACGATGCCTCCAGAACTTGGCGCCGCTGCTACCGAACCTGAGGTTATTAAGAAACCCAAGCCTGTAGCTGATGACGAAGAGTAATTATTAGCCTTTTGGATTTAACAAAAGGGCAGACGCATGAAGGTGGTTGTGGGTTTGGGAAACCCTGGTGTTGATTATGATGGTACCCGCCATAACATAGGGTTTGATGTACTTGACAAAATAGCGAAGACGGATGGGGATGGTAAGTACGGGTTAAAGTTTCATGGTGCAGTTTGTCAGGTAGTTAAGGGCGAGCAAAAGATTTTACTTGTAAAGCCCATGACATTCATGAATCTTAGTGGGACGTGCGTATCAGAGATATTGGGTTTTTATCGGGTTGAGTTTTCAGATTTGATAGTACTTTGCGACGATGTGAATTTGCCTTTGGGCAAGATTCGGATTCGGGCGGAAGGCGGTCACGGTGGGCATAATGGCCTCCGAGATATACAAAATAAACTGGGAAGCACGATTTACCCCAGAGTTCGACTTGGTGTTGGCGGTCCGAGTGAAGCGAATTTGTCAGGATATGTGTTGGGCAAGTTCAGGCCTCACGAAATGACCGAAGCGAAAATGATGGTAGATGATGCGGTAGATGCGGTTTGGAGCTGGGTTAAGGATGGGATTCAAGTTTGTATGAATCGATTCAACGGCCCGGTAAAGTAACAAAATTTTTGTAGTTTTCTTATCAAGGATAGGGTGTAAATCATGACTGCGAATGCGAATATTGAGAGTGTGAGTACTGCGAATGTGAATGTTTATGAATGCATGTTTTTGCTCGACACCAATAAGGTCGCAGGAAACACCACCGAGTTATCCAATCAGGTTCATGCCATCCTTGAAAAGCACAAGGCTGAAATTTTAATCTCCCGCCCATGGGATGATCGTAAATTGGCGTATACCGTGAAGGGCCAAAAGAAGGCTCTTTATTATTTAATTTATATCAAAATCGAAGGGCCAAATTTGGCGGCTGTTGAACATGACTGCCTCCTTAATGAAAATATCCTTCGTTTCCTTTTCCTTAAAATTGACCCCAAGCTTGTTGATGTCTTGCTTTCTTTGGCTCGTGAAGACAGGCCTGTTGCATTGCAGACGGTTCAACAAGATCCTACGGGCGAAGATTATTTCCAAGAAGATGATCGTGGTTCCCGTCGTGGTGGCGGTGGTGGCGGTGGTCGTCGCTATGATAGCAAGGATTAACGAGTATTTTCAGCGTACCTTTGTTGCTGCTAAGCTTGAGTTTTGAGATTTCTAATTTAACTTGTAACAAGCTTTCAGTTGGCAAAAAGTACCGTTAATATCACAGGAGCAGTGACACCATGGCGAACCTCAACAAAGTAATGCTTATTGGCCGATTGACTAGGGATCCTGAGATTCGGACTTTTAGTAATGGTGGCAAAGTTGCTAAGTTTGGTTTTGCGGTTAATAATCGCACCAAAAAAGGCGGCGAGTGGGTTGATGAGCCGGTGTTTCTTGATTGTCAGGCTTTTAATCGTGGTGATTACGGTAAACTTGCTGACCGTGTTGAACAAATGATGACCAAAGGCAAGCAATGCTACCTTGAAGGTCATATAATCTTAGAACAGTGGACTTCTCAGGCTGGCGAGAAAAGGCAGGCTCTAAAAATTGTAGTCGATAGCTTGCAAATGCTTGATGGCCGAGGTAATTCAGAAGATGGCGGCGGACAGTCCAAAGGTGCACCCCGTAAAGGTGGCGCATCCTCTGGCGGTGACGCCTATGATTTTGGTGCTGAGGATTTTGCAGAAGAAGGCGGCAATCGCCCTGCTCCTCGTGAAGACGAAGAACTTCCCTTCTAATTGAAGGGCTAAGGGAGTTTAAAAGTGAATAAGACTTTGGAACATAACAAACGGAAAAGAGCTCAGGTCATCAAAGGTAAATCCGGCGGCATGCTGCTGGTTCTTACTCAGGATGTACTTCATGTTGGCAAACAAGGCGAAGTCGTCGAAGTTCGCCATGGTTATGGCAGAAATTTCCTTTTGCCAAGAGGCCTTGCAACTGCGCCTTCCCAACATAACTTGCGACTCCTTGATCGATTCAAAGTTAAGCTTCAACAAGCTCGCGATGCTCGTCACGCTGACCTTAAAGCCATGGCTGAACAAATTGTTCGCCTTGGTGGTGTGAATATTGAATCCCGAGTAAACGAAGAAGGTCATCTTTACGGTTCTGTTGGTGCAGCGGAAATTTTGAAGGCTCTCAAAGCGAAGAATCTTATGATCGAAGAAGAGATGATTCGTCTCGAGGGTGCCATCAAGGAAACCGGCATCTATGCTGTTAAACTGAATCTTGGTTACGATATCGAAACAGAACTTACGGTTGCTGTAATTCCCGGAAAGTAATTTAGATTAGCCCTCATTTAACCGGGGCGCATATCTTCCCGGGAAGTCACTTGCCGGGAGGATTCCCATGGCTTCTGCCAGTTATGAAAGTTCGGGCTCGGGGCGACTTCTGCCCCAAAGCCTCGATTCTGAACGATCTGTTCTAGGTAGTATGTTCAGAAGCAACGATGTCATAGGCGATGTCGTTCAAATCCTTAATGTTGATAACTTCTATTCTGACGCCCATCAAAAAATCTATAAAGCCATGATCGTTCTTTACGAGGCAGGCAAACCAGTAGATTTAGTGGTTCTCACCGAAGCTCTTAAACTAGCCAATCAAATTGATGATGTCGGAGGCTATGGTGCCTTGGCCGAGCTTTGGGATGCTGCCCCCACCGCTGCTAATGCTGTGCACTACGCTCATATTGTTCGCGACCGTTCGATTGTGCGATCTCTCATTAATGTTGGTAATGAAATCCTTCGGGATGCTTATGACCAAGTTGGGCCAGCTGATGAATTGCTTCATCAAGCCACAGGAAAAATGCTTGATGTTGCAGAGCGCGGTGTAACAGGCCGTGTCTATGGCATGGATAAAATGCTAGAAGAAACCTTTGATCGTATTGACCAGCGTCAGACACGCGGTGGCTCTTCGATTAGTGGGATAAGTAGTGGTTATCCAGATTTAGATGAGGTAACTGCAGGGTTTCAGAATAGCGAAATGATAATCATCGCAGCGAGGCCCTCGGTTGGGAAAACCGCATTTGCATTGAACTTGATTCGCAATATTGCAGTAGATGAGAAATCTACGGTGTTGTTTTGCTCGTTGGAACAATCGCGGGTGGAAATCGTGGAAAGGCTTTTGTGTTCCCACGCGCGAGTTGATGCTCAGAAATTGCGAAAAGGTTTGATGAATGCTGAAGATATGGAAAGGCTGATTGCAGCCAGTGGTATAATGAGAAACGCCAAGATTTTTATTGATGACTCGCCTGGTCAGGGTATGCTTCGAATAGCTGCAAATGCTAGGCGATTGAAGTTAAGAAATGATCTTAAAATGGTAGTGATCGACTATTTACAGTTGATCGAGCCAGAAAATCGTAGAGACCCTCGGCAGGAGCAAGTGGCTCAAATTAGCCGTAGGTTAAAGGGGTTGGCTCGCGAACTTTCTATCCCCGTTATCGCATTGGCTCAGGTGAATCGTTCTTCTGAAGATAGGCAAGATCATAAGCCGAGGCTTTCGGATTTGCGTGAATCGGGTAGTATCGAGCAAGATGCAGATACCGTGATACTATTGCACCGACCTGAAAGGTTTGAGCCTGGGCAGCATGAAGGCCTCACCGAAGTGATCATCGGAAAACAGCGTAACGGTCCCGTAGGTGAAATCACCCTCACCTTTAACAAAAATATGATGCGCTTTGAGAACTTTGCGGTAGGCGTGCCTTTTG
>Ga0208856_1000059_pt1 | contig 47436 bp, 33 predicted proteins | sample LakMenEpi13Jul12_FD_150690 | JGI IMG/M metagenome (GOLD analysis project Ga0208856, IMG submission 150690) | Freshwater microbial communities from Lake Mendota, WI - 13JUL2012 deep hole epilimnion (SPAdes) | ecosystem: Environmental > Aquatic > Freshwater > Lentic | place: Lake Mendota, Madison...
GACGAAGACGAAGACGAAGACGAAGACGAAGACGAAGACGAAGACGAAGACGAAGACGAAGATGAATAAAGTGGTATTACTTTAATCAATATTATTTCGCATTTTCATCTATCAATTATAAGATAGAAGCATTGAGATAATTTTAATAACCGTATCTAGTAGATTCTGGAGCTTTCGATGTTTAATCGATTTATGCCTACTTCCATAGCATTTTTGATGGCAGGTGCTTTTCTTGGCTGGGCGGTGGCATCAGGCAAGGTTTCCACAAGCCTGTTTTCCTCTGCGTCTCCCGTTGACACAGGTATTAACACCAACGCTAGTTGTTGCTCAGAAAACCTTACCAAAGAAAAAATGCTAGCACTCGCAGTTGCACCACAACCCATTGGCAACACAGATAAGCCCAAGGCTATAACCGAAGGCAAAAAACCAAACATCCTTGTTATCTGGGGCGATGATATTGGCACATGGAACATCAGCCATAACAACCGTGGCATGATGGGTTATACGACACCAAACATTGATCGCATTGCACGGGAAGGCATTTCATTCACTGATTATTATGGTCAGCAAAGTTGCACTGCAGGCCGGGCAGCTTTTCTTGGTGGCAATGTACCCGTTCGTACAGGTATGACCAAAGTTGGCTTGCCCGGGGCTAAAGAAGGCTGGCAGAAATCCGATGTAACCATCGCTACCGTTCTTAAATCTAGCGGGTATTCCACCGGGCAGTTTGGCAAGAATCATCAAGGCGATCGCGATGAGCATCTTCCCACCATGCATGGTTTTGAAGAATTCTATGGCAGTCTTTATCATTTAAATGCTGAAGAAGAACCAGAAAATCGTGATTACCCCCGTGATTTAAAACTTCCCAACGGCAAAACATTCCTTGAAACCTATGGCCCCCGTGGCGTGATTAAATGCAAGGCCGATGGCAAAGGTGGCCAGACCATTGAGAACACCGGCCCACTTAACAAGAAACGCATGGAAACTATTGATGATGAAACCATCAAGGCTGCCAAGGATTTTATCTCCCAAAAAAACAAGGAAGATAAACCCTTTTTCTGCTGGTGGAACGGTACTAGGATGCACTTTCGAACCCATGTCAAAAAAGAAAACCTCGGTAAGTCAGGCCAAGATGAATACAGCGATGGCATGGTTGAACATGATGGCCATGTAGGTGAATTGCTGGGCCTTCTTGATGAATTAAAAATCGCAGATAACACGATCGTTCTTTATTCCACCGATAACGGGCCCCACTATAACACTTGGCCGGATGCAGGCACCACTCCCTTTCGAAGCGAAAAAAATTCCAATTGGGAAGGGGCCTATCGGGTTCCAACTTTTGTTCGCTGGCCGGGCAAGTTTCCTGCGGGGGTTACGCGAAATGGTGTTGTCTCTCATGAAGATTGGTTGCCAACCTTTGCATCCTTGGCGGGCGAACCTGATATCAAAGATAAACTTGCCAAGGGTGTTGAACTCGATGGCAGGCGCTACAGAAATTACATTGATGGTTACAATCAAATTGGCTACCTCAACGGCCAAGAGAAAAATTCCCCCCGCAACGAATTCTTTTATGTCAATGATGATGGCCATATTGTTGCTATTCGTTTCAACGATTGGAAAGCTGTATTCCTAGAAAACCGCGGGCAGGCATTCGGGGTATGGCGTGAACCTTTTATCGAACTTCGAGTTCCGCTGTTGTTTCATCTAAGGCGCGATCCTTTCGAAAAAGCACAGCATAATTCCAACACCTACAATGATTGGTTTTTAGATAGGCCATTTGTTGTCGTGCCTTTGCAGCAAATTGCAGCAAAGTTTTTGATGAGCTTGAAAGAGTACCCACCTAGCCAAACCCCGGGATCTTTCAACCTCGATAAGATCCAAAAATTGATCGATGCGGCTGGTTCGGGTGGCAAATAATCGTATTAAAAAACTCTGATGGCATCCCGAGGTGAAAATGTCGAGCAAGCATCAGGGTTCGAGCAAGCCAATTAATGGCGTTCAAGAATCTGTAAAACTTAAAAAGGGTTGGCTAAGATTCGTATACTTCGCCGCCCTTATTGCAATCGGATTCGGCATCGCCTTTGCAACAACTTCGTTGCTTAATCGTGTTCAAAAAGCTTCCCCAAAATCGCTCTCAGGAATGATTTGGATTCCGGAAGGCGAGTTCCAAATGGGAACCTCCGAAGACACGCCAAATAAGAACGAACAACCGCCTCACCTTGTCAAAATCAAAGGCTTTTGGATTGATGAACACGAGGTAACCAACGAACAGTTTCAAAAATTTGTCGAAGCTACAGGTTACATCACCACCGCCGAAAAAGCCCCTGATTGGGATGAACTTAAAAAACAACTCCCACCCGGCACACCAAAGCCCGCTGCAGAAAAACTTGTGGCAGGTTCCTTAGTGTTTTTACCACCTACCCATCCCGTGCCTACCGATGATGTTTCACTTTGGTGGGTTTGGACCCCGGGCGCATGTTGGAAACATCCAGAAGGCCCAGGCAGCAACCTAAACAATAGGCTGGATCACCCTGTGGTGCAGGTATCGTGGGATGATGCAACCGCTTATGCAACATGGGCTGGAAAACGATTACCTACCGAGACGGAATGGGAATACGCATCCCGTGGCAACCTGCAAGGCAAACGGTTTTCTTGGGGTGACCGCCCTCTTTCCGATGCCGACAGATTAACAAACATATGGCAAGGCACATTTCCCCATCAAAATACAAAGCTGGATGGGTGGGAAAGAACTGCGCCTGTTAAATCCTTCCCGCCCAACGGGCATGGCCTTTACGATATGGCGGGCAATGTTTGGGAATGGTGTTCGGATTGGTATCGGGCAGATCAATATCAACAAATGGCAAACAAGCCCAAGGTTGCAAGCCCAGAGGGGCCTGCAAATAGCTGGGACCCAAACGAACCACATACGCCCAAGCGGGTAACACGGGGTGGTTCCTATCTTTGCCATGTAAGTTATTGCGAAAGCTACCGCAATGCAGCACGAAGGGGAACTGCGCCAGATACGGGAATGTCGCACCTAGGGTTTCGCTGCGCAAATTCAAAGTAATGCCGTCAGTTGCTAGGATCCCAAATAAGTAAGAAGGTTAAAACGCAGCACGATACTAAACTTTATTTTTGGTGAGTGTATCAAAAGGGCGTTGGCCAAACAAACGGCGGTAATCTGATGCAAATCTACCAAAATGCCAAAATCCAAACCGAGTAGCAATATCGGAAACTGATACAGTGGTGGCATCTGAATTCAGTAGAACCGCATGGGCCTCATACATCCGATAAAGGTTAAGATATCGCGAAGGAGAAATTCCAAAATATTCCATAAAAATTTTTCTAAGCGTTCGACCGGAAACCCCTGCTGCTGCAACAAGGTCTTCAACAAAAATATTATCAAGAGAATGATTTTCAATTTTTCGTCGAATACTTTGCATGATTTTTTGTCTGTCGATAACGGGCCTTCCAACGGCGACAGATGGTTTTTCAGAATCTAAATCCACGACATTTTTATAAAGATCAGCGACCTCTTTTTTGATTTTTGATTTCAAATCAGGGTCTTTTTCAGTTGTGCCGCTTACAGCTACCGATGCAAAAATCTGGCTCAAAAGCTGTTTAATCCTTAATGCTTTTTCAGGACCAAGTTCAACAATACCTGAGGGGATTAATTTCTCAGGGCTTACAATCTTCGGTAAGTAAGATTTGATGCTTTTGGATGGTATGAATAAATTGCACCAATCATGAGAACCTTTTGCCGTAATAGTAAATTCGTCACCAGGTTTGAAAGAAACAATAGAACCATTTTTGAGAGGTATGCCATTGGCACGGTGAGCCCCATTCAGGGGAATATAAAGGAGGTTCCCATCTGAATGCAGCTTTCCATTCTTAATCGATCCGTCCCCTTCCTTCCCATACTGAAAGGTTAATTCGCGCATGGCGTAGGTGTCTATTTCCCAATGATAAAACGAAACTTTTGGAAGTAAGAAATCAATTTTAAGATGTTCAATAGATGAGAAAAAAGTTAGGAAATCATTAAACTGTTTTAAAACCATAACTTTTGCGCCCTATCCTTTTCGCATTACACATATTATTTCAAGTACTTTTAACAAAAAAAAGTAAGCATGCTTGCTCAAAATGTGTTTATGCCAAAAACGGATGTAAACTTTTTTGAATGAGAGATTGTGTTAATGCCATTATTGGATAAATGATGCTTTTTATGCCTAGGAGATGAATTTCAAGGTGAATAAAATTGATAATAAGTTGTTTGCTAAAACAGCATGTTTAAATAATGAGAAACTCTGTTTTTATGCAGTCACATTTTCTGACTTGGATTGGTGAAGTCGTTGATGCAAGGTACGAAATTAAATCTATTCTGGCTAATGGTGGGATGGGGGTTTAGGGCAAAAGGGCCGCTTATGTCGATTGTTCCTGTTTTGCCTATTTTTTTGCTTATAACGAATCTTCTGCCTTTTTAATCAAACTAAAACTGTTTTTTGCCGATAGATACTGATGTGCGCCTTTACTAAGGCGTGCAAAGGTTTGGTTTTTTTAATTACGGCTATGCTCTGAGGATTTACTATGTTTCATTTTTTATCCAAATGGTTTGCTACTTCAAATTCTAAAGCTATTAAAAATCCTCGCAAAGCCTCTTCTTCACTCAAACTTTTGCCTAAAATTGAATTTCTTGAAGATCGCACAACCCCAGCAAATATTACTTTTGCCTCGGGTGTTCTTACGTTGGATTTTACTAATTCTGATTCCACCAGCGAATCTGTGATTGTTACCAACAATGGTACGACTATTGATGTTTCCGGCGATGCAAACGGTTCGCAGCTTTCATTCGCAATCAATGACGTAAATCAAATCACAGTTCAAGATAGCGGTAGTGGTTCTGCTCAAGCTGCAAAATTTACGGGCTCTTCCGCTTTTAATCTGTCCGGAGGCTTTTCTAGTAAAGGTGTAGAATCCATTGAAGTCAACCAGGAGATTTCTTCAGCAGCATCCGATATCAGCATCGAAACTTCGCAAATGCTCAAGGTTTCTGCAAAATTAACCACTACCACGGGTGACATTTTTCTTAAGAACACCGGCTCTTCTGCAAAAAATGATGCAGGAATCATCATCACGAGTAAGAGTGCAAAAATCAGCACTCAGGGTGGCGATATCATGATTGAAGGATCTGGATCAGGAAGTACTACCAATCTTCATGGTGTTGCAATTGATGAGGGTGCAAAAATCTTTGCAGGGGATGATGGTTCTACTTTTGGTTCCGTCTCGATCATTGGCACCGGAAGCAAATTCGCATCGGGCGATTACAATTTCGGGTTATGGCTTGATGGCATAGGCACCGACATTAATTCTTCTGGGGGCAATGTAACATTGCTTGGCACAGGTGGTGGCACCGCATCTAGCGCTGGAAACTTCGGCCTGGTTGTAACCTCGGGCGCTGTTGTCTCGGCTGGGGGTATTGGCGCAGTTAGCGTAACTGGTGTCGGGAGCGCAAATGTTTTAGGCGGGGGTAATATGGGCCTTAGGGTTGATGGGGCGGGCTCGCTTATCACCTCTTCGGGTGGCCCAGTTACCGTAAATGGTACTGGTGGGGGCTCGGGAAATGGTGGCTATAATCATGGCATCCTTGTTGCAAACGGAGGTGCCATTCTTGCTGGGGGCGTGGGAAATGTTTCTGTTTCTGGCAAGGCGGGTATTAATGACACAGGTGGTAATAACTATGGGATTTTGATTTCATCTGCCTCTGCAAAAATTTCTTCTTCAGGCGGTAATGTATCCGTTACTGGCACCGGCGGAGGTTCTGGCGCGGGTGATTATAATTACGGTGTAAAAGTAAGCTCCACCGCAAGCATCACTTCAGCTATCAATGGCAATGTTTCTGTAATAGGCACCGGCGGTGGTAGCAGTTTATCTACTATCGGTTTCAACCTTGGGATTTTTCTTACTGAATCCTCGGCAATTAAATCTTCAGGCACTGGCACACTTTCCATCACTGGCAACGGTGGATTGAATAGTGGTGGCAATTACAACCATGGCATTCTTATTGGCGTTTCTAATCTTGTCCAAGCGGGATCGGGTGGAATTACTATTACAGGAAATAAAACCACCGGCGCCACCAGTTATGGCATCGGCATGGATCAAACCACTTTAGCTACCACGGCGGGAACTGGCGGACAAATCTCTTTCTCTGCAAATGGAATTTATCTTGGGAATACTGCAAAGATTGAAACCACTGGTATTGCAAGCCTTAACTCTTCTGAAAGCATTAGCGGAACAGGGATAGTTGTTGCAAATAATCTTACACTTGCAGCTTCCACCGGCATTTCTATCAACACTCATATTGCAACTCTTGCCGCTGTTTCAAATACCACAGGCGACATCGTCATTGGACAGTATGGCAATTTAAACCTACCATCGATCACTGCTCCAGGAAAACTCAGTATTATTTCAACAGGTGCAATTACCCAACAATCAGGGTCGTCCCTTAGTGTGAATGGCGAATCCTTATTTAATGCAGGCGCCAGCATCGTTCTTGAATCTGGCAGCAATGATTTTGTTGGTGCAGTTACCCTTAAAAACACGGGAGCAAACAATGTTTCCATCAACGATGCCAACGCAATTATTATCGCATCCTCCAATGTAGGTTCCGGAAACTTAAATATTAATGCGGTAGGTATTTCGCAGACGGGTCCAATAATCCAGCAAGCAACCGCGGGGGCAGCAACATTTAATGCAGGCGCAGGCCCTTTGACTTTATTGAACAGCGCAAATGATTTCACTGGGACTGTTTCAATTAATAATTCTGGTTCGTTCGCAGTACAATTAGGTGATGCCAACGCCTTGCAATTGGGCACCATTCTATCTGGGGGATCTGTTTCCATCACCGCACAAGGTGCTCTTACATCTTCATCCACTGGTTCCATCGAAAATACCGCAGCTTTAAATTTAACAGGCGCAACCTTAGGCACCGTGAGCCAACCCATTGCTATTGTTAATACCGCAGGCCTAAACGCAACTAGCACCGGTAATGGAAACATCTTCCTGAAGGCGTTAACCAACACCATTCAAGTTGCAAGCCTTAACGCAGGTAATGGAACCATCACCCTTGAAGGTGGGAATTTTATTTCCTCTGCAAGTGAAATCATCCATGACAATAGCTCGATCAATCTGAAAGGTGGCGCTTGGGATTTAAACAATAACACTGAAACTGTTGCATCCATTTCGGGAAGTTCCAACATTCTTTTGGGCGCAGGAAGCCTTACTGTTTCTGGATCAACACTGGACAATTATTCCGGCACCCTATCCGGGACTGGTAATTTCACACGAACGGGTTCTGGTTCCACCACTTTCCTAAGTGCAAATACCTACACTGGAAAAACTTTAGTTCTGGGTGGTTCCCTCATTCTAAACGCAAATCAAGCAAGCGACTTTATTGTGGATGGTGGTACACTTACGGGCAGTGCTACTATTGGAAAGTTGGAAGCGAAAAGTGGATCGGTCAGCCCATCTCTCTTGCTATCTAAGGGCATCTCGCTTTCGGGCCCTTCTGTGCTTAACTTAACTACCCGCGGTACATCGCCTGGGGCAGGGTATGATCAAATCACCAATCATGGAACGGTCACCCTTGGGGATGCAACCCTCAATCTTTCCGGAAGCTTTAACCTTAAAACAGGTGAAGAATTGATATTAGTCAATAACGATGGCGTTGACCCTGTTTTGGGAAACTTCAAGGGGATTGCAAACAACCAGATCATCACAATTCAAGGTACAAGCTACCTGTTCAAATACGATGGCGGCGATGGTAACGACATCACCCTTACCACATCAAACACACAATTCATTACCGTTGGCAATATTTCCACACCAACTGGTTCTGGTTTCAAACTATATTCAGCAGACAATTCAATTTCCACAAGCATTACACCTTTTAAAGGCTTTTTTGGTGAAATAAGAGTTTCCTCCAACTCCGATTTTGATGGTGATGGCGTAAATGATATTGTCGCTGCTGCTGGCCCTGGGGGTGGGCCTCGCGTTTCAATCTTTAGTGGCACCAATGGAAATATCCTCCTTGATTTCTTTGCTTACAACACTTCTTTTTCAGGAGGCGTTTTTGTTGCCGCCGGCGATGTAACTGGCGATGGTGTTCCAGATTTGGTCACTGGTGCTGGAGCCACCGGTGGGCCACATGTTATTGTCTGGGATGGAGGTTCTCTTACACATAATTCCCTTTCTCCAAAGGCCAGCTTCTTTGCTTACGCACCTACTTTTCTTGGTGGTGTTTCTGTTGCTACAGGCGACCTTACAGGGGATGGTGTCAGGGAAATTATTACCGGTGCTGGAATTGGTGGCGCTCCGCAAGTGAATGTTTATTCCAGCGGCAGTTTTGCTCTAATGCATTCCTTCTTTGCTTATGATACGCGTTTTGTAGGCGGCATCTTTGTTGCTGCTGGCGATCTAACTGGCGATCAACATGCAGAAATCATCACCGGTACTGGCCAAGGTGGCGATGCCAAAGTGAATCTTTTTGATGGACAAAATTTCCAGAGGCTTGGATCCTTTTCGCCTTATCAACAAGGTTATAATGGCGCTGTTCGTGTTGGTGCTACAGATTATTATGGCACAGGAAAACAAAACATCATCACTGGCGCGGGCAACAATATTGGCCAAAACCCAAATGTTAAAATATTTGATTTTGACGCAACGTTGCTGGATTCCATCTTCACCGGCAATTCATCCGGTTTCCAAAACAGTGTTTATGTAAGCTAAATAGTTGGTTTTGTGCCAGAAGTTCACTCTTAATCACAAGCATTATTTGTCTTTCGACTTGGCGCCTTTTTTTCCTAGATCAGGAAGATTATCTTTGGGAAAGAATTCGGAAAGCTCTTTCTTTACGGATTGAAATTTCGAATCCTTCGAAAGGTTATTCCATTCCAACGGATCAACATCATGATCATATAATTCCTCATCGCCATTATCGTAGCGAATGTAACGCCATTTTTCTGAACGAATGGCATGGTTGTTATGAAGATAAGTAGTGATTGCAGGTTGATCCCACTTTGCATTTGAATCTTGAAGCAAAGGTTTGATACTCTTGCCTTGAACATGCGGCGGAATGCCCAACCCACATAAATCACTCAGAGTTGGATACACAGACATGTAATCAACGGGCCTAGTGCAAACCGATCCAGACTTTGTCATCCCGGGCACAACATACAGCATGGGCGATCGAGTGGCTTGCTCCCAAAGAGCAAATTTGCGCCAGTGATCTTTTTCCCCCAGATGCCAGCCATGATCGCTCCATAAAATGATTATCGTGTTATCTTTGTAAATTGATTTATCAAGACCTTCAATAAGGCGACCAATCATGTCATCGCAGAAGGTGATGGTTGCAAGGTAAGCACGCACGGCTTCCTTCCATTTGCCTGCCTCGGTTATGGTTTTATGATCGCCCAAGGGTTTGGCCATTTTGATTCCTGCAGCAGGTACTCCTTCGAGTTCGTTTGCTTTCACCTTGGGAAGTTTGACTTGATCCAGCGGATACATGTCAAAATACTTCTGTGGAACCTGCCAGGGTAAATGTGGCTTATGTAACCCACATGCCAGAAAGAAAGGTTTGTCATGTTTCTTACCCAGTTCTTTTAGACAGTAGTCAACAATGTGGTAATCTTCCATCGATTCATCACCACCAGCGAGGGGCCCGAAGATGAAGTTGCCATTTCCCCAGGTGCCTTCCAATGGTTTCTTAGCTGTTTTTCTCTCAACTTTTTTGACATCACCCACAAGTCCACTATGTGAAAAATCATGCCAATAGGTAGCAGGCGGGGCATAGGCCCCGTGGTAGATTTTTCCCGCCCCACGAACATCATAACCATTGGCCATGAAATGCTGGGTAAGGTTTGGAACTTTGGCAGCAGGGCTTTTTCGCCAGTCTGCGTTGTTTTCGTAAACACCCGAAGCACCGGGGCGCAAACCAGACATTAGCGCAGTTCGCGATGGATTGCATACCGGGGCTGCGCAATAACTATGCGTGAAGATCATACCGCGCGCTGCGAGTTTATCCATGTTCGGCGTTTTTACCTGTTTATCGCCAAGGAACCCTACCCAATCGCGCAGATCATCTATTGCGATGAAAAGAACATTTGGTTTGGATGGAAGTGTTTCTGAGGCGTTTGCAGGAGACAATGTAACTGTCAGAAAAACAAAAGCGAGAATTCGTTGCATTGTGACTTTTCCTGAATGTTTCGAGGCTTATTTAAAACTGATGGAGTTTGTTTTAGTGCCGCTACCGGCTTTTCACTAATTTAAGCCGTTAAAACTTATGAACATTAGCAAATGTGGTAGGCCAGTTCGATAAAAAACTGGAGTAATACAGAAACTTTTGGCTTATCGGTAGTGTTTAATAAGTCAGAGCTTTTAACTTTTGTTTTAGATGGTGAAAAATGATCCGAGAATTAATCTTGGTATTGGGCTTGGTGGGGTTTTTACCAATGATGGTTGGTTGCTCAAATTCCAATGGTGATAATCAGGTTAAAAATTCAGATGTTTCTACGAGTGCAGGAACTACTTCACAAGCAAATGAGAATAATGCCCCTAAAAATAAAAAAGAAAAAGTTAAAGACCCCCTCAAAATCAAGAGAGCAGATAAGCCTAAGAAAAAGCCTAATATGATCGGTTGATCCTTTGTTGAATATTCAAACCCATGTACTTGAGAAACGTTAGAAGTTAGCACCTTCCCAATGCTAGGAATTAGATTTTCCTAGCATTTCATGCCACTTTGGTTGAATTAGCTAAAATAATATGATATACTTATGGGGTTTACTTACTTGGTACTCCATCCCTGCGAAAAATATCGTGACCTCAAAAAGCTGCATTCAAATTCAACTGCTTCTCATCACGCCCATCCTCGCGATGGCCATGATATTTTCTTCATCAGTCGTTGCTGCAGAAGAGGATGTGTCCGAAAAGAAGCGGGCTGAAATTCTGAAAACTTTTCGCAATGATGTCGCACCATTTCTGACCAACTATTGCATCGAGTGCCATGGCAAAAATGCTAAGGCCAAGAAAGGTGATGTCTCGTTCGCAAATGCATTGAAGCGCCCAGGGGCAGGTGAATTCCGCAAACAATGGCAAGTGGCCCTTTCAAATGTGAAAGAACATTCCATGCCGCCGGAGGATGCTAAGAAGCAACCGACGGACGAGGAACGAAGAAAATTCGTCGAGTGGATTCCGCAGGTCAAATACCTCAATCCCAAAGACCCAGGGCTTTTTGTCATCCGCAGACTGAACAAGGTGGAATATGGCAACACCTTGCATGACTTTCTGGGCATCGATCCATCAGTTGCCAAGGATCTACCTGATGAAGTGCCTGGCGAAGGATATCTGAACACACTTTCCCCTTTGCAGACCGAACAGTATTTGGTGATCGCTAATGAGGCATTGAATCTGGCGCTCGGTATGAAGGATGTGCCCGCTAACAATAAGCAAAAACTATTGTTTGGAGCAACGCCTTCGTCCGAAAGCGATTGGCGCAATGCAGCGAAAAAAGTGGCACAATCGCTAACGCGGAGTGCTTATCGTCGACCTGCGACGGATGAAGAAATTGCTGTGTTATTGCGAGTCTTTGATCTTAGTCGTGACAATAAACTCGATTATCAGGCATCGTTGCGCATGATGCTGAAGGCTGTGCTCATATCACCGCAGTTTCTCTTTATCACGCCTGCGAAGGAACCGCCAGAAAATCAGACTATTGCTGCGCTAGATGATCATCACCTCGCTTCAAGATTGTCGTATTTTCTATGGTCGACTATGCCGGATGCAGAGCTCTCGGCCCTCGCTGATCTTGGGAAACTGCATGAACCAGAAACCCTGCGGGCTCAAGTGAAACGGATGCTCCTTGATCCAAGATCGAAAGCTCTTTTTGATGGTTTCGGCTCGCAATGGCTAGGCGTCAAAGGGTTGAAAGACAAACGATTCGACCCTGCTAAGTTTCCTGGGATGACTCCCGAAGTGCGAGCAGCGATGTACGATGAAGTCTGGCTGCTATTCGATAGCATTGTTCGCAGTAACCATAGCATCATGAATTTTATCAACAGCGATTACACCTTCTTGAATGAGAAACTTGCGAAGATATATGGGCTCGAAAAAAACATCACCGGGCCAGAAATGAGACGCATTCAGATAGCAGATGCTAATCGCGGTGGGATCCTAGGTATGCCCGGCGTTCTTGCAATGACTTCCTTCCCCGACAGAACTAGTGCGGTAAAACGCGGAGCATGGGTGCTTGAACAAGTACTAGGCGAGCATATTCCGCCTGCACCTCCAAATGTACCCTCGCTTGAAAAACAGGATATGAAAAAGGTCGCAACTCTGACGATGCGTCAACGAACGGAACTCCATCGCACTAATCCCGCTTGTGCGAGTTGCCATAAGGTCATGGATCCGATCGGCTTCGGGTTGGAAAATTTTGACGCCGTCGGTCGTTGGCGGGATAAAGATGATTCTGGAGCCCCGATTGATGCTACCGGCGAACTGCCAGGAGGATTGAAATTCAATTCCCCAAAAGACTTGAAAGCGATCATCGCCACCCGCAAAGAAGACATCGCTCGCAACCTTGCTGAAAAATTGCTCGCCTACTCTCTTTGCCGTCAGATTGAAGGTTATGATCAAATCGTCGTCGATCACCTGCTGGAAAATATCAGCAAGGATGATTATCGTATGCAATCGCTGATCATTGAAGTTGTTGCTAGTTATCCATTCACCCACCGCCGCATTAAATAAGGTTAAAATCATGACTCAAAAATCCATGCTCGATCGCAGAAACTGCCTTAAAGGCATAGGTGTCACCCTTGCTTTACCTATGTTTAACTCCATCGGCTGGGCTGAGAATGAAAAGGGCACGCCTGCCAAGCCCCCTGTTCGGCTCGGCTTCATGTATATGCCGCACGGTGTTGTCATGGATCAATTCTGGCCAACCAGCCCCGATACATTCCTTACCGCACCACCTAAGTCAATCGAATCTCTTCGTCCTGTTCTCAATCAATGCCTTATGGTCAAGGGCGTCTCTGGCGTGCCGATCAAACCTTTCAATGGAGCACCCCACGCTCTGGAACTATCGACCTGGCTTACTGCTACTCTTCCTAATGCTGATCACCGTAATAAGATTGACATCGCAATTTCTGCCGACCAGATTGCCGCAAACTACATCGGTGGGTTGACCACTTTGCCATCTCTTGAGTTGGCGACAATGCCGCAGACGCATAAAGAAAATCAGGAGGGATTGAACGAAGGCTACTATTCGCATTGCAGTTTTCGCTCGGCTACCCAAACGGTACCAGCCGAGATTAATCCCCGCAATGTGCTCAACCGCCTCTTTGGCAAAACCGACAAACCGGGCGCCACCCTGAAGCACGATCCGCTTGACCGCAGCATGCTCGATTTGGTTATTGGGGGTGCACGCGAACTTCGCAAAAAACTTCCTCAAGACGATCAGCACAAAATCGATGAATACCTCGATAGTGTTCGGTTCGTAGAACGCCGGATTGCAGCGATTGAACAGCGGCAGAAGGATGCCGCACTCGAAAAAGCAGGGGTTAGCACCGTTAAACGCAACGCAACTGACTCACCGCCCATCGAGATCAAAATCCCCATCGGCGAAAAACGCAGTGAATACATGAAGGTGATGTGTGATCTTAATGTGCTTGCTTTCCAGACCGACACCACCCGGGTCAGCACCTACATTGGTTCCACGCCAAACGGTGTGACCTATCCCGAACTCGGTTTAAGCGGTGACCATCACTCCTTCACCCATCATGGGAATAAGGATGAAACTAAGTCCAAGGTTGCAGCCATCACCGCATTTAACATCTCTCAGTTTGCCTATATGGTGAAAAAAATGGCAAGCCTCTATGAGGGCAAAGGCACACTTCTTGACAACTGCATTATGATGTGGGGTTCAGGCCTCGAAGATGGCAACAACCACACCCGCGAGAACCTTCCGTTCGTCATTGCGGGCGGTGGCGGCGGCTCACTGAAGACTGGTCGCTTCCTTACTACGAAAGCGAATCAAGGCGATCTGCTTGCCACCCTTCTTGCTTGCACGGGCATCCCCCTCGACCGGCCAATAGGTAACTCAACCAAGCAGATTACAGAAATGATGAACGGATAAAGTGGCAAAATTGCAAAGGTTATAACAGTGCACTTCGGTTGGTGCTGAAGATTGTAAGCCAAGCCATTGGTTTTTTATGGTGTGAAGGTTCACTTTAGGCCAACGGACTAAAGTAATTACCTCAGCTATTTATTTAATTCGCTTTATCGGGGATTAAATCCTATTGTTTCTTATCAGCGCTCTGCGATCAGGAATTTCATCTGGCCTACCGACCGCGATCATAATTTGGGCTTTCGCATCGCCCGCAATAATTGATTGCACACTTAAAAGGCAACCTACTTACCATAACTTTCTTACTCTTTTCCCTTGCTCCCCTTCTTTCCCAAATCCGGTACATTCTCGGCGCGGCCTGGCTTACGGTACTACGGCTCAAAGCCATGGTCGATTCCTAGAACCATAGATTTATTTGATAATTTGGATTTTTTATAATTGCCCACGCCATCACCGGAGTATTGCCTACCTGCACTATGCCGCAACGCAGGGGAAGCTAGAAGTCTGAGCCAAGGAAAGTATAGAATGTGTTAAGCTCGTTATGTATAGTGAAAGATTTCCATTAAACGAGGAGTAAGCAATGAAGAATGTATTGGCAAAGTATTCCAAAGGATTGCGCTTTCAGTTTGTTTTCCAGCACAAAGCCAAATGGCCGGTGAAATGGATGTGCTCTGCATTACAAGTAAGCATGTCAGGGTTTTATCGATGGCAAAGTCGGAACGGCCTCTCCTAGGCCATGAAGCCTGTGCCAGTGGTTTTGAGGGCGTCCATCTGCCTGGTTGTTTAAGAACCAATGCTGATAATCAGGCAAAAATCGCCGATACAACGAACCTAATAAGTGAAAACACTGCAATTCAAGCAAACGAGACCAACACGCCTAAAAAAAAGCAAAAATAAAAGACCCCCTTAAAGTTAAGAGAGCAGATAAGCTTAAGAAAAAACCAAACATGAATGGATGATAATCTCGTGCATATTCCGATGCACTCTTGCCACATTTCGTGCATATTCCGGTGCAGCAAGGCACAGAACCAGCTTGCAAAGATTCGCAAAGTTTGACGGAAGTCTATGGTAGTTGCGAGGTTGTGCGAAATGATACGAGTTGTAACAAAATAATACAAAGTAAGGAAGTGACCTCGCTGGGACTCGAACCCAGGACCTACGGATTAAAAGTCTGTTGCTCTACCAACTGAGCTACGAGGTCAATTTCCTTATTTATATGGATAGATATCAGAGGGCCAAAGGTCAACCCAAAAACTAAAGTTCTCCATGTTCTGCTAGCCATCGCTCTGCATCCAATGCAGACATACATCCACTTCCTGCTGCCGTAACTGCTTGCCGATAGTAGCTATCTGCCACATCGCCCGAGGCAAAAACGCCGTCCACACTAGTATTAGTTCGTGCGGGTTTTTGCCAAACTATATAACCTTTATCATCTAATTCCAACTGCCCTTTAAGGAAATCGGTGTTGGGGGTATGGCCGATGCCGAGGAACATGCCGCTGGCTTCCAGTTCTTCGAATTTCCCAGTAACTAGATTTTTAAGTTTAATTGCGGTTACGCCATCTTTATCATTGCCCAAGACTTCTTCGACAGCACTATTCCAGCAGGGCTTGATTTTAGGGTTGCTTAGGGCCCTTTCTTGCATGATTTTGCTAGCTCGGAGTTTATCTCGGCGATGGACCAGATAAACAACACTTGCAAATTTGCTGAGGTAGGAAGCCTCTTCGAGGGCCGAATCGCCCCCGCCCACAACAACTATGGGTTTATTGCGGAATCGGGGCAGGGCGCCATCACATACCGCACATGCGGAAACGCCACGGTTTTTAAAGTTATCTTCCGAGGGAAGGCCAAGGTAGTTGGCTCGGGCACCTGTGGAAATAATCACAGACATAGCTTCAACCGTGTTTCCTTCCAAGGAAGTGATACGGAAGGGTTTTTTGGAAAAATCAACATGGGTAATATCATCAGTAATGATTCGGGTACCGAAATTAAGGGCCTGCTGGCGCATAAGATCCATAAGTTCGGGGCCGGTGATGCCGTGGCCTGGTTGGCTTTTCTTATCTAATACCCAGTAAGGCCTGCGATCTTCGGGCAGAGCGGTTTCTAAAAAATTATGCAAGCTTGCTGAAGGAAACCCAGGGAAGTTCTCAACTTCGGTGGTAAGTGCGAGTTGGCCCAGCGGAAGAGTACCTTTAATTCGGTTTTCTTCGGTGATAGCGCCTTCAAAAACAATAGGTTGAAGGTTGGCTCGGGCTGCGTAAATTGCAGCAGTCCAACCAGCAGGCCCCGAACCGATGATAACAACTTTTTCCGGCATTCCTTCTCCTTGGAATAAACAGGGCTTTGCCTTCAAAGCCCACTTGGTTACATTTGTAACTAGTATTCTAGGAAGGAATCTAGGCGGGTGCAACATAAGGATAGTGTTTAACGGGAATTTTAAATGATCCATCAACTTACGAAGCTACGAGATATTTTGCGATATGTACCCCGCTTTCGGGATAGAACCTTCGTAATTGCGCTGGACGGCATCGTTGTGGAAAGCGAAAACTTCCGCAACATTCTTTTGGATATCGCCCTTTTACGCAGTTTGAACATCGGGGTGGTGCTGGTGCATGGTGCTGCACATCAGATATTAAAGCTTGCAGAAGTCATGGGCAAAAAGCCATCCAATCTAGATGGTACAGGCATTACCGATGCTGATACTTTGGATTTAAGCTTGCTAGCTGCCAGCCGGGTTTCCCACGAACTTCTGGAAGGTTTGTCCACATCCGATCTTAAAGCTTCGGTAAGTAATTCCATCGTGGCGCATCCCGCCGGGATACTTCAAGGCATTGATCAACAGCACACAGGAAGGGTCGAAAGAATTGATACGGTGTTATTAAATTCATTATTGAAGCAGGATATTGTTCCGGTGATTCCACCGATTGGGTGCGATGGGGAAGGGCATAGTTTTCGTTTAAATTCTGATATAGTTGCATCCGAGGTCGCAAGGGCGTTGCAGGCGGTGAAACTGATTTATCTGACAACCCAATCCGGGCTGGTTATCCAGAAGGGGAAAAAGAACGACAATAAAGAATCCTTTGTCAGGCAGATTTCGGTAGATGATGCGGAACAGATACTCAAAAAGCAACGCGATGATATTACCGGGCCAATGGTTTCAAAAATTGAGCAGGCGATAAAAGCTATTCGAGGGGGGGTGCCCCGGGTTCATCTGATCGATGGTCAGGTGGAGGAAGGATTGCTTGCAGAGGTATTTTCCAACGAAGGAATAGGAACGCTTATTCATGCCAACGAATATGTTGCGATTCGAAAAGCGCAAAAAAAAGATGCTCGTGCAATTCATTCGCTGATACGCAACTCCATTGCCAACGATGAGTTGATCAGCAGAACTCGTGCGGAAATAGAAAAACAGGTGGATGAATTCTTTGTGTTTGAAGTGGATAAAAACCCAACGGGGTGCGCTGCGGTGCACTTTTTCCCTGCAGAGAAGAAAGCAGAGTTGGCTTGCTTATGTGTTGACCCTCGCCATGAAAACCAAGGGGTTGGAACAAAACTTATGCAGTATGGGGAATCGCTTGCAAAAGCAGCAGGTATGCAGGAATTATTCTGCCTATCCACGCAGGCGATCAACTTTTTTCAGCAAAAAGGGGGGTTTCTGCCCGGTTCCCCAGATATGTTGCCTTTGTCTCGGAAAGAGAAGTACGATAAGAGTGGTAGAAACTCTCTGGTACTTGTTAAGAAATTGAATTCTTGATTTAGACCAAATTACTAAGATCTTTATTGTAACTTTTCTGCTTCAGTACGGATGTGATCCAGCACACGCAGATGAATTCCGTGGATGACCGCATCCGACCATATCCCCCAGTAGCCATTAGGCCACATGTTATTGGAATACCAAGTGCTGCCCTCTAAACGAGTGCGATTACCCTCTAAGCGGATCAGCCTGAATTCGCCTTTTTTACTGATCAAATGATGGTCGAGATGTGGCGGGTGAATGTTGTAGGGGCTCCATTCCTTCATGGGGCATGGTTGGCTGGTGACATCAAATGAAAGCCTATTGGGTTCATCCCAGCGGGTGATGGGTTCGACAAAAGGGCCAGTCGAAAAAATGCAGTTCCTGACTGCGCCCACACCCTTGCCTTCGATTTCTGCCCTAATCGGATACGCAATTCCGGTAAGAAACATCCAATGCCTGTTGGCTTCGGGAATCGGGGGAAACGCAATCACCTGGGGCCATACTTTTTCGGGTGGAGCATTAATTTCAATCACGCTGATCACCTCTCGAGTAGGGGAGGCATCTTGCAGGATTTGTTCCATTCCCATCAACAGGGGCAAGCCCGGAAATTGAAGCAATAGCAGTAGTGGGAATGCTGCTTGGGAAGATGGCCTGCGTTGTACCAAATATCCTAGTAAACACCCAAGATTAGAAAGCACCAAGCCTATGGGAATAAACATGATCAGGCAAATTGCACCTTCAATTGCAAAAAAGAAGAGCAGCAGAAACGCTAGAAGACTGGAATAATATCCAACCTTCATGCAGTTTCCAAAAGGTTGGGGGTTATGCCAACCAAAAGAAAGAACGGAGAAAAATCCATGAGCAAAGGGTAATCCGATGAATAGGCCAAAACCATAATTTTGCAGGATATTTGCCCCAAAAAATGCAAGTGGAACGGTGATCATGCAAGAAACTACAGTTGATCTGAAAATTACTCCCCAAGTAGGAGGGACTAATTTGGGAGTGGGGGGTTCAAGGATAGTCACTTGCTCTAATGGCGAAACCACCTTGGCGGGCAAAAGGCACAGCAACCCAATCAAAAAAAGATTTAAGATCGGTACAAAAAATAAGACTACCAATCCCCTCGGAAGATCCGCACTTAGTAACCTACGGAAAGTCATCACGGTGCCTATGATGATAAATGGAATGGAAAGTGCAAGCATGGTTAGGCCAAAATTGCGGTCATCTGGGCCTAGGTTGAAAAAAGTTACTGTATCATCATCGGGCCATATGATATATTTCCTCGGGGACCAGAGTTTTTCAAAAAATACCCAAGCGACTAAAATATCGATGGCATACTTAACCAGCATAAGAGAGAAGCCTACTTGGGCATATCTTCCACGAGTTACAGGGGTATTTAGGGAGTCAAGTAATTTCATTTTGTTTCTCGATAATCAATACAAAGCCTTTTAATAAAGATAACAGGATAAACATGAAAGACATTAATAATCCACACTCAAATCTATCAAAAGCCCTTGATAAAATGGCAGTGAATTCAAATTTGACCAAAATTCTTTTCAAGTATTCTGGTTATGTTTCAACTCCAACTTTAGGAGCAACTTGGCAGGGGAAAGATTTTGTTATTGCAATGCGTTTTCGATTGGTGCAATTGATAGCCGTTGTATTTCTCTTTCTGGATTCAACTTTTTTCTTAGTTGAAATGGAGAAGTATGAAAACCCTTCTACGAAAATCATAATTTTTCTGGTTGAGTTGATAGTCAGTATCGTGGTTTTTTTTGGATACGAAGTATGGTATCAAAAAAAGCGCTTAATGTATCAAGCCCGCCAGGAAATCGAACCCAATTTTTATAAGGTTTTAACTATTACAGTTGAAGCCTCCATCCCATTCGTTTGTATCTTAATTCAATCCTTGCACCTGCCATTAGAAAAAGCCTATACCAATGTGTATTTAATCGAGCATATACCATTCATGCTGTTAAGTATTCTTTACCTGCGTTTCTGGCTTTGTTTTTATGCCGCCCTTATTGCAAGTATGGGAAGAATCCTCTTACTCCTCTTGATCTTGTCATTTAGCGAAGTGGACAAACACTTTCTGGAGGAATCTTGGGGCATTGCAGAAATTTTACTTTCCGGCTTCATCATGGGAACAATTGCATTGCTCTACAGGAAAATGATTGAATCAGCCATAGCTGTAGCTTTTGAAAAAAACAAGCTGCATGATATCTTTGGACGATTCGTATCCAAGGATGTAGCGGATCAGATTGTATCCAAAGATTTAAAAATAGGTGGGGATAATGTCAATGCCTCGGTTCTTTTCTTGGATATCCGAAACTTCACCCATCGCTCTTCCACCATGACCCCGGAAGATGCGGTGGCCTTCCTGAATCAGGTATTTAACTTCACGGTTGCAGAGGTTGAAAAAGCTGGAGGCATTGTCAATAAATTTCTGGGGGATGGCTTTATGGCTGTTTTTGGCGCGCCTCTTAGCCTTCCTAACTCTTGCAATTCCGCAGTGATCTGTGCTATTGGGGTTTTTGAAAAGTTACAGTTGTTCAATGTCTCTAGATTAGGTGAAAATGTAAATCTGGGTATCGGCATTAATTACGGCCCTATGGTTGCAGGGGTAATGGGCACGGATACTCGTAAAGAATACACGGTAATTGGCGATGTCGTGAATACGGCATCAAGAATTGAAAGCCTGAATAAAGAGTTTGGCACCAGCCTACTGATTTCGCAAAGCGTCTACGATAATCTGGATGCAAATCTAAAAGACCAATTCGAAAGCCTCCCCCCCACGATGGTGAAAGGGAAGGATCAACCGATTTCGATTTATAAGAAAATCTAAGTGATCGGAACTTTACTTGGAATCAATAAAAAAGGGCCGGAGGTGTTTAAATACCCCCGACCCTTTTGCATTCTTAAATACTAGGCAAGATTTACTGTCACCGTTTTGGTTTCGGTGTAGTGATCCAGCGCTTCTTCACCGTTTTCACGGCCTTGTCCAGACATCTTGAATCCACCAAACGGAGTCGTGGTATCTACGATGTGGTAGCAATTCACCCACACGGTTCCAGCCTTGACTGCAGCAGCATAATTATGCGCCTTATCAATGTTTTTGGTCCAAACACCTGCGGCAAGGCCGTAGAAAGTATCGTTAGCACGAGCAACCACTTCGTCAAAGTCCTTAAAGGGCAGAACGCTGACCACTGGGCCAAAGATTTCATCCCGGGCAATGGCCATTTCGTCTCGCACGCCATCAAAGATGGTTGGTTCGATGAAGTAGCCCTTGGCACCCTTGCGTTGCCCGCCTGTGACCAACTTAGCGCCTTCGCGTTGGCCAAGAGCGACATAATGCAGGATTTTATCAAGTTGTTCTTGAGAAACCTGCGGGCCCTGTTGGGTGGATTCATCTAATGGGTCGCCCACTTTTCGTTGCTTGGCTTTTGCAGCAAGCCGTTCAACAAATTCCTTTTGAATCTTTTGTTCGACGAAAAGTCTGCTGCCTGCGGTGCAGCACTGGCCACAATGGAAATAGATTGCATGGAATGCACCTTCCACTGCTTGCTCAAGATCACAATCAGCAAACACGACATTGGGGCTTTTGCCTCCAAGTTCGAATGTGGTTCGCTTTAAAGTATCAGCAGCTTTTTTCTGAATGATTTTTGCGGTTTCAACATGGCCGGTGAAAGCGATCTTGTCAACGCCTGGGTGAATCACAAGTGCATTACCTGCGGTTTCACCAAAGCCATTTACAATGTTAATAACCCCAGCAGGGAAGCCCGCTTCAATTGCAAGTTCTGCAACACGAAGCGCTGTTAGGGGAGTTTGTTCAGCGGGTTTAAGCACAATCGTATTACCACAGGCAAGTGCTGGTCCCCATTTCCAAGCAAGCATAAGCAAAGGGAAGTTCCAAGGGATGATCTGGCCGATAACGCCAACCGGTTGACGCAGGGTATAAGAGAGGAATTTTCCACGAACAGGAACAGTACGGCCTTCGATCTTATCGGCCCAGCCTGCGTAATAACGTAAGGTGTTAATAGTGCCTACCAAATCGCCTCGGGCATCCGTAATGGTTTTGCCACAGTTGTAAGATTCGAGAACAGCGAGTTCTTCGGCATTTTTTTCGATGAGATCTGAAAGCTTAAACATAAGTTTGCCACGATCTGCCGCATCCATCGTCGCCCAAGGGCCAGATTCAAGCGCCTTGCGCGCTGCTTTTACTGCAAGATCAATATCCTTTGCGGAAGCCTCAGCAACTTTTGCGATGACTTCGCCAGTTGCGGGGTTATAGGTTTTGAAGCTGCCACCTTCCACGGGATCGACCCATTTGTTGTTGATCAAAAGCTTGGTTTGCTTGATTTTTGGAGTCGTAACCTTTTTTACTGCCTTTTTTCCTATCACAGCCATGCTAAACACCTCAAATTAAAATGGGAGAATACGATGCCTTGGTAGTTTACTTTGAAAAACTAACCTTGGTAAGCATGATAATTACATAAAAACAGAAAGCAAGTGTTTGCTTTTTACATTTCAAGTTCTCTTTCCTAGTCGGTATTGCTTCTCTGGCCAAATAAAAGTTATAAATATTCATTCGGGGGAATGGACGCTCCCAAATTTAGATCATTGCACGGAGGCAAGACCCATGAATAGTGAATCAAATTTTTCATCGAAAACTGATTGGCAAAAACGCATCGGCTTAGGTGTATTAACCCTTGGTGTTGCCCTTACCGCAATGCTTGTATTAAAAAAAGTACCCCAGCCAAAAGTTGCTGCGGAAACACCCCAGGTAAAAACCGAGGTAAAGCAAACGCCTTCGCCCGCTTCCCTGCCAAAATCACTTCAAACTTCAAACATGCCTTCAACCAACTCTGACTATTCCAGCAGAGTTGTTGCTTATGTTTACGACAATATGCCTGTTACCCGTGAAGAGCTTGGCGAATATTTGATCGCCCGTTACGGTACCGAAAGGCTCGACTTGCTTTGCAATAAAAAGATTATCGATAACGAATGCCGTAAGGTTGGTATTGAAGTCACCGCGGCAGAAGTTGAAAACTCCCTTTCCGAAGATTTGAAGGGTCTGAATGTTGATCGCAAGACATTTGTAGACAAGGTGCTTAAAAATTATCGCAAGAACCTTTATGAATGGAAAGAAGATGTGATTCGTCCAAAATTGATGTTGAGCAAGTTAGTTCGATCCAGAGTCAAGGTAACCGATGACGATATTAAGAAAGCCTTTGATGCGTACTATGGTGAAAAAGTTGAATGTAGAATTGTGATGTATGAAAAAGGTTTTGAACGAGCAGTGCTTTCTGATTACCCAAGATTAAGAGATTCCGAAGAAGAATTCCACAAGGCAGCGAAGAATCAGAAAAGTTCTTCCCTTGCTGCAACTGCTGGAAAAATCAGGCCTATTGCAAGAAACACCACGGGCAATGATGAGCTTGAAAAGGCAGCTTTCGCTCTTCAACCTAATGAAGTCAGCCCTGTGATTGGCACACCTGAAGGGTTGATTATTGTGAAATGCGACAAGCGCATCCCTGCAGATACCACTATTAATTTGGAATCGGTGCGCGAGAAGATCACCGCAGAGATCATTGAGAAGAAGATTGCCGCAGAGATCCCAGTTGCTTTTGCAGAAATGCGCAAGCGAGCCAACCCTAAGCTCATCCTTCAAGGCACCAATCAAATGGATGATCTTACTAAAACCATCGCTCCTTTGATCAAAGAAGTGGACGATGCTTTAAAAGCAGTAAGTGGTGGCAAATAAGCCAGATTTGCAGTGTTTTATATTTAAGCTGTCATGCGTATCCCATGCATGGCAGCTTTTTTTATCCCTACATTTTAAATTTCTAGCATTACCATCTTGCCAAGACTGCTTTTTTGTAAGAAGATCATTTGCTGTGGTCCTACCTTTTGTTCAACAAAATCAGGAGAAGTAAATGAGGAGATTTTTGTTATCCCTCGCAGGGATTTTAGGAGTAACTGTGATGGCAATCGCAGCAGATAAAGTGGAAGAAGGCAAGCCTGCCCCACTTGTGGAATTAAGCGCAGCTTCCAAAACCAAGGGCGCTAAAGTTAATTTGGCTGATTTCAAAGGTAAGAAGAATGTCGTGCTGTTCTTCTATCCCAAAGCCATGACTGGTGGCTGAACCAAGGAATCGTGCGGTTTCAGCGGTCTTGCTGAAAAATTTGCCGCACTTGATACTGTCGTTTTTGGTATCAGCACTGATACCCTAGAATTGCAGCAGAAGTTTGTTGAAAAAGAGAAGCTTGAAATCCCATTGCTTGCTGATCCTGAAAAGAAAGTGACCACAGCTTTCGGCGCACTCAGTAAATCCGGCATGGCTTCGCGTTACACTTATGTGATTGATAAGCAGGGCGTAGTGAAGAAAATCTACACCTCTGTAAAGCCTGATGCTCATCCTCAGGAAGTTCTTGATTACATTAAGGCCAACCTAAAGTAATTCAAAACCATCCCATAAATAAAGACAAGAGGCCCGGGTTTCCCCGAGCCTCTTGCTTTTACCTACTCATACTTTCGATGTTAGTATCGTAAGATCACATCGATTGCGAAGGTGAACAAACCATTAGACGGGGTTCCATTATTGTTGTAAGCCTTCGAGGTGGAGTTGTTGTCATACCTGAACTCTGGACGAACCCACAATTGTTCTTCGTACATTTTGTAGGTGATACCCTGGGTAAGGGAAGTGTAGAGGCCGGTGTAGCCAGTTCTTACACCTTCGGTGTCGGTAAAGAATTCAACACGGCTGGTGGTAGAAAGCTTGTCAGTAACATTGTAAGTCAAGTAATTGACAAAGCCGTACCAGTTAGCCCAACCTTGGTAATTCGTCGGGGGTTGATTACCATTAACAATGGTTGAAATAAGCGGGATTTTTGCGACAGCCGAATTGTAATTGTTGATGAAGGAATACATGGTATCCGAAGTGAAAGACCATTTATCATTGATCTTATGATTGAACAGGATTTCAAACACATCAAAAGTGTCGGCAGTACCTTGTGAACTATTGAAACTTGGGTCGGTAAGCTGAGTGTAGAAACTGAAGTTGGTTCCATCGTCTTCCGATGCCCAAGTCAAACCGCCAAGGTAGGAAGCCTTGCCTGAAGGTCCAAAGAACACATCTGCACCACATGTTAAACCGTTGTAGAATGTCCATCGATCATCAAGTTTGGTTTCAGTAAGAACACCGGTGTGGGTGAAAGGATTATTCATGAAAGTAAGTGCGCGGCTCACTAGTTTATTTTGGGTGGGGTCGATGCTTTCGTTGAAAAGGATGGTATAGAAACGGCCCACCTTCGTATCTAAACCTTTAGCAAAGTTAGGATTGTAGGTTTCGACAAAGAACTGGGGAGCATCAACACCATAGGTATTTGGCTGCCCGTTATTGTCGGTAAGCTGGCTATCCATCAGATTGGTTTGCATGGTGAATTGATAATCACTACCAGGAAGAATGCCCATTACGGTAAACCCCCAGGTCATTTCCTTGGCATTGGTATCAATAGCTTTCTCAATGATGATCGAGTTTTGTTCGAGCAAGAACTGGTTGGCTTTATAATTCATCGCCATTGGAAGGTTTGAACCCTTGGCAGTGGATGCAGTATAGTTCATATCTGCATAACCTTTGATGGTGATCCCTGATTTATCAAGGAACTCGCCACTCGAACGGTTGTCAAGAAGCTTCATTAAGAAGAACTTTTGGGCTTCTTCTTCTTGTTTTTCTTCAACCACGGGGGTTGCACTGTCAGGCGCTGGAACCATGGGCGCAGGAGTAACTTGAATTGCAGGATTTTCCAACGGTGCTTGCGCAGTTGCTAATAATCCGGTGATGAAGAAAGATAGCAACAAGACAAACGCCCTTCCGCAGCCTTAAATTATTTAACAACATGTAAAAACAAAGTAAGGAGGATATCCATATACTTCTTATCGACCATACAGATGGATGAATCGAATTAAAGCAACTAAGATTGTAATGGGGATAACTTTGCAAATCTATTGTTAGGGTGGGAGAACCTGAGGGCTTATGATTTGTTCTTAATTACATTAAGGCCAACCTGAAATAATTCAAAACCATCCCATAAATAAAGACAAGAGGCCCGGGTTTCCCCGAGCCTCTTGTTTTTTACTACTCACACTTTCGATGTTAGTATCGTAAGATCACATCGATTGCGAAGGTGAACAAACCATTAGATGGATCACCATTATTGTTGTAAGCCTTCGAGGATGAGTTGTTGTCATACCTGAACTCTGGACGAACCCACAATTGTTCATCGTACATCTTGTAGGTGATACCTTGGGTAAGGGTGGTGTAGAGGCCTTGGAAGCCAGTTTTTACGCCTTCGGTATCCTTAAAGAACTCAACACGGCTGGTGGTAGAAAGCTTGTCAGTTACATTGAAAGTCAAGTAGTTGACAAAGCCGTACCAGTTAGCCCAACCTTGATAAGCTTTGGGGATTCCATCTCTATCAACGATTGGGGAACCAGTTGCGTTCGTATCCCAATTGTTGATGAAGGAGTACATGTTATCCGAGGTATAAGACCACCTATCATTAATCTTGTGGTTGAACTGAACTTCAAACACATCATAAGTGTTGGCAGTACCTTGGGTCTGGTTGAAGCTAGGGTCGGTGAGCTGTGTGTTCAAGCTGAAGTTTGTACCAGCGTCTTCAGATTCCCACTTCAAACCACCAAGGTAGGAAGCCTTGCCTGAAGGTCCGAAGAACACGTCTGCACCACATGTCAAACCGTTGTACATTGTCCAACGATCATCTAATTTGGATGCAGTAAGAACACCGGTGTGGGTGAAAGGATTATTCATGAAAGTAAGTGCACGACTCACCAGTTTATTCTGGGTGGGGTCGATACTTTCGTTGAATAGGATGGTATAGAAACGGCCTACCTTGGTGTCCACACCTTTTAAAAGGTTAGGATTGTAGGTTTCGACAAAGAACTGGGGAGCATCAACACCATAAGTGTTTGGCTGCCCGTTATTGTCGGTAAGCTGGCTATCCATAAGGTTATTCTGCACGGTGAAGCGATAATCGCTACCTGGAAGAATACCCATCAATGTAAAGCCCCAAGTTCTTTCATTGGCTTTGGTGTCAACAGCTTTTTCAATCATAAGCATGTTTTGTTCAAGCAAGAACTGGTTTGCTTTATAGTTCATCGCCATTGGAAGGTTTTGGTTTGATGCCGTGGACGCAGTATAGTTCATATCCATGTAACCTTTGATGGTGATCCCTGATTTATCAAGGAATTCGCCACCAGTACGGCCATCAAGAAGTTTCATAAGCAGAAACTTTTGAGCTGCTTCTTCTTCCTTTTCTTCTTCTTTCTTTTCTTCAGCCATGGGCTGTTGGCCAGGGGCTAAAGGGGCCATTGGAGCTGCGCTTTTAGGAGCTGCTGGGGCTTGAACAACAGAAACAGGGGCAACTGGAATAGCTAGTTTTTCTAGCGGGGTTTGCGCAGTGGCTAATAATCCACTAACAAATAAAGATGTCCACATGATAAATTCCTCTCGTAATCCTTACGGTTTCAAAACAAATACACACTAAAAGCAGGGAGCAGAATAAAATCAGGAGAGTAAATTTTATTCCTACTTTTTGCAAACACATCCATGCGCTTGCATAATATTCATATCGATCCATAGAGGTAGAATAATTGAATGAAAGGCACTAAATAGAACTACCCTACCATGCGAAGGTACAGGCACAATAATCACAATAATTATAATCGGAATAACTTAACGCAAATGTTGTGAACTTGGGTAAAACAGGAAGATGTAAACGAACAAATGCAGGGTTTTCACCCTGCATTTGATTGAACTGTCGATGTAAAATTAACGACTTACTAGCTTCATCGTCTGAAGTTCGGAGGTTTTCACTTCGATCTGCTTTTGGAAAACAGCTCTACCATCAACATCAGCAAGGTAAACCAACCAGTTGCCGGGTTCAACAGTAGTGGAAAACATGCCATTTGCATCAGTGGTAACATTTACTTTTAATCCACGGACAGTCTCGTGAACCAGAAAAAGCTTTGCGTTAGCAGCAGGAAGCTGATTCGCGGTAACCACGCTGCCTTGGAGATTAGATGCTGCCTTTAAGGAAACGATGCGATCCAACCTAACAGAAGAAGGAACTTGGGGTGCGGGCACAACAGGGGAAACAGTTTTTCCGGGGATTACCGAAGATCTGCTGCTGTTGGTGGGATTAGGAGCAAGTTCCCTGTTTTCGTTGATTCCTGGTGCCACTGCAGCGGGTGCGGGGGAAGGCGTTGCGCGTTGTTCATTTACGCCTGGTGCAATATTAGGATTCGGCACAGGAGCTGCGGGAGTGGTGCAGGGGGCTGCAACTTGGGGCATTACAGGTACACCTACAGAAGTATTGCAGCAAGTGGTTTGCGGCTCGTAATAATAAGATTGTTTATAGCTGGTCACAGGCTTTAAAGCGGTTCTTAACATGTAGGAATTTACAGGGCAATTTTGCGCCTTCAACTGATAACTGGTAACAGGTGTTGCCATCTGTTGATAACCACACTGGGAAGGATCGTAGTAATAGCTGGTTTTGTAGGAAGTAACGGGTTCGTAGTAATAGCTGGTTTTGTAGGAAGTTACAGGTTCGTAGTACGAGGTAGATTCGTAGGAGGTTACAGGCTCGTAATAGAATTTTTGCACATAGCGGGTGGCACAGTTTTGCTGTTGGCAAATTTGTTGGGTGCAGCCAGGAAGATTGCAAGGGGTTGGCGCTGGTTGATAATTAGAGGTTGAATTGGTCGCCTTGGCAGTATTGCAGCTTACCTGATAAACGTTATTCCAAGCAGCAGAAGCGGGGCTTTGCCCAAGAGCTAGGAATGCCAGCGTTGAAAAAGCAATCTTTGAGCGTAAATTATTCATCATCGTAATCTCCAAATAACCAACTTCAAAAACCATTTCATTATAGGAGGGGCATCTTTGCAAAGCCCTTAAAGTCAGAATCAATCATGACTTTTTTACCTATTTTTTTCCGATTTACTCAAGTTAATGCAGATTAAAACCGGTGCAACAAAAATGCTTTGCGATCAGATGAAATTCTAATCCTATACGCTGGCATAATTGGTATTACAGGAATAATCCCCTTGCTCTGCCAAAGGCCACAATCGTTACCCGCCTTAACCCACCCTAAAAAACTAAAAGCACCCGGAAAACCAGGTGCTTTAGCTCTAAATCGTTATGCTGTAAATAGTTACAGGCACTTCTTGAGTGCTGCAATTGCAGCATCATAGTTTGGATGATTGGTTACTTCAGCCACATACTCTGCGTGTACCACTTTGCCGTGGGAATCGACCACAAAAACGGCTCGGGTCAACAAAGGCAAAGGCAGCCCTTCCAACAAAACACCATAATTCTTGCCAAAAGAATGATTATGGCAATCGGAAAGAGTTTGCATATGGCTGATACCTTCTGCGCCACAAAAACGCTTCTGGGCAAAAGGAAGGTCCAAGCTTACGGTGTAAGTAGAGACTTTATCATTTACATCTGCCAACTCTGATTCGAACTTTTTGGTCTGCATGCTGCAAACGCCTGTGTCCAAAGAAGGAACCACGCTAAATAACTTAGGCTTTGCACCAGTGTGGGCCAAAGTGTTGACATCAAGGCCAATTAAGCAGCTAAAATCTGGGGCCTTATCGCCCACTTTGATTTCTGTGCCTGCCAAGTTTTTTGCTTCATTCTTAAACGTTACCGTTCGACCCATTATAAAATCCCCTATTCACTTGAGTAATAATTAAAACAAAAAAGAAACTACACCAACAAAGATGCTCCTGCTTCCCTTCGTGGGTAGCCATAGCGATCGATAACCTTGCCCCAGCGCTCGTTGATCATTTCAAGCAAGCGGGGCTCAAGGGGCTTGTACTTGTTGGTTTTGTAATCTTTCCGATTATCAAGATAGCGTTGAACATGCGGGGCTGCCATCGAAAAGTCGCCAAGTTCCAATTGTTGATACATATTTTCGATAATGGGAAAGGGGTTTTGAATCAAATCTTCGTAGCGCATTTCAATGAATCGATTGGGTTTTAGCAGCGATTTATCCCTATCCACACAATTGTAAAGAATATTAAATTCTGAAAAAACCTTCTCTTCTACGCCCTTATAATTGGGAGTTTGCATGCCATGCGTATCATAAAGTGATTTCCATAAGTTCACCGTGGAGGGAAAAACCACATAAGGATCACGCACGATATGAATGAACCGAGCATCAGGAAATAATTCCAATAAAGTTCGAATCCTAGCTGTATGCGTGGGGGATTTTAGCACCAACCTACGGCTGTCGTTGTAAGTCAATTCAGAAAGAAACCGCTTGAAATCCTGCTTCCATCCTTCTCTTTTATGCTTTGGCAAACTATCTATTTCAAAAGCATCCTTATCAATTGGCCGATTATTGGGGAATGCTACATCAAGATAAGGCGAAGGTTGGCCCATCATACAAAGGGCGAATTCATCTTCCTGGGGCTTATCCCAACCGGCTTCCATGTTGTCCATCGGTCTGCGTGATGGTAGTAGAAAATTGAAATAACTTTTGAAAAACTTTTCAGTCAAAAGAAAATGATTGGGCTCAAGGCATTGATAAGTATTTGGGAAATTATGCCGCGGATCTAAGATAAGCAGTTCATGCAACAGCGTCGTACCGGTTCGCCAATGCCCAATGATAAAAAGAGGCGGTTGCTTAAGTTGCGTATTCTCGGGGATGGTGCCATACAGGCCTTTTTGCAATAACCTCAGCCCTAAATGAAGCGTGCTGATTGCAGTAATATTGCAGCCAATGTAAAGCTTGCTGGGATGCATGAGGAAGTGGTTTTTGGCAAGCATTCGTATCCAAGAATGAAAGATACAACCCTGCCACATGCGGGGTGTCCATTCTTTGGATACCTTTTGTTCTTTGCCTGAAGATGCCGAACTCATGAAATTAACTCTTGAGAAACTACCAGATCTATTTTCAATAAAAGAGGTGTTTCTTCAAGTTAAAAGTGCTCAAAGAATAATAATTAAAACAATTCTTGGATGGGTTGTCCGTGGTCTAGGATAAATCGGGGCCTGCCACTCGGATCAAGATAAGTTGCATCTAAAGGTACTTGCATATGCTGGTAAATAGTGGCAGCAAGGTCGCCCGGAAGCACTGGGCGCTCTTTAATCGTGCCGCCATCTGCCTCTGATGCCCCAATAACCCTACCATGTTTCAACCCGCCTCCTGCAAGGGCCATCGACATGATTTTTGGCCAATGATTGCGCCCATCCGTGCTTCCCTGAGTTCCCATTTGTGGCGTTCTGCCAAATTCTCCCATCGCAACCACCAATACATCTTCAAGCAATCCCCTTTGCTCAAGATCTTGAATCAAAGTCGTGAAAAGATGATCAAACAACGGTAGCAACGGCTTTAATCCCTTGCTTATGCCACCATAGGGCGGAATATTGTCGCCATGCGTATCCCATGTCCCCGATGCAGTATGGTAACTAAGATCTAAAGTAACAAAACTGACCCCCGCTTCGACCAATCTACGCGCAAGCAATGCCTGCTGAAACCAAAGATGCTTACCATACTTTTCACGGGTTCGTTCGGGTTCGCGTGAAAGATCAAAGGCATCGCGGGCCTTGGCCCCTGCAACGATTTCCATCGCCTGCTGCCCAAATCGATCCATCGCATCAAAGTTTCCGCTGTTATCCATTTCCCTGCGTAGTACATCAAATTTCTTAAGAAGCGTAGTCCGATCGCCAATGCGTGTAAGATCCACTTCTTTAGGCAGCTTAAATAAATCCCCTTCGCTAATTTGGCCTGAATCAACACCAACCGAATCATATATCGGAAGTTTCGTCGCCTTGTCCCCAGGAAACGGATCGTACTGCTTTCCTAAGTACCCCGCATATGCAACATGGCTTCTACCTTTTGAAAAAGAAACATATGGAGGCATAGCAGGATGATTAGAACCATGATGCTTGGCGATGATTGAGGCAATTGCAGGATAGTACTTAGCCAGATTGTTGGAGCGGGGTTCAGCTTCGCGGTTTCCGGTCTGAAACACGGTATTAGGTTCATGATTGCTGCCCGTTGCGTCAACCGATCTGATGATGGTAATTTTATCCATCATTGCAGCTTGTTTTGGTATGTGTTCGCAAAAGCGCACCCCTGGAATTGCAGTGGGGATGGTTGCGAATGGTCCCCGATTTTGTAACGGGCGATCAGGCTTCGGATCCCAAGTATCAATTTGGCTAGGGCCCCCCGCCATCCATAAAAGAATCACTGCTTTCTTTCCGGGCAATGATTTTCCTGCATTCGCTGCACCTGCCCTTTGCCTTAGCAGGCCGGGTAAAGTCAGTCCGCCCATTCCAGCAAGGCCTGCCTTGATAAAGTTCCTACGATTTGAAAAAACCAGACCTTCTCTTTCCAACGGATTGAGGAACTTAAACGAATGATCGTGATTGTGTTTGGATAAGGTCATGTATCATCCCCAAAATCAGGTAGGTATCTAGTACTAGATAATGACATGAACTGATCACTTTAGCCAGATAAAGACGAAGAAAACCAAAAACCTTATCCCCTAACGACTCTTGCAATTGATTCTGCAAATAACATTGCAGAAGGGGGATGCTTGCGTAACCACAACTCAGGTTCGATCATTTCCAACTCCATCAAGGCAAATTTTCCTTGGTTATCCCGCACCATATCCACTCTGCCATAGCTTGGAAGGGTATTGCAAACAGCCATCGCTTTTTCTGCAAACTCAATTTGTTCGGCACCGGGTTGATAATCATGCACGGTTCCACCATGATCATCCTGAACCCGAAAATCCCCAGGCTTTGCTAACTTGCGAATCGCATGCGAAAACTTCCCATCAAAAAGCATCAGCGTATCTTCACCCTGGGTTAGAACACTTTCCAAAAAAGGTTGATACACAAACGATTCATGCTTCAGAAGTTCATTAACTACTGTTTCGATTGTTTTGGCATTCAACTTATTTACCCGATAGGTGTGTCTCGCAGCTCCAGATACACATGGCTTGATCACTAATTCATGCCATCCCGATTTTGAAATCGCATCCTCAATATTTACAGTGCTTCCTTTTTCGACAAACCGTGATGGTGTCACAGGAATGCCTTTTGATTCAAGATCTTTAAGATAGTGTTTATCCATGTTCCATTTGATAATAGCGTATGGGTTGCATAATTTGGTCTGCTTGCTGACTGCGTTTAGCCATTGGGAAAATTCTTCAAAGCGATCGAAGTAATCCCATGTGGTGCGAAAAACTACGCACTTGTACTGCGACCAATCCACATCTTTACGAGCCCAGTCCACCCTTGCAGATGAAAACCCCTGTTTTTCCAGCGCCTTTTGAAGCAACACATCATCTTCGAGGATATTGCCGAGGTACCAATCGCCCGGTAAAGCCACCATAGCTTCATACCTGTGATCAGTTAATAGCGCAATATCCGCATTGTATTTGTCGTTCAACTTCTTATCTCTCTAATCAATGTCATTGACATGGCTTGTATTGTATAAAATCCTATTCACCCTCCCACACTGCGTTGGTTGAGTCTACATTTCTAATACTTTAGTTTGTTGGCAGGCTTTTAAGAATTATTTTAAGGTTCACTTCTCCCAGATGAATGGTACTAGGCAGTTTCCTTTGTTTCGTATTATCCACAATGAGTTGTTCTAATTTCGTTTCTGCAACTTCGAGGTTTAATCCATCCACCATTTGATCAAGGAAAATCGTGCGTGACCCAAGTGCGTTGATCAGTAAAGAAATATCCCCCATGTTAAAAACGCCAGGAATTAAGGTTTCATACGGAATCTGCACCAAATGATGCTTCAATGTGGAAGCGTAGGAAACTAGTCCACCTTTAATGGTGATTGCTTTTACATCATCGTTGAATAATGCAGAGAAAAGGGCTAGCAGGCCACCAAGAGGTTCGGGTTGCATGGGAAGTATGGAATCATCATCACGGGGGAGGTTGAAATTTGTGCTGATTGGCAATGCGTTGCTAGGCGAGTCTCCCCACAGTATAAATTGCGGTATAGCTGGGGAGGATTCTTTCCTGAGCCATGCGATAACCGATTGAAGATTGCGCAGTTGGCCTGTGATTCGCAGATCGCCCGTCATCATTAAAGCAGAGGATAGCGAGGTTGCACCACTGCTTCTCCCGCGTGAAGTTCCTACTGTTAATTCTCCCGTGCCCCTTATATCAGGCAGGCATACTGTAAATCCATCTTGTAAAAGTGCTGCAATTTGCGATGAGCGGTTTTCGAGCAAGCTCTTTTTTCCGCCTTGAGAAATCATGATTGCAATCTTATTTGATGGGGCTTTGATGTTCGCAGGCTTAAGAAGCAGCAATGGTACATGATGTTCTTTTTCAGTCTTGAGCAGCGCTTTAGTAATAGAAATGTTTTCAGAGATTGAGCTTTCTCTGCTGATAACTTCAGCAACCATGGCTGATTCGATAGCTCCAAGTTTATTACTCCAATCTCTCTTGAACGATGCAAGAGTTTCGCTATTCATGGGCGTGGGGTATTTTTTTAATGCATCATCAATCTGGTTTTGGGCAAGCTTTTCCAGATGGGTTTGGATTTTAACGGGGTGTTCATTGCGCGCTTTTGTTGTTTCTAGGCATTTCAGATTTACGGAAGCTAGGCTTTCTACAGGCGTATCTTTAACGCCCTTGATATTGAGCCATTTTTCTAATAATACATGGATGTTTTGCCTGTGTGTTCTGCCAATATGCGTACAGTGAGAATCTTCTGGCGAAGAGCCTTTCACGCTTCCCCTACCTGTTGTAAATCCAAGGGAATCTGTTGTTCCATGAAGTTGATGAATTTTTTTCAGGCGCTTCCATACGGGATCATTTTCTTGATCCCACGAAAATTCGTGACCATAGATTAACTTTCTAGGTGCGATAGAACCAACAATTACCCATGGGAGAAAACCCTCTTTCGCTGACAAACGTAAATTTCTTGTCGATTCCCAACTGCCACCACCAGCATAATTAAAAGTGGTTTCTGCATCTGCAGGAAGAGGGTACCTGGTTTCAGGTTGGGGGCCTCCAAAATTAAATGGAACCACCACTGCAATTCTTTTATCAAGTGCTCCTGCTACTGCTGCTGGGTCGCCACCACCTGCAACTGCTCCCAACAAAATGATCTTATCCTTGGCTATGCCTTTTTGTGCCAGTAAAAGATCCACACCACGGCGAATATCCCAATACATCCAACCCATCAGGCTTTCTTCAAGAAGTTGTAATTGAGCACCTAGATCGTAACGGAAATAATAATCCTGCCGACTCGAACGAAAGGGCTTGGGGTAGGAGTCTGCGCTCTCAAATGGGTGCTGTCTTCTTTCACCATGACCAAGATTGTCTAAAACCAAAATCATGCAACCAGCCCGGGCCCAGATGGTGCCCATCTCTTGTAGTTCTTTGTTCTCTTTTGGGGTGTGGTGCGCAGGGCAGATGATTATGCCAGGTTCTTCATTTGTTGGATTGGAAGATCGATATAAGTTTGCAGTAACCCAGAACCCAGTCCTGCTTTCATATGCAATGCATTCAATGGTATAACCCTCTCTTGGAATTGACTTTAATACCTTGTAGTTCAATTGGGTTGTTTCCTCTGGGAATTTTCCCAGCGAAGTTTTTAATTGCGCAAGCTTTAGATTTGAATACTTCTCCCAACCTTCTTTTGTTGTAATACTTTTCCACTCGACACTACTTTTTGTATTTGCATTTTTAATAAGATTTTTGACTTCCTCCCAATCTTGTTTCTTAAATACTTCCTGAAATTTATCCTTGGCTACCGTGGGATCAATGCTTGAAAGAGCTTTGGCGATTTCTCCGGTACTTTGGCTGAAAAGAAAGTTCCCGCCTAAACAGATCGAAGTAATCAAAATGAGTAATACATTTCTTGATGAAAGTTGGAGTGATGGCATTGGTTTTGTATCTCGGAAAAAAGTTTTAAGTTTAATCTCGACACGCATTATGCCATAATTATTTTAAGTAAAGTAATTAACTCCCACCTTTTGTGTTTACTGGAATGTAATATGAATTCACTTTATATCGCTGCAATTTTGGTTACCTCATTTTTACCGGGGGCAGATATCGTTCCGGTACGCACCATAAAAAGTGGCGCCTGGTCTGATCCCGCAACTTGGGAATCAAAAAAAATACCCAAGGCAGGTGACAAAGTAATTATCCGGACCGGGCACAAGGTGCTTTATGATGTTGCTTCCACAGAAATAATTCGCGGTATGCAAATTGGCGGAGAATTGACGTTTGACACCACCAAAGATACCCGCCTAGAAATCGGCCTTATCCGAGTTCAACCGGGCGAGGAATATAGCGAAGATGGTTTTGAATGTGATGGGCATTTTGTTGCGCCAGATAAAGTTGCTGATATGCCTGTGTTCGAAATTGGTAGTGCATCTAACCCTGTTCAAGCAGATAAAAAAGCAATCATTCGCCTTCATTATCAAGATGGCATGAAGAAAGATTCCTGCCCTGCCATTGTTTGTTGCGGAGGCCGATGGGAAACCCATGGCGCAATACTCGACCGATCATGGGTCAAGTTGGCGAAAAATGCAGTTGTTGATGGTAAAACCCTGAATGTTGCAGAAGGTATCAATGGTTGGAAAGTAGGCGACAAAATAGTAATCACAGGTTCTCGAACCCATGGCACTAAAAAAGATAAATCTGATTCAGAAGAGCGCATCATCTCTGCCATCAAAGGTCTGGAAATTACGATTGACACCCCGCTTACCATGAATCATTCGGGCGAGGGGAATTATCGTGCTGAAGTTGCTAATCTTAGTAGAAACATCGTGATTGAATCTGCAAACCCCGAGGGTGAACGGGGCCATACTATGTATCACCGTGATTCAACAGGTTCGCTTGCCTATTCCGAATTCAGGCACTTGGGTAAGAAAAATACCCTTGGTCGTTACAGCATTCATTTTCATCTTGCAGGTGAAACCATGCGTGGTGGATTTGTTAAAGGGAATTCGATTTGGGATAGCCATAATCGTTGGGTCACCATTCATGGAACCAATTATCTTTATGTTAATGACAATGTAGGCTATCAAAGTATTGGCCATGGGTTTTTTCTGGAAGATGGCACAGAAGTAAATAATATTCTTGATCGCAATCTTGCAATCATGGCGAAAGCGGGGAAGAAACTTCCCAAGCAGGTTTTGGGCTTTGATCAAAACGAAGGCGCCGGGTTTTGGTGGGCCAATAGTCTTAATACCTTTACCAATAATATCGCTGCAGAGTGCGGGCTTTATGGTTTCAGATATGAAGCAACTCCTACAAGTGCCCAGAAACTCGATTTCAAAATACTGCAACCCGATGGTACCTACAAAACCAAGGATATACGAACGCTTCCCTTTGTTAAATTTGATGGCAACGAGGTTCATAGTAGCCATGGGCTTTATGGCGTAAACCTAGGCGAGGGTGTTAACCGAGTTGGGCCGGATATCAGCCATCCTTTTGTGGTGCGGAATTTGAAAATCTGGGATATCCACTATGCTTTCAGGCCTCAGGTTCCTTCCCTTGTAGTTGAAAATCTTGATATTCATCAGGCGTCTTATGGCGTTTACCATCCCAATTTTGATAATCACTTTTACAAAAATGTTTCCATTAGCAAAACCAACACCGAGCCTTTTAATCGTGGTCATGATGATCTTGGTGTTCAATATGGTTTGCTTGCAGTGGATGGGCTTACCTTTGATGACTGTAGATCTGGGGGTATGCCGTTAATTCAGATTTCCGATCAAAACCCTACTGGAAAAGCGCAATCGCACTTCAAAAATTTGAAGGTCGTCAATTGGAATGATAAAAGTGGCGCTAGAGCTGTTGTTAACCTTGGCGGTGGACCCAGATTAAAACCCGAGTTCCCCCATGGCGTTGATGTTTATGTTCATGATTGGTTTGGTGTGGGCAAGACTGCATTAGTAGCCAGCACTCGTACTCAGGATTATAAATCGAATGAGAAAGATTTTAAAAAGGTAAGCTTCTTCACGGGGGATGAATCCCAGGCTAAAGAAGTCACGGATGTACCATTTCCGAACTTCCCCAAGCTTGTTGATGATCTGCCACCATTTTCGGTTATTACCCGAATTCATAAAGAGGGCGGTAAAGTTTTGGTGGAAGGTGTTGCCTCGGATAATGGCACGGTCGTAAAAGTTTTGGTCAATGGCAAGGAAGCAACCATGCTGACTCCCGGTTTTACCACTTGGAAAATCTTGTTGGGTGATCTGGCTTCTGGGGAAGTGGTTGAAGCTAAGGCCGTTGATGCTGCAGGCAATGAGGAAAAGTTTACCTCTAAGCGTAAAGTACGATAATGTGTTGAGGTTTAGAATTTGTTGAAAATCATAAATAAACTACCCCGAACTCAGGTATTTAACTTGTTCTCGGTGGGCGAAAAAAATTATTATTTTATTGTTTAATTTTTTGATTTACCTGTTAGACTATCCAACTGTTGGAATTGGGTAGTGTAGATTGTTCTGAAGTTTTCACGAATGATACTTCGATCTAAGTTTACCCGGTTTTCCTTCTGTGTGATATTTTCGGATTCTTGTTTAGGATCGGTCATATTAAGCAGTAGGAATTTAAGGATTTCATTTTCAAGGAGCAGATATGAAGAAGTTTTATGTTTTGGCTTTCACTTTTGCAGCTATGACCCTGCCAGCTTTCGCACAAGAAAAGGCTGCACCCGCAGCTAAAGTTGTTCCCGAAGCTAAGACCACAACAACTGTTGTTGAAGAAAAGCGTGCTCTTGGCCGTTTTCGCCGTGATTCTGATGCCCCTAAGTTTTCCGATCGCATCAGCGAAAAGCTTGGCAACCGCACCACCAGCGGTTTCCTTGCAAATCTTAGGAATCGCTAGAACTTTCTGCATCCCTAGTGGAAGCAGCATAGTTTAAATACTGCGCCAACAGTCATTACGATTGTTGGCGTTTTTTTTGATACCTTTTCGGTCCCATTCCCTTTCAATGATTCCATCCTTGACACGACCCTTACCAAAGGTAAACTTAAGTTCTTGAGATTTGCTGTTGGATTGGTGATGTTTTGCCCGCTAAATATTTGCAAATTAAGAGATCTCTGCCTAAGGTCGCATTTTTTGTTCTCTAAATAGCCGTTTATAAGTTCAGGTTTTTTTGTTGGTTTTAAGGAACACTATGAGTTATTGCAATTCCGACTTCTGTTTCATTAGTCGGTCTTTTTTTGCCGGTGCGATTGTTTTTCTCCTGAACTTTTTCTTCTCCTCTGCAGTTTTTTCTTTTGATGAACCTGTTGCGAATCTGCCGAAAATTAATTTCCCCCTCGATGTGCAACCCATTCTTAAGGCGCGATGCTTTGAGTGTCACGATTCTGCGAAACAGCGTGGTAGCCTTAGGTTGGATACACCTATGGGGATTAAAAAGGGAGGCTTATCCGGGACAATCATTAATCTGAAAACACCTGAAGAAAGCTCGATTATCCTTCATGTTAAGGGTGCAAAAGATTTTGAGCGAATGCCGCCTAAGGGCGATGCGTTGACTGCGATTCAAATTCAAAAACTACTTTCATGGATCATTCAAGGCGCCATTATACCTTCGGAAATTGTTGATTCTAAATCAGTCTCTGAGAGTCTTGGCGGATGGTCTTTTGTTCCAATTAAAAGTCCTTCGGTTCCTCTGCAACCAAAAGAAGCTATGCCATGGGTTCGAAATCCAATTGATTTATTCATTCTTGATAAACTTCGAGCGAATGGTTTAAAGCCATCACCAGAGGCTGATAAACGAATCCTTGCCCGAAGGCTTTTTATCAACCTTACCGGCCTTCCTCCAACACCTTCCGAACTGCTTACGTTTCTTAATGACGCTGATCCCAATGCGTATGAAAAGTTGGTCGATCGATTGCTTGCATCCACCCGATATGGCGAACGCTGGGCCAGGCATTGGCTTGATGTCGCTCACTACGCAGATTCACACGGGCAAGATCAGGATCGTTTTCGGCCTAATGCCTGGCCTTATCGTGATTATCTGATTCGATCATTTAATGATGATAAACTGTATGGCCGTTTTCTTAGGGAACAAATCGCAGGTGATGTTTTATATCCTGAAGATCCCATGGCAGTGGTTGCAACCGGATTTCTTGCAGCAGGCCCTTGGGATGAAAGCGGACTTCGAGACATAAACGAGAATTCTATTGACCGCCAGATCGCACGAAATCTTGACCGGGATGACATTGTTGCTTCGACCATGACTACATTTGCAGGTCTAACTGTTCACTGCGCCCGTTGTCATGATCATAAATTCGACCCAATAACTCAGGCCGATTATTATTCCCTTCAAGCGGTTTTTGCAGGAATTGATAAAGCGCAACGAGCTTATGACGCCGATCCTGTTGTTGCAAAAAAGCGATCATCTTTGCAATCGGACTTGCAAATGGTTCGCGGATTAAAGGGCAGGGTGGATCCCCGCCTTCTTTCCAAAGAAATACAAAACGAGGTTGCAAACTTTGAAAAAGATTGGCGCAATGGATCAGGCTCTTGGTTCATTTTGAAACCAGAATTGTTTGTTTCGAAGAATGGTTCATCTTTACAGCTTCTAACAGATAACTCGATTGTTGCCTCTGGTGTTTCACCCGAAAAAGACACCTACTCGGTGACTCTTTCCACTCCGAAAATTTCCCTTACTGGTTTAAGGCTTGAAGTTTTAACTGATGCAAACTTGCCTTTTAAAGGCCCCGGGCGTGCCATCAATGGCAACTTGCATCTTTCAGAAGTTAGAGTTCGTATTCATCCCAAGGGCAAACCAGACAAATCAATTTTAGTAAAGTTAAAGTCTGCAACTGCTGATTTTAATCAGGAAGGTTGGGGGATTGCTCGAACCATCGATGGCAACCCTGAAACAGCATGGGGAATACATCCTGAAGAAGGTAAACCTCACCAAGCGGTTTTTGAATTTGAAAAACCTGTTGGGTTTGAAGAGGGATCTGTCGTTAATGTTGAACTTGATCAGTTGCATGGCCGTATGCACTTGATAGGTAGATTCCGTCTGGCGTTGACCACCGCCGTTTCTGTAAACGATGCCAACAAAATCATTCCTGCTAATATCTCTACGATTTTAGAAACACTTCAAGAAAAACGAACTGATCCCCATCGGGCTGAAGTTGCGCAATGGCTTTGGGAAAATCGAATTGGAAAAGAGTTGGTAATGTTGCCTCCTCAATCAATGGTCTACTGTGGAACCAATCAGTACACACCGGAGGGAAGTTTTCGTCCCGCCCTTACCCCACGCCCAATTAATGTTCTAACCCGTGGTGAGATTTCAAAGCCAGGCGCACTTGTTGCACCCGGTGCGGTTATGGCTGTACCAGGGTTGAAGGCGGATTTTCAAATCCGTGATTTAAATGATGAAGGCCAGCGCAGAATTGCCCTTGCGGATTGGCTCGCTAATCCTGCAAATATGCTTACTTGGCGCGTTATTGTTAATCGCATCTGGCATTACCATTTTGGCAAAGGCATCGTTGATACTCCTAATGATTTTGGAAAAATGGGGGGCATTCCTTCTCATCCTGAACTTCTCGATTGGCTGGCTGCTGACTTTATTAATACTGGCGGATCTTTTAAAAATCTTCATCGGCTGATTGTTACCAGTAGTACTTTCAGGCAGGCAGTTCAGCACGATCCAATCGCATTTGCCAAGGATGCAGACAACAGATTATTGTGGCGCATGAACCGGAGCAGGCTTGATGCTGAAACTTTGCGCGATACCGTTCTTCTTGCCAGTGGTAGATTGGATGACTCCATGTTTGGACCACCTATTAAACATTTTATTATGAAGCCTGGTATTCATGTGACGCCCGAGGCTGATTACGATCGTTATGATGTAGATGCACCCGAAGCCCGCAGGCGAAGTGTATATCGTTATATATTTCGCACTCGCCCAGATCCCTTGCTGGAAGCACTTGATTGCCCAGACGCTTCTCAGTCTGCTCCGGTACGATCAACCTCGGTTAGTGCTCCTCAAGCCTTGGTTCTTTGGAACAATAAATTTATCCTACGCCATGCAGAGCATCTTGCAGCTTTAGCCGAAACTTGTTCAACACCTTCGCAACGAATTCGATTTATTGCACAGCGATTGCTTTGCCGATTGCCCACCCCGGCTGAAGAAATTGCCTGGCTCGATTATTCACAGAAACATGGATTAGCAAACTTTTCTAGAGTGTTGCTTAACAGTAGCGAATTCCTTTTCATTGATTAGCAGGGAGCTTGCCATTAATTTCGATCGTCGCAATTTTCTCGGCACAGGTTTTAGCGGGCTTGCCTTGTCCCAGCTTCTTGCTTCAACCGATGCCGAAAAACCTAATCCTCTTTTTAATGGAGGACTTCATCATAAGGCTAAAGTCCGCAGGGTTATTCAGATTTTTCTGAATGGCGGCATGAGCCAGATGGATACTTTTGACTTTAAACCCGAGTTGGAAAAGCGCCATGGCCAAACCGTGGATGTCGGACTCAAGGCCACTGCAACAGGCACACCCGGCCCTTTGATGAAGTCGCCTTTCAAATGGAAACAGTTTGGGAAATCAGGCCGTTGGGTTACCGATGTTTTTCCACACATTGCAGAACATGTTGACGATATGGCGTTTTTAATGGCAATGCAATCCAAGTCGAATGTTCATGGCCCTGCAAGCTATCTTCAAAATACCGGATTCCTATTGCCAGGCTTTCCTTCTGCAGGTTCATGGATCAGTTACGCTTTAGGAAGATTGACCGATGATCTCCCGGCTTTCATCGTGATGCCTGATATGCGTGGATTACCTTACAACGGCATGGGCAATTTTTCTGCAGGCTTTCTTCCTGTTTCTCATCAGGGCACCCCTGTCAACCCCGCCGCCCCTGCTCCCATTCCAGATCTGCAACCCCCAGCCAGTAGTAAATTTATCACCCCCGTAGCAAGTGTGGATGGATTGAAATTGCTTAATAATATGAATCAAAACTTTGCTGCAGATCGGTTGGGCGATTCTAGACTTCAAGCACGCGTTGAAAGTTATGAGCTTGCAGCAAAGATGCAACTTGCAGCTCCCGAGGTGTTAGATCTTTCCCGTGAGACTGCTTTTATTCATGAGCGCTATGGCACATCCCGGCCAGGTGCTGATGGTGCTTTTTCTCGCAATTGCCTCTTGGCCAGAAGGTTTGCTGAACGAGACGTCAGGTTTGTTCAGGTATGGAGCGGCGCAGGTGGCCCTAAGAATAACTGGGATAACCATACTAATATTCCAACCGAACTGCCTCCCATCGCTAAGCAAGTTGATCAACCTGTTGCTGCGCTTTTAATGGATCTGAAAGCACGAGGAATGTTTGCTGATACACTTCTTGTTTTCACAACCGAATTTGGCCGTATGCCCTTTACTCAAAGTGGAGTTGGCCGTGATCATAACGGCAGCACTTTTGTTACTTGGCTAGCCGGTGCCGGTGTTAAAGGGGGCGTTTCTCACGGCGAAAGTGATGAGTTTTCTTACAAGGCCGCTATTAACAAAACTAATTGCTACGATCTTTACGCAACCATCCTTCATCTAATGGGGGTCGATCACGAAAAGCTTTCTGTTCGCCATAATGGAATTGATCGCAGACTTACCGATGTCCATGGTGAAATTATAAAACCCATACTTGCTTGAATTTAACCCATCACTTCTTCAAGATTCACCAGCCTGCTCTTTTCATTTAATGATTTTGCAGCAGCGTGAATAATTGCGGTTACTTCTAAAATCTCTTGATGTGGGACCGGTTCTACCCTTGTTCTTACCATTTCTAAAAACACATCTGCCATTCTAGATATTTGGTAGTGATGGCCTAGCCAGTAATGGTCTTCGATTGCTGGAGTCCATGCGTAGGTCTTCTTAGTGAACGAAGCCGAGGTGTGGCAATAAAATTTTGACATGTCAGGCCGACCATACCAAACTTCTCCAGGCATTCTATCTTTGTAGGTGATCAAGGCTCTGCATGTGTTTTCTCTTGCGTACATGTTAACCGCATCCACGCCAGACCCACAAAGCGTCATCACCATCCATACTGGATGTTGCCCATAAACATGCCAGCTTGGCAAACTCCAGCCGCCTGCTTGGCTTGCTATTACATACTGCAATGGTCCAAACTCACCAGACTTTTTCATCCGTAGTGCTTCTTCTGTTCCCCATTGATGCCTAAATAAACTTGAAGACATTAAAGGTGCTTTGTTCTTTAATGCAAAGTCTAATATTTTCTTCGTTCCCAAAACGGTTTCACCTATTGGCTTATCACAAAAGGTCGGCAACCCCGCCTGCAAACATGGTGCGAGTAATTCAAAATGGTCATCCCCATAACCCGAAGCGTCCCCCAGCCATATCGCATCCGAATTTTTTACCAACTCATCTAACGATCGCGCTACTTCCACCCCCGGGAATCCTTCTGCAAATGCTGCTGCACTTGCTGGGTCCGCATCATAAATTGCACTTATCTTTGTGTTGTTAAAAGGAAGCCTGGCAAAATGAATGTCCTGATTACGAAAGTACTTCTCAAATAGTTCGATAGGCCCTGCACTCAGATGCTTTTTAACTGCAGCGAGATTCACTTGAGGGTGAAATCCTTGCGCAAAGTGCCAAGTATGACCGTTGGTTTTTTGAGTCTTCCCCCTGATACTTGCAGAAATAATACCTACCCTGATAGGCTTTGACCCCAAATCTTTTTTATCACCCTCGGCTGATTTTACTTCGGTTGCTAATGCAGTTGCACCTGTAGCTGCAATAAAATTACGCCGATTGATGATTGAGTCTTGCATTGATTAATCCTTGCACGGGGTGTGATGTTATCCAAGGCCTTTAATGTAACTTAGAAGTGCTTGGTTTTCCATCATCTTCGTAGGATTTATTTCCGCGTGATGTTGGCAGCATCAATCGATGTCATCTGGCCGTAACCAGTTTTCCAACTTGCTTTGAACTCACCTGTTCCCACGATCGTGGTTTTATCATCCAATTTCGCATCCCATGTTTTCGCTGAAACGCCATCTTTATCTAATTGCACAACCACCTTGTATTTTCCAGGAGCAAGGGAAGGGCATGATTTTCTCCAGATTGATTCTCTTGCCGAGCCTTTGGGCGCCATTACCGTTACAGTGTGCTGCCAAGTTTTTCCTTTACCCCATACCATACGATCAGATACCGCAATCGGGTCCTTCTCCCAATTTCCAAGCTTTTCGTCCCACATGTAAATTGTGGTGAAAAGTAACTTGTCGCCCCAATCCGCAGGCGTATTCGTAATCTTGAACCAGAGTTCAGTTCCAAACTGCGTTTGATTGTTGCTTTGCTTGGGTAGGTCTGCTGCTATCTTATATTTGCCACCTTTGATTAGGGCGTAGTCTTCAATCCAATTTCTAAATGATTGATAACCAAGGTCTCCTATTATAAATTTCTTCCCGCCACCATGCTTCACTTCATTTAAGGGCTTTAGTAGAAGCAAACTCTTCTCAGGATTATCTAAATCAATAAGCTTCGTCTTCGTAAGTATATAATCCATGGTTTCTGCTGGTGTCTTTTTGAACCAAGTAACTCGGTCGCCATGTTCCTTTTGCAATTTAACCGAATCAGGATGCCCTGCAGTGTGGCAGTTCATGCAGCGAAAGCGCATTGCCCAAATGTTTTGTTCGAACGATTCTAATAAACGATCTTTGCGTGCATGTCGGACAATTTCAACTGGCTTATCTGGCCCGCCTCGTTCTTCTTGTGTTAGCTTTGGCATTTTTATTAGTGCTTCGTCTTTGCAGCAGGCTTTGATCCATTCTGAAAATGCCTTCAGTTCTTCGTCTCGGGTTTTTGTCATTAATATATTAGGCTTAGAATTAGGATCCTTCATTGAGATGAATTTAAGGATACGCGACTTTTCAGGTTCCTTTATATCCACCAAGCCTTGATCTCGCATTGAAAGAAAGGTTTTCTCTGAAGTCGAAAGAATGTAGTTTTTTATATCTAGGTTAGCCAGATGGCATTCTGTGCAACTAGATGGATTTGGCGATTTAAATATTGGCAGAATTCTTTTTTCGAACACTACTTTTGGGCTATCTGTAGCAATAGTTTCACTCGCCCCGGTAAGAATTAAAAATGATAATAAAAAGGGATGCATGGCATAGCCTCGTAACGAAAGATAAAGAAAACTACAGTGCCTAGGATTATAACCTTAACCTCGGCGAGCAGTTTATTAATTTGATTAAACTGAAAAGTGTGTAATGCTGTTTTGATTTGAATCAACACAATCCGAAAAAAGCGCTCAATAACTTAAGAGGCCCCTCCCGGATTCGAACCGGGGATAGCGGATTTGCAATCCCCACCTCGATATTCTTAAACCATTGCCCTGTATAGCTTTATGTAAATCTTATTTGCCTGTTTACCCCCAGTTTACCCCGTGCTTTGCTTCCTACTGAATTAATTTTGATCCACACACTCTTTATACATGATAAAAATCAGTTTCCAATATTATTTCAAGCTATTAATAATTTATCTAATATCTCTATTGTAGTAACCACAGCTAATTAGAAAAATCGTTGCGATAACAAATGCTGTCATCGACTCAAAACATAACCCAATGAAACCGCCCCCTATCAAACTGCCATTGAGATATGCCGTGTTTAGTTTTGTTTTTGCTCCCATTTTTGTTCTCCTTAAAAAGTGGCCAGCCACTCTTAACAAATGGCTGGCATAACTCAGTTTTATTTCACTCGAACCTCCTGAGCCAACTCTGAATCCAGAATTATCTCAGGTCTTTTATTCCTTGCCTTTACAACCTTGATGCGAAATCCCATCCTCCTAAGTCTGTCAATATCTTCGCCAGTAACTTTCGCTACCGATTTATACAAATCAGATTCACTCATGTTTGCTCCCTAGTAATAAAAAAAGCCCCATGGCTACACGCCATAGGGCCGAAATCTTTGAAATTCAAATCCTCATCAAACCAAAGCCAACTCCGCTTCCTCAGATGGTGCCCCTATCAGAAAGCTCATCCTTGATCGCAACAATTCAGAAGCCTGCTGTAAACTTGCTTCCAAATCTTCACGTTTTTTATCGAGATAAAAGCTGTAGCCTTCGATCTTCAGTTTGGTTGCTCGGACTTTTTCCTCTGCCCTTCGTAAAGTGTCAGGCCTTGTGTCTTCCCCAAACTTTTGCACCGCTTGGAAATGCTCATCGATGATTGCCTGCAAACCATGAGCTACCGCTTCTTGCACCGCACGATCTCCCTGAGGCGATCCTGCAGGTATTGGGAACCGTTGCAACGATCCGCCGATATTTCTAACGAAGCGTTCCACCTTCGCAATAAAATCGTGATGAACCTCGGGTACGAAATAAACGCCACCTTGATCCCTGATCGAGAACAAATCTGCGTGTCTTTCGAATAACCGCTGTACAAGCCGGGTTACATCATTGGCAGTCCTTGCCTCCAAACAACGTCCAAACTCTTCCTTTGCAAGTTGCTCAAGCTCTAAGTTTTCTGAGGTGA
>Ga0208856_1000060_pt1 | contig 46852 bp, 45 predicted proteins | sample LakMenEpi13Jul12_FD_150690 | JGI IMG/M metagenome (GOLD analysis project Ga0208856, IMG submission 150690) | Freshwater microbial communities from Lake Mendota, WI - 13JUL2012 deep hole epilimnion (SPAdes) | ecosystem: Environmental > Aquatic > Freshwater > Lentic | place: Lake Mendota, Madison...
TTCGCGCAGCAGCTTGTTCTCCGTCCGCAACTCCGCCAGTTCATCGCTGACACGTGCATTTTCCGCCGTCGCCAGAGCGAGCTTTTCGCTCAGCTCTTTTTGCCGCTCCGGCGGCTACGCAGATGGCGCTCCGCGTTGTGGCGGAGGACACTTGCTCGTCACGCGTTCGCGTGGCGTCTCTTCGGGCATCGCGCGTATTCGACAACCGCACCGTTCAAACGTTCACTTATTTTTGCGCCGGTGTGCTAATACTTTAACACCATCCCGTCCGCGCCCATTCATTTGCGCTCATACCACGGCCGCATCCTTGCCCTGCGCAGATCGATCCCGTCGGTCAGCATCGCCAGCGCCTCAGCGGTCGCTTACGGCAAAGCGCGTGGGTGTCGTCTGGATTTCGCCGAGCCGCTTGCGCACTTGGATCTGCTCTCGCCGAGGCAGCCCGGCGATGAACTCGACGACCTCGGTGTCGAGCAACAGCCGGTAATTCATTCCGCCAGTTCTTCGGGACTGATGCCGAGCCGCCAATCCAATTCTTCAAGCGAAACCCAGCGTCCGAAAGAATCCGGACTTCGCGGTGAAGTCCGTGGGAAAGTGACCGCTCTTCCGATCTTGCAGGACCACGGCGTAAGCGATCAGCCGACGCAACTGCGCATCATCCCATTTCGCAATTTCCTGCTGGACGGCTTCGATGCTCATGTTGGGACTGTGCGCACGAAATTCGCAGATTCAAGGCTTCCCTTGGCGGTCACTCATAGTGCGTCAACATGCGGATGACTTTCACCGTTCGTTCCTTCGCATAGACCTGATACACGAGCCGGTGCTGGATGTTGATGCGCCGTGAAAATGCACCAGCCAAATCGCCCACAAGTTTCTCGTGGGGCGGAGGATTCTGAAACGGATTCCTGGCGAGAATGTCGAGGAGCCGCTGCGCCTGTGGCTTGAGATTCGAGGACGCGATCTTCTTCGCATCCTTCTGCGCCTGCTTCGTAAAGACGACGGCCCAGCTCACCAGCCGGGCTTGCTGGAGGCCTTGCTCAGCGGTTCCGCCATGCCTTTGCGGATCGAGTCGCGCATCCCGGGAATTGAGACGAGGTGGAGCGTTTCCTGAATGCTCCGCCAGTCCTCCTCGGACACGAGCACCGCATTGGAACGCTTGCCCGTGATCTGGATCGGTTCGTGCGAATCCGCCGCGTCATCGAGGAGCTGGTAGAGCCGCGATCGGGCCTGCGTGACGGGAAGCGAAGTCATACGCAAAGCGTGCGGGAAAGCGTGCGCTTTGTCAAATGATGGAATCTCTCAACCGGAATCAGCTCCACCCGTGCGCGGCGCGGACTTTGAGCATCACGCCGAGGATCGCGTTCCACGTCTGCGCCTGTTCGAGCTTCGCGTTCGGGAACATGCAGCCGTCCCAGCAGATGTGCTGGATGCCACGCGCGGCGGCGTCCTTCAGCCAGTAGCCGGCGCATTTCACGATATCGAGTTTGCCATTCGGATCGTCGGCGGGGCAGTGCTTGCCGGTCTTGTCGTGCGCGCCTGCGCCGTGGACTTGGCCGTCGTTTTGCGCGACGTGGAAATCGAACGTCCACGGGCGCAGTTTGTCGGTCATCTTCTCGTAGGCGGTGTAAAATTCCGCGGCACTGTAGCCTTCCTTCACGAGCGCGTGTTCGGGCGCGTTGTAGCCGAGGAGGTAGAGGTAGGTGTGCGCGAGGTCGGCTTGGAAGCCGACGGTCTTCGGCATCCCGACCGCTTCGAGCAGGTCGAGCATGTCTTTCCACGAGTGCATGCCCGCCCAACAAATCTCACCCTCGGCGGCGAGGCGTTCGCCGTGCTGCTCGGCGATTTTGCCGGCTTCGCGGAAAGTCTCGGCGATCTTCGCGGTGTTCGCCGTTGGATTTTCGCGCCACTTGTTCACGCCGAACTCGGCGGAATCAATGCGGATGACGCCATACTTGCGGACGCCATGCTTGTTGAAGATGCCCGCGATGCGGCAGGCCATTTTCACCGCGCTGAGGAATTTCTCCCGCTGCGCCGCGTCGCCCATCGCGCTGTCGCCGATGGTGCCGCCCCACACGGGCGCGACTAGCGAGCCGACGTTGAATCCTTTGCCCGCGATGAGGTCGGCGATCTTCTTCAGTTCGTCGTCGCTCGCCTCGGGATTCGTGTGCGGGAGGAAGAGGAAATAGTCGATGCCATCAAACTTCTGGCCGTTCACATTCGCCGCCGCGGTGAGGTCGAGCATGTGCTCAAGGCTGATCGGCGGTTCCTGACCGTCGCCGGTGCCTTTGCCGACGAGTCCGGGCCACATTGCGTTGTGAAGTTTGGGAAGGGAATGGCTCATGATGAAATGGAAGTTTGGGGCGTGGAGGCTAGCCACCCGTAGCCGCGCTTGTCAAAGCGCGGGCAAACTTTTTCCGTCCCTCACTTGCTTCCCGGATGCGGGGTTCAAGATGAATTCCCCGCAAAGTTTCCGCTCGACTTTTACCTCCTCCAATTCGACGGTTACTTTGCCCCATGGGGGATGCAGTCCGCGCCCGGAAAAAATAACGGGCGTATTCCGCTGCTGCTCCCGGAAGACAATCCAACCCACAACAAAGCAAAAACCATGACCAAGATCCTCACCGCAATCGCCCTCGCGTTCACCATGACCGGCTCCATCTTCGCCGCCGACGGCAAGATCACCGAAGGCAGCTGCTGCGACAAGGCCAAGAAGGCCACCAAAGACTGCGCACATCCCTGCTGCGTCGCCGCCGCCAAAGACAGCAAGGTGTGCGCGAAGTGCAACAAGTAGTCCGCACGCCGGGCGTCTGAAGATGCCCATGATTCACAAAGGCCAGCCTCCTCCGCGAGGCTGGCCTTTTTGCTGCCGCTGAATGGGTGCTCCGTTGAAATCATTTCATGGAAGCCAGAAAGCACGGAAAAAGGCGCGGAAACTGTTTCGCATCTCATCATCCTTTCGTGTCTTTCGCGGACTCTCCAACGACGGCTTCAACAGAGCAAATGCGGGATGGGTTCCAGCCCGGATCGCGCGGCGTGAACTCCTCCGCTCCGGCGGCTGACACCGGATAGGGCCCCGGTTTTTGAAACCGAGGGCTGGGGGGAATCCGTCCCGGGTGTGCGGTTTTGTGTCTCGGAGAGGGCCGCTGGCACCGCGGCTGCTTTCGCTGAATTAGGAATCCTTCATGACGCCCCAGCCCACCATCTCGGAAAAGAGCCGCGACGATCTGTGCGGCAATCCGCCGGGTCTGCCCTACGCTCTCCCGCCGTCTGGCGAAAGCGGCGCTGGAGCGACATCCCGGACGTGGATAGAGATGCTGGAGGAATTCCGCGCCGAGCGGGACGAGCTCCGCAGGCGGCTGCAGCTCATCCCCCGCGTCCGCCAAGATGCGGCGGTGCAGATCGCCGAGCTGGAAGCCGCGCACCAGTCCATCCGCATGGCACGCGACAGTCTGCTCGCGCAGGTCCACGGTCTCGCGCGCAGCCGCGACGAGGCCTCCGGACACATCGCCGAACTCTCGGAACACCTCGAAGAAGCGCGCGCGAAGCTCAGCCTCAGCCAGCACGAACTCCAAGCGCTGAACCGGACTTGTGAAGAGCTGCGCACGCAGCTTCAGCAGCAGGGGGACGCAGCGGCGGCCGGAGAATTGCAGGGACATCCGCCCGGACACGCTGCGGGCACCGATCCTGGAAACGTGGGCGCGGATTCGCAGTGCCTCTCGAAAGCCGAACTGGCCGCGGGACTCGCGGCAGCGGAAAGGCGGATCGCCGCGCTCGACACGCACATCGAGCGCGTTCGCGAGCAGCAGAGGGAGGGCAATTTTCAGTTCAACCAGCAGCTCATCACAAGCGAGAAGGAGCGCGGTGCCGCCGTGGCTGCCGTGGCCTCGCTCCAGAGGGAACTGGGCGCCGTCCTCAGCGAGCGCGATTCGATGCGACAGACCATCGCCAGCCTGGAGACCAGCGTCGCCCGGCTGACGGCCGAGGCCGCTGAATTTTCCGGGCATGAGGATTCCGCGGATCTGATCCGGGCGCAGAGCCGCGAGATCGCGGATCTCACCGTGCAACTGGACGCCGCGCGCGAGGAGACACGCCTCGCATGGGCGCTCAGGCCCGCGACCCGGCAACCCGAGGCGGCCCTGGCACACGCGGTGATTGTCGAGCCGTCCTCCGTCGCACTCGATGTCGCGGCGACCCGCCAGGCCGTGGCAGGCATGACCTCCATCATCACCGCCGCCACCGAATCGCCGGAGCCTTACGGCCACCTCACGGCGCTCGGCGAGCAGCTTCCGGTGCTCGGGCAGCGCGCGCTTTGCGCCGGCTGGCTCTCGATCCACCGCCTCGCGGATGCTTGCAGCGAGATCACAAGATGGCTCGTGAGGAAGCCGAACAAGCTCGGCGCGATGGCCCCGCTGCTCAGCGAGGCCTTTTCACTCATGGAGAAAATCTCCAGCGTCACCGACCCGCGCATCCACGAGGACACGGACGGCTGCGAAGTCTATGCGCTGGACGACGACGTGGACAACTGTGAGTGCATCGCCGTGGCGCTCGACAAGATCGGCCTCCACACCAGCTACGCAACCAAACCCGACAGCGCCCTCCGCGAAGTCGCAAGCCGGGACAGCAGGCTCATCCTCCTCGACGTGAAGCTCGGCGGCGAACAGACCGGCTTCGACGTCCACGCCTCCATCCGCAAAATGCCCCGGCACGAGCGGACGCCCGTCCTTTTCGTGACCGGCCTCTCCAGCGCCGCTTGGCAGATCACGAAGATGGCCACCGAGCACGACTCGTATCTCGCGAAGCCGTACTACCTGAATGAGCTGAGCCTCAAGGCGCTGACCATGATCCTCCAGGCGCGCCTCTCAGTCTGATATCATATTTCAAAATGCAGGATACGCCCTGCGGCACCTGTGCATAGATTGCGCCGCCTTCCAAATCACTCCAGCAGCACGCCGGGCGATGAGTAGCCGACGGGCTTGCCGTCGCGGGAGATTTCCACGGCTTCGGCGTCGCGCAGCTCGATGAAGTAGCGGCCCTTCGGCAGCCGCATTGGTTTCGCGGCGGGGTAAAGGTAATCCTCGAACAGCGTCTGCCCGCCGGGGCCGGTGCGGATGATTACCCAGCTCTTGCGCTTCGGCTCCAGGACGATCGTGTTCGGATCCGCGGCGAGCCCGCTGTCGTCCTCGATGATCGTGGGCGCCACTGCCGGCGGAGCAGCGGGCGGCGGTGTGGCGCTGCCCGGCGAGATGACGCGCGGCCTCGCAGGGCCGAGATCCGCGAGCGCGTCGGAATCCGACGAGGCGATTCTTGCCACGGGCGAAATCGGGCGCGCACGCGGGATTTCACCGGGCGAGCCCGTGGCGGCCTCAGGCACCGAGATGACTTTCGGACGCGGCGGCACATCCTCGGTCGGTGCTGCGGGTGCGGGTGCGGGTGTCTTGCTGATCGGCTCGACCGCGGTGACCGGGCTCGGCGTCGGCACACTTTTCGCAGGACCGGGCTGCGGCCCGTCGCTGAGGCGGTTCATATTCTGCCAGACCACGAATACGATGAGCGCGAGGACCAGCGTTCCCGCGAGCACGATCAGGGGCAGCCACGAGCCCGAGGATTTCGGCGCGGGCGCGGCGCTGAAGGTCAGCTCCGGATCGGCTTTCGGCTTCGGCTGCCCGGCGGCGCGGTTCGTGAGGTATTGGTAGCCCTCGACCTTCATCTGCGTCGTCGTGTCAATCTGCACCGCGATGGATTTCACATCCACGCCGAGGTAGCGCCCATACATGAGCAGGAAACTTTTTGCATACGCGGCATTCGGGAATTTCGTGAGGTCGCCGGCTTCGAGTGAGCGCAGGAATGTCGAGCGGATGCGCACCGCCGCCGCCGCCTGCTCGATGCTCAGCCCGCGGTCCGTGCGCGTCTTTTGCAGTAGCTTTCCAAATTCGTGATCCATTTTCTAAAGGTCCGGCTGCCGCAAAATTTCGCGGGGTTTCGCGCCGTCGCCGGGGCCAACGTAGCCGCGGTCTTCGAGGATGTCGAGGATGCGCGCCGCGCGCGTGTAGCCGAGCTTCAGCCGGCGCTGGAAAAGCGAGGTGCTGGCCTTGCCCTCCTGCTGCATCACTTCGAGGCATTTCATCACGAGCTCCTCGTCTTCGTCGCTCACGTCCTCCTCGTCTTCGTCGAGGCCGATGGATTCGAGCTTCTGGTGGATCTCGGACTCAAAGCACTGCGCGCCCTGCTTGCTCACGAATTCCACGATGCGGTGCACCTCCTCGTCCGTGACGAGCACGCCCTGCGCGCGCACGAGCTTCGACGTGCCCGGCGGGCGGTAAAGCAGATCGCCCATGCCGAGCAGACGCTCCGCGCCGTTCTCGTCGAGGATGACGCGTGAATCGAGCGGGCTCGCGACCTGGAACGCGATGCGGCACGGCACGTTTGCCTTGATGACGCCGGTGATGACGTCCGCGCGCGGCGTCTGCGTGGCGATGAGCATGTGGATGCCCGCGGCGCGCGCCTTTTGCGTGATGCGTGCGATGAGTAATTCCACATCCGCAGGCGCGGTCTGCATGAGGTCGGCCAGCTCGTCCACGATGATAACGATGTAGGGCATCTTCTCCGGCACCACGATGCCGTCGTCGCGCGGAACAGTGATGCCGAGTTCCGCCTGCTCCGCGCGGTTGAGTTCCTCGCCGACGATTTCGCGGTCGCTGTCCGGCGTGCCGTATTGCTCGGAGTCGCCGTTCATCACGCGCTCCTCGCGCGGTGGCTCCTCGCCGAAAGTTTTTCCGAGGATGTCCGAGCTGCTCGCGGTCGTCGGCTCGATGTTCGGATCAATCACCGCGCGCGGCAGGGTGCGCGGATCCACCGCGGCCTTTGCGTCGGTCTTCGCGTCCGCAATCTCGTCGAGTTCGCGCTGCGATTTCGGTTTCGGGCGCGTGTTGAAGCTCGCCATGTTGCGCACGCCGCACTTTGCAAAAATGGCGTAGCGCTTTTCCATTTCGTTCACCGCCCACTTGAGCGCGAGCAGCACCTTTTTCGGATCGGTGACGACGGGCACGACGAGGTGCGGCAGCGTGTTGTACATCTGCATCTCGACGACCTTCGGATCGATCATGATGAGCCGCAGATCCTCCGGTGAGAAGCGGTAGAGGATGCTCGCGATGATCGAATTGATGCACACGCTCTTGCCCGATCCCGTCGTGCCGGCGACGAGGCCGTGCGGCATCGCGGCGAGGTCGGCGATGATGGACTTGCCGTACACATCCTTGCCGAGCGCGAGCGGGATCTTCGCCTTCGCATTTTGAAAATCCTCGCCTTCGAGCAGCTCGCGCAGCGTCACCATCTGCTTGCGTGAATTCGCGATCTCGATGCCCACGGTGTCCTTGCCGGGAATCGGCGCGAGGATGTTGATGCGCTCGGCCATCGTCGCGCGTGCGATGTCGCGCTCGTAGGTCGCGATTTTGTCCACCCGCACGCCGCGCGCGGGATACACCTCGTAGCGCGTGATGGTCGGGCCTTTCGTGATGTCGCCTGGCGTCACGGTGATGCCAAATTCCGCGAGCGTGTCTATGATCTGGTTCTGCACCGCGCGGAGTTCGTCCGGGCTGGTCACGACGCGTGTCGAGTGATCCATGACGTCGAGCAGATCGAAATCGGGGAGCCGGTAGTTCTCGCTGGAGATCGTCTGGAGCAGTTCGATCTTTTCCTTCTTCTTCTCCTTCTTCACCGCGGGCGGCATCGGTGCGGCGGCGTCGAAAATCTTCGGTGCAGGACGCTCGGGCTCCGGGTCGGGCGCGATCTCCTTCTTTTCGTCGAACGGCAGAAGCTCGACCTGTTCGAGCTTCGCTGGCGCGGGCGTTTCATCAGAGCGACGGCTCATGTCCTTATCCGCGCGCCGCAGCTCGCGCTCCATTTTTCTCTTCTCGAGGGCGATGCGCTGTTCCTCGCCCGCTCGTTCGAGGTAGCGCTTGCGCCGCGCATCGAGCCACGCGCGGGGCATCGCGATGAGCTGGCGAACGACAGCGATCGGGCGCAGGCCCGTCATGAGGATGATGCAGACGATGTAGATCAGCAGCAGCACGAGAACGGATGCCGGCCCGAAGACGGTGTGGAAAATTTTCCCGCCGATGAACGAGCCGATGAAGCCGCCCTCGCTCGAGAGGTTCAATTTCACCCGGTCAATGAACGTCCAGCCGAGGACGTGCGCGAGGCAAGCGCCGCTCGCGACGAAGCCCACGGTCCAGAGCGGACGCATGGAAAATCCAACCTGCCGCCCGACGCAGGTGACCGCGCCGTAGCTGATGAGCGCCGCAGCAAGCAGGTAGCTCGCAGCTCCGAGCATGGCATAGCTGAGGTACGCCATGATCGCGCCGAACGAGCCGACGTAGTTGTGCGAGTTCGCCGCCGATTTCTCGACGCGCGCGCTGCGCATCCACCCCGGAACATCGCCGGGCGAATATGAAATGAGCGCAAGAAGCAGCAGCACTCCGACGACGAGGAGCGTGAGGCCGATGACTTCTTGCAGGGTGCTGTTGGGTGTTTCCCGGCGGGTTTGCGCCATTTTTGTGACGGGCACCCTAGACGGCTCCCGGCGCGTTTCAATGCGCGACATTCGGAGCACGGGTTTGCAGTTTTCCACGGCTTCGGAGGATTCGCGGCGAAGGCTGACGCACGGCTGCACTTCGGCAGCAGCGCGCCCGCATGAATTGCGCGAGTGACAACGCGCGGGCGTTCCTGCAAATCTCCGCGGCTCCATTTCACCTCCCACATCCGCCATGTCCCAGCTCTCCAACGCCGTCAGCATCCATCCGTATTTCAAAGTACACGCCGGCAAGCTCGATGCCGTCCACGCGCTGCTCGCGAGGTTTGTCGCGAAGACTCAACCGGAAAAAAACTGCATCTTTTACAACTTCACTCTCGACGGCGACACGGTGCATTGCCGCGAGGCATACGTCGGCGCGCAGGGGGTGGCCGAGCACCTCGACAATGTCGGCCCGCTGCTCGATGAAATGCTCAAGCTGTCCGATCTCGTGCGCCTCGAATTCCACGGCCCCGCCGCCGAACTCGACAAGCTGCGCGAACGCTGCGCGCCGCTGAATCCGGCGTGGTTTGTCTCGCAGTGCGGGATTTCGCGGTAGCCGCTTCTGGGGTTGAGAGTTGAGAGGAACGGGCGGCGCGACTTGCATGAAAACACCACATTCACCCGTCGGGTGACTTTCCGGCGGCTTTCAAAACCGGCCTGTCTTCCCTCTCAACTCTCAACTGCTTTCAGAGCCCCTTGTGCGTGCCGTCGCAGAAGGGCGCGTTCGCGGTGTGCTTGCACTGGCAGAGCCACGCGTCGCCGGATTTTTCCGCGGTGAATTTTTTCGGGGCGAAGGACGATCCCTTGTGCGCGCCGTTGCAAAACGGCTGCGTGGCGGATTTGCCGCAGGTGCAGAACCAGTAGTCCTTGCCGGCTTCGAGGGTGACTTTTGCGGGTGCCTTGGCGGCGATGACGGGTTGTTCGCTCATGCGGCGATGCTGCGGGGTGCGCGCGGCAACGCAAGCGCCGAAGACGCTTCACTGCTTCAAACACGCCGCACGCGAGGACGGGATGCGGTGATACACGCGGCCGATGGCGACGATGGGCGTGAGTTCGGGATGCGCGATGCCGAGCATGCGGGCGAGTTCGCCCTCGAAGTGGAGCAGCGCGCGAGGCTCGGCGGGATTTTGATCGAGAAAATTGAACGCGCGCCGGAGCAGGTCGTGCAGTTCGGGCGCGGGGTGCTCGGGCTCGGTCGTGAGTTCGACCAACTCGACGAAGTACGACGCGAGTGCGACGCGGCGGTGGTCGGTGCGGAGCCCGGCGCGTGCGTCGCGCAAGTCGGCCTCACGGAGCGTGTGCAGGTCGCTTTTTGCGCTGCGTGCGATGGAGATGTCGCAGTCGAAAAAAAGATCGAGCACGCCGGCGAAGCGGCTCTTCGGACGCAGCGCTCCTTTCACGACGGTCTTCAGCCGCCCGTAGTCGCGCGTGAACCACGAGACGATGAGGCTCGTCTCGCTGAAGCGCGTTTTCCGCAGCAGGATGGCTTCGGTGGTCTGCACGCCACGGTGAATGCCGCAGACTCCGCGTGCCGGGAAGCAGAGAAAGCTGCGGGGGCTTGTAGCCGCGCTTGGCGAGGACGGTGGCGATGAGGATGCGGGAGACGGGATTCACGTTGCGCGGGGTTGGTTACGCGCGGAGGAAAAATGTGCGCGTGCATGGAGCAGGAACGGCCCCGCTGCGGGTGCACGCGGGCAATCAGGAAACAGCAGATGCCCCACATATTCTCCCGGCGAATTCTCCCGGCGAAAATAGATCCAAAATTTTCCTCAATATTTTCCCCCAGTCGGGTTATGAGGGCAGGACTATGTTCCTCTCCAAAGCCAAAAAGAAATCAGCATGGGTTCAGACCGCTCTTGAGCGATTTGAACGTCCCCTCCTGCAATACGCCCTGAGCATCCTCCAGGATCTCGACCGTGCGAAGGACACGGTGCAGGAGACGTTCATGCGTCTGCACACACAGGATCAGGCGGCCATCGAGGGGCATCTCTCGCCGTGGCTCTTCACCGTGTGCCGGAACTGCGCGCTGAAGTCGCTGAAGAAGGAAGACCGCTACATTTACGTCGAGCACGAGGAGTTCGAGCACCGCCGGGTGGACAATGTGAGCCCGCTGCAGGAGATGTCGCGCCGCGAGACTGTCGAGCGCCTCATGAAGCACGTGAAGGGGCTGCCGAAGAACCAGCAGGAGGTCGTGCGCCTCCGCTTCCACGGGAGCCATTCCTACCTGGAGATCAGCCAGATCACCGGGCTGAGCGTGGGGAATGTGGGCTTTATTTTGAACGCCGCCATGCGCAACCTGCGCGGGAAAATGGAACGCGACGACAAGGACGAGAAGATCATTTATTTGGCCAAACGGGCCGCATCATAGGAGACACTGCAATGAGAGGGAGACTGACAGACCAAGACCTAACCGACTACGCGCTCAACGAACTCCCCCCGGATGAGCGCCTATACGTGGAAAGCATGCTCGGAGTTTCCGAGGAATGCCGCCACGACGTTGTCCAAATGCTCGAACTCGGCGAAATGCTGAAGACCGGCATGCAACGCGAGGATTCCGACGTGCTCACGCTGAACGCCGAGCAACGCGCGAAAGTGCTCGATGTGCCCGCATGGCACTGGCGCGGGTTTTTCCAGCGCGCCGCCGCGATCCTCCTGCTCGCAGCAGGCACCGCATACACCGCGACGCGCCCCGGATTCTGGCAGAAAGGCAGTGCCGCAGTCGGCCAGCTTGCATCCGCCGGGCAGGCCGTGCAGGGACTCGTCGCCGATGTTCAGGAGAAGGGATTTGCCCACAGCGTCGAAGAATTTGCCAGCAGGCTCCAGCAGCGCGGAGGGCAGGTCGCCGATGCAGTTTCCACCGCTTCCGATTGGCAGTTCGCCGCGCAGCCCGCCATCTGCACCCCGCCCGTGTGGATCGATCCGCTGCCTGAAGTCGCTGAGATGTAAGACGTGCGACTGCTTCAGGCGCACTGGATTTGACGCCGTTCGACGTTCCCCGCCGAACGGCGTTTTCTTTACCAAAAACCCATTTCCATTTTTTAACACCGACATGACCACGACCGAAAACCCTCCAAAACCCCAACTCGACGACAAGGCCGCAGCCGCGCAGCTCGTGGATGCCTACCAGAAAATCACGGGCGAAATGGCGAAGTTCATCGTCGGGCAAAAGGACGTGATCGAGCAGCTCCTCATCGCCGTCCTCGCCGGCGGCCACTGCCTGCTCGAAGGCGTGCCCGGCCTCGCAAAGACCGCGATGATCCGCACGCTCTCGCAGGCGCTGAACATGGGCTTCCGCCGCATCCAGTTCACGCCCGACCTCATGCCCTCGGACATCACCGGCACGGACATCATTCAGGAATCCTCGACCGGACAGCGGCAGTTCGTTTTCCAGAAGGGCCCCATCTTCACCCAGATGCTCCTCGCGGATGAAATCAACCGTACGCCGCCCAAGACGCAGGCCGCACTGCTCGAGGCGATGCAGGAAAAGCACGTCACCGTCGGCGGGAAAACACTCGAACTCGAACAGCCCTTCTTCGTCCTCGCGACACAGAACCCCATCGAGCAGGAAGGCACCTACCCGCTCCCCGAAGCGCAACGCGACCGCTTCCTTTTCCTCGTGAACGTCGGCTACCCGAGCCGCGACGAGGAGCGGCAGATCGTGCAGCGCACCACGGGCACATTCGTCTCCGAAGTGCAGGCAGTGCTCAGCGGCGAGCAGATCCTCGGGCTTCAGAAAATCGTCCGCAAAGTCCCCGTCCCCGATCACGTCATGGACTTCGTGCTCGACGTCGTCCGCATCTCGCGCCCAAACGAGCCCGACGCGCCGGCCTTCGTGAAGGAGCTGATCAACTGGGGCGCCGGCCCGCGCGCGTGCCAGAACCTCGTGCTCGCCGGAAAAGTGCGCGCCGTGCTGCAAGGCCGCTTCCACGTCACGATTGACGACATTGACGCCCTCGCGCTCCCCGTGCTGCGCCATCGCATCGTGCCGACGTTCAACGCCGAGGCCGAAGGCATCACCGTGGACGACATTGTGCGGCGCATCCTGAAAAGCGTCCCGCGCGGCGAGGCGAAGCGCGCGCTCTAATTTCGGGACCCCGATTTTCCACACGGCATGGCCCACGTCTCGGACTTCCTCACACCGTCCGACCTCCAGCGAATCTCGAACCTGCAGGTCTTCGCCCGGCAGGTCGTCGAGGGCTTCACCACGGGCCTGCACCGTTCCCCGCACAAGGGGTTCAGCGTCGAATTCAAACAGCACCGGCAGTACGTCCCCGGCGACGAAATCCGGCATATTGACTGGCGCGTCTTCGCGCGCAGCGACCGCTACTACATCCGCGAATACGAGGAGGAGACAAACCTCCGCGCGACCATCATCCTCGACCGCAGCGGCTCGATGGACTACGGCGGCGGCAAGCTCGGACAGGTGAGCAAATTCGAATACGCCACGAAGCTCGCCGCGTGTCTTTCGTATCTCATGCTCCAGCAGTCGGACGGCGTCGGCCTTGTCACGTTCGACACGCAGATCCGCCGCTACATCCCGCCGCGCTCGCGCGTGAGCCACGTGCGCACGATCCTGAACGAGCTGGAAAATGGAAAGCCCGGCGGCGAGACCGAGTTGGGCAAGGTCTTCCATGATCTCGTGCCGAAGCTCCACCGCCGCGGCCTGCTCATCATCATCAGCGACTGCTTCGGCGAGGTCTCAAATTTCCTCAAGGCCCTCGCGCACTTCCGCCACGCACGCCACGAGATTCTCGTCTTCCAGATCTGGCACCCGGACGAGTTGAACTTCCAGTTCAAGGGCTGGACGCAGTTCGAGTGCATGGAGCGCGACGGCGTGAAACACCTGCTCGACCCCGCCGTCCTGCGGCAGGCGTATCTCGCAAACCTCGAAAAATTCCGCACCGACCTCACGCGCGGCTGCCGCAAACACAAGGTGGACCTCGTGCCGTTTACGACCGATGAGCCGTATGCGAATGCGCTTGCGGCATATTTGAGCAGGAGGCTCGCGCGGGGATGAAGGAAGAACGTCCAACGTCCAACGTCCAACGTCCAACGTCCAATGGGACGGGCGCTTCGCGCCATCGGGGTTATGATTTGGAGGAGCGGCTGCTCGATTTTGCGGTGCGGATAATTCGGCTCGTGGATTCGGTGAAGATGTCGCTTGGTGGAAAGACGATTGCCGCTCAGGTCGTGCGCTCGGGGACATCGCCGACATTAAATCATGGCGAAGTACAGGCTGCGGAATCACGCGCTGATTTCATTCATAAAATCAGCGTCTGTTTGAAGGAGTTGAGGGAGACGCGCCGCGCGCTGCTCTTGCTGGAGCGGGTACCGTTGACAAGCGAACTCAGTGAAACCCGTTCGCTCGTGGACGAAACGGAGCAACTCATCCGAATCTTCGCAACAAGCATCAAGACCGCGAAAGCCAACGCTCTCACGGAAAGCTCCCGAGTCCGCGAAGACAGCGCGACTGAAGACTCCGATCATTGGACGTTGGACGTTTTCTCGGAAGCAATGCGGTCAGTCGAAGGAGCCGGCGCATGAGCTTCCTCAACCTCTCCCTCCTCCTCGGCACCGCCGCGTTCTCGATCCCGCTGATCATCCACCTCTTCCACAAGAGCCGCTTCAAGATCGTGAAGTGGGGCGCGATGCACCTGCTCGAAGCCGTGCTGAAGACGAACCGCCGCCGCGTCCAGATCGAGCAGTGGATCCTCCTCGCGATCCGCTGCCTGATTCCCGCGATGCTCGCGCTCGCAATGGCGCGGCCGCTCTGGAAAGGCGCAAGCTCGCTGCTCGGAAATGCAAAGACCTCGACCGTCGTGCTGCTCGACAACAGCTACTCGATGGACGCCTCGCGTGCGGGCAGCACGAGCTTCGGCATCGCCCGGGATGAGACGCAACGGCTGATCAACGAGCTCCGCCCAGGCTCCGAGGCGCATGTGATCCTGATGGGCGAAGGCGGGCGCGGGCTGCTCGACGCGCCGAGCTACGACCTCTCGCGCATCACGCAGGCGCTCACAAAATCCACCGCCGGATTCGGCAGCGCACGCATTCCCTCCGCGCTCGATCTCGGCGCCGGCGCGCTGGAGAAAATGCACGAAAGCGCACGGCAGGTCGTGGTGCTCACGGATTTTCAGCGCGTGAGTTTCCCGGCAACGGAAGACGCGCTCATCGGGCGCGCGTTGCAGCGCATCCGCAGTCTGCCGACTTCGCCGGGCATCACGTTTTGGGATGTCGGCCAGGAGGTGAAGGAGAATGTCGCGATCGAATCGCTCGATTTTTCAAAGCTCATGGTCGGCGTCGGCCAGAAGGTGCAGTTCCGCGCGAACCTCCGCAATTTCGGCGACGCCAACCACGCCGACCTGCGCGTGACTTTGAAAGTGGACGGCAAGGACAAGGCCGCGTCGCAGACGAACCTCGGGCCGCACGCAAAGGCGCAGGTGCTCTTCACGCAGGTCTTCGATTCGGCGGGTTCGCATGTCGTCGAGATTTCCACCGAGCCCGACGTGCTCGCCGCGGACAACACGTACCTCGCGAGCATCCCCGTGCGCGACCGCATCCCCGTGCTGCTCGTGGACGGCGCACCGGGGCCGACGCTCGACGACATCACGTCCGAGACCGCCTACCTGCAAATCGCACTCTCGCCGTTCGCCGCGGGCAAGGTGCCGATGAGCGACCTCATCGAGCCGCACGTCGTGAGCGCAGATGCGTTCAGCGCAAAGAACCTCACTGACTCCGCGGCTGTCGTGCTTGCCAATGTGCGCAAGCTCACACCCGAGCAGTTGCGCGTGCTGGAGGACTACGTGAAAAATGGCGGCGGCCTGCTCATTTTCCCCGGCGACCGCACGGATGTCGCGTGGTGGAACGGCGCATTTGCCCCGCTCGCGCCCGTGCCGCTCGCGGGCATCTCCGGCGAACTGAAGGACAGCGTGCAAGGCATCGGTGTCGCCGCACAGCGCTTTGAAAATCCCGCGCTCGAAATTTTCAACGACCCGCGCAACGGCTCGATGGGCGAGGCCGCGATCAAGGTGTGGTTCAAGATGCGTTCGCCCGGCACCAGCAGCGATCCCCTCGCTCCCGTCGTGCTCGCGCGGCTCGACTCCGGCGATCCGTTCCTCGTCGAGCGTGCCATCGGCCACGGGCGCGTGATCGCGTGCTCGACCGCCTCAGATGCCGACTGGGGCAATCTCCCCGCGCGCCCATTTTACCTTCCGCTCGTGCAGCGCCTCTGCGTGCATCTCGCCTCGACGGTGAACCCGCCGCGCAATCTCGAAGTCGGCCGCTCGATCGTTTCATTTCTCCCCGTCACCGCCGCCGGGAAAAAGGCGCTGCTCACCGCGCCGGACGGCACGACCGCCGAGATGCCGGTCGTGAAAAAGGATGAGCGCGGAGTCGTCGAGACCGCGCCGCTTTACCAGCCCGGCCTCTACACGCTGCAGCCGCCGGGCGGGCAGCCAATCCACTACGTCGTGAATTCGGACCGGCGCGAATCCGATCTCGCGCGGCTCGCCGACACGGAGATCGCGGAATTTGCAAAGGCGCATTCTGTCGCCGTCGTGCATTCATCCGCAGAGTTCCGCGAGAACGAGCACCGCCAGCGCTTCGGTCAGGAGCTGTGGAAATGGGCGCTGCTCGCTCTGCTCGTGCTGATTTTCCTGGAGCTGTTCCTGCAGCGAATGTTCGCCCGCGCCCGCGGCTCCACCGCCGCGATGACGATGGCGGCGCAGCCGAAGCCCGCAACGGAGGCCGTGCGATGAAGCACGAACACATCACCACCACGCTCCGCTGGACCGGCGACTGGCCGTGGTTCGCCGGTCTCGGCGCAGCGCTGCTCCTCGGAATCATCGCGTGGCTGCTCTACCGCCGCGACACGCACGCGCATAACCGCTGGCTGCGCTTCACCCTCCCGTCGCTGCGCGCACTCGCGGTCGTGATGATCGTGCTCATGCTCAGCGGCCCGGTGCTGCATCATCGCAAAGTCATCGGCCAGCTCGCGCGGCTCTTCCTGTGCATTGATGCCTCCGAGTCCATGCAGCTCACCGATCCCACGATGGACGCAGGCAGAAAAATCACGCTCGCGCGCAGGCTCGGCCTGCTCGAAGGCACCGCGATCCCGCTCGATCTCCCGGGCGCCGCCGCCGCGCTCGCGGACGCGCGCGGAATCGCCGACCGCATCCCGCCGCCGGAGAATCTCACCGCCGAAATGTGGCGCAACCTCTCGTTGGAATTCGCAGCGAAATCCGCCGAGGCCGTCACGCTGCTCACGAAGGCCGCGCCCGGCAGCGACGATCTCGCGCGCCTGCGCGCCGAAGTCGCCGAGCCCGCGCGCGAACTCGCATCGCGGCAGTTCACCGGCACCGAGGATCAGGTCCGCGCGTCGGGCGATCTCACGCGCCTCGGCGAGACCGCCGGACGCTTCTCGCTGCGCATCTCCGCGCTTTTTGAAAAGCAGATCGAATCCGATCCCGCGGCGGCACCGCTGCGCGCCGCGCTCACAAAATTCGATTCGCTCCCGCGCTGGCAGCGCCTCCAGACGCTGATGCTCGAAGGCCCGGCGGAAAAGCGCCTCCTCACGCGCCTCGCGGAAAAGCACGACGTGCAGCTCGTGCTGCTCGATGGCAACGAAGCAAAACCACTCTGGCATTCGAGCGCGGGAGATTCCGCGCCGCCCGCCGGATTGCAAAAGCCCGTCGCGCAAATCACGAACCTCACCGGCGGATTGAAATTCGCCGCCGAGGCCGCCGGCGGCGCGGAGAAAAGCGCGATCGTCCTTTTCACCGACGGCCAACACAACTCCGGCGAGTCGCCGCTCGAAGCCGCGCGCATTCTCGCGGGACGGAAGACGGGCGTGTTCACCATGGGCTTCGGCAGCCAGGTCCCGCCGCGCGACATTGCGGTGCTGCGCGTCATCGCGCCGGACTCCGTGTTCTTCGAGGACCGCGTGCGCGGCGAGATTCACATCAAGGAGGAGATTCCGCCGGGCGAGCCGTTCACCGTGTCGGTGAAGGACGGCGGCAAAGTCGTATGGGAAAAGTCGCTCGTCTCCCTCGGCAAAGGTATGCGCCGCGTGCCGTTTGAATTTCCGATCAAGGAACTCGCCGACGCGCGCCTGAAGCTGCAGCCCCAAGGTTACGAGGTCGCGGGCGCGCCGCTCCATCTCACCGCCGAGGTGAGCGGCGTCGAGGGAGATCGCGAGCTTTCCAACAACACCGCGCCGATGCGTTTCCGCGCCGTCACGCAGAAGCGGAAAATCCTGATCCTCGACGGACGCCCGCGCTGGGAGACGCGCTACCTGCGCAATCTTTTCGACCGCGACGAAAAATGGGAGGTAAATGCCGTCATAGCCGGCGCGACTTCGGACGCGGGCTTCATCCGCGGTGAAAAAGCGGGCACCTTTCCGTCGTCGCACAAAGCGCTCGATGCCTACGACCTGATCCTCTTCGGTGAAATACCGCGCGGTGTCCTGAAGGACGAGGAGCTGACATGGCTCGCGGAATTTGTCGGCAAGCGAGGTGGTGCGATTGCGTTCATTGACGGCCAGCGTGGTCTGCTGCGCGGCTACGCGGCCACGCCGCTCGCGCCGCTGTTCCCCGTCGAGTGGACCGGCCCCGGAGTTTCCGCTGGCATCAAGCCGCTCGTGCTCGCCGGCCGAGCGCAGAGCATCGGTGCCTTCATGCTCGGCACGGATTCGTCGGTAAACGCAGCCACGTGGGCGAAGCTGCCCGCGCCGCATTTCATCGCGCAGGTGAAGCCGCTGCCCGGCGCGGAAGTGCTGCTCGAGGCCGACACCGGCGCGCGCATTCCCGCCGCGGTGCTGCGGCCCTTCGGCGCGGGCCGGGTGTACTATCACGCATTCGACGACTCGTGGCGCTGGCGCTTCGAGGTAGCGGACATGCACCACGTCCGTTTCTGGAACCAGCTCGGCGACTACATCGGCGAAGCGCCCTTCGCCGCTCGCGACAAATTCGTGCAGCTGGATGCGGGACAGCTCACGTATCAGCCCGGCGAACAGGCCGACATCCGCGCCCGTCTGCGCGACGCGGAAGGACGCCCCGTCTCGGATGCCTCGGTGAACGCCGTGCTCTACCGCGACGGACAGAAGGTCGCGACGATCACCCTTTCACCCGACGAAAGCGGACTCTACCGTGGTCGCACGACCGCGCTCGATCCCGGCACCTACGAACTCGCAGTGGACACCGCCGCCGTCCCGACCGAACAGCTCAAGGCCCGCACGCAGTTCACCGTCGTCCAGCGCGAAAACGCCGAGCGCACGCTGCTGAGCCTGAACGAGGATTTGCTGCGCCAGGTGAGCCTCGCGGGCAGCGGGGAATACCTGCGCGAGGAGCAGTGCGACGCGCTCATCGAGCGGCTCGCGCCTTTGAGCAACGGGCAGGTGATCGAGAGCGACACCGTTCTCTGGCAGAGCTGGTGGTGGTTCCTTCCGGTCGTGCTGCTGCTCACGATTGAGTGGATCCTGCGGAAGCGCTTCGGGCTGCTGTAACGCGGACAATCCTGTCCGCCTTACGACGGCGAGGACACCTCTGCCTCGCCCTGCACGGGCACGGGCGCTGCGGGCACCGGCGAACCGAGCAGCGCGGCGACCTGCGACTGCAACTGCTCGACCTGATCGAGGCGGAGCTGCGGATCGGGAATGACAAACACCTCGCCGGTCCTCGCGCGCTCGTAGATGCGCGTGAGCGAGCCGTCGTCGCCGTGCTTTACCTCGACCTCGCGGAGGATGCGCTTCCGCTCGAGCATGAGGGCGAGGATGTAGCGCGCATTCGCATGGTCGGGGCCGGATTCGACCATGTAGGCGCGGAGTAGATCCTCGGCGTTCTGCTTGCTCACGGGCTCCGGCGGCGCGGCCTGCGGCGGCTCGAATTTCGAGCGCCAGAATGAAAACGGCGCAGGGCTTTCCGGCCGGGCCTTGAACCCCTCCTCGCACAGGTCCTCGCGGCGGAAGCCGTCCTTCTCATGGAAGAGCAGCGTGTAGAAATATTCGCCCTCTGCGAATGCCGCGCCTGTCGCGGCGCATTGGGTCGAGCGGCTTTGGATGGTCCAGTCGTTGGTCATTTTTTGCGGAAGGAAAATTTGAACATCTCGCGGTTGGTCGAGCGCAGCCAGAGCAGGTAGCAGCCGATCACGAGCAGCGTGGCGTCCGGCACCCAGCCCGCGACGAGAGGATGCACATGGTTGCCTTTTCCCATCGCGAGGAAAAAGAACATGAGGAACAGGAAGATGAAAAAGATGAAGATGCTTGCGGCCACGGATGCGAGCACGGCGCGGCGCGAGAAGACGATGCCGAGCGGTGCGGCGATGAACACGACGGCGAGGCACGAGAACGGCAGCGCCCATCGGTGCTGGAGGTGCGTGCGGAACGGCGCGAGCTGCCCGTCTGGAAAGTCCGCGTTCGACGCGAGGTATTCGCGAAGCTCCGGGACGCCGAGCTGCTCCGCATCCATCCGCGCGCTGATGATGCGAAAGGGCGTCTCGCTCCACCCTTCGATGCTGCGGAAGGAATCCGCGCCGATGCCCTTCGTCCAGTCGTCGGTGTCTCCGTCCACATTCCCCGCACCGTCAAAGTGGATCAGCTTGCCTTTCAGTAAAATCCACTGGCCGGTCCGTGCGTCGTAGTCGGCTTCCTGCGCGTACCACCGCTTCTCGGGCCGGCCATCCTTGTCGAGCTGCGTGATGTGGACGCCCACTAGCGCATCCACATTGCGCCGGGTGACGGATGCAAACCAGAGCCGGTTCGTCTGCCGATCCTTGGTGAGGTGCCCCGTGATCAGCTTGTACTTTTCCACCTCGGATTCCCCGAGGCGGATGCGGCCGATGTCCTCCGCGTGAAGCCTGTCGGCGCGCGGGGCGTGCTCGTAGTTCAGCCATACGCAGATGCCCGTGAGGCCCGCGCACACGATGAAGAGCGGCGCGAGCAGCCGCGGCACGCTGCGCCCCGTCGCGAGGATCGAGATGATTTCATTTGAGCGCGACATTTTGCTGAGGCTGTAGAGCAGCGCGAGCAGCACGCCCATGGGCATGCTCAGCAGGATGAACCGCGGAAGCTGGTGCAGGTAATAGACGCCGATGAGGGCGACTCGCGACGAGCCCTCGATGAAGTCGTTCCGGTTGTCGTAAAAATCGAAGATGGTGAGGATGCCGATGAAGCCGAGGAAGCAGAGCAGGAAGGGCTCTAGGAAGCTTCGGAGGATGTATCGGTCCAGGATTCGCATCAGGGCCGGTGATTCAGTCGCATCGACGCTGCGCGGCAAAGCGAAAACATCGCGCTTTTCACACGGGTGGTGCGACTCCATCTTGCGCGCGATGTCAGCGATTGTCGGAATTGATCTCGGAACCACAAACTCGCTCATCGGTGTGATGGAGGCGGGCTTCCCGATTCTGCTCGCCGATGGGAATGGCGGGCGCCTCACGCCATCCGTCGTGCATTTCCCAGCGGAAGGTGCGCCGCTCATCGGGCGCACGGCAGCGCGGATGCCCGCAATCGATCCGGAGAACACGATCTATTCGGCGAAGCGTTTCATCGGTCGTCGCGTGGGCGAAGAAGCGGACGATGTGGCGTACCGCCTCGCGGGCGAACGGGGCGAGCCGGTGCTGATCCGCACGCGCGGCGTGAACCGCGCGCCGGAGGAAATCGCCGCCGAGGTGCTGAAAAAACTGCGGGCCGACGCGGAGCGTGCGCTCGGCGAGCCGGTCACACGCGCGGTGATCACCGTGCCCGCGTATTTCAACGACGCGCAGCGCAACGCGACCAAACGCGCGGGCGAACTTGCCGGGTTCACCGTCGAGCGAATCGTGAACGAGCCGACCGCCGCGGCGCTCGCCTACGGGCTGGACCGGCTGAAGGAACGCTCAAAAATCGCAGTGTTCGATCTCGGCGGCGGGACGTTCGACATCTCGATCCTCGAACTCAGCAACGGCGTCTTCCACGTCCTCTCGACGAATGGCAACACGCGGCTTGGCGGCGACGACATTGATGCCGCGCTCGTCGCACATCTCGCAGAACGTACCGCAGGCCCGGAAGACCACGCGTCCCCGCCTGTCACGGCGAGCGGGCGTCCCGCCTGCAGCACCGGAGCGACAGACGAGACGTCTGTCTGCCATGACACGCGGGGACGCGTGTCTTCCGCACGCCACGACGCGGCGCTGCTCGCCCGGCTGCGCGAAGCCGCGGTCGAGGCGAAACACCGGCTCTCGGACAGCGCGTCCGCGACGGTCGAGCTTCCATTCGCCGCGGGACGCGAGAGCATTTCACTTCCGATCACACGCGCAGAGCTGGAGCGCATCGCCGCGCCCATCGTCGAGCGCACGCGCGCCCACTGCCGGCGTGCGATGGCGGATGCGAAAGTCACGCCTGCGGACCTCGATGAGATCATCCTCGTCGGCGGGCAGACCCGGATGCCGCTTGTGCGCCGGCTTGTCGCGGAAATTTTCGGCAAGCCCGCGAACACCTCGCAGAATCCCGACGAGGCCGTGGCCATCGGCGCAGTCATCCAGGCGGGCATCCTCAGCGGCGCAGTGCAGAATGTCGTGCTGCTCGACATCACGCCGCTCTCGCTCGGCATCGAGACTTTCGGCGGGCTGATGAGCGTCATCATCCCGCGCAACTCCACCATTCCGATCAAGCGCGGCGAGATGTTCACGAACGCCGTGAGCGGCCAGCGCTCGATGCTCGTGCGCGTGCTCCAGGGTGAGCGCGAAATGGCGCGCGATAACTGGGAGCTGGGAAAATTCGACCTCGAATTCGAGCCCGCGCCGAAGAGCCACGCGCGCGTCGGCGTGCAGTTCGAGATTGATGCCAATGGCATCCTGCGCGTCCTCGCGCGCGACACGAAGACCGGCCGCGAGCGCACCGTGGAAATGACGAGCGCTGTGGACGTGAGCGACGAGGCTGTGGAAAAAATGCTGGTGGATTCGCTGGAGCACGCCTTCGAGGACATGAACGACCGCGCCTTCACCGAGGCGAAATTGAAAGCCGGCGAGATGCTCCCCGCCGTCCGCATCGCGCTCGATCAAGCCGGCGGGGAACTTTCCGCCGAGGAAAAACAGGCCATCGCGGCACGCGTGAGCGAAGTGGAATCCGCCATCGCCGCCGGAGCCGCGCAGCCGCTGAAGAAAGCCGTTGCTGCGCTCGATGAAGCCACGCAACGCCTCGCCGCGATCCTCGTCGAGCGTGCTGTGCAGGGCCGGTGAGCAGACCGTCGCCGGCTACTCGGAGTCCGCAGACGACGGAAATTGATTCACGCCGGAATCTCGAAGAGGTGCGGCGGTGAAGTGTTGCCCGGATATTCCCCGCCGGGGAAAAGCCGGTGCCGTGGGAACACGTGAAAGCGGAATTGGATGCCCCACACGGTTGAGGTTGGCCGGAAGGCCCGGAAGTTCCTCGTCCCGCTCTCAGACAAGAAGTTTCGCGACAGGCTGCAAGATGCCGTTGGCGTGCTTGCCGCCAACCCGCGCCCGCCTGTGTGCCTCAAGGTGCAGGCCGGGGACGGACTTTGCCGCGTGCGGGTGGGCGACTGCCGCATCATCAACCAGATTCAGGATGCCGTGCTCACGGTGCTCGTGGTGCAAATCGGCAACCGGCGGGAAATCTGCCGGCCGTAGCTTTGCGGTTGTTCCCGCTAGCTCGTGACCTCGAAGATTGCGCGGCGCAGATCGTCCGAGGACACTGGCTTCGAGAGAACGCGTCCGATCCCCTCGGGCACCTTGCCATCCGGAAACAGATCGTCGCCGAAACCGGTGAGCATGATGATGTGCGTGCCGGGGCTGCGCTCCTTGATTTTTTTCGCAAGCTGTTCACCGGAGATCCCCGGCATGGACTGATCGGTGATGACGAGATCGAAGCTGCCCGCCTCGAAGCGCGCGAGGGCCTCTGCGGCGTCCGACACCGTCACCGGCTGGTGCCCGTCGGCGCTGAGGTGCGCGGCGATCAGCTCGCAGATGATTTCCTGATCGTCCACGACGAGGACGCTGAGCATGCGGTTCACCGCCGACTCGTCGGCGGCTCCGGAAGCGGAGGCCGTCTGATCCGTCGCCGGGAGGAGCAGCGAAAATGTGGTCCCTGTTCCTTCTTCACTCGCGATCTCGATCGTGCCGCCGTGCCGCTGGACGATGCCGTACACGACTGCAAGACCGAGCCCCGTGCCTTTGTCTCCCTTTGTCGAGAAGAACGGCTCCAGGCAGCGCGAGGCCTCCGCCTCGGTCATGCCCGTGCCGGTGTCCGTCACGTTGATGCGCACATTCGGCCCGTCAGCGCGCGTGGACACGGTGATCGTGCCGCCGGAGGGCATTGCATCCACGGCGTTGAAGATGAGATTCGTCAGCGACTCGCGCAGCTCGGGCGCGCTCGCACGGATGTGCGGCACCTCGGTGAAATCCGTGTTCACCGCGATCGTCACGCCGGTGGCGCGCGCGTTCGCCTTCCACTTCGGGGCGGTAAAGGCGATGGCCTGCTCGCACAATGCGTTCACCTCGAGCGGCGCGCGCAATTCATCCGCGTCCGCGGGGCGGTAGAAATCGCGCAGCCGGCTCACGACGTGCGTGGCGTCCTGCACCGCGGTGATGATGTGCTTGAGGTAAGTGTGCTCCTTTGCGTCGTCGGCGTTCTTCTTGAACCACGGCAGCAGCAGTTCGCCGTAGCCGAGCATCATCGTGAGCGCGTTGTTGAAATCGTGCGCAATGCCGCCCGCCATCGTGCCGAGCGCGCGCAGGCGCTCCTGTTTCACGACCTGCTCCTGTGCATTGTTGAGCTGGTCGAGCGCGTTCTCCAGTTCGTGCGTCCGCGCCCGCACCTGCTCCTCGAGCTTCTGGTTCAGGAAGCGGCTCTCGAGCAGGTTGCGCAGGCGGAGCTGCACCTCGGTCGTGTCGAGCGGTTTCGTGATGAAATCGCTCGCGCCGGCGGAGAGCGCCTTGCGCCGCGTCTCGGGCGTCACGTCCGCGGTGAGCACGACGATCGGCAGGAACACGTCCTCCGGGATGACCTGCTTGAGCTGCTCCATCACCTGGTAGCCGTCCATGTGCGGCATGTGCAGATCCGTGAGCACTAGGTCGGGCTGGAACTCCGCAAAGATCGGAATCGCCTCGCGGGGATCCGTCGTGCAACGCCATTCCAGCCCTCCGAAAATCTCCAGCATCCGTTCGAGCAGGCGGACGTTGGACGGCTCGTCATCCACGACGAGAATCTTGGCGGGCGGCAATGTGATGCGGGACATGGGCTGAGATGGCGCCGCTGAAGTGTTCAGTGGACTCCGGGACTGGTAGCACTTGATATGCCGCACCGAATGTCTGATTCAAGCGCCATACCGAGCCCCGGTCCCGCGGAGGGAAAAGGAGCGGCCGTCCGCCGGCTCTTCGGCAGCATAGCCCGACGGTATGATCTCGCGAACCATCTGCTCAGCGGAGGGCTCGACTTTTTTTGGCGGCGGCGCGCCGCAAAGATCGTCCGCTCGTGGAAACCCGCGCGCATCATGGATCTCGCGACCGGCTCCGGCGATCTCGCGCTCGCACTCGCGAAGGCGTGCCCGGATGCCGAAGTGCTCGGCGCGGATTTCTGCCTGCCGATGCTCCTCGCCGCGCGGCGCAAGGGCATCGCAAATCTCGTGCAGGCCGACGGCATGGCGCTCCCGTTTCCCGATGCCGTGTTCGACACCGTCACGATCGCATTCGGCCTGCGCAACATGGAATCATGGCAGCGCGGCCTCTCAGAAATCGCGCGCGTGCTCCGTCCCGGCGGGCATGTGCTCGTGCTCGATTTTTCGATCCCTCGCGCGCCATTCCGCGGGCTTTACCGATTCTACCTGCACCGCGTGCTGCCCCTCTTCGCACGCCTGCTCACCGGCGATCGGGGTGCCTACGAATATCTCGGCGCCTCGATCGAAAAATTTCCCGCCGGTGCCGAGATGAACACGATGATCGAGGCCGCCGGCTTCGCAGATGCGAATTGCGAGCCGCTCACCGGCGGCATCGTCTCGCTGTACACCGCGACTCGTTCTACGGATGCGGGTGTGATCAAATGTGGTGCAGAAACATCGCCGACGAGCGTTGGACGCGAGCCAACACCAACGGAGACTTCTGCAAAATGCAGTGTTGGAAAAAACGGGGATGGTGATGTCCACGAAACACACGAACGACAGGGAAGGAACGCCCTGTGTTTCGTGCCTTTGGTGTGTTTGGTGGACACTCCATTTCACCGACGTGCCATTTCGCAGGGCCCTCCAACGGGGTTATGACACCCCGCCGCTCGCGACGAAGAAATCCGGCGGGCGTCACCGTCCACCGGATGCGGCCTCCGTGCGCGGATTTCCGCGTGTATGACAATGCCACGTATCTCCTCAGCTACACATGGCACGTCCTCGGCGCGCTCTGTAAATTGATGGAGACCGTGAAATTCGACGTCCTCGATTTTCCCGAGTAGGGCTTCGAGGGCGTGGCGTATCAGATCGATCTCAAAGTGTGGAATTTCGTGCCGACCGTCGTCGAGCTTCACGGCTCGCCCGGCATGTTTGCGTAGGATTTCGCGCCGGCAACCGACGTTGCAACACGGTCGGTGCGCACTATCGTCTGCGCTCCCGCCATGACTCACCACGCTCGCCAGCCAGTTCCCAGAAAGGCCGCCTTCACGCTGATCGAGCTGCTCGCGGTCATCTCGATCATCGCCATCCTTGCAGCTCTGCTGTTCGCGGCGACAGGCCCTGCGCGGAAGGCTGGCGACCGTGCGAAATGCCTCGCCAATTTCCGGCAAATCGGCGCCGCCATCGGCACCTTCATCGCGGATCACGAAGGGCAGTTGCCCGGGCCGCTCCGGGCAAACCAGAGCTGCTGGTATAATAAGACAGATTCCGCGACTCTCGGCCATCAGTTGGCCTCGTACCTCGGCGTCACTCTCGATTACGAAAAACGACGGATGGACGTGATGGTGTGTCCCGCGTGGCAGCGGGGAGCGCCCTACAAGGACGACGAATCATTCCTCCTGAACACGGAGGTCACGGTGAATGGCTCCGTCATCAACCCGTGGGGCGACGCCGACGTCGGCGAAAACCCGTCCTCCCCCGCTGTGCCAAAGGTGCTGGTGAGCCTCTCGGATGTGCCGCTCTCGCGGATTTGGGCGATACAGGATTTCGACATGCAGAGCATTGCGAAAATGAAGCCGCCCGGAATCGCGGCGAAGCCGGTGCATGGCGACAAAAGGAATGCGTTGTTCTTCGACTTCCACGTGGAATCGGTGGCGCTCGACTACAGGCCTCTCTACTGAGTCCGTCGTGAGCCATTGGTGCGACCCCCGTTCGCGACCGTTCATCGGCACCGGAACCAGTTCACCGTCGCCGCGAGCGCTGCGTCGAAATTCCCTGCCGGCGTGAAGCCCGTTTCCCGCAGCTTTTCGATCGCTGCGGTGAATGACGGGTGAGGCCGAGCCGGTGAGCGCGAGGATTTTTTCTGCCAGCCCGTTGATCGTGATTTGTCCGCCGTTTGCGACACCTCGCCGGACCGCGAATCGGCGAATGCCATCGCCGCCATCGGCGCGGATTACGATCGCGTGATCGAGCACCTGCTCTCGCTGTCGGTCACGGTCATCCACGGCAAATTTCCGGTGTCCCTCCGGGACATGCGATGAGTGCCGCTCCCCGCCGCGATCCGATCTGCATGACAGACGTTGAGCGCCGCGAGCCCTACGGCTTCGCGCCGCTGCCGATGCGGAAGAGCGCCTCATCCGTGCGGATGAATAGCGCGCCGTCCACCGCAGCGGGAGTGGCCATGATTTTTCCGGGAAGCTGGTTCTTGCCGAGGGCCTCGAATTTTTTCCCAGGCGTGATGACGGTCACAAGGCCGGTGCGGCTGCCGATGTAGATTTTGCCGTCGGCAAAAATCGGCGACGAGCTGTAGTCGCCGCCGAGGCGCTCCTTGTAGTGCTCCGTGCCGGTCTTCGCGTCGAGGCAGGTGATCACTCCAGCGTCGCTCACGAAATAAAGCTCCTCACCGACTAGCAGCGGTGAGGGCATCGTCGGCGCGCCCTTCGCGTAGCGCCACGCGATGTCGTGCGTGCCGTCGAGTTTCACCGCGAGCATCTCGGGCTTCATGAATCCGGTGCTCATGAAAATCATCCCATGCCCCGTGACAGGACGCGGAGTGATTGAAAAGCCGAGGCGTCCGAAGGGCAGTTTCCACAGTTCGCGGCCGCTCGCAGGATCGTAGGCGTAGAGCCAGTCGGCGGCGGGCGAGATGAGTTCGGCCCTGCCGCCGCTCTCGACGACGATGGGTGTGCCGTACGATTTCTTGAGCTGCGGGTTCGCGTTCATTGCGCCGGAGCGATCGGTCTTCCAAGCGAGCGTGCCGGTGGTTTTATCGAGCGCCACGAGGAACTGCTTGTCGCTGCCATCGAGGTGGAAGATGAGCAGGTTTTTCCAAAGCACCGGTGTGCTGCCGGGGCCGTTCTCGTGCTGGATGTGGAGGTCCGTATTCTTCCAAACAAGCGCGCCCTTCGCGGTGTCCACACACACGGTGCCAAACGTGCCGAAGTGGCAATACAGCCGCCCGCCCTCGATTACGGGGCTGCACGAAGCATAGCTGTTGAGCTTGTGGACGCCCTGCGGCTCGCGCTCGGTGAGCAACGGCACGTCGTGGATGATGCGCCCGCTGTCGCGATCCACGCACACGGCGCGCAGCCCGACTTGTTCGAGTATCGTGAGCGGCTGGTCGCCGGTGTTTGCCTTCAGCCGACGCGCGGCGTCCTCGGGTTTTGCAGGCGTCTCGATGGCCGTGGTGAGCCAGATTTGTTTCCCATCAATCACCGGCGACGACCAGCCGCGTCCGGGGATGTTTGCCTTCCAGGCAATGCCGCTCGTCTCGCTCCACACGGTCGGCAGCCCTTTCGCCGAAGCATGCCCCTGCCCGCCCGGCCCGCGCCACTCGGGCCACTCCGCAGCGAATGCGGATGCGGAAATGATGCCGGCGAGGATGAGCGGAGCGATGCGGTGGGTCATGCGAATGGGGTGAGTGAAACGAGAACCCCGGAGCATTGGAGTTCGTGGGGAAATTTGCGAGCGCGATGACAGTCGCGCGTTTTCTCCGACGCTTGAGGTTTCATCGCCGCCGAATGCCGTGCAACGGATGCCTCCGATGATGTCGCGCGACCAGAATCCGCACCGTGTCACCGACAATGCGGAATAGAAAATGATACGGAAAGCGATGCAGGTTCACTCTGCGGAGATCGCGTTCACGGATGGAAAAGGATTCAGGATGCTTCGCAGCCGCACGCATGAAACTCCGCAACTCGTCGTAGAAATCATCCGCAAGCCCTGCGTCAGCAACCCGCTCGTAAAATCCCATGATTTCATGGACATCGGCGCGGATATTCGGATGCAGGACAAGGCGCATCACCGCCGTCGCGATCTGATCTGTTGGTCGAGTTGTTCGAGCGTGATTCCGATGTTTGGATCTGCGTCGAGTTCCGCGTCGCGGCGCAATGCCTCGGCGACACCTTCGTCGTCTTCATGCAGGACGGACGGGAGCGATCTGAGCAGATGTGCTGCGAGAAGAGCCCGTTGGGAATCGGGCAGGTCAAAAGCGAGACGCTCAACTTCTGCGATGGTGGCCATGCTTGGAGTGTAGCCCGTCGTGACTCCCGGGCAAGCGCATGAAGCCACCTCACACCGCACTCGGCATCGCCTGTAGCGGCTCCGTTTCCGCGTCATAGTTGATGCCTTCGATCGCGAAGCCGAACAGCCGCAGAAATTCCGAGCGGTAGCCGGCGATGTCGCTGAGCGTGGGTAGCGTTTCGGTCGTGAGCTGTGGCCACAGCGCGGCGACTTCGGCCTGCACGTCCTCGCGCATTTCCCAATCGTCAATGCGGATGCGCCCTTCCTCGTCCGGCTGCGGGTGCGCGGACGGCGCGAGGCGTTCGGCGAAGAGGCGGTAGATCTGCTCGATGCAGCCTTCGTGGAGGCCCTTTGCCTTCATCACTTTGTAGAGCAGCGAAATGTAGAGCGGCACGACGGGGATCGCGCTGCTGGCCTGCGTGACGAGCGCCTTGTTCACGCTCACCCATGCGTGGCCCTCGTGCTTTGCGAGCTTCGCGCTGATGCGATCCGCAGTCTCCTCGAGGTGCTCCTTCGCACGGCCGATCGTGCCATTGCGATAAATCGCCCACGTGAGGTCCGGCCCGATGTAGCTGTAGGCCGCCGTGACCACACCGGGCGCGAGCACGCCAGCGGCATCGAGCGCATCCATCCACATCTCCCAATCTTCGCCGCCCATCACCGCGACCGTGTCCGAGATCTCCGCGTCATTGGCAGGCTCGATGGTGATGTCGCTCACTGTGCCCTTGTCGGTGTCCACGGTCTTGTTTGTGTAAGCCGCGCCGAGCGGCTTCAGCGTGCTCTTATGCACCACGCCCGTCTTCGGATGAGTGCGTCGCGGCGACGCGAGCGAGTAGATGACCGCGTCCACCGTGCCGAGGTCGGCCTTGATGAGCGCGATGACCTGCTCCTTGATCGCGTCGGAAAAAGCGTCGCCATTGATGCTCTTCGCATACAGCCCCGCCGCGTGTGCCTCGCGCTCGAATGCCACCGAATTGTACCACCCCGCCGAGCCCGTGCGATCCGCCTCGCTCGGCTTTTCAAAAAACACGCCAATCGTCGCCGCTCCGCCCGCAAACGCCGGCACGATCCGCGAAGCGAGCCCGTAGCCCGTGCTCGCACCGATCACGAGCACGCGCTTCGGCGCACCGGCGATCGGACCTTTTCCTCGCACGTAGTCCGACTGCTGCCGCACATGCGCCGCACAGCCCTCGGGATGCGCTGTGATGCAGATGAACCCACGAATCTTCGGCTTGATGATCATACCGCGACGGTGCGCGAGCCGCGCGCGGGGCGTCGAGGAATTTTCCGTAGCTGCCGACGGAAGGTGGCGGGCACCCTGGATTGCGGATTGCGGATTGGAGAAACGCCCCGCGTCCGGCTGCAAAGCAGTCCCACGCTTCAGCGTGCAAGAGCGCACGACCACCGCTTGCGGGCGATTCCACATTCGGGCGCGCAGTCTGAATCGCCGAGGTCTCGCGGGCTGAAGCCCAAGAACAACTTTGGGCCGCCGCACTTTGCCTTGTGCCCGAAGCCGCTGCATTTTTCTGCGATGAAACGGATGTGTGGAAATGCCGCGCGCTGCGCGCTAGCGTCCGTGACGTGAGCACCCGCGCATTCCTGTTTTTCATCCTCGCCTCCACCGCCGCCGTGCGGGGCGAAGGCACTGCGCTCGATGCGCTCAAACTGCTCCCGAAGGACGCGGCGAAGCGGCTCGCGCGGATCGAGGCGCGCGAGGGCACGCCTTCTCCGGAGCGGTGGTATCTCCTCGTGCATGATCCGGCGGAGCAGCGCGGCATGCGTGAGTTCGTCGTGGACGGCGGGAAATTTGTGACGTCCCGCACGCTCTCGCAATTTGCCGACGCGCTGAAGCCCGCGGATGTGATCGGCGCGGACACGCTGAAGGTGGACTCCTCGCATGTGGCGAAGCTCGCCGCGGCATTCGCGGAGGCAAACGGCGCGAAGGTCGGCTCGCTGAACTACGAGCTCATGCGCGACGCCGCATCGAACCTGCCCGCGTGGAGAGTGACGGTGCTCGATCCTTCGGGCGATCAGCTCGGCGTCCTCGCGGTGAACGCGACACGCGGCGCGGTGCTCAGCGCCGATGGCTTTGAAAAATCGCCCGCCGCCGAACTGCTCGCGCCGCCGGCTTCCGTCGGGAGCGCGGCTGCTGTCGCAGGGAAGAAGCCCAAGGGTAGGCCGACAGCGACACTGACGCCGAAACCGAACGTGCTGAAACGCATTTTTGGAGGCGGGAGCAAGACGCCGAAGCCGGAGCAGTGACGGGCTCCTTGCGCGCGGCTTGCCCGCCGCGCAGCGGGCGGCTACGCAACAGGCATGACTGCACTCCGCATTGTTCTCCTCGCCGCCGTCGTCTCGTTCACAGCCTGCGACACGCCGCGCAAGACGCCTCCGAAAAAGTCCGCGAAGAGGTCCACAAGCGTCCGCTCAGGCGCTGAGAATGTGGGGCGGAAGACGGAAAAAACGTTCCGGCATGTCGGAGGAACGCTGGAAAAATTCTTCACCGGCCACGACACGATTTCCCGATGAACCTCGCGCGAAAACTCACGCAGCTCCTCGGCGGTGACGCCGTCCACACCGACGCCGCCACGCTCGCCATCCATGCCACGGACAAGTGGTTTGCCTCGCGAACGCCCGATGCCGTGGTGCTCGCGCGCAACCGCGGCGACGTGGAGAAGACGCTGCGCTTTGCAAACCGGCACGGTATCCCCGTCACGCCGCGCGGCGCGGGCGTCGGCTACGTCGGCGGCTGTGTGCCGTCGCGCGGCGGCATCGCGCTGAGCGTGGCGCGCATGAATCGGATCAAGGAGATCCATTTTGCCGACGGAGTCGCCGTCGTGGAACCGGGCGTGATCACCGGCGAGTTGCAGGCCGCAGTGCGGAAACTCGGGCTCTTCTATCCGCCCGATCCCGCATCGCTGAAGGAATGCAGCCTCGGCGGCAACATCGCGACGAATGCCGGCGGCCCGCGCTGCCTGAAATATGGCGTGACGCGCAACTACGTGCTCGGCCTCGAAGTCGTCCTCGCCGACGGCCGCGTGCTGCGCTGCGGCGGGCGCACGCACAAGAACAAGCAGGGCTTCGATCTCGCGGGCCTTTTCATCGGCAGCGAAGGGCTGCTCGGCGTGGTCACCGAGGCGACGCTGCGCCTGCTGCCGCATCCGCCCGCTCGCGCGACGCTCGCCGCGAGCTTCCGTTCGTTTCGCGAGGCGGCGGATTCCGTGCAGAAGATTTTCGCCGCGGGTTTTCTGCCGTGCGCGCTGGAGATCGCCGATCCGTTTACGCTGCAAAGTGCGCGCGAATTTCTAGGCCGCGAGATCGCGCCCGGCGCGCAGTCGCTCGTGCTGGTGGAACTCGACGGCCAGGCGGAATCCGTGAAGGGCGAGTGCGCCGCGCTCGCAAAGCTGCTGCGGAAGATGGACGCGATCCGCGTGCTCACGGCCTTCGGCGACGAGGAATGCGAGAAGCTATGGGGCCTGCGCCGTGCGTACAGCCAGTCGTTGAAAGCCACCGGACTCACGAAGCTCAACGAGGACGTCGTCGTCCCGCGCGGCAAGCTCGTGGAGCTGGCGGAATTCGGCGAGCGCCTCGCGAAGAAGTACGGCCATCCGGTCGCGTGCTTCGGTCACGCTGGCGACGGGAACATCCACGTGAACATCATGGCGAAGAACTACCACACGGACCGCCGCGTGAAGGCCGGGGTGGACCGCGCGCTCGACGAGCTTTTCACCTGGGTGCTGAAGGCCGGCGGCGTCATCACCGGCGAGCACGGCATCGGCCTCGCGAAAAAACCGTGGTGGTCGCAGGCCGTGGACAAAGTCGGGCGCGACACGCACACCGCGCTCAAGGCCGCGCTGGATCCGAAGGGGATTTTGAATCCGGGGAAATTTGTGCGCTAAATCCGGCGATGGGAGGAGCGGAAGTCGCGCAAAGGCGCAGAGACGCAAAAAGATGCGCTTTGTTTCACACTCACCCGGTGGGTGAATGCCTGCTTGTCTGCATCTGCTTCTTCTTTGCGCCTTTGCGTCTTTGCGCGACATCCCATCGCCGGATTTAGGATGAACCACACCCGCACCGGGCGTTCCCCGTGCGCGTGCAACGCCCAGAACTGCCGCGCCAGAGCAGTTTGTTCGAGGGTGAAGTCCCCGCTCATGGCCATGCTCACCGCCCTCAGCCGCTCCACTTCCCGTGGCAGCTTCGCTTGCCGGCTCAGCTTTTCCAGTTCCCCGGCCAGCTCAGGTTTTCCAAGCCGAAATCGTTTTGCCATACCTTCCAATTACCATTGGTCATCCTGTTTTCTACTGATTGCGGTGTCATGCAACTTCAAGGCCCGCGATCTCACGCCGGACGGCCGTCACGACGCCTACGATCTCGCGCGCTGCTTCGGCATCGGCTGGGACGCCGGCATTCGCGGCCCGTGGTGCATCGAGCATTTCCACACCGACCTCGGCGAACTCTACCGCGAGATGCGCCTGCTGCGCGATCCACTGCGCGCATGGGTGGCCGCGCGGAAGTGAAGCAAGCGGAGCGCCGTCCATGGATCGCCGACGTCCCCGCCGAACGGCAAAGCCGCACTCTCCCTCGCTGGCAAACTCCGGAAAATTTGCGCTTCGCGTTTCGCTGTCGTGGCCGACGAGGACGCCAGCGCTCTACGGCAGCTACTCCGCCGCCCCGCTGTCCTTCTCGTCCTTTTCCTTCCGCTCCTCACGCCCGCGCTCGATCGCCTTCTTCCCATCGGGCTTCGGAAATTTCGCGAGCTTCGTGCGGATGATTTCCGCCCGCAGCGTGTCGCGTTCGTCCGCCTGCAGTTTTTGCTGCGAGCTTTTCTGCAAGTGCGCGGGCTGCGTCTCCATGAAGAGCTGGTCCACGAGCAGCCGCCCGTCCTCCGGGAAAAATCCGAGGTCGGTGCCGAGCTTGATGCAGCTCAGGAGGTTCAACGCCTCCTTGCTCGCCATGCTGTGCGCGTGACGGAGGATGCCGTACGCGCGGCCGATGTTGTCGAGCAGGAGCACGGCGCGTTTTTCGAGGAGGCTCGCGCGCGCGTTCACCTCGTGACTGAGGATCTGCTCGATGACCTTGTTCAGCCGCGTGAGGATTTCCTCCTCCTTTTCGCCGAGCGTGATCTGGTTCGAGATTTGGAAGAGATTTCCGAGCGCCTCGGTGCCCTCGCCGTAGAGCCCGCGCACCGCGAGGCCGACCTTGCTCACGGCCTGGATGACCTGGTTGATCTGCTCGCTGAGCACGAGGCCCGGCAGGTGCATCATCGCGCTCGCCCTCATGCCGGTGCCGACATTCGTGGGGCACGCGGTGAGGAAGCCGTACTGCTGGTGAAATGCAAAATCGAGCCTCTCGCCGAGCGCAGTGTCCACCTTGTCCACAAGCTTGAAGACGTTCTTCAATTGCAAGCCCGAGCGGATGCCCTGGATGCGCAGGTGATCCTCCTCGTTGATCATGATGGAGAGCGTCTGCTTGCGGTTCATCACGACCGCGGAGCCGACGCCCTTCGCCGCGTGCTCGCGCGAGACGAGGTGCCGCTCGACGAGTACCTGCTTTTCCAGCGCGCTGAGATCCTGCGAGTATGCCGAATACGCGTCCGCCATTTCCGGCAGCGACTCGACCGCGGGCTTCACGCATTCGAGCACCGAGATGCGATCCGTCTTTTTCGCCCAGCCGGGAAATGAAAAATTGCGCAGGTTGCGCGCGAGCCGCACGCGGCTGCTGATGACGATGTGACTCTGCGGCCCGTCGCCGCTCAGCCACTCACCGGATTCCGCGAGGATGTTGTGCAGGGCCATGGGTCAGTGCGTGTGTCGGGAGCCGGAATTTAACGCAGAGGCGCAGAGGAAAAGGAGAAGCCCGCAGAGGAAAATAAATCCATTCCTCTGCGAAACTCTCACTCCACTTCCGCGCCTCTGCGTTGAAAAATTCGTGCGCATCGGGCTCATGCCTTTCCGGCGGCACCGGGTTCGAGGTGTTTGATCTTGTCGCGCAACTCCGCGGCCGCCTCGTATTTTTCGTCGTCCACGGCCTTGCGCAATTCGCGCTGGAGGCGCTTGAGTTCCTCGGCGTGCTGGCGCGCTTTCAGCAGGCGTTGCGGAACCTTGCCCGTGTGCGTCGTGCCCTTGTGCATGCCCTTGAGCATCGCTTCGAGACCGTCGGCAAAAACCTCGTAGCAGTTCGAACAGCCGAAACGCCCGGTCTTCTTGAAATCCGCCTGGCTGAATCCGCACATCGGGCATTTCTGCCCCGTGCCGCTGCGCTCCATCTCCTCGGACGCGCCGAGCCCGAGCAGCAGATCCGCCAGCGCAAATCCCTTCGGATCCGTCACGCCCTTTTCCTTCGAGCACGACTCGCAGAGGTTCACCTTCTGCATCTTCCCATCCACGATCTGGGTGAGAAAGACCGTGGCTGTTTTCTGTTTGCAGACGTCGCAGTTCATTCCGTGGAAAAGATGGAACCGCCAGCGCGAAGGTCAAGCACGAGCGCGATCTGCGGACCTCTTAATCCTAATCTTAATCCCTCCCCACGCTTCACAGCGCACGCCGGGGCGGGAGTAAGATTAAGAATAGGATCGGAGTCCCGGACCGGCATCGGAATCGCCATTCCTACTCGTAAACCGGCGTCCCCGTTGCATTCGCGATCTCGCGGAATTTCGCGATGACACGCTTCGTGATCACACCCGGCTTGCCGTCGCCGATGATACGCTGATCGAGCTTCACCGCCGCGATCACTTCCGCCGCGGTGCCCGTGAGGAAGCACTCGTCCGCCGTGAAAATATCGTGCCGCGTGAGGTCGCGCTCACGCAGCGGGATGCCGAGCGTCGCCGCGATTTCAAACACCACGCGCCGCGTGATGCCATCGAGCGCACCGGCGCTCAGCGGCGGCGTGGAGATCTCACCGTCGCGGATGATGAAGATATTGTCGCCCGTGCACTCCGCCACGAGGCCCTGATCATTCAGCATCAGCCCTTCCTCGGCGCCGGCCTGGATTGCCTCCACTTTGGCCATCACGTTGTTGAGATAATTCAGCGACTTCACCTGCGGCGGCAGGATGTCGTGCCGCGGGCGTCGCGTCGCGACGGTCGCCATCACGAGCCCATTTTCATACGCACTCGGCGGATAGAGCTGGATGCTCGCCGCGATGATGAACACCGACGCCTTCGGGCATTTGTAAGGCGAGAGCCCCATCGGCCCCACGCCGCGCGTGATCACCGTACGAATGTAGCCGTCGCGAAGGCCGTTCGCCTTCACCGTCTCCACGGTCGCGCGGATCAGTTCCTCGGGCGTCATCGGGATCGTGAGCAGCAGCGATTTCGCGCTGTCGTAGATACGCCGCGTGTGCTCTTCGAGACGGAAGACGCGCCCATTGTAAAAGCGGATGCCCTCGAAGCAGCCGTCGCCATAAAGCAGGCCGTGATCGAAGACCGAAATCTTCGCCTGCGATTCAGGGACAATCTTTCCGTCGAGGTAAATGAGCAGTTCTTTCGTCATGCGAGCCGCGGACGGTGGCAGGCCGCGCGACGAATTCAAGTGGCGACATGCGCAGCGGGCATTTCACTTTGAACATGAAAGTCATGCCGGGATTCGCGGGCGCGATTCATGGACTGCGCGCACATTGAAAAATCTTCTCCGTGCCATCTGCGTCCTCCGCGGTTAGACCATCTGCGCCGTCCAAGTCCCGATGAACACCGAACTCGAAGAACTCTACCAGCAGGTCATCCTCGACCACTCGAAGCGCCCGCGAAATTTCGGCGAGCTGCCCGGCGCGGTGAGCGTGCATGGCGACAATCCGTCCTGCGGCGACGAGATCGATCTGCACGTGAAATTCCGCGCGGACGGCGGAGTCGAAGACATCAAATTCACCGGCAGCGGATGCGCGATCAGCCAATCCTCCGCGTCGCTCATGACGATGAAGCTCAAGGGCAAGCCGCGCGCCGAGGCCGAGGAATTTCTCCGCGCATTCCACCAGCTCGTGACCACCGACACCGCGCCGACGGTGAAGGGCTTCGGCGATCTGATCCTCCTCGGCGGCGTGAGAAAATTTCCACAGCGCGTGAAGTGCGCGATGCTCGCATGGCGCGCATTCGAGCAGGCGCTCCACGAGCCGGGCGGTGCGGTGACTACGGAAGAAGGTTGAGAGGTGGGCGTTGAGCGTTGAGAGGCGGTGTTCGCCGCGCCCACGGCCTGGCGGCTCTCAACACTCAACTTTCACCCCGCCGCAATTCGACGCTTGCCAGCGGGCGCTGAAAACCGCCGGATCGCTGGATGCAACTTACCGACGAGCAAAAACAGAAAGTCTCCGCATGGCTGGCGGATGGCCTGAAGCTTTCCGACATCCAAGGCCGGCTCGGCGACGAATTCGACCTGCGCCTGACCTACATGGATGTGCGGATGCTCGTGGGCGATCTCAAGCTCGTGCCGGTCGATCCGCCCGAGCCAGTGGTGGAAAAGCCAGAGCCCACGCCCGCAGAGGCCGCCGCACCCGCCGCAGCGTCCACGCCCGTTGCGGATGCCGCCGATGCACCAGCGCAGGCCGCATCGAATATATCGCTCACCGTGGATCAGATTGCGCATCCCGGAACGATCGTCAGCGGCGGCGTGACTTTCAGCGACGGCAAATCGGCGGTGTGGTATCTCGATCAGACGGGCCGTCTCGGCGTGACGCCATCCGAGCAGGGATACCGCCCGCCCGAGGGCGACGTGGAGAAATTCCAAGTGCTGCTCGACCGCGAACTCGCGAAACTGGGCTACTGAAAATGTGGTACCGACAATCTGTCGGCACGATTCGTCGTAAACGGAAGGTGCGAAAACATTAACAGTGTACCTCCGCAACCCGAACTGACCGCGGGCTGTCGGAATACCGGATGCCAAAGTAGTTCCGCGCTTCAGCGCGCAAGACCGGACAGTTCAAACTTGGTGACCTAATGTGCTCTGGCGTCACATTCTGAATCGCACACGCTGGCGGGCTGAAGCCCGGGACTACTTTGGTGCCGCGAGCATCCGCACGCGCTGGTCGCTGAGCGGGAGTTTCATCGTGAGCGCGAGGCCTTTTCCGGAGTCGTTCAGCAGCTCGATTTCGCCTCCGTGCTCGCGCACGATGCGGCGCACAATGAGCAGGCCGAGGCCGCTGCCTGCGGCCTTGGTCGTGAAGTAAGGCTCGAAAATTTTGCTCATCTCGGCCTCGGGGATTCCGCCGCCGGTGTCGGCGAATTTGATGCTCACAAAGCGGTCGTCCATGTCCGTGCGGATGCGCAGGATGCCGCCGCTCTTCATCGCTTGGAATGCGTTACGGATGACGTTGAAAAACGCCTGCTTGATCTGCGTGCGATCGAGTTCCAGCAGCGGAAGGTCGGAGCGCAGTTCGGTCTCTACGATGATGTTCCGGTCCGTCGTCTCAGCATTCAGAAAACGCACGCTCTCCTCGACGAGGTGGTTCACATTTTCGAGCCGCCGCTCCAGCCGCGCGGGGCGGATCGCGCCGAGGAACTGCCGGATGATTGTGTCGAGCCGCGCGATTTCCTCCTTCGCGACGTCCACGCTTTTCACGAGGTCCTTGCGCTGTGTCTCGGGCAGTTTCCGCAGGCGGCGCGCGAGGAGCTGGAGCTGGATGTTCAGCGAATTCAGCGGGTTTCCGATTTCGTGCGCGACTCCGGCGGCGAGCATCGTGAGCGCGTTCAGGCGTTCGCTCTGGATCGTCTCCTCGGTGCTCTTCCGGCTCTCCGTGATGTCGCGCAGGATCACCGCATAGCCGATAAGCTCCTGCTCGGAGGTGCCTTTCTTTTTCGCAGGTGATTTTTCCACGCGCAGCGGTGCGACGTAAAAATTCAGGAAGCGGTTCTGCGGGTAAAAAACTTCCATGTCGCGCGAGACGGATTTTTCCGACGTCGCGATGGCATTCCAATCGAGCCCGCGGAGCTGCTCGGCGAGCGGATGGCCCATCGCGGCGTCGCGCTCGATGCCGAAAAATCCGCACGCGGTGCGGTTCAGATATGTGATGCTGCCGGCGGGATCGGTGACGATGACGCCCTCGTGCAGCGCATCGAAAATCGTCTCGAAGAATCCCTTCTCATCCGCGAGCCGCACGACGTAATCGCGCACCTCCTCGGGCCGGACGCGGCCAAGGCGTTCGAGGAGCTTGTCGAGGAAACCGGAGTTCATGCGCGCCGTGCATAGCCGCACCTTCGCGGTTGCAAAAGCAAAAGGGCGGGCCCGCTTTCGCAGGCCCGCCCTCTGTGAGTTGTGTGAGACTTCGGCTTACGCTTACGCTTCGCCTTCGGTCTTCTTTTTCTTCGCGGCGCGCTTGGGCTTCGCTTCGCCTTCGGCTTTCGCTTCGGGTGCGGCTTCGGCGGCGGCTTCAGCCTTTGCGGGCTTCGCGGCCTTCGCTTTCGCGGCGGTCGGCTTGGCTTCGGGCACGATGACGGCGGGCTTGTCCACCCACTCGATGATCGCCATTTCGGCGGCATCGCTGCGGCGCATGCCGAGCTTCACGATGCGGGTGTAGCCGCCCTTGCGTGTGGCGTTCAGCGGTCCGATCTCGGTGAAGAGCTTGCGGACTGCGCCTTCGTTATGACGGAGATCGGCGAGGGCCATGCGACGCGAGTGCAGCGTGCCGGTCTTTGCCTTGGTGACGAGCTTCTCGACGAACGGGCGCACGGCCTTCGCTTTCGCGACGGTCGTTTTGATCTGCCCGTGATCGATCAGACTCACGGCCAGATTCGAGAGCAGCGCGTTGCGGTGCCCCTGCGTGCGGCCGAGTTTGACGGTTTTCTTTTGGTGACGCATTTGAGTTGTCTTCCTTTTTCTGAATTAGCCTTCGCTGGCTGGATTAGCCTTCGGTGGCGGGACGCACTTCGGCGGTGGTGATATCCACCAAGCCGGCCTCGAACTTCATGCCGAGTGACAGGCTGAGTCCGGTGAGCTTCTCCTTGATTTCGTTGAGCGACTTTTTGCCGAAGTTGCGATACTTCAGCATCTCCTGCTCGGACTTCTGTGCGAGCTGGCCGACGGTGGTGATGTTCGCGTTGTTGAGGCAGTTTGCCGCGCGGACGGAGAGTTCGATCTCGTTCACGGACATGTTCAGAAGCTTCTTCATCTTCTGGTTTTCCTGGTTCTGCGCGGGTGCCGTCTCGTCGAACGCCACGAGGGCCTCGTCGTAATTGTAGAAGGGCTCGATGTGCTTGCGCAGGATCGAGCTGGCCTCGATGAGCGCCTGCTTGGGATCGATGCGGCCGTCGGTCCAGACTTCGACGATGAGCTTGTCGTAGTCGGTGCGCTGGCCGACGCGCGTGTTTTCCACGGCGTACTTCACGCGGGTGACGGGCGAGAAGATCGAGTCAATCGGGATCACGCCGATGGGCATGTCGGGATACTTGTTCTCGTCGCCGGTGGCGAAACCGCGGCCGACGCGGACGGTGAGCTCGGCCTCGAACTTCGTTTTCTTGTCGAGCGTGCAGATGATCTGCTTGCGGTTCACAACTTCGACGCCGGTGACTTCCTGAATGTCGCCCGCGGTCACGTTGCCTTCCTTGTTCACGGAGATGGAAAGCGTGCGCGGCTCGTGGTCGGCGCACTTGAACTTCACCTGCTTCAAATTGAGGATGATGTCCGTCACGTCCTCGACGACGCCGGGCAGCGTCTGGAATTCGTGGTTCGCACCGGTGATTTTCACGTTAGTGATCGCGCCGCCTTCGACGGAGCTGAGCAGCACGCGGCGGAGCGCGTTGCCGATGGTGACGCCGTAACCGGCCTCGAAGGGCTCGGCCACAAATTTGGCGTAGTTGGATGTTGCAGTTGCCTCGTCTCTGACGGGCAGCTTGGGCAGTTCGAAACGGCCAAGACGTACGGACATGATGTTTTTTCTTTCTTTGAGTCGCTGGGTTTCCCTCGGCGCATGGCGGCCCGCGGTCTGACGACCGGGGCCCGAGGACCAACAGCGCGATGTAGTGTGCGCGGATTCGGAGGGCGGAGACAAGCGGATGCGCGGAGAAATGCAACCGCTATTTTCCAAACCGGCGATGGTGTCCCGAAGATCGAAAACGACTCTTTCTCCCGTACGAAACAAGACGGCAGTTGCGCCAGCACATTATTCCGTGCTACGCTCCCGGCATGAAAATGATCCTCGCCGAAGACATTGTGAGCGTGACGGACTTTGCCCGCGGCACCAAGGAACACCTCGCGGACATGGCGAAAAAACAGCGTCCGCGGGTGCTGACGCAGAATGGCAAGGCCGCCGCGGTGGTGCTGACCGTCGAAGCCTTCGACGAGATGGCGCATCAGGCCGAGGAGCATCGGCTGGATCTGGAACTGAAGGCGGCGCTGGAGGCATACGCGAATGGAGATCGGGGTCGGCCGCTTGACGAAGCGTTCGCTGATCTGCGCAAGAAACATTTCCCAAAGAAGGCGGGCGTATGATCTATCGCGTGCGGTTGGCTGTCTCGGGCCACAAGTGCGTTGACGCGCAACTGGCTTGGTATCGGTCCGACGAGAAGCACGGTGGGGAGACGCTGGCTGAACGGTGGTTCGACGCATTGCATGTGGCCTTGGCGGGATTGAGCAGTCGTCCGACTTCCCATCGCCTTGCGCCTGAAAATGACCAGTGGCTTCCCGAGCTTGAGATTCGCCAGATACTTTTCCGCCCTTGGAAATCTGGCGTCGGGTGGCGCGTGCTCTACACGATTGATGAGCGGAAGAACCTCGTGACTGTGCTGCAAATCCGCCACGAGCACCGGCGTCGGATGTTCGAGGCTGAGGATGAAGAATGACGCAGTGGAAGATTGTCGCTTGGCGCTAAATTTCCGCGCCGGGCGTTTTCCCTGAATCGCCGCTTGGCAAGCGCGCAGAGACCGCTATTTTCGCCGCCCTTTAATTCGTCCGAACCCATCCGAAAACATACATGAACGTCGCATTTGAACCACTACCGAACTGTCTCGCGAACCTCAAAATCGAGGTGGATCCGCCAGACGTGCAGAAAAAAATGGGGGAGATCACGAGCCAGTACACGAAGCAGGCGAAGCTGCCCGGCTTCCGCCAGGGCAAGGCGCCGCGCTCGGTGGTGGAGAAGAAATTCCTGAAGGAAATCCACGAGGAAGTGACGCGCCAGGTGCTCAGCGATGCGTGCCGCGACGCGATCAAGGATCGCAATCTCCGCGTGCTCTCGCTCTCGGAGATCGAGGACGTGGAGTGGGGCGACGACAAGTCGCTGAAGTTCCGCGCGACGCTCGTGTTGCAGCCGGAATTCGACGTGCCGGACTACAAGGGCATCCCCGTGAGCGTGCCGAGCGCCGAGGTGACGGACGCGGACGTGGACGGATCCATCGAGAACCTGCGCGAGCAGCAGGCGGATTTCCCGGATGTGACGCCTGCGCGCCCCGCAGCGATGGAAGACTACGTGGTGGTGGACTACGATGGCACGATCGAGGGCGAGCCCGTGCATGTGAAATTCCCGAAGGCAGGCAAGCCGCTTTCACACAACAAGGATTTCTGGATCATGATGACGGACGAGGCGTTCTTTCCCGGGTACTGCAAAAATCTCGTCGGCGCGAACACCGGCGAGACACGTGAGTTTGACGTCGAGGTGCCTGCGGATTTCCCGGTCGAGGGGATGCCCGGCAGCAAGATCCACTACAAAGTCACGCTCAAGGAACTGAAGGAGCGCGTGCTGCCCGAGGTGAACGATGAATTCGCCGCCAAGGTCCTCAAGGACAAGTCGCTCGCCGAACTGCGCACGCTCGCCCGCGAGGAACTCGTGCGGCAGAAGCAGCGCGAGGCTGACGCGGCGAAGCGGACCAGCGTGATGACGCATCTCACCTCGAAGGTGGAGTGCGAACTGCCGACGACCCTCGTGCGCCAGCAGACGCAGAGCATCCTCGACGACATCGTGAAGGAAAATCAGGAGCGCGGCGTGGCCGACGAAATCCTGCGCGAGCACGAGAAGGATCTCGTGGGCAGCGCCGCACAGAGCGCACGCGAGCGGATCAAGGGCACGTTCATTTTGCTCCGCATCGCGGAGAAGGAGAAGATCACCGCCACGGAAATGGACCTGCGCCGCCGCATCGCACAGATGGCAGCGCGTTCAAACATGACCTTCGACAAGATGGTGAAGGAACTCCAGAAGCGCGGCGTGATCGATCAGATCCGCGAGGAGCTGGTCACCGCGAAGGCGCTCGATTTTGTCGCGAGTCAGGCGGCTGTCAGCGCCGGTGCAGCTGAGGAGAAGAAGGAAGAGGCCGCGCCCGCTGAGCCGCAGAACCCTTGACCGTTTGCGCCCAAGGCACGATTGAAAAAGACAACATGATCATCCAACCCAACAGTCGCATCCAATCCCCGCAAGCAAACTGGCCGCTCGTCCCCGGCGTGTATGAGACGGACGCGCGCGGCGAACGCGGGCACAACGTCTTCGACCGGCTGCTGCGCGACCGCATCGTGTTCATCGGCACGGCGATTGATGACTGGATCGCAAACATCGTCATCGCGCAGCTTCTCTTCCTGCAGATGGATGACTCAAAAAAGGACATCCACATTTACATCAACAGCCCCGGCGGCAGCGTCACGGCGGGCCTTGCGATCTACGACACGATTCAGTTCGTCACACCCGACGTGAATACTTACTGCATCGGCATGGCGGCCTCGATGGGCGCGGTGCTGCTCTCCGCTGGCACGAAGGGCAAACGCTACGCACTGCCGAACAGCGACATCATGATCCACCAGGTGAGCGGCGGCGCGCAGGGGCAGGCGAGCGACGTGGAGCGCACCGTCGAGTACATGTTCAAGCTCAAGAAGCGGCTCATCAAGATCCTCTCGCATCACACCGGCCAGGACGAAAAGAAGGTCCACGACGACTCGGATCGCGACTACTACATGAGCGCCGAGGAAGCGAAGGCCTACGGGCTCGTGGACGAAGTGGTGAACTCTCGGAAGCAGGTTCCGAATTTCGCCGAGATGACGAAGCCAAAAAACGACTGATAACGGGAACGGATTTCGCTTATCGTTGGCAACAATGGCCCGCGCTTCCAATCTCACCATGTGCTCGTTCTGCGGCAAATCGCACGCAGAAGTGCGCAAGCTGATCGCAGGGCCGGGCGTTTACATCTGCGACTCGTGCATCAATGTCTGCAAGGGCATCCTCGACAAGGAACTCAACGAGGAAGCCAAGCGCACCAGCACGCAGCTCCGCGTGCCGAAGCCCGCGGAAATCCGTCGGCAGCTCGACAACTACGTCATCGGCCAGGAATCCGCGAAGAAGACGCTCAGCGTCGCGGTGCACAACCACTACAAGCGCATCCTGCACAACAGCACCGTCGGCGGCACCATCGGCGGCGGCGATGATCCGCTCTCGGAGGTCGAGATTGACAAGAGCAACATCCTCCTCATCGGCCCGACCGGCAGCGGCAAGACGCTCATGGCGCGCACGCTCGCGCGCGTCCTCGACGTCCCCTTCTGTATCGCCGACGCGACCACGCTCACCGAGGCCGGCTACGTCGGCGAGGACGTGGAAAATATCATCCTGCGCCTGCTCCAGGCGTCGGACTACGACGTGAAGCGCGCCGAGATCGGCATCGTTTACATTGACGAGATTGATAAAATCGGACGCAAGACCGAGAACGTGAGCATCACGCGCGACGTGAGCGGCGAAGGCGTGCAGCAGGCGCTCTTGAAAATCCTCGAAGGCACGACGTGCAACGTCCCCCCGCAGGGCGGACGCAAGCATCCGCAGCAGGAATACATCCAGGTCTCGACGGAAAAAATCCTCTTCATCTGCGGCGGCGCATTCGTCGGCATGGACAGGATCATCGAAAAGCGCCGGGGGAAAAAGACCCTCGGGTTCAGCATGGCGCAGAAGAGCGAGCAGGACGTGCGCGAGGCGGAAATTCCCCCGAGCGAATTGCTCCGCCACTGCGAACCCGAGGACATGCTGCGCTTCGGGATGATCCCCGAGTTTGTCGGCCGCCTCCCCGTCGTCACAGCGCTCGATCCGCTCTCCGAAGACGAACTCGTCTCGATTCTCACCGAGCCGAAGAACGCCCTCGTGAAGCAGTACACGAAGCTCATGTCCATGGAAGGCGTCCACCTCTCTATCACCAAGGACGCCTTGCGCGCCTTCGCCGAGCAGGCCGTCAAGCGTGGCACCGGCGCACGCGCGCTGCGCTCGATATTCGAGAAAGTCATGCGCGACGTGATGTATGAAGTCCCCGGCAGCAACATCGAGGAAGTGACCGTCAACCGCGCAGTCATCGAAGGGAAGAAGACCCCGATCCTCCGACGGAAGCAGGACAAGGACGCTGCGTGATGGGATTCTCGGTTCTCGATTGCGAGATTCCCGATTCCCAATCCGCTCGCAGATTGCCATCGCCGCATTTTTCGGTTCCCATCCGCTGCTTTGTCATCTAAACGGCAGCGCGCTCCACGGAGAGGCTGACCAATCGAAAATCGCCGCGCCCATTCATGAAAAAAGCACTCATCACTGGAATCACCGGACAGGACGGCAGCTACCTCGCCGACTTGCTCATCGAAAAAGGCTACGAAGTCCACGGCATCATCCGCCGCGCCTCGTCGTTTAACACCTCGCGTATCGATCACCTTTACCAGGACCCGCACATCAGCGGCGTGCGCCTCTTCCTCCACCACGGCGACCTCTGCGATTCGCTGAACCTCACGCGCCTCATTGACCGCATCGGCCCCGAGGAAATCTACCACCTCGGCGCGCAGAGCCACGTCCGCGTCAGCTACGACATCCCCGAGAACACCGGCGACATCACCGCGCTCGGCACCATCCGCATCCTCGAAGCGCTCCGCGAGTCCCGCGTGCAGGCCCGCTTCTATCAGGCGTCCTCGTCGGAAATGTTTGGAAAAGTGCAGGCCGTCCCGCAGACGGAGACGACCCCATTTTGGCCCCGCTCGCCCTACGCCGTCGCGAAAGTGTACGCCTACTGGGCCACCGTGAACTACCGCGAGAGCTACGGCATGCACGCGAGCAACGGCATCCTTTTCAACCACGAGAGCCCGCGGCGCGGCGAGACGTTCGTCACTCGCAAAATCACGCGCGCCGTCGCCCGCATCAAGCTCGGCATCCAGAAAGAGCTCTACCTCGGCAATCTCGACGCCAAGCGCGACTGGGGCTTCGCCAAGGAATTCGTCGAAGGCATGTGGCGCATGTTGCAGCAGGACACGCCCGACGACTACGTCCTCGCGACGAACGAAACGCACACCGTCCGCGAATTCTGCGAAGTCGCCTTCGCGCACGTCGGCCTCGACTGGCAGCAGTTCGTGAAATTCGACGCCCGCTACGAGCGCCCCGCCGAGGTGGACCTCCTCATCGGCGACTACGCCAAGGCCAAGCGCGTCCTCGGCTGGGAGCCGAAGGTGAAATTCCGCGAACTCGTACAGATCATGGTGGACGCCGACCTCGACGCCGCAAAGCACGAGCACCGCTGAGCCCGTGGCCGCCGAGGGCACGAGGCGGACTGAACTTCCCCGCTTGCGTGCGGACTCACCTTTGTGAGCCGGAAAAGGTATGCCCGCCTCCTTCCGTCGTCGGCTACGGCATGAAGCGCCGCGCGAGGCGCGCAAGCAAAGTAGTCCCACGCTTCAGCGTGCAGTGCCGTGCGGATCACCCTGCGCGGGCGAAGCAGACCAAGCGCGCTGATTCGAATTCGCACGCAAGCTGTGGTCGCGCATCACAGCAC
>Ga0208856_1000061_pt1 | contig 46239 bp, 24 predicted proteins | sample LakMenEpi13Jul12_FD_150690 | JGI IMG/M metagenome (GOLD analysis project Ga0208856, IMG submission 150690) | Freshwater microbial communities from Lake Mendota, WI - 13JUL2012 deep hole epilimnion (SPAdes) | ecosystem: Environmental > Aquatic > Freshwater > Lentic | place: Lake Mendota, Madison...
GTCACGGTGCTCGACGTGAGGACGGCACTGCCGAAATTGGCGATTTCCTCATTCGTGTCCGGGCGGCCCCAGTAGTACCAGTTCTGGATGTCGTTCCAATTGCCCGACCCCGGCTGCGTCCAGGCACGCTCGCCGCTCAACGGCTGCACGATCGACGAGAGCTGCGTGCCCTGGAACGCCACCGGCGCGGAACTCACCGTGGAAATGAAGTTCCCCAGGGCGTCAAACCGCAGGATCCGGCCCCCCTGCTCGCGGACGTAAACGTCTCCATTGGCCGCCTGGGCCAGATCGGTGGGCTTGTCGAGCGCGGCGCCGGAGAAGGTCGCACCCAGCGTGAACGACCCGAGCGGCGCGTTCTCATACTGGGTGGCCTCGTAGCGCACCACCTGGTTGTTGGCCGTGTCGGCCACGAGCAGCTGATCGGGCGCGGCCGTGCGGAAGTTTGGGATCTTGTGCACTGTGAGCAGATTGGAGTCGTGGCCTCGATCCATCGTGCCACCGATGTTGAACGCGGTCCGCGAGGCCACCACCATGTCGTCCCCGTCGTAATCGAACTGAAAGTATTGGAAACCTTCTTGGTAGACGTTCGAGGTGTAGAGGAAGATCTTCTCCACGTCCCAGTGGGTGAGGTCTTTCGACGAGAGCATGGCTCCGGTGTTGCGGACCAATTCGGGAACGGTCCCCGACTCATACATGGCCAGTACGGGATTGCTGAGGACGTAGAACTTGCCCGAAACGGCGTCGTACGATCCGCCAAACTTCTTCTCGCCGCCGGGCAGCGGCACGAAGCCGGTTGCCGGGTCGAACGTGGTCGTGGTCGGCGACGTCACGTTGATCACGGCGGCGTAGGGGGGCTTCGCCGTGAAATTCACCGGCGGCGACTCCGGACGAACCTTGGGCATGATCACCACGCCCGTCGCCGATGAGGCCATCACCTGGCCCTCGAACCAGAGCGGGCCGGACACGCCAAAGTAACCATTCCATGGGGGCGCGTCGCTACCTGTCCAGTTCGCCTGATTGAGCAGGTCAGAGCCGACCGGCGCCGAGTAGACGGACGTCGTGAACCCGGCCCAGATGCGGCCGCCGTAGACAACCGGGTTGGTCGGCGTGCCGGGTCCGCCCACGCTGGAGAAGAGCCCCGTGGTGGTGCCGGTCGGGGTGGTCCACGTGCTGCCGTTGTCGAGCGACTTGCGAATCTGCGTGTTGTTTCCCGCCGTGTCTTTGTTCGTGCCGATGAGATAGAGGGCGCTGCCGCTCACGAACAGGCTGCCTCGGAGCATGTCGGACAGGCTGCCGAGGCTGCTCCAGGTCGCCCCCTTGTCGGACGAACGAAACAGGCTCGTCGTGCCCGACGTGCCCGAGTTGGAGTCCCTGCCTGCCAGGGCGTGGGAGGCGACGTAATCGCCATTCGGCAGCACCACGATCTCGGGATCGGAGAAGAAATAGCGCCGCGTCGCATTCAACTGATAGTTGAGGACCACGCCGGGCACGCCGCTGAGATCCGCGGTCTGCGCCAGGGTTTCGCCCGCCGGAGCCACAAGGCCGAGGATCAGGCATAAACGCCAGATGATGCCCGGGTGCGACCGCAGGCAGCAGCGGCGCTGTCGACCACTGCGGTTGCAAATGAAACGTCCCACCCCAGACACCTTTTAGCCGTGATTTCCCAGATGGCCATCCCCCGGAACGCTCGGGGCGGATGGTCCCAAAAATAATGTCGACCTGCCGCCGGCCCGTCAACAGACCGGGTCCGGGTGTGCGTGGCCAGCACCCTCCTTCCAATCCGGTCGTCTATAACGGCCGTACCGTATCTGGTGCAGATACACGACGTCGGTCTATTCCATCGACACCAGCGCACGTACTGGCGGATCAGGAGCTTACACATGAGCGATAATCGTCCTGCTGTGCGTCTGCTGATCGCGATGGTCCTTGTGCCAACCCTGGCCGCAGCGGCTGAAGACCCGTCGGCCGAGCGCGTGCGCTTCGCGCCGCCGCAATACCCACCGCGGCTGAAGCGCAGCGAGAGCTTCCTGGGCATGCACTTCGACTTTCACGCCGGCCCCGACTGCCAGGAGGTGGGCAAGCGCACCACGCGCGAGAGCATCGAGCGGCTGCTCGAGGCCGTGCGGCCCGACTACGTGCAGATCGACTGCAAGGGGCATTCCGGATTCTCCAGCTATCCCACCCGCGTGGGCACCCCCGCGCCGGGCTTTGTCGGCGATCCGCTGCGGATCTGGCGGGAGGTCACCGCCGAGAAGGGCGTCGGCCTCTTCATGCATTATTCGGGTGTCTGGGACGGCCAGGCCGTGGCCCAGCATCCAGAGGGGGCTCGCGTCAACGAGAAGGGCGAACGCGACAACCGCCTGACCTCCGTCTTCGGTCCGTACGTGGATCAGCTCCTGATCCCACAGATGAAGGAGTTGGCAGACGCATACGACGTCGATGGCGTATGGGTCGACGGCGAGTGTTGGGCCGTCGATCGCGACTACGCCGAGCCCGTCCTGAAGGCTTTCCAGGAGCAGACCGGGATTCAGTCGGTTCCCCGCACACGAGCAGATCCCGGCTGGTACGAGTTCTCGGAATTCTGCCGCGAGGGATTCCGCCGCTACCTGCGCCGCTATGTCGACGAGGTGCATCGCCACGACAGCGGCTTTGAGATCGCGAGCAACTGGGCCTTCAGTTCGATGATGCCCGAGAAGGTGACCATCGACGTGGACTTCATCTCCGGAGACTATACGCCGACCAATAGTCTCAATAGCGCCCGCGTCGAAGGCCGCTGCATGGCGCTTCAGGGGAAACCCTGGGACCTGATGGCCTGGAGCTTCAGCCACCTCGACGGCCTCTTCAGCACCAAGACCGCCCAGCAACTCGAGCAGGAAGCGGCGGTCGTGATGGCACTGGGCGGCGAGCTCGTGCCCCTGCAGGGCCTGCTCCAGTCGCTGCTCGACAGCCAGCACGTGGTGGATGTCGTCAGCGAGCATCACCTCACCGAGGGCATCAATCGCTACCCGCTCCTCGTCTATCCGGAGTGGGAGACAATCGAGCCCGCCTTCAAGCAGACGCTCGTGAACTATGTGAGGCAGGGAGGATCACTCCTGCTCGTCGGCCCGCGGACCGCCGCCCTGTTCCAGGAGGAACTGGACGTGCAGCTTGAGGGAGCTCCGGCCGTGCAGGTGAGCGGCCTGGAGTTCGGCGGACACGTGGCCGGCATCCAGTCGCTCTTTCAGAAGGCGACCCTGGGCTCTCGCGCGAAGCCCTTCGGCAACGTGCGCCGCGAGAACGAGGCGGACGGCCCGGCGGAGGTCGCGGCCTCGATCACGAGGCTCGGCGAGGGATCAATTGCCGCGATCTATCTGAGCCTCGGCGAGCGCTCTGCCAACTCGACGACCACCGTCAGCCGTGACTTCCTCCACGCCCTTGTGCGCGAGATGTTTCCAGCGCCCATGGTGGAGGTGGAGGGATCCCACCATGTCGACGTGACGGCGACGCGGCTGGGTGACCGATTGCTCATCAACCTCGTGAACACAGCCGGCCCGCATGGCAACGCCAAGGTGAACGTGCACGATGACATTCCACCCGTCGGGCCCCTGAACGTGTCGATTCGCTGCCCGCGGCCCGCCTCCGTGCTGCTCCAGCCCGGTGGCCGGACGCTCGAACACGAATATCGCGACGACCGGCTGCAGGTCACCGTGCCCCGCGTCGCGATCCATGACATCATCGAAATTCAGCCGACCATTCCGCCGCAGTGACAGGCTGCGGAGGGCATGAATAGTGCGGCTCAGGGAGACGGGGCTCATGCAGAATAGATTTCGTGCTGGATGGATTCCATGGCTGGCGATCCTGATGGTCGGCCTTGCCGCCCAAGCCGCGTTCGCAGTCGATACGACTCGAGGCGACGTGGACGCCCTCACCGTGATCGGAAACAGGCTCCGGGAAGATCGCGGCGGGGTGCCGGGCGGGCAGTCGCGTCTGGAGCACAACGTCGCCGGGCAGGTCATGCCGCAGCCGGTCGTCACCCCATCATTCCCTCCACCGCCCCCTGCTCCGCCCCCTGCTCCGCCGGCAGCCACGTTCTCATTCGCGCCCAACCAGTTGGCCGGCTCCCCGTGGTATCGGCCTGGTGATCAGGATCGCGTCATCAATGGCCACCTCGACGAGTCATTCGGTCAACGCGAGCGGTGGCCGATCCTGCTGCGGAATCTCAAGACGCATCATGGGGCGTTCGGCATTCCAGCGGCGGAAATCGGCCACCTGAAGGACTCTGGCGGACTGCTGGCCCTCCTCCGGTCCGAGGGCATTCCAGTCAGCGTTGAAATTCCGGCCTTCACGCAGCCCCACGACGGCTCACAGCTCGCCCGGGCCGAAATCCACGGCGAGGCCGTCGATGGAGTGAACGTCTTCTCCGGCATCTTTCGCATCGACGCTCCACACGACCGGCCGAATCCATTTGGGGCAGGCTGGTTCATCACGGGCGACGGCACCCCGTTTATTCCCGACGAGATCGTGTTTGATGAACGCATTCCCAATCTCCTTCCGGAATTCGATGCGGCCCTGCTGGCACAGACTCCGGGGACGTGGGAAGAACGCAAGCAGGCCGCACGCAAACTCCACCCCTTCATGGCCGCGCGCCAGCCATACGACCGCCTGCTCGGGAGTCTGATGGAGGACTACGTCAAGTACCTCGAGGTAGCCCGCGCCCACTGGGGCGAGCGGATGCCGGCTGTCAGCCTGCACTGGAACGTCAATCCGCCGTGGGAGTGGCGTGACGAGAAGGGCTTGGATGCCATTCACGCCGCCAATCCAGCCTGGTGCACGACACCGGAGGAGTTCCATCGCATCGTGTTCACGTCGCCCCAGTACAACTCGGTGCGGTATCTCGACCAGCTCCTCGACGTGCTCAACACTGCCGGCTTCAAGCCCCGCACGGTCTTCATGGACGTGGATTGGAACTACAGCCTGCCCTACGTCACGGAACTTTTGCGCCGCCACAAGGCGTCCTTGGCCGCCCGTGGCGTGCAGATGGGCATCAACGTGGTGGAAGCCGGCCTCGGCGAGCAGGACGAACTGTTCTACGACGGCCACACCCTGCAGCGGCGCGTCGACCCCAACACCCCGCCAAATGTGCTCTACGCGAACACCATCGTCGCGATCACGGAGTATCTCGTAGGCAGCGGCGTGTCTGGGCCGGGTATGCAGATCCGCGCGGGCAGCTGGTCGCGCCGCCCGGCGGAGACGGGTGCCGCAGTCGATGAAGCCTCCGAGGGCTCTTTGGCCCACGCCGCCAACCGGATCGTCGTCCTGCTGGAACCATGACGTGAACCCCGCAATCCGACTCCTTCACCGGCGACACTACGGCCACCGCGGCTGGTTCACCGTGGTCGGCGCTGCGATCGCGTGCCTTGCTGCTGCCACCTGCCGGGCCGACGTGATCGGGGAGCATCCCGGCACGGCCGCCGAGCAAGCCGTCTACCGGGCATGGGCAGCGGACGACGCGTGGAACCCCGCCGGCCAGAGCGACAACTATCCGTTCAAGCCCTCCGAGGCGGCCACGACGAATCACGGCGTTCACCATCCCGACCTGGTGGCGGAGAGTGGCGACGGGTCGATCCGGCTCCGCACCTCCACCGCCTACGCCGGGGCGATTTCTCAACTGACCTATCGAGATCAGGAGCTCCTTCATGCGACCGTCGGCGCGGCACTGCAATTTCACATCCGCTACTCGGATGCCGGGTCGATGAAGTTGGACGACGTCAACGGCTGGCAGTTTCTCCTCGACGAATGCCAGAATCCGACGCAGGCCGGGAACAGCCGCGACACGTCGTCGCTGCCGCGCCAGGGCCCGAGTTCCTCCTACCTGAAGGCGATGTCACTCTCGTCGACGGAGCATGGGCTCGCCCGCATCGCCGTCGACAACTGGCCGGTCGATTACACGCCGCCGCGCAGCTTCACCGCCGATTCCTACGGCCAGCCACGCCGCTTCAACGAACGCTACGAATGGTTCTCGAACGTCAACATCCGGCAGTGGAGCACGGTGGGCTGGCACTCGCTGCTGACGGGCGAGATCTTCGACAACGTGGTCCAGATCGATGCGCAGGTGCATCTGCCGCCCGCGTTTCGGGCGAAGAAATTCCTGCAGGTGGAGCTGATCGCCTACCTGAGGCGCTGGGCGTGGTCGCAGGAGTCGTTCGTCATGGGGTCGGCTCCGGGCTTCGTCGCGGAGCCGTGGGGCCCGGGCGCCGACGGCGTGATCCAGGCCGGGTTCGCTCCGGGCGGCGGTGAGGCCGGCAGTGCGAGGGGATTCTTCAACATCGATCGGACGTTTGGCATGGCGATCCTGTCGTTCAACAACAAGGCCGATGTCGCCAAAATCGCCCGCGACACGGAGCCCCGACCGGTCTTCCTCGCCTACCCAAACCAGCCCTCGATCTACTCCCGGAGCGTCCGCAGCGGCGGCCGGGCGGATTGCCCGAATCCGTTCACAGCACGAACCATCCAGGCGGACTTCCAGTTCACGAGTCCGGGCGACATGGTGAGCGCCCACAGTTTCGTCGTGCTCGGGTCGCCGGAGGAAATCGAGCGTGCCATCCGGGCCATCGTGACCTTCGCCCGGTCCGCAAACAGTCCATTCGTCACCTCGCCGCGTTGACCGAACGCCGCCGAGAAACTACCTTTCCTACGGACAAAGGGTGATCCCAGAGGGGTTCGCGGAGGAACACAAAGGTCTGTGCACGGACCGCGTTATTCACATGATTCACACAGCACCGTCACTCCCTTGCAGGCACGGAGCCTTTTGCATGGTCGCCCCAAATTCCCCCGCGATGCCGCGTGAAATCGCAAAGCCCCCTCGAACCCCGCACGGTTTTACGATCGTGGAGTTGCTGGTCGTGATCGCCATCATCGGCCTCCTGATCGCCCTGCTGCTGCCGGCAGTCCAGGCTGCGCGGGAGTCGTCGCGCAGGGCGAAGTGTCAGTCAAACATCAAGCAGTTGGGGCTGGGGCTTCATACGTATCACGATGCCCAGAAGCGGTTTCCCCCTGGCTACCAGGGCATGCTGGGCAACTGTAGTGGTGCGGACAACAGCATTTCCAACAAATGGAAGGATGCAGGCTGGGGCTGGTCGGTCTTTCTGCTACCCCATATCGAGGAACAGTCGCTATCGGATCGCCTGACAGTCAACTCCGGCAGCAGCCAGGTTGTCTGCGGGAATCCAACCGGTGCACAACTTTCTCTCGCCACGGCGGGTGGTCGCGACCAGAGGGCGCTGCAGCAGACTGTATTGCAGGTATTCGTGTGTCCCAGTGCGGGAGACAGTAGCCTGAATTTTGGCCCGACCTTCCCGAGCAGCGGCAGGTACGGCAAATCCAACTACAAGGCGGTCGTCGGATCCGACGGTGCCTTCGATGGCGTAGGCGAGGCCACCCTGACCCTTCCCGACGGATCCAGCGCGACGGTGCTTACACTTGGCCTCTTTCGCCGCGTTCCCCTCACGAGGAGCGGTTCGTGGGGGGCAGCAGATTCCTGGGCGTACGTGCGATCGAAGGACGTGACGGACGGCCTCTCGAAGACGCTGGCCTTTGGGGAGGTTTTCAGCAACGTCAGTTTCGCGACGGGGTTGCCGAAGATCGATTCAAATTACGGAAGTACTACAACGAACGGCAAGTATCGGGGCAGCGTTTGGGCCGGCGCGATCGTAACCGAATTGGCTGCTGGCATGACGGCAGGCATCATCCAGCCGAATGCCAACAGCACCAACGGCACGCTCTTCGGGACAAACCAGTATCCGTTCGCGAGCAAGCATCCGGGCGGGGTGCTGTTCGGCCTGGCCGATGGCAGCTGCCGATTCATCAGCCAAAACGCCGACGCCGCGACGTTGGCGGGGATGGCGAATATTAGCGACGGGCAGACGGCGGTAATTGAATGACGTTCTCGTCCAGCCACAGGGCGATCGCGAACATCGTCGCGATCGCCGCCATGCTCGTGATTGCCGGGTGCTCGTCGCGACCGGCCGACGAGCCTCCACTGGGGAGGGTTCGCGGGAAAGTCACGATGGACGGCCAGCCGCTGGCTGGCGTCGACGTCGTCTTTGCCCCGGAAAAGGGCCGGCCCTCCATGGCCACGACGGATGCAACTGGCCGCTACGACTTGTGGTACATCAACCGAACCATGGGGGCCAAGGTGGGCCCTCACAAGGTCTTCATCCGGCCGACGGACATGCCCGCAGAGGAACCTTCCCCCGATGGCTCGAGCGGCGGGGCTCCGGTGGCGCCGCCGCCCAAGATTCCGTCGAAATACAACAAGCGATCCTCGCTGACGGCCGAGGTGAAGGCCGGCCGCAACACGTTCGACTTCGCGCTCGAGTCGAAGTAAGCCGCCAGGCCCGCGGGCCGGGCACGCCAGGCAGGATGGACGGGCTGCCGCCGAAACAAACGACGGCCCGGCGGAGACTGCCGACTGAGAGCATCGCGACGGCCCCGCGGCGGGCTGGGTCGTCTGGATCGCCCTGCCGCGGCCATCCCTGGCAATCCTGTTCGGCACAGCGACTGCCATCCCGTGGGCCAAGCATCCCGCTTGCTGCTGTAGGACAGGCTTCAGCCTGTCATGCCGGAACTCGCCCAACCCGGCTCTCGAACGATCATGACTTCGTACGCCTGGATCTCCACTCCATTGTGCTTGTCTGAAAACAGATGCCCGCAGCCGCGGAGCTGCTTAAACGTACGGAGGAACATCTCGATCACGCACCGCAGTCGATCCATCTCCGCGATCAGTTCGGCCGGCAGATCGAGCCGATTCGTGACGAGGCGTAAAACACCGGCGACGCCGCCAATTTTTCTCCGGCGCGGGCTGCGCCTGGCGGTATTGAATTCCGCTTCGTCGGGTTGCTCCGCATCTTCGCCGCGCGCGTGATGTGTTGATCGCAACGATGATGCACGCGCGTTGTTTGCACTCAGTGCACGACGTCTTCGCGGCGATCTGATCGCGCTCGAGTGTCCGCGCCGCGGAGTCATTTGGAGACGATTTCAGCCCGCGGATTCGTCCCTAAATTTGCCCGTTTCGTCCCACGCGCGCCCGATTCGTCCCACGCGCGCCCGATTCGTCCCACGCGCGCCCGATTCGTCCCTACGCGCGCCCGATTCGTCACATTTCCAAGAAACATTCTTGACGGCCCGGAAAACAGATGCTTTTATGCACTTCAGCGGATGACTGAATTGGGTTTTCAGACAGTCATCTGGGGTTTGGGTCGCTCACGGGAACTGAAAAACCTTGGTCGGGGGCAACACGATGTTGAATTTCCAGTCACTCACACGAATCGCTGCGATCGGGACGGCCCTCGTGGCGGGACTCCTGGCCATGACGCCGGGGACGGCAGCCGCGCAGACGAATGGCACGTGGTCGGCCACTACCGGCGGCAGTTGGCCCACGGACTCCAACTGGACCGGCAGCCAAATCGCGACTGGCGTGAGTGGCTCCGCCCAATTCTCATCCAGTATCTCAGGAATTCAGATCGTCACGCTCGATGGCGACCGAACCATCGGCTTCATGAGGTTTACCTCCGCTGGAAGCGCCAATATCCACAGCCTGCAAATGGGCACGAGCGGCACCCTCACGCTCCAGACCAGTTCGGGAAGCCCGAGCATCGACGTCCAGAACAGTCGCAGTGGCATCATCGGCGTCACCCTGGCTGGATCCCAGGGATTTACGAAAGTCGGCGCCGGCACGCTGTATCTCGGGGGTACCAGTATCTACAGCGGCCAGACGTCTATCAGCGTTGGCACCTTGGAAGTGAAGGCTGCGAATGCGCTCGGCACGACGGGAGCCGGGAATGAAACCGTTGTTTCCAGCGGCGCACGCGTGCGAATTGGGGCCAACGTTACGGTGAATGAGTCGATTCAGATCAATGGGCAAGGAGTGGGCAGCGTCGGAGCCCTGAACATCGGCTCCTCGGATCAGGTTACGACGGTAACGAGCGCCACCATGGCAGGGCTGGTGACGCTCGGTAGTGACGCGGCAATCGGCATCGCGGGCAGCAATGTCGGCACCCTGGATCGCTTTGGTGCTGGCGATGCGATCCAGACGAACGGATTCAACCTCACCGTGGTGAATACCGGCAGCCTAACGGTGAATAGCCCGATCTCAGGCGCAGGCAGTTTGACCGTAAGTGGAAACGGCCAACTGGTTCTCACCGCCGCAAATACATACACCGGGACGACCGGGTGGACTGGTGCTCCCGGAACGCTCTTTTTGGGGAACGGCGGCACTGGAGGATCACTCTCGACAAACAGTGCAATCACGCTATCGAACCCCAATGCGACGTTGGCCATCAACCAAAACGACACCGTGACCCAAGGAGTCGACTTTAGCGGGTCGGCAATCACCGGAAACGGCATATTCAATCAGATCGGCACTGGTACGACGATCCTCAACGCAGCGAACAGCTACAACGGCGCAACCAACGTGAACGCTGGCACGCTGCTCATCAATGGCAATCAGTCGGCTGCGAACGGAGCGGTGACCGTGGCGGCCGGGGCCACGCTCGGCGGTTCGGGTACGGTCGGCGGCAACACCACGATCACGGGCATCCACTCGCCGGGCAACTCGCCAGGCATTCAGACGTTCAACGGCAACCTGACATACGAGGCCGGCGCGGTCGTTAACTGGGAGCTGATTGCTAACTCGACGGGCTCAGCGGGGACAAACTACGACCAGATCGTCCTGCCCACCACGGGCAATCTCACCTTTAATGGCTCAACGACGCTCGCCCTGTCGTTCAACGGCGCGGGCAGCGCGGTCGACTGGTCGAACACATTCTGGAACCTGAACCGGTCCTGGATGGTCTACGACCTCTCGGCCGGGGAGGTTAGCAATGCCGTGAACCTCGTCCTCGGCGGCTCTCTGCTTGACTCGCTCGGCAACTCCCTGTCGCCGACCGGACGCGGCTACTTCACGACCTCGCTCTCCGGCCAAGACGTGATGCTCAACTTCGTCGCGGTGCCCGAGCCCTCCACGCTCGTGCTCCTCAGCGGTCTGGCGGTGGGCGGGCTGCTCCTCCGCCGTCGTCGTGCCTAAGCAGGTGATTGGCTCGAGCCAAACTCGCGCGTTGCAAGAAATGAAGAAGCAGATTCGGGAGGCGTCATCCGCCTTGAGTTCGCGAACATGCCCACACCCACAAACTTCTTAGGGATCAGATTAGGGACAAGACAAACCGGAAACGTGTAAGGCGGGAGATCGATATCCAATGCAGCCCCGGCCTCCGGGGGTGACCGGCCGCTTTACGGCCCGGATCGCCCATGGAGGGCCTGGGTTAACCGACATGAAAAGGCTTTTGCGCCTGGAGTGTCCGGAGACCGCAACAGCGGTTTGCCGGCATGAGGCGGGGGATTACACACCGACACTGACCAAACAAGGACCGGCGGGTTTCTTTTGATCGACCCACGTCCATACGGTTGCTTGGGGGTAACGCTCATGGCTGGCATCAACACCAAGTTCATGACTTGCATCGGGGCCAGACGTGTTCCGCTGCGCACACGGTGGACCGCCATTTGCGTTGCCGCATTGGCGATGTTCGCCGTTCAGGCGAGCCCGGCACGGGTGTATGCCCAAAATAGAACATGGGCCAGCAACGGCAGCACTCAAAGCGGTACCTCCGCCTGGAGCATCACGTCGAATTGGAATGGGGGCGGGGTCCCCAACGCCTCCGACGTCACAGCGAATTTCACGAACACGACAGCCACATTCGCTGGCCTGACCGCCAACGTCACGATCGGCAATCTGACCAGGTCGGCGGGTAACAACACCAGCGGCAATAAACTCACCATCACCGGGACCGATAACAACTTCGCCACGCAAACTCCATCGGGCTATGAGCTGGCCTTCGCAACGACCACGGGTACCGCGCCGGCCATCACGACTGCCGGTCGGGTCGACGTAGTTGTGAAGATTGCCGGCACCCAAGGCTTCACGAAAGCCGGTACGGCCGACCTGTATCTTTGGGCGCCGAATACGTACACCGGCACGACGACAATTTCGGCCGGTAGATTGCGTCCGCAAGCTGCAAGTAACCTCGGCTCGATCGCCGACGGCACCGTGGTGCTGCCGGCAGGAACCCTTTTTCTCGACACAGGCGTCACGATCGCCGACGAACCTCTGTTTATTTCAGGAACAGGAAACGCCAATCAGGGCAGCCTCCGCGCGAACGGGTCCAGCGGGTATGGAGGCCCGATCACGGCGACTGGCGACGCGGCCATCACAGCCAATGGCGGCCAGACCCTCACGCTGAGTAGCACCATCAATCCCAATGGCTACTACCTGCTCATGGGAGACGGAGGCAACCACACCATCACCGGCGGCTTCGTCGGAACCAGCGGAACTGTCAACTTTGGCGGCACAGGCTTAATCACGCTCTCGGGCTCCAGTTCGTTCACGGGAGTGACGCAGGTCGGGAACGCGACGGGTCTCGTCACGATGACGGGATACATGGCGGGCTTGATGGACTTCACACCAGCCGGCGCCCGGACGTTGGTCGGCACGGGCACGTTTGACGGAGGCCTTGTCACGAACGCCCAGACGACGCTCGCGCCCGGCGCCTCGGCGGCATCGAACGACTATGGAACGCTCACGGCGAGCACGCTCAATCTGGTCAGCGGCATCGTCCAGCTGGGAATCCAGGATGCTACGACGTACGACAGGCTCGTGATGACGGCGGGCTCCGGAGGCCTGACGCTCGGGGGCGCAACAAAGCCGACAATGGAGCTCGACTTCGCCCAAAGCCTGGCTTCCGGCACATGGAATCTGCTGACGTTCAACGGGCTGACGTCGGGCTCGTGGGCAAACGTCACCTCGACGGGCGCCTACGCGGGCCCGTGGAGCAGATTCGGCAGCACGTGGTCGGCCAGCGGTGGGAGCGGCGGCGCGGTGGGATCGGGAACGATCTCTTCGGGCACGACGTTGGCGTTCGTGGAGACCACCGGGAACCTCACGATCGCTCCGCTGCCACTCAGCGTCTTGTACAGCGGCACCACGATCACGGATACCATCCTGATCGGGTCTGCGGGCGGCCAGGTCGGCATCAACTCCGCGGGGGCGACCACCTTCTCCGGGCCGGTGACGGTTGGTGGCGCGGTCGATCTTTCCGCCGTCGCCGGCGGCACGGCGACGTTCACATCCACGATCAGCGGCACCACAGGCGTGGTCAACAAAACCGGACCGGGAACGGTCATCGTGACCGCCGCCAACACCTACACCTCCCCCACGGCGGTGACTACCGGCGCCCTGCAATTGGGCAATAGCGGAACCGTCGGTGGACTCTCCCCGAGCAGTGCGATCAGCATCGCGTTGGGGGCCACGTTCGTCGTGAATCGGAGCAACGCCGTCACCCAGGGCACCGACTTCAGCACGGCTGCCATCACCGGAGCGGGCGGCTTCACCCAGGCGGGCTTTGGCACCACCACGCTCACCGCCGAGAACTCCTACACCGGTGCGACCAATGTCGATGCCGGCAAACTGCTGATCAACGGCAATCAGGCGGCGGCGATTGGGGCCGTGACGGTTGCCGCTGGGGCCACGCTCGGCGGCTCGGGCACGGTCGGCGGCAACACCACCATCACGGGCATCCACTCGCCGGGCAACTCGCCAGGCATTCAGACGTTCAATGGCAACCTGACATACGAGGCCGGCGCTGTCGTTAACTGGGAGCTGATCGCTAACTCGACGGGCTCGCCGGGTACGAACTTCGACCAGATCGTCCTGCCCACCACGGGCAATCTCACCTTTAATGGCTCGACGACGCTTGCCCTGTCGTTCAACGGCGCGGGCAGCGCGGTCGACTGGTCGAACACGTTTTGGAACGTGAACCGGTCCTGGATGGTCTACGACCTCTCGGCCGGGGCGGTCAGCAATGCCGTTAACCTCGTCATCGGCGGCTCCCTGCTCGACTCGCTCGGCAACTCTCTGTCGCCGACCGGACGCGGCTACTTCAACACCTCGGTCTCCGGCCAGGACGTGATGCTCAACTTCGTCGCGGTGCCCGAGCCCTCCACGATCGTGCTGGTCGGCGGCAGCGTCGCGGTGGCGTGCTTGATGCGCTGTCGGCGGCGTGGAAATCCTGACGGAACCCGTAGTCACCCCGTCCATCCCAGCGTTGCGTGGAGCGACAAGTGAATATGTTCGCATTCCAGGGGGACTTCGTGCAGCAAACCAGTACCGCCGTGTGCCGTCGCGGGAGCGCAGCGTATCTCGCGGCTGTGGCGCTCGCGCTCGCCGTCGTGGCTTGGCAAGAGCCTGCGTGCGCCCAGAGCGGCACGTGGACCGCCGTATCGGGTTCTTGGAGCGGCACGTCGAACTGGAGTGGAAACAACGTCGCCAACGGTTCCGGCAATACGGCTTTTTTCAGAAGCACGGGAACGACCACGCTCGACTCGGACCGCACGATCGGCGCGATTTCGAGCGGTAGCGGCACGCGGGTGATCCAGGGGTCGGGTGTCACGCTCACGCTCGCAACGTCGTCGGGCGCGCCCACACTCACGGGCACGGTCGCCAATGGAACACTCGCCATCGCGGTACCAATCGCCGGCACCCAGGGCTTCCAAAAGACCGGCTCGGGCGCGCTCGCGCTCGCCGGAGCCAACAGTTTTTCCGGCACCGCGGTGCTTCAGTCCGGTACGACCTTCGTCCAAAACGTCGATGCGCTCGGCGCCGCCGGCGTTGGCAACGAGACGGTCGTGTTGAGCGGGGCTCAGATGCGCATCACAGCGTCGGGCACGGTCGCGGAATCATTCGTGATTTCCGGCCGTGGGATAACCAATGACACTAGCGGCGGCGGTGCTATCCGAGCGCAAGGGGCTACCGTCACGCTTTCCGGCGGCATCACGGTCTCCGGGACCGCTGAAATCTGGTCCAACTCCTCGACGGTGACGCTGGCTGGCAACACGAGCGGCACGGGAGGGCTGATTTTTAGACAAAGCACCAACACGGTCGTCACGGGCAACCTCGCCCACAACGGTTGGGTCAACCGCTGGTCGAGCGGCGGCGGCACGTTGACGCTTTCGGGGAGCAATTCATACACCGGCTCCACGGCGGTCGACAGCGGCCCCATGACGCTCGGCCTCAACTCGGGCACGAGCCCGTACGCGATCCCATCGACGACGGGCCTCAGCGTGACGGGGGCGGGGACGGGTTTGCTCGATCTCAACGGCAACGACATCACGATCCGCACCTTCGGCTGGCGAGACGACGGCGTCAATCCAGCGAACCAAAACAACAGCACTGGCGGGACGATCTGGGACACTTCTCCCGGGCCGGGAACCACCACGATCACGGTGACGAGCGGCAGTTTTGTGCTCGGGACGGCGATCAGCGACGGTAATAACGGACGTAAGCTTGCGCTGAAGGTGGCGACTGCGGACATGCAGAACATCGAATTGACAAACGCGTTCAGCACCTTCTCGGGCGGACTGACGCTCATGACCGGGCCTGGCAGTGGCACACGGCTGAATGTTCAGGATCCAATCTCAAACACCGGCTCGCCAGGCGCGATCACATACAGCATCTTCGGCACCGGCACGGTGACGGTGGGCCTCGCGCCGACCGACCGGGCGCAGTTCTACATGGGCCCCAACACCGTCTCAGGGGGCGTGGGCTCCACAGTGCTGAACGACATGCTCTTCAACACAGCCGCCGGCGCCGATACGCCGTCGGGCGTCTTGCTCAACGCCACGGAGGCGATTTTCGCCGGGACATTGGTGGCCGGCCAGGCACCGGTCAGCTTTGCCACGGGCTCGATCGTGACGAATAGCGTTGCCGTGCTCACGGGCCGCGTCACGAGCGCGGACGCCAGCGGCGGGCTCCGGCTCGTCGGCAACGGCCAGGTGCCCGGCATCACCGTTCGGCTTGCCAACGCCGGCACGCCCAACGACTACCAGGGCCCCACCAGCGTCGAGGCCAATACGACGCTCGAGCTCGCAGCGGCTGATCAGGTGCCCAACGGCGCTGGTAAGGGCAATGTCAGCGTGGTTGGCAGTCTCAAGCTCGGTAGCTTTAGCGAGACGATCAATGGCCTGTCTGGCTCGGGCAGCGTGGACGGCGACAGCGGCACGCCCACGCTCACCGTCGGCGATGGCGACGCCTCCGCCAGCTTTTCAGGGGTGCTCGGCAACACGTCGGGCTCACTCTCACTCGTGAAGATCGGCTCGGGCGTGCAGACGCTCGGGGGAGCCAACACATATTCCGGCCCCACGTCGGTCGACGCCGGCACGCTGCTCGTCGACGGCGATCAGTCGGGTGCGACCGGCGCCGTGACGGTGGCCAGCGGGGCCACGCTCGGCGGCTCGGGCACGCTCGGTGGCGGCGTCACGGTGAACGGCATCCTGTCGCCCGGCAACAGCCCGGGCGTGCTCACCGTGCCCTTGCTCTCCCTCGGCGCGGCGAGCACGTCGCTCTTCGAGATCAACGGCATGACGCGGGGCGCGGAGTACGACGGCGTGAACATCAGCGGCGTCAGCGGTCCCAACTACGGCGGCACGCTGTCGCTCGTGTTCGGCAACGGATCGGCCTTCTCGGGAGGCACGATTTTTGACCTGTTCCTTTTCAACGGGAGTTCGACGGGTAACTTCGCGAGCGTGACGTCGAGTGGCTTCTACGCGGGCGCGTGGACATTCGCTGACGACGTGTGGTTGCTGGAGTCGGGCGGCCAAACGCTTGCGTTCACCCAGTCAACCGGCGACCTCTTGATCACTGTGCCGGAGCCCTCGATGCTTGTGCTCCTCTCCGGCGTCGCAGTGGCGACCATGATCCGCCGCCGGCGCCGGTAAAGGCCCAATCAGGGCCATGGTGGCAGCCTACCCGCCGCGGTATTTCAGGGCCGCCTGCGTCCGCGACCGGACGTGGAGCTTGGCGTAGATGCTCCGCAGGTGAGAGCGGACCGTCGGCACGCTGATGGCGAAGGTGTCGGCGATCTCGCGGTTGCTATAGCCGCGTGACAGGTGCTCGAGGATTTCCTGCTCCCGCTCCGTGAGGCGATCCGTGGCCGAGGCTCGGGCCACCGCCGGCTTCCGCGGCTCGGGAGACTCGTGAAAATAGTCCACGACCCGCCGGGCCACGGGCGCCGTCATCGGCGCGCCACCGTCGAGCACGTCCTTGATTGCGTGCACGAGTTCCGTCGTGGCTGCCCGCTTGAGGAGATACCCGCCGGCCCCGGCCCGCAGGGCATCGAAAATCAGTTCCGTCTCGTCGTACACGGTCAGCATCAGGATCGCGAGGTTCGGGCAGCGCTCCTTGAGCCGCCGCGCGCATTCGATGCCCGACATCCCCGGCAACTTGATGTCCATTACGACCACGTCCGCGCCCGCCTCGGGAATCTTGCGGACGGCCTCCTCGCCGGTCGCGCAGGAACAGACGCACGACAGGCCCGGCTCCGAGCCCAGCAGGCTGCGGAGCGACCGTCTCACGCCCATGTCGTCTTCAACCAGTGCCACCGTCGTCACGGCAGGTTCCTCCAGGCGACTTTCTCAGCAACTCTCATCGCGACCCGCGCATCGTACCGTCCCCGGGCGTGGATGCGAATGCCGGCCGGTCGCTACGGCGCGTCACGGGCAGCCCCAACACGATCGTGGTGCCCTGCCCGGGCGTCGAGTCGATCCGCTGCCATCCGCCGCAAGCCGCCAGCCGCGCGCGGATGTTTTGCAGGCCCTCCCCGGCCACGAATCCCGCGGCCGTTTGGTCGAAGCCACAGCCGTCGTCGCTCACCCGGATCAGCAGTTCGCCGTCCCTGACGGCCAGGGAAATGCGGCACTCGCCGGCCCCGGCGTGCCGGGCCACGTTGTTCATGGCTTCCTTGAAGGCGAGAAACAGCGCGTGCCGCACCTCGGAGTCGATCGGCAGGTCGCGTGGCTCCGGATCGATGTCGAGCCGGCAGCTCGTGTCGGTCACGCGGAAAAACTGCTGTGCAAAACTGCCCATGTATTCGCCCAGCGCCTCGAGCGTGTCGTTCCGCGGATCGACCGCCCACACGATCTCGTCGAGCGACATCACCGTCTCGCGGGCCTTATCTCGCAGCATCCGGAGCCGGTCGGCCACCTCGGGCGTCGTGGGGCTGCCGCGTTCGGCCAGGGCGCCCAAGTAGTCGATCTCCGTGAGCGACGCGCCGAGATCATCGTGGAGGTCGCGGGCGATCCTGATCCGTTCCCGTTCGATCGCGTGCTGCCGCTCGAGCGCTTCGATGCGGCGCTCCGTGCGGCGCCGCACGACGGCCAGGCCGACGCCACCCGCGGCGAGCGCCGCCCCGAGGGCTGAGAGCAGGCGAAACCAGGGGGTTTCCCAGATCATGGGCTCGACGACGATCGGCACACGGGCGACGTTGCCGGACCATTTCCCCTCGCTGTCTGCAGCATCGACTTCGAAGAGATACTGCCCCGGCGGCAGTTGGTTGTAGGTGGCCGTGCGCTCGAAGCCGCCGTCAATCCAGGTCTGGCCGATGCCCAGCATCCGCCAGCGATGGCGGATCAACTCCGGCGTTCCGAGCGACAGCCCTGCAAACTTGAACTGAGCCGTGCGTTCCCTGGGTCCGAACTGCAGGGGCAGCGGACGCGCCGCCAGCACGTTGCGGCCCTGCACGCGGACCTCCTCGATGACGACCGGGGGTGGCGGCGCATCGTCGCCAATCTGGGCTGGATCGACGACCACGACGCCGCCGGTCGTCGAAAACCAGAGCCGACCGTCGGGGGCGCTAAGGCAGCAGGGCTGCTGCCCCGACGAACACTGCGCGACGGGCAGGCCCGCCGCGCGGCCAAACCGGCGGCACCGCACCCGAGTCGACCGGCCGCTGAACACATCGTCGATTTCACTGCGGGCGATCCGCACCACACCGCCGAACGTGCCCAGCCAGAGAAACCCGCGGCCGTCGTCGAGCACCTGGCTGACGGCGTCGTCCGGCAGGCCATCGGCCGTCGTCACGCGGCGAAACACTCCGTCGCGAAAATGCACGAGCCCGCTGCCGAGCGTGCCGATCCACACTCCCCCGTCGCCGTCTGGCACGCCCCCTTCGCCGTCGGGAAGCAGAGTCCAGAAGCGGATGCCGGGATCCCACCATGGGGGACGATGCACCGTAAACCTGCCCTCGGCATCCCGGTGGCGCAGTTCGCACAGCGAGAGGCCGATCCACAGCCCGCCGGCGCCGTCGTCGGCCAGCGACTCGACGCCCGGCACGAGGGACTCGGCTTCGCTCCCCATTGCCAGCGGCGGGAAGCCGTCCGCGGCCCCCACGGCGGCGAGCGCCCCCTCCCGCCAGCGCCACAGGCCGCTTTCATTTCCGATCCACAGGCTGCCTTCCCGATCCTCGTGCATCACCCGGGCGACGGCCCCGAACGCGATCGTGCCGAACACGTCGCGCCGCTGGTCCCCTTCCTGCCGAAAGACCGACGCAAACTGCGGCGCCAGCCAGATGCCGCCGGCGCGCGCCGGCGCGACCACCGACGTATTGTACATCGCCGAACTCACGGGACCCGCAACCTGTTCGACCATGTCGGCGGTGGACTTCCAGAGGGCGCCCCCCGGCTCCGTGAGCCAGGTCGTGCCGGAGGAATCGACGCACATCGAATGGGTCGTTCGCCCCATGACCGCGCCATCTTTCGCGGCAGTGACCAGCGGCTCCATAAACAGTCGGGGCCGCACCCGCGCGAGGCCGCGCCGCTCGAGCCCGAGCCAGAGGTTGCCCTCCGCGTCGGTCTCCATGCACTCGACCTGCGACGTGGGAAACGCGGGATCGGCGGTCGCCTCCACGAGTTGCCCGGTCGCGGACACATGCCACAGACCCTCGCCGTCGGTGGAAATCCACACCCCACCCGCGCGGTCGTCGGCATGGGAGCTGTGTCGCTTGGGCGACACCGCGGCCAGGAGCCGCTCGTTCCACGGGTGGGCCGTCGCCTCCCAGCGGCCGGCCCGGTATTTCCGCAGGCTGCCCGCAAACAGCACCCACAGCCCGCCGTCAGACACGGGCATGATCGCGAGCGCGCGGGCAGGTCCCGGATCTTCGCCGTTCGACTCGATCGCCACCGGGGCGAATCCATCACCGTCCCAGGCGGCGAGCCCGCGGTCCGTGCCCGCCCACACCTTCCCATCCCGATCGCGGGCGAGGCACTCGACCGCGCCGGATCGTGCATACGCTTCAGTCGGGAGAGCGCGACATTCTTCGCCGACGACGCGCCAGGCCTTCCCTTCGCTGTCGGTGCCCATGATCGCGTCGTCGGCACCCACGACCACAGTCTTCCGGAGCGTCAGCGTGCCGGGCCCGGGAGTGGATGTGAGCATCCACCTGGCCGAGTCGCCGATGATGCTCCGCCGGACGACGTCGCCGAGGTTGGTCGAAAACCAGTGGCTTCCGGCATGCTCGCCAAGCGGCTCGTGGAGCCACCAGGAAAGCGTGTCGGCGCCGCCCGGCCGGTCGATGGCGATCGCGTTGCCCTGCACCATGCCGACATCGCCGGTGAGAAACGACACCCACAGCCTGCCGCGCTCGTCACGAATCAGTCGATGCACTCGCAAATGGGAGTTGCCCTTGGCATCGGTGGCTTCGATCCGGCGAAACTCGACGCCGTTGAAGCGGGCCACGCCGCCGTCGCTCGTGCCGATCCAGAGGTAGCCGTCGGCCGTTCTGGCGACGGAGACGACCGTGTTGTCCGGCAGGCCGTCGTCGGTGGTCCACACCGTCACGCAGTGCTCACGCGTGAGAATCTGGTCGAAAGCCGCGGCGGGCCGGCTCGCAAGGGCCATCAGCAGGGCTGCCACGACCCCAGCCCAGCCCGCCACCCGGCACCCTGCCGGAGCAGGGCCGAGGAGCCCCGGATACCGTGACTTGGCGTCGTAAAAAGCCATTTTTATCGGGAAAACCAGGTTTTGCGAAAAATTTGACGCCTCATCGCTTCGGACGATGTGGTGGGGGTAGCCGAGAGGTAGCCTACATGGGTTGGTGCGGGGGATTTTCAACTCCACCGCCACGAAAGCCGGAAGCGAATGCCATGAACACGAAACGTGCTTTCTCTTCAGCCATCGCAGTTCTTCTCATCTGCTTTGCGTGCGCCCGTCCGGCGTTCTCGCAAGCCTACTCGGTGACGAGTGGCAGTTGGAGCAGCGGATCGGTCTGGAGCACTGGAACGACTCCCGTCGACAACGCCGCGGCTATAGTCACCGGCAGCAACACGGTCACCTTCGGTGCCGGCGACTCGTACACCGGCAATCCTTCCTGGTGGGCTGGCCTGGCCGTCGGTGGTGGAATTGAGTTTTCGCCCAATCCTGGGACCGGCACGCTCAACATAACCGGCGGCACGATGACGACGGGCGGAATGTGGGCGGGCCACGGGGGGGCGGGCACGATCAATCTCTCCGGGGGCGTGCTCAATATTGGCGGACAGCACATGCTGTTCGGGTGGAATTACGGCTCCACTCTCAACGTGTCCGGTGGCACACTCAACATGGTGGGTTCCGGCAATCTATTCAACTTTGGCCACACCGCGGCGTCCGGTATGAACATCACCGGAAGCGGCGTGGCGAACCTTTCGGGCGGCATTTCGCTCCAGAGCAGCTCCCAGTTCAACGTCAACGGCGGCACGCTCAATTTCAACAATGCGGCGGTGAATATTGCGAACGATGATTCGAAGATCGTCGTGCAGGGCGGCGGTGTGCTCAACATGCTCTCGGGTACCCAGACCGTTGGAACGACGAACGGCGGACTCTGGCTGGGGAACGCCGGGACGACCGGCACGATGAACATCAGCGGCGGCACCTGGCAGCAGAACTCAATTCTGCGGCTGGGCGTGTTTGCCAGCGGCAACGGAATCGTCAACCAGACTGGCGGCACCTTCGAGATCGGCGGAGACTTCGAGGCCTGGGGAAGTTCCCCGTCTGCCTACAACCTGCAGGGCGGCACGTTCCGGACGACCGCCGCCGACGTCCAGATCAACTCATACTCCGGCGGCGCGATGACGTTCAACATCACCGGAGCCAGCGGCAATGTGACGATGGACACGCCGTACGACTTCTACGCACCCAACGCGAGTACGGTCAACAATGCGGCGGCCACCCTCACGAAGACCGGCACGGGCCAGTTGACCGTTGGTGGCCAGTTGGAAATCCGCAACGGCGGATTGAGCATGCAGGCCGGGACGCTCGAGACGGTCAGCCAATTCCTGATCGGCAGCAATGGGACGGCCAGCGGCACCATGACCGGCGGCCTGTTGCGCACAGGGTCTCTCGGTGGATCAAACTTTGCCGTGGGCGTCAGCGGGGGAACAGGATCCTTTGCGCAAAGCGGTGGACTTACCGATGTGGGATCGTTGGCCAACGTGATCATCGGTTGGAACGCGGGATCCGTCGGCACCTACACGCTCACCGGCGGAACCTTCACCTCGAGCAACTACGCCTTCGTCGGCTACCAGGGAACCGGCACCTTCAACGTCAGCGGCGGAAGTTTTTCCGGCAATGTCACCCAACTGGGTAATGACGGTGGGGCGGGCACGCTGAACGTCAGCAGCGGGACTTTTACCACGCAAAGCCTCACGGTCGGTGGAAACAGTTCGGCGGCGGGCACGCTCAACCTCAGCGGCGGCTCGTTCAGCGTGGCAGGTGGCTTCGTGGTAGACGCGGGGGGTACGGTCAACATCAATAGTGGCGGAAGCATGAGCGGCGGCGCGAGTGGAAACGTCACGATCCAAAATGGCGGCCTTGTGAAGTTCAACGGCGGCACGGGCAACGCGTCGATGAACCTCTTCATGGGAAGCGGTGGCACGGTGGACACGAATGGGCAGACGCTGGCGAGTGGCAACTGGGCAAATTTCATTCCGGCGGGCCCCGGCACGATTCTCACGAACAGTAGCGCGAGCAAGGCCACCATCGCCAACGGCAACACGATCTGGATCTGGTCGTCGGGAACCAGCCTGACGATCAACACCCCGGCGGCCCCGCTTGAAATCGCCTCGTGGATCACGAGCGTTGGACAGTCAGCGACCGGCATCATCAAGACCGGCACCGGCACGCTCATCTACTCGGGCAATACGAAGGACTACACGGGCCTGACGCAGGTCAACGCCGGATCGCTATTTGTGAACAACACGCTCTCCGGCACGGGTGGCGTGACGGTCGCGGCGGGCGCCCTGCTTGGCGGCTCAGGCATCATCGGCGGTGCCACCACCATCGACGGCACCCTGTCCCCCGGCAACAGCCCCGGTGTGCTCTCGATCGCCTCGCTCGTGCTCGGCGGGTCGAGCACGTCGCTCTTCGAGATCAATGGCACGACGAGGGGCACCAACTACGACGGCCTCAACATCGCGGGCACGTCGAACTCGCTGACCTATGGCGGCATCCTCTCGTTCGCCTTCGGCAGCCTGATCGCGGACAACACCACGCTCGATATCTTCAACTTCACGGGCGGCTACCTCGGCGACTACGCGAGCGTCGTCTCCACCGGTTCCTACGCCGGCACGTGGACGAACAACAACGACGGCACGTTCAAGTTCGAGCAGGGCAGCCAGACGCTCACATTCAGCCAGGCAACGGGCGATATCGCTGTCGTGCCGGAGCCGGGCGCGCTTGTCCTGGCCGGCCTCGGCATCGCCGCCGCCGCTGCGCGGGCCCTCCGCCGCCGCCAGAAGTAGGACAGGCTTCAGCCTGTCTTGCCCGCACCATGAAAAATCCTCGCGGCTTTACGCTCGTCGAGTTGTTGGTCGTGATCGCGATCATCGGCCTGCTGATCGCGCTCCTGCTGCCCGCCGTGCAGTCGACACGTGAGTCGGCCCGCCGCACCCAGTGCACGAACAATCTCAAGCAGATCACGCTCGGCCTGCACAGTTACGCGGATAGCCACAAGCGGTTCCCCGCCCGACTCAATCCGTTCACGCCGCGATCGAGTTGGTTAATTCAACTGCTTCCGTTCATCGAGCAACAGCCGTTGTCCGACGAGATCCAACGCGGCGTGCTCGAGGATGGAACGCAGACCCTGCCCAACGGGCCCGTGCCATGGCAGGGTGGCTTCGGCACGGGTTCCCGCTTCGCTCCGTTTTGGCGCACGCTCGATGCCTTTGTCTGCCCATCCGATGCGGCATCCAGGGCGCCCGCACCAAACAGCAACGTGCTCGGACGCAACAACTATCGAGCGTGCGTGGGTGATCGTCCCGAGTTCGACAATCCGAGCCAGCAGTCGAAACGTGGAATATTTTCGGGGTGGCTGGTGTATCGCACCCCGGCACAGGTGACGGATGGCCTGAGCAAGACGGTGGCCTGCGGAGAAGTGTGCGTCGCGTCGGGCGACAACAACATCCGTGGCTCGATGGCCGTCGGCTGGGGGGTGGGCAACGATATCGCGGCCCCGCTGACGTCGATGGTTCCCCAGACCTGCGCTGCCCGGCAGGGCTCGAACGGCCAACTCAGCGGCTCCGTCGACTCCGCGATGAGCGGCTGCCGTTGGTCTGACGGCGTGTCAGCCTTTGCGTCTCTGCACACGATCCTCCCGCCCAATGCCCCGAGTTGCCGCGAAGGCAACGACTTCATCTGGGTGATCGCAACCGCGTCGAGCTACCATCCCGGCGGCGCCAACGTCTCGATGGCCGACGGCAGCGTTCGCTTTATCAACGAAGCCATCGACACCGGTAGGCTCACCGACAATCCGGTGGATAGCGGACGGTCGCCCTACGGCGTGTGGGGGGCGATGGGAAGCATCAACGGCGATGAATCGCGGTCCGAATAGCCGCGAGGCATCCCCGCCATGAAGCCCTCCATCGCCCGTTGGTTCATGCTCGGCCTGGCGCTCGTCGCTGCCTGCGGGAGGCCGTCGGACGGACGGATCCTGGTGCCAACGTCGGGCCGCGTCATGCTCGACGGCAAGGTGCTCGAGGGCGCGCTCGTGACCTTCGTCCCTCAATCGACCGGAGGGATCGCCGCGTCGGCCACGACCGACGCCAAGGGCCGCTACAACCTCCACACGCCGGGTGCTTCGCGGCCGGGGGTCGTTCCTGGTTCGTACGCCGTCACCATCATGAAGATGGAGACGAGGCAACTCACCACGGAAGAGCAGGCGATGTCCATGGTGAAAATGACATCGAAGGGCCTGAGCATGCCCCCTCCGATCACGGAGTCGACGCAAGTGCTGCCGCAGCAATACCGCAACCCTGAGGAGTCGGGATTCACGGCCTCGGTCAGCGAGCAGGAGCGGAAGTCGTTTGACTTCGACGTGAAGAGCAGGTGATCGCTCCCCGACGAGTGCTCATCCGGATCGTGACGTCTGGGACAGACTCGTGAGCATGCCCTCCGGCAGGACGATGACCGGGCGCTTGGAGGGATAGGCGCCCACGTGGGCGGCAGCCTTTCCGTCCCAGCGGTAGACGTGGCCTTGTGCCTGATCCCGATAGTGGAAGCCTGCGACGAGTTTGCCGTTGTAGGCCGCGACGTAGCCCTGGGTCAGCAGCCGATACCAGGCCGGCGCCGGGTCGCCATAGGTATCGATCCAGCGGTCCGAGTCCTCGATGGCCGTGCCTTCACACCAGCCGCTCCAGTCGCTCAAAAGAATGTGCCGCGGCTGCAGCTTCAGCGCCTTGATCCATTGCCTGCGGTAGAGGTCGCCTCCCTCGCGAGCGATTCCGGGAGGCGACAGGTCCCAGCCCGGCCAGAATGACATGCACTCCTTGATGCCTGGGAGGTTTGGGTCGGCTCCGTAGCCCCAACCGCCGTCCACGGGCTGCCGGGCCGACCAGAGGAAGTGGTTGGTGCGTCGGATGGTCCACCGGGCGTCCGTCCACTCTGGCCAGACATCCTTCTCCACGTACCAGTGCAGGACGGGCCTGCCACCGACTCGCATGGCACTGGGACGGGCGGAGTATTCCTGCCACAGGTAGTCGACGGCCTCGAGCCACGCATCCCTGCGGTTGTGCTGATTGAGTTCCCCGCCGGCGGCGATCGCGATGGGGATGCGTTCCTCCGCGGGCTTGGCATCCATAAAGTCGAACCATGTGCGGATCAGCCCGTCGATGCGACAGTTGTCGACCCACACGCAGTTCGTGTCGTCCATCACGAGGAACTCGATCCCGCACTCCCGCATCTGGCGGAACTGGCGTTCCATCACCGCTGGATCCGCCGACGACTCCGGCCCCCCGAGCGGCAAGGCCCCGCCGCGATCCCGCACGGCCCTCCAGTGCGGGTTGTCGAACCCCGCCGAGTAGAAGACGGTGATGTACCAGGCCCCCACCCGCCGAGCATCGTCTTTGATCCTGTCCGTCGTGGGCGCGACCTGGTCATCGCCCGAGGCACTCACCGCCGGGGCCGCGAGTGCCAGGCCCGTGAGCCCAGTGGCTTTGAGGAATGAGCGGCGATCGTGTTTGGGATGGATCATCGCCATGAAACTATACTTGAAGCCCCGATCACACGATCGAAAACCCATCAAAGATCCACTGAAACACGTTAGCCGGCCGAAGACTTTGCTTCACACCATGGCTCACAGCCTGTTTCCTCTCAGGCGCCTCCCGTGCCTGGCCGCCTGCCTGATGCTGGCCGCGGGCATCGCAGCCGCCGACGACCTGCCGCGGTTCATCGTGCCGGGCCACGAGCAGGCGATGAAATCGCTCGAGGACCTGCATGCCCTGCACGCGCCGCAGGCGTTCAGCACCTGCACGCTCTGGGACGGCTGGCTCCCGCATTCGACCCTGTGGACCGGGCCGGGGCCGCGTCAGCGGTATGCCGCCGCGCTGCTCGCCCGGCCGATCGATCCGGAAGGCTACGTGGCGATGCAGCAGCATCGCGGCCTCGGCCACAGCGACGGCTGGCCGTTTCCCGCCTGGCAGCAGGCTGGCGGCACGGGCTTCCATTTTTCGAAGTACGACGAAGTGTTCGCGATGCAGATGTTCAACCTCGAGCCCCTCGCCTCCACCGACGGCTGGGAGATCGCCGGGGCGACGGTGGCGGGGATCGATCCCATCCGCGGCCTCATGCTCAAGGCCACGGGCGACGTCGTCACGATCACCACGCCCCCCTTCCGCTGCGGCACGATCGTCGCTCCCTTCGCGAGGATCGAATGGGCCGCCCGCGGTCTGCCGGCGGAGTCGCGTCCGGCCGTGTCGTGGCTCTTGGAAGGCGAGGCTGCGTGGGCCCCCGAGCGGCGGGTCGAGTTTCCCCGGCTCACGTCTGAAGATGGCTTGCGCTACGCCAACGTGCCGCTCTATCGCCAGCCTGCATACGCCGGTCTCCTCACCCGCTACCGGATCACGATCGACCACGCCGCCGGCGCCGAAATCGACCTCAAGTCGCTGATCACGGCGATCGACACGCGGCATCCCATCACCGGCCCGCTCTTCATCCGGGCCTGCAGCGACTATTTCAACTGGACGAAGGATCTTGCCTTCCTGCGGCAGAGCATCGGCCGCATGCGGAAGGCACTCCACTTCACGCTCAACGAGTTCGCGGTCCGTGAGCAGAAACACGTGTGGGTGCGGTGGGTCGGCCATGATGGCCGCAGCGGGCTCGAGCTGCGGCCCGAGGGAGGCGCAAAGCAGCGATTAGGCCTCGGCGTCGGCAACAACTATTGGGATCTCCTCCCGTTCGGCGGCCACGACGCCTACGCCACGATCTATCTCTATGCCGCCCTGCGGCGGATGGCCGAGCTCGAGCGTGCCATCGCCGCCCATCCCGCCTGGGGCATCCCCGCCGACGGCGGCCCGTTTGCGGCCGACGACCTCGCGGCGCTCGCCGACGCCGTCCGCGCGGAGTTCCAGCGCCGATTTTGGAGCCCGGCGACGGGCCGCTTCGTCGGCTGGATCGACGGCGAGGGCAAAGCCTACGACTACGGCTTCACGATCCTGAACCTCGAGGCGATCGACGCCGGGCTGCCTACGCCCGAGCAGGGCCGCAGCATCTTCGATTGGCTCGACGGCAAGCGGGAGGTCGAGGGCGACACCTCGCGCGGCGCCGACATTTACCACTGGCGGTTCGGCCCTCGGGCCACGACGCGGCGCAATGTCGAGAGCTATGTCTGGGCTTGGAGCCGGCCGGAGTCGATCCCCTGGGGTGGCCAGGTGCAGGACGGCGGCGCGGTGCTCGGCTTCAGTTACTACGACATCATGGCGCGGCTCGACGTGAACGGACCCGACGACGCCTGGCGGCGGCTCCAGGAGATCCTCGCCTGGTTTCGCGACGTGCAGGCCGAGGGCGGTTACCGCCCCTACTACGCGAAGCCCGGCCGGGGCACGCTGCAGGGAGGGGGCCCGCCCGGCGGCCTCGGTCTCGATCAGGAGTTTTTAGAGAGCGTGCTCGTGCCGCAGGTGATGCTCTACGGGTTTCTGGGGTTTAGGCCCACGCCCGAGGGCTTCGAGGTCAACCCCCGGCTGCCAGAGGCCTGGCCCTCGCTCACGATCACGGGAATTCACGTGCACGACCGCGTGCTCGACGTCACGGCCGAGCGAGGCGGAGCCGTCCGGATCGACCAAAAAGGGGACGCAGCTCATTTGGATAGATGAGCTGCCTCCCCTCTTTCCATCCAGCCACCGGAGTCTTCGCGATGCCGTGTACCTCATCCGCAGTGTTTCGCGCGCTGATAACGCTCGTGCTCGCTGCCACCGCGATCATCGCGCAGGCCGCGCCGGTGCCCGAGCTCCGCTACGCCGGCGAACTCATCGCCTACCCCGGCCCGTGGGCGTTCCAGCTGGGCAAGCCCAACCTCGTGCTCGTCAACGACCAGCAACTCGACGATCTGACCGATCCGGACAAGCCGGTGAATCTCAGCCTCACGGGCGAGCCGCGCGTCGAGTCGCTCCGGCAGCTCTGCGAACGGTCCCGGGCCGCGGGGCATCGCACGGTGATCCTCGCCCACGACCACTTCTTCAGTCAGTATCGCCAGCCGGGCGCCGCTGCGGCCCGGGCCTACCTGCCCGACACCGACGCCGCCATCGAGCGCATCGGCAAGATCAGCCGCTTCGCCGCGGAGTATGGGATCGGCCTTGAATTGAGCCTCTTGAGCCCCCTGGAGATCGGCCCCGGCTTTCGCACGGCCACGGGTGAGTCTGGGCAGTGGATGCACTACCGCAAGGGCCTGCGTGACACGACGAGCGGCGCCTACAGCGTGGCCCTGTGGCGGCAGCGCCGGTGGACCAATAACAAGGGGCCGGTCGCGGTCGAGGATGCCGGGATCCGCGTCTTCGCCTTCCGCGAGCGCACGTTGCGTGGCACCCCGCACAAGGTCGTCGATCCAAGTGAGATCGTCGAGATCACCGAGACTGCGCAGGCCGAGGTGTTCGAAGGGCTCGTCCACAAAGCCGGCACGTTCGAGGCCGTGCGGGTGCGGGTGCACGGCCGCGGCCGGGCCGACCTTGCGGGGTTCAACCGCGTGCTGGTGGTGCAGCAATACCGCACGCCGGAGCTCGACTATTTCAGCCCGCAGGCGTTGCCCTTTCTGACGGGCCTCGTCGACCGCTACGTCGACGCCGGCGTGAAACTGCACGGGCTCTACAGCGACGAGATGCACATCCAGCAGGACTGGCATTACTTCTCCCACCACGACCACGGCGAGTTCGCGGTGCGCTACGTGACGCCCACGCTCGGCGCACGCTTCGCGGAGCTCTACGGCGAGCAGTATCGCGACTTCGCGAAGTGGCTCGTCTATTTCACCTACGGCCAGGAAGACTTCGTCGGCGATCTGGGGGCGACGGCCGGCGCGGGACACGTGTGGGGGGAAACGCCGGAGGCCGTGGCCGACACCGCGCTCTTCCGCGCCCGCTACTACCGGCTGCTGCAAGACACCGTGGTCGACCTGTTCACGCAAGCGAAGCACCACGCGGAGGCCCGCGTCGGGCACCGGCTCGAGGCCCGGGCCCATGCCACCTGGGCGCAGAGCCCCACCATCGACCGCTGGGACACACTTGGCGAGCCACCCCAGCGGCACCAATACGAATACACGTCGAACTTCGTCTGGTCGAACACGGTGCAGCAGGCCGCCTCCGCCTGCTCCGACTATTTCAAATGGGGCGACTACCTCACGGGCAACGGCAACGACCACGCCGAGGGAGGCTGGCTCGATCGCAACTACTACGGCCTTGCGCTCGCCTGCAGCCTCGGGATCATCAACGAACTGCCCTACGCCTACGGCGCGCACTGGGGTATGCCCGGAGAACTCCACCGCCGACGCCAGGCAGTGGCCGACGCCTACGGCGTGGGCAGCTCCACCGTGCATGGCCTCGTGCAGAACATGCAGCACCGCGACGTCGACGTGCTGATGCTCTACCCGCTGAACCTCGTCGCCTGCGAGGAGCGGTTTGGCAGTTGGATGACGCAATACGGCTACGCCAACCTCATCACGCAGGAGAAGCTCGCGGCACTCGGCGAAGTGCGCGACGGGGCGATCCACCTCGCCGGGCGGAAGTTCACCACGCTGGCTGCGCTCTTCGAGCCGTTTCCCAGCGAACGACTCCTGGCGATGATGCGGGAGCTCGTCGCGCAGGGCGGGAGGGTGGTGTGGTCGGGGCCGCCGCCCGTGCGCACCTGGGAGGGGAGCGATGCCCGAGGCCCGTGGCAGGATCTCATGGGGGCCGACTTCACCCCGCGGATCGATGGTGGCCTCGTCGTGCCCGGAAAAACGGTTGCCTTCGAGGGCGTGCTTGAAAACGTCCCGCCGCAGGCCGTGCTCACGCATTTCCTCGTGGACCGCGCGCACCCGCTCGTGCCGCGGGCGGAGAGCGCCGTGGCGGCGCGGCTCTTGAACGACGTGGTGGGCGTGCACCGCACGCACCCCGGTGGCGGCCAGACGCTCGCCCTGGGCATGCGGCCGCGCGATGATCAGTCGGCGAGCCTGGGGCAGGATGTCGCCACCTGGTTCCACGTGTTGCGGTCCCTCGGGGCCTACGCGCCCACCGGCGCCTTCCCGGACCACAACGACCAGACGGAACATCTCTCCCGCACCGGGCCCCACCTGGCCTGCCGTTTTCCCAACGGCGCGATCTCAATCGCGCCGCACCTGCGCAACGTGCTCGAAGACTGGCCCGGCGGGTTTGCCCGCAACGCAGCGGAAGACCAGGCCTATCTCGCCCGCGTGCCTCCGCCGAGCGAGCGGCTCGAACTCGCCGACTTCCGCGTGAATGGCCGTCGCGTGGCCTATGCCGGCGACGGCACCGTCAGCTTCCGCACTGCCGCCGACGGAAGGCTCGAGTCTTTCGCGGGCCGCAACACCGCCGGCATCACGATCGACGGCGTCGAGACCCGCCTGGCCGACCAGCCCCTCGCGCAACTCGCCTTCGGGCCGGTGCCTGGGGATCGCAGGATCGAGGGAGGCGCACTGTTCCTGATACTGGCGCAGGGCGCGGGCACGGTCCGCGTGCCCGCCGCGGGGCTGCCGCCAAGGGTGGTGCTGTGGACGGAAGGGCCCAAGCCCGGCAGCCGCGGCACCGCGGTCGCGTCGCGCCGCGAAGGGGAGACCCTCGTCTTCGAGGCCGGGGACACGCAGGGACGCCTGGTTTACGTCGTCGCGGAGCCGTGACCCCACGCCGAGAACCCTCATGCCCTTTGACGGCAGACTTCCACCCGTGCTGCCCGCGCAGCCCATAAACCATTTGCTAGCAACGACTTACGTCTTCTGCACGACTGCTGCCTTGCAGCCAAACGTCGTCAAAACCCGATGAAATATGAGGTGCGACGTATGATTAGACTCGGTCGCGGGAGTTCCGGAGAAAAAGACCGATGGCACGCTTCTCGAACGGTGTGGATCGCCGCGGCTTTCTGACCGTCGGCGCCCTTGGTGGCTTGGGCCTCACGCTCGGCGACTTCTTTCGGATGGAGGCAGCCCGGGCCGATGCCGGCCAGCCGGCCAGGGAAGGCGTCGCCAAGTCGGTCATCTACATCTACCTGCCCGGCGGCTACGCCCACCAGGAAACGTTCGACCCCAAGCCCTACGCGCCGGTCGAATACCGCGGCCCCCTGGGCAGCATCGACACGGTTTTGCCCGGCGTACGATTCGGTGAACTGCTCCCGCACACGGCCAAGATCGCCGACAAACTCGCGATCTGCCGCTCGATGACCCACGGCGAGGCGGCCCACGAGCGCGGCACGCACAACATGTTCACGGGCTATCGGCCGAGCCCGGCGCTTCAATATCCGAGCATCGGCTCCGTGATCTCCCACGAATTCGGACCGCGCGAAAATCTACCCGCCTACGTCTGCATCCCGAGCGTCCCCAACGAGTTCGCGGGCTCGGGCTACCTGTCGAGTGCCTACTCCGGATTCAGCCTCGGCGCCGATCCGGCCGACCCCAAGTTTCAGGTCCGCGATCTCAACCTGCCGGCCGGCATCGACGTGGCCCGGTTTGACAAGCGGCGGCGGATGCTCGACGTGGTCAACGAACACTTTCGGCAGAAGGAGAAGAGCGACTCGCTCGACGCCCTCGACACCTTCTATCAGCGGGCCTACGGACTGATCAGTTCCGCCAAGGCGCAGGAAGCCTTCGACATGGCGAAGGAGCCCGACGCCATCAAGGATGAATACGGTCGCAATCCCGCCGGCATGCGGATGCTGCTCGCGCGGCGGCTCGTCGAGTCGGGCGTGCGGTTCGTCACGCTCACCTACGGCAGTTGGGACCACCACGACGCCATCGAGGCAAACATGCGCACCAACACGGCCCCCTTCGACCAGGGGTTCGCCACGCTCGTCCGCGACCTCGACCGCCGCGGCCTGCTCGCCTCGACGCTCGTCTGCGTGGGCACCGAATTTGGGCGCACGCCGAAGATCAATCCGACCGCGGGCCGTGACCATTGGCCGAAGGTGTTTTCGATCGTGATGGCGGGCGGCGGCATCAAGGCCGGCATCGTGCATGGCTCGAGCAACGCGACGGCCAGCGAGCCCGAGGACAATCCGCTCTCCGTCGAGGACTGGGCCACGACGATCTACGACCGGCTCGGCATCGACGCCCGTAAGGAGTTGATGGCCCCGGGAGCCCGCCCCGTCGAGATCGTCGACGGCGGGAAAGTGTGCGGGCCGTTGATCACCTGACCAGCCGCTTCCCCCCGCCCCCGGCATGCCGGAGCATCCGATGACTTCACGACGCCTGCGATTGTTGACGCTCGGAGCGTTCGTCGGGGCGGCGCTGCAGGCTCTCCCCGCGGCCGCCTCGTCTCCACAACTCTCGCTCATCCTGCCCCGCGGGGTCCAGCGCGGCGGTGATCGCGAATTCACGTTCACGGGTGCCCGGCTCGGCGACGCGGAGGAGATCCTCTTCCACTCGGCGGATGGCCTCGCCGTGAAATCGCTGACACCGGTCGATGCCAACTCGTTCAAGGCCGTCGTGCATGTGCCCGAAGGCTGCCCGCTCGGCGAGCAACTCGTTCACGTGCGGGCGAAGTCAGGGATCACCGAATATCGCTCGTTTTGGGTCGGTGCACTGCCGATCACGGATGAAGTCGAGCCGAACGGCTCGCTGGAGCAGGCGCAGGCGGTGCCGCTCAACACGACGGTGCACGGGATCGCCGAAACCGAAGACCTCGACAGCTTCGCCGTCGAGCTCAAGCAGGGGCAGCGGCTGTCGGTCGAGGCCGAAGGCCTGCGGCTCGGTAGCCACCGCTTCGATCCCTTCATCGCGATCGTCGATGCGAAACGGTTTCAACTCGCGGCCGTCGATGACTCACCCGCCACGCTCCAGGACGGCATCCTCTCGCTGGTCGCACCCGCGGACGGCCGCTACGTCGTGCAGATTCGGGAGGCGTCGTACGCGGGCGACAAGGAATCGCGGTATCGGCTGCACATCGGCACGTTTCCGCGGCCCACCGCCGTCTCCCCGGCCGGCGGCAAGGCCGGCGAGAAGCTGAAGGTCGTGTTTCTCGGTGATGCCGCCGGCCCATTCGAGCGCGAGATCGACGTGCCCCCCGGGCCGGTAGGCGGCGTCCACCGTCTGTTCGCCTCCGACGACGGAGGCATCTGCCCCTCGGCGCTACCCTTTCGGATTTCGGGCTTCGGCAACACGCTCGAGCAGGAGCCCAACGACCAGATCCAGGCGGCCACCTCCGGCGACGCAGCGCTCGCGTTCAACGGGAGCATCGGCCACCCCGGCGACGTCGACCACTTCCGGTTTGGCGCGAAGAAGGGGCAGTCGTTCCAGGTGAAGTGCCATGCCCGCGGCCTGCGCTCGGGGCTCGATTCGGTGATCCACGTCCTGAACGCCGACGGCAAGATCGTGGGCGGCAACGACGACGCGAAGGGCCCCGACTCGGCCTACAAGTTCGACGTCCCGGAGGACGGCGAATACATCCTGCAGGTCAAGGATCATCTTGGCCGCGGCCAGCCCGACTTCACCTATCGCATCGAGTTCGAGCCGGCGCAGCCGGCCCTTTCCCTCTCGATCCCCCGCATCGACCGCTTTTCGCAGACGCGACAGACCGTGTTCGTGCCGCGTGGCAACCGCTACGCCGTGCTCGTGAACGCGGCGCGCGAAAACTTCGACGGCGACCTCGTGCTCGACGGCGGCCAGTTGCCCGCCGGAATCTCGATGACGGCGCCCGTGATGAAGGCCGGGCAGACGCAGGTGCCCGTCGTCTTCGAGGCGGCTGCCGACGCGCCGCTCGCCGGAAAAATGATCACGTTCGAGGCGAAGCAGGTCACGGAGCAGGATCCCGAGGGCAAGGCCGGGGTCCGCGGACACTTTGAGAACGAAGCCGACTTCGTGCTCGGCGACCCGAACAACGCCGTCCATTACAGCGGCCACGCCGAGAAGCTTGCCGTGGCGGTGATCGACGCGGTGCCGTTTCATGTCGAGATCGCTCTCCCGCAGACTCCGCTCCTGAAAAATGGCGCGGTCGATCTGAAGGTGATCGTGCGGCGCGGAGAGGGATTCACGCAGCCCGTCACGGTCGAGTTGCCGTTTCGTCCGCCCGGAGTCGGCGCGGCACCGTCGATCACGATTCCGGCCGACAAGTCGGAGGGCATCTACCAGATCAACGCCGACGGCAAGGCGGCTGTGGGCGCCTGGCAGGTCTATTGCATCGCCGCAGCCGACGTGGGCGGCACGGCGTGGGTGGCGTCCCCGCTGACGCCGCTCGAAGTGGCCGAACCGTTCACCACCGCGACGCTCGCGCGGGCCTCCTGCGAGCAGGGCAAGCCGGCCCAGATCGCCTGCACGCTCGCGCAGGTGAGGCCGTTCGAGGGCGAGGCGATCGCGCGGCTCCACGGCCTGCCGCCGGAAGCGACCGCTCCGGAACTAAAATTCACGAAAGACACGAAGGATCTCGTGTTCGAGGTGGCTACGACCGCGAAGAGCCCGGCGGGCAACCACAAGTCGGTGTTCGTGGAGTTGCTGACGCCTGTCAACGGCGCGCAGACGCGGATGTCGGGCGGCTCCACCGAACTGCAGATCGCCCAGCCTGCTCCGGCCGCCCCCGCGGCTCCAGCCCAGGCCGCGGCACCGCCTCCGCCAGCGCCGCCCTCGGCCAAGCCGCTCTCGCGGCTGGAAAAACTCCGCCAGCAGGCCGGCGGCACGAAGGAGGGTTGAGCGGCAACACCATGAAACCTTTGCAACACCGCTTTCCGCAGCAGTCGCTCGCCGCCGTCGCGCTCTTCCTCGCGCTGCTCGGCCACCGTGCCGCGCCTGCGGCCGAGGACCCCGGCCCGAGCTTCCGGCTCGACGTGATGCCGATCTTCATGCGCAGTGGCTGCAACACGGGCGGCTGCCACGGCGCCGCCCGCGGCAAGGACGGCTTCCGGCTCTCGCTCTTCGGGTTCGATCCCGAGGCCGATTACCAGCGGATCACTCGCGAGATCAGCGGCCGGCGCATCAACCTCGCCCTCACTGCCGAGAGCCTTCTGCTCACGAAGGCGACCAACGCCGTGCCGCATGGGGGCGGCGCCCGGATCAAGCCCGGCGACCAATATTACAACACGCTCAAGCGCTGGCTCGACGCCGGCGCGAAAAATGATCCCGGCCCCGTGCCGGCCGTCGTCGCCGTGGTGCTCGATCCACCCGAAGGCGTGCTCGACGGCGCGGGCGCGACCCAGCAACTCTCCGTGCGGGCGAAGTATGCCGATGGCAGCGAGCGCGACGTGACGTCGCTCGCCGTGTTTCTCACGAACAACGACAATGCGGCCAAGGTCGACTCCACAGGCCTCGTCACCGCCGGCAACCGCGGCGAGGCGTTCGTGATGGCCCGGTTCGAAACCCATACCGTCGGTTCCCACTTCATCACGCTACCCAAGGGCGTCGCATTCCAGTGGGCGAACCCGCCCGCGGCCAACGTGATCGACGAACTCATCCACGCCAAGCTGCAGAAGCTGCGGATCAACCCCTCGGCGATCTGCACCGACGAGGAGTTTCTCCGCCGGGCGAGCCTCGACATCTGCGGCGTGCTCCCCACCTCTGATGAATACCGATCCTTTATCGCCAGCGGCGACCCGCAGAAACGGGCCGTCCTCGTCGAACAGCTTCTCTCGCGCAAGGAGTTCGTCGACCTCTGGGTGATGAAGTGGTCGGAGCTGATGATGATCCGCACGGTGCCCAACGAGGTCAGCTACAAGGCGATGCTCCTCTACTACAACTGGCTCCAGGAGCGGATCGAGGCCAACACGCCGATCGACCAGCTCGTCCGCGAGCTGCTCTCCGCCAAGGGGGGCACGTTCACGGAGCCGGCCACGAACTACTTCCAGCACGAGCGCGACACGCTCAAGACGGCCGAGAACGTGGCGCAGGTGTTCATGGGGATGCGGATCCAGTGCGCCCAGTGCCACAACCATCCCTTCGACCGCTGGACGATGGACGACTACTACGGCTTCGCCAACTTCTTCGCCCAGATCGGCCGCAAGCGCGGCGAGGATCCCCGCGAGACGATCGTCTTCAATTCCGGCGGCGGCGATGTGAAGCATCCCGTGGGCGGCCGCGTCGTGCCGCCGAAGTTTCTCGGCGGTGCCGCGCCCGACACGCAGGGCAGAGATCGCCGCGCGGTGCTGGCCGACTGGCTCGCCTCACCGGCGAACGAATACTTCGGCCGCAACCTCGTCAACATCGTCTGGGCCCACTTCTTCGGCTCCGGCATCGTCGACGAGGTGGACGACGTGCGCGTGAGCAATCCGCCCGTGAACAAGGCGTTGCTCGACGTCCTCGCCACACGGTTCGTGGAGTCGAAGTACGACTTCAAGCAACTCGTCCGCGAGATCTGCACCTCGAATGCCTACCAGCGTTCGACGCAGGCCAACGAAACCAACGCCGACGACGACCGCAATTTCTCGAAGGCCCGGCTGCGGCGGATCCGCTCCGAGGTGCTCCTCGACGTGGTCACGGCCGCCACGACCACGCAAAACAAGTTTCAGGGCCTGCCGCTCGGGGCCCGCGCGGTGCAGATCGCCGATGGCAACACGAGCACCTACTTCCTCACCACCTTCGGCCGCGCCACGCGGGGCACGGCCTGCTCCTGCGAGGTGAAGATGGAGCCGAATCTCTCGCAGGCCCTGCACCTGCTCAACGGCGACACCGTCCAGGAAAAGATCGCTTCCGGCGGCGTGGTCAAGCGGATGCTCGACGAGAAGCGCTCCCCCGAGCAGATCGTCGAGGAGCTCTACCTGCGCACGCTCACGCGCATGCCCACCGAGAAGGAGCGCACGGCGCTCCGCGAAATCCTGCAGGACCCCGCCGCCCAGGATCCGGCGGCCATCCAGCGCAATCTCGAGGATGGCTTCTGGGCGATCCTCAACTCCCGAGAGTTCGTGTTCAACCACTGATCATGACGCGTCGCCCAGCCTGCCTTCACCGCCTCACCTTGGCCGCCGCGTGTGCCGCTGCGGTGGCTGGCGGCGGCCTCCGCGCCGAGGAGAAGGTGACGTTCATCGACAACGCGCTGCCGGTGCTCCGGCAGCGCTGCGGCTCCTGCCACAACGCCGACAAGAAGACGGCCGGCCTCGACGTCACCAGCTACGCAGGCATCATGGCCGGCGGCGGGTCGGGCGAGGTGATCGTGCCGGGCGACGCGAAGGCGAGCCATCTGTTCCGTGTCGTCAACCACGACGACGAGCCGAAGATGCCCCCCGACGCGCCGCCGATCCCCGAGCCTGAGCGGCAGGTGCTGCGGGCCTGGATCGACGGCGGCGTGCTCGAAAACAAGGGCAGCGTGGCTGCCGTCGCCAAGAAGGTCGACGTTGCGATGGCGGCCCCAACGGGCGAGCGGCCCGCGGTGCAGCCGTTGCCCGCCCATCTGCCGTTGGAGCCGGTGCTGCGCACGCCCGCGCTCGATGCCTGTGCGGTGATGGCCACGAGCCCGTGGGCGCCGCTCGCGGCCGTCTGCGGCCAGAAGCAGGTGCTGCTCTATCGGACCGATTCCCTGGCGCTGGCCGGCGTGCTGCCCTTTCCGGAGGGTCGGCCGCACGTCGTGCGGTTCAGTGCCGGCGGCGGTCTCGTGCTCGCCGGCGGCGGCGTGGGGGCTGCGAGCGGCCGCGTCGCCGTGTGGAGTCTCAAGAACGGCCGGCGCATCCGCACGCTCGGTGACGAGCTCGACGTCGTGCTGGCCGCCGACATCAGCCCCGACCAGCGGCTGGTGGCGCTGGGCGGGCCACAGAAGGTGCCGCGCATCTGGTCGCTCGAGACCGGCCAGAAGCTCCACGACCTCACGAAGCATACCGACTGGATCACCGCGGCCGCCTTCAGCCCCGACGGCGTGCTGCTGGCGACAGCCGATCGCGCAGGGGGCGTGATCATCTGGGAGGCTGCGACGGGCCGCGACTTCCTCACGCTCCAGTCGCACCCGGCGAGCGTGACGAGCCTGGCCTGGCGCGGCGATTCCAACCTGCTCGCGACCGCCTGCGACGACGGCCAGATCCGGCTCTGGGAGCTCGAGAACGGGGCCCAGGTGAAAGCCTGGGGCGCGCACGGCGGCGTGGCGGCCCTCGAGTTCACTCGCGACGGCCGGCTCGTCTCCACGGGCCGCGACAAGGTGCCGAAACTCTGGAAGGCCGACGGCACGGAGGAGCGGTCGTTCGAGGCCAGTGCCGACATGGGCCTCGCGGCGTCGTACTGCGACGAGACCAATCGCCTCATCGCGGGGGACTGGACCGGAGAGATCCGCGTGTGGAACGCCGCCGATGGCGCCCGCGTGGGCACCCTCGATGCCAATCCTGTGGCGCTGGCCGACCGCGTCGCGGCGGCCGACCGCGAGGTGGCCGCGCGGCAGGCAAAACTCGCCGAGGGCACGCAGGCCGTTGCGGCCGCGGCCACCGAGCTGGCAGCGGCCAGCCAGGAGCGTGCGGCCGCCCTCGCGGCCAAGACGGGCGCCGATGGCCCGCTCGCAGAAACCCAGAAGCAGGTCGATGCCGCCACGGCCGTGGTCGCGGCCGTGAAGCAGTCGCACGCCGAGGCCGCCGCGGCGCTGCCGGCGATCGACCAGCAGATCGCGGCCGCGGCCGCGGAGGTGCAGGCAGCGACGGCCGCCGTCGGGGCCGCCGGAGAGGACGCCGTTGCCAAGGAGGCGGCCAATCAGGCCCTGATCGCCGCCCAGGCGAAGCAGGCCGAAGCGCAGGCACGCCGCGAGCCCCAGAAGGCGGAACTCGACAAACGCGCTGCAGCAATCACGCAGGCGGAACAGCAGGTCGTGGCAGCCACCGGACCGCGCGACCAGGCCAAGATCGTCGCCGATGTGGCCGGGCAGAAGTTGGCACAGACCGACGCCACGGTCGCCGCCGCCACGACGAAGCACCAGCAGGCGGCCGCCCAGGCCGATGCGCTCAAGGCCCAGCTCGACCAAGCCGCCGCGGCCCACGCCCACTGGCTCGCCGAGGTGGTGTTTCAGTCGAACTACGTTGGCCTCGCCACGGTGCTCGCCGAACGCGAGCAGGTGCTCGGGCAGGCGGAGGCGGACCTGGCCCAGACGGAGGCCAGGCGGCAGGCCGACGAGCAGGCGCAGCAGGCCGTCGTCGCGAAGAAAGACGGCATGCAGAAGCAGATCGCCTCCCTGACGGCGGCCATCGCACAGGGGGAGCAGGCAATGCAGGCGCTCACCGGCCAGATCGAGAAGCGCGGCGGTGAACTCATCGGCGCGCAGGGGGTCATCGAAAAATCGCTGCAGGCGATCGCGGCGATCGACGCATCAACGAAGAGCCTCGACACGGGCCTGGCAGCCGCGCCCGACGACGCCACCCTCAAACAGGCGCGGGCGGGCCTCGGCGCCGCGCTCGATGCCAAGCGGGCACAGCTCAAGCAGGAGCAGGATGGGCTCGCCGCCTTGATGGCCGAGAAGGCGGCGTGGGAGAAGGCGATCGTCGACATGCGGGCGGCCGGCGACAAGCACAAGGCCGACATCGCCGCCCTGACGGCGGCGCTGCCGGTGGTCGACGCCGAGTTGGCGACGGCCGCCAAGGTGTTGGCCGACGCGGTGCAGGCGAGCGTGGAGAAGCGTGCGGTCGTGACCGCGAAGCAGGCGGAGGTCGATGCTGCCGGCAAGCAGCTCGACGCCCTGCAGGGCATTCAGGGCTGAGTGCTCGAATGAGAAACGAACGAAGACGGCTTTTGTGACAGTGCTTAACGCAGCGTGAGTGTGCCGCCGTCGACGGGGTAGGCGCTGCCTGTCATGACGACTTTCCTTCCTGGTTCGGGATGCGGCCGATCATCGGATACTGCTCGGCCTCGAACACGGTGCCGCTGATCGGACGGCTGACGGGACTGACCCAGTAGATGGCGGCCTCGGCGATGCCCTCGGGCGTGAGGAGCTGTCCCGAGGGGACGGCGTAGGCCGGGAGCGTGTCGGGCCAGTTCTCCGCCAGCCCGTCGGCCCGCTTGGTGGCGTATTCGTTGTCGGTGAGCGTCCAGCCCACGTTCATCTGGTTGACCCGCACCCGCTGCGGGCCGAGCGCGTCGGCGAGGTTGCGGGTGAGCGTCATCAGGCCCCCCTTGCTGACGGAGTAGGCGAGCATATTCGACTGCCCGCAGTGCGCGAGCACGCTGCCGATGTTGAGCACGCAGCCCTGCGACTTCCGGAGCGCGGGCAGGAGCGCGCGGATGAGCATCAGGGGCGCCCGCAGATTGACGGCGATCATGCGGTCGAAGAAGGCCGGGTCGGTGTCGGCGACGTCGGCCCGCGCCGTCAAGGCCGCGTTGTTGACGAGCGCGTCGAGCCCGCCGAAGCAGGCGGCGGCGGCGGCGGCGAGCTCCGCCGGGCACCGCTCGTCGGCCAGGTCGCCCGTCAGGAACGCGGCGCGGTCCTTCCCGAGCTCCCGCCGCAGGCTCTCGCCGCGCGCCGCGTCGCGGCCGTGGAGGACGACGCGGGCCCCGTCCTCCACGAAGCGTCGCGCCATCGCGGCGCCGATGCCGGTGGTGCTGCCGGTGATCAGGATGATGCGCTCGTGCAGTCGCATGGTCTGGCTCATGCGGCTGAGACGGCGCGCTGACGGGAACTGCCGAGCCCCTCGTTGCCGAGCCGTTCGTGTCCGGGAGCACCGCAGCGGATGAGTTTCATGGGTGGCGTTCCTGTCGGGATTGGAGGATCGGGAGTGTTCGGTTTCGTCAGTGATTGTGCCGCGGTACGGTGCCGCAGACCGCCCGGTAGGCGCAGGCGAATTCCAGGCATCCGCCCGTGTGCAGCTGGCCCACGTGGTCGCGGTAGAGCTGCTGCCAGGGCGTGGCCGAGGCCGGGGCGACGTCCCATGCGGCGGTGTCTCGGGCCTCCCATTCCGGCCCGGGCACGAGGGCGGTGACGCGACGGGCGTTGAGGTCCACCCGCACCCGGTCGCCCGTGCGGAGCCGGGCGAGCCCCCCGCCGGCGAAGGCCTCGGGGGAGGCGTTGAGAATCGATGGACTGGCGGAGGTGCCGCTCTGCCGGCCGTCGCCCATGGTGGGCAGTTCGCGGACGCCGGCCCGCAGCATGGCGTCGGGCGGCTGCATGTTCACCACCTCGCCGCTCCCGGGGAAGCCGAGCGTGCCGCAGCCGCGGATCACGAGGATCGTCCGCTCGTCGATGGCGAGGGCCGGATCGTTCAACCGGGCGTGATAATCCTCCGGTCCGTCGAACACGACGGCCCGGCATTCGAAGGCGTTCTCGTCGCCGGGCGTGCTGAGATACCGCCGCCGGAAGTCCTCGCTGATCACGCTCGTCTTGAGGAGAGCGGCCGCGAAGAGGTTGCCGGAGAGCACGAGGAAGCCCGCCCGGGTGCGGAGCGGCGCGGCGACGCTGCGGATCACGGCCCCGTCCGGGTCCGGTGCGGCCGCGACGTTCTCGGCCAGGCTGCGATTCGTGACGGTGAGCGCGTCGCCGTCGAGCAGGCCGTGCCGGAGCAGCTCGCCGACCACGACGGGCAGGCCACCGGCCCGGTGAAAATCCTCGCCCAGATGCCGGCCCGCGGGCTGGAGATCGACGAGCAGCGGCAGGTCGTAGCCCTCGCTCTCCCAGTCCTCGATCCGGAGCTCGACGCCGGCGTGGCGGGCGATGGCGAGCAGGTGCGGTGGGCAGTTCGTGCTGCCGCCGATGGCCGTGTTCACGCGGATCGCGTTCACGAGCGCGGTGCGGGTGATGATCCGCGACGGCCGCAGGTCCTCGCGGACCATCCCCACGATCCGCACGCCCGTCGCATGCGCCATCTGGCCGCGCTCCCGGTAGGGCGCCGGAATGCTCGCGCTGCCCGGCAGGGCCATGCCCATCGCCTCCGCGAGGCAGTTCATCGAGAGCGCGGTGCCCATCACGTTGCAGTGCCCGGCGCTCGGCGCGGACCCCATGAGCAGTTCCGTGAACGTCCGCCCGTCGATCTCGCCGGCGGCGAACCTCCGCCGTGCGTCCCAGATGATCGTGCCCGCGCCGGCGAGTTCGCCGTCGAGGTAGCTGTTGAGCATCGGGCCGCCGTTGAAGACGAGCGCCGGGAGGTCGGCGGTGCAGGCGGCCATCAGCGCGGCGGGCGTGGTCTTGTCGCAGCCGGTCGTGAACACGACGCCGTCCAGCGGATATCCGTGCAGCACCTCCACGAGGCCCAAGTAGGCGAGGTTTCGGTCGAGCGCCGCCGTGGGCCGCCGCACCGACTCCTGGAGCGGGTGCATGGGGAACACGAACGGCACGCCCCCCGCATCCCGCACGCCGTCGCAGAGCCGCGTGACGGTCTGCAGATGGGCGCGGTTGCACGGCGCCAGGTCGCTCGCGCTCTGGGCGATGCCGATGACCGGCCGGCCGCCCTGCAGCTCCCCTGGCGTGAGGCCGTAGTTGAGGAACCGCTCCAGGTAGAGCGCCGTCATCCCCGGATTCGACGGGTCGTTCCACCAGTGCTCGGAGCGGAGCTTCATGACGCGATGACCGGCTTGGGCAGGGAGATGACCTGCAGGTCGAGGAACTCGCGGATGCCTTCCTGGCCCCCTTCCGCACCGATGCCGCTTTGCTTCATGCCGCCGAAGGGAATCTCGGCCTTCAGCGGCCGCCATTCGTTGACGCCCACGATGCCGGCCTCGAGCGCCTCCGCCACCGCCCGGCACTGGGTGAGGTCGGAGCCGTAGACGTAGGCCGCGAGCCCGAAGGGGGTCTCGTTCGCGCGGCGGACGGCGTCGCTGACGCTCGTGTAGCGCAAGAGCGGAATGACCGGGCCGAAGATCTCCTCGCGGGCCACCCGCATCTCGTCGCGGACGCCGGCGATCACCGTGGGAGGGAAGAAGCTGCCTTCGCGGAGGGCTGGGTCGCGCTCGAAGCTGCGGTTCTCGCACACGACGCGGGCCCCGGCGGCCCGCGCCTGCTCGACGAGCGATCCCACCTCTGCGCACGCCTGGCGATGGATGAGCGGCCCGGCCTCCACGCCGTCGGCGAGGCCGTCGCCCAGCCGGGCCGCGCCGACGCGGGCCGCAAGTCGCTCCGCGAGCGCGGCCTCCGCGGCCTCGTGCACAAAGATGCGGTTCGCGGTGACGCACACCTGCCCCGAGACCAGCAGCTTGAGCCGCGTGAGCTGGTCGGCGACGACGTCGAGGTCGGCGTCGGGCAGGACGACGAAGGGGGCGTTGCCGCCGAGCTCGAGCGACAGCCGCTTGATCCCGCCGGCGGCGGCCGTCATGAGCGCGCTGCCGGTGGCGGTGGAGCCGGTGAGGCTGAGCACCCGCACGGAGGGATGCTCCGCCAGCACCGCGCCGATCACGGACCCGCGGCCGGGCACGATCTGCACCACTCCGTCGGGCAGGCCGGCCTCGCGCATCAGCGGCGCCGTGGCCAGCGCGATGAGCGGCGTCAGCTCCGCCGGCTTCCACACGCACGCGCAGCCGGCCGCCAGCGCGGCGGCGACTTTCTTCGCGCCCTGCGCGAGCGGGAAGTTCCAGGGCGTGATCAGTCCGGCGACACCGGCCGGCCGGTGCTCGATGAGAAACTCGCGGCCCGCCTCCGGATGGGGGGCGATGCGGCCATACACTCGCCGCGCCTCCTCGCCGAACCACTGAAAGAAGCTCGCCGCGTATTCCACCTCGCCCGCGGCCTGAGCGTAGGGCTTGCCCTGCTCGGCCGTGAGCAGCCGCGCGAATTCATCCTTCCGCGCGAGGAGCAGGCCCGCGATCCGCTGCAACACGCGGCCGCGATCCGCGGCGGACACGCCCCGCCACGACCGCTGGGCAGTGACCGCGCCCTCGATGGCCCGCGTGACCGCCGCGGCGTCCGCCCGCGACACCTCCGCGAGCGTGGCCATGGTCGCGGGATTGCGGACGGCGACGGACTCGGCGCCCGGGCACCAGCGGCCGTCGATCCAGGGATGCGGTTCGAACCAGAAGTCGGGGAGCGTCTTGAGACTCATGGGTGTAGGTGGGCGATGATCGCCTCGCCCATCTCGCGGGTGCCGGCGGCAGGTGGATCAGTGGCGACGCGGATGTCGCCCGTCCGCTTCCCGTCGGCGATGACCGCCGCGACGGCCCGCTCCACGGCGCGGGCGGCCGCGTCGTGGCAGAGGCTGTGCCGCAACAGGAGGGCGGCCGACAGGATCTGGGCGATGGGATTGGCGATGCCCCGGCCCGCGATGTCCGGCGCGGTGCCGCCGGCCGGCTCGTAAAGCCCAAAGGCCCGCCCGGAGCCCCCCTCCGCGTTGAGGCTCGCGCTCGGCAGCATGCCGAGGGAGCCGGCCAGCGCCGCGGCCTCGTCGCTGAGCAGGTCGCCGAAGGTGTTTTCGCAGAGCAGCACGTCGAAGTGGCCCGGCCGCAGGAGCATCTGCATCGACACGTTGTCGGCCAGCATGTGCTCGAGCGTTACGTCGGGAAACTCACTCCCCACCTCGCTGACGACCTCGCGCCAGAGGATGCTCGACTCGAGGACGTTCGCCTTGTCCACGCTGGTCACGCGGCGGCGGCGCCGCTGCGCCTCGCGGAACGCCACGCGGGCGATGCGGGCGATCTCGTTCGTCGTGTAGACCATCGAATCGACGGCCCGCCGCTGGCCGTCCGCGAGGAGCGTCGTCTCCTTGGGCTGGCCGAAGTACAGCCCGCCGGTCAGCTCGCGAATCACCAGCATGTCGACGCCGTCGGCGGTCCGCTCCCGCTTGAGCGGGCAGGCATGCTCCAACTCGGGATAGAGCCGCACGGGCCGGAGGTTCGCGTAGAGTTCGAACTCCTGCCGCAGCCGCAAGAGCGCGGCCCGCTCCGGCCGCTCCGCCTTGGGCACGGTGCCGTCGCGATCGGGAAGGCCGACGGATCCGAACAGGATGGCGTCGCTCGACCGGCACAGCGCGAGCACGTCGTCCGGCAACGCCCGCCCCACGCTGTCGATCGCCGCCCAGCCCACGGGGGCCTCCGTGATCTGCAGCGGCAGGTCGAACAGCCGCTCGACCACCCTGAGCACGAGCACGGCCTCCCGCATCACCTCGGGACCGATGCCGTCGCCCGCGAGGGCCACGATGGAAAACGGATCGATGCTCATGGCACGCTCTGGAGGACGGTCTGATAGATGCGGCTGGCGTCGGCGACGGTCACTTCCCGCGGATTGGGATCCATGAGCCGCCGGTTCGCCACGGCGGCGGCGGCCATCTCCGGGATCACCACGGCCGGCACCGACGTCCGCCGCAAGGCGGCCCGCAGGCCGATGTCGGTGGCGATGGCGTCGAGCCTGTCGGCGAACGCGTCGGCCGGGAGTGTGCCCCAGCCGAGCGCCGCGCCGAACAGAGCGAAATCCGCCGCGCTGACCGGCGCGTTATGCCGCATCATCTCGCCGACGAAGCAGCCGGTGATGACGCCGTGGGGGATGTGGAATCGGCCCCCCAGCGGCAGCGCCAGCGCGTGCACCGCACAGCACGAGGCGTTGGCGAAGGCCATGCCGGCGAGGTGCGACCCGATGGCCATGCCGTCGCGCGCCTCA
>Ga0208856_1000062_pt1 | contig 46194 bp, 33 predicted proteins | sample LakMenEpi13Jul12_FD_150690 | JGI IMG/M metagenome (GOLD analysis project Ga0208856, IMG submission 150690) | Freshwater microbial communities from Lake Mendota, WI - 13JUL2012 deep hole epilimnion (SPAdes) | ecosystem: Environmental > Aquatic > Freshwater > Lentic | place: Lake Mendota, Madison...
CGAGCTTCGCCCCTGCGGCACAGGCCCTCGAGGACGGCAACGCCGCCGCCAGAAGCACGGCTGCGACCAAAGCCGGAACACGCCTCCATCGCACCGCATCGAGGCTCCAAGCTCTCATGGCTGGCATCCTGTCGCGTCCTGTCCCTGGCCTTCCTGGAATGATGCCATGGCGCCGCAGCCCCTGCATGCCGCAGGCCTCCCCGCAGCCGTTTTGACCCTAAAAAACTCATAGCCACATCAAATGCGACATGAACGGGCCACGGCGGCGACCTATTTTAAATGCTGATAAATGCTGATAAATGCTGATGGGTGCTGATGCCAATCCCGGGGGCACTTCCCAATGTTCCGGTTTGCAGACAATTCCAATCCCACGAGCTCTAGGTTTATGAAGACTCGCATTTCTTACCTGCTCGTCGTCGCCGCCGCACTGCTCGTCTCCGGCATGCACACCGCTTCCGCCCAAACATGGACGTGGGTTGGCAACACCGATGCCAACACCGCCACGAATTCAAACTGGAGCCCCGCCGGCCCCCTCGATCACGGTCTGAACGCCATCTTCGGCGCAGCCGGAACCGGCGGAACAGCGATCAATTGGAATTCGGGCTTCAACGTCGGCAGCATCACCTTCACGAGCACCGCCTCCGCCTACACGATGACCAGCGGGGCCGGCTTTCAGTTTACCTCAGTTGGAGTGGACTCCATTGCGAACAATAGCTCGAATCTCCAGACGTTCTCATCCGAAGTCCGGGTGTTTTTCAACGGGTCCAAGGGCTTCAATGCAAATACCGGCAACCTCAGCCTCGGCGCCGTGACGTTCAGAGCGGATGGTCTGACCGCCGGACAAACAAACACCTTGACCCTCACGGGTGCCGCCAGCGGCACCATCGGCGGCACGATCAGCCAATCCGGGAACTTTACGGGCATCAACTCTGCGATTACCAAGACCGGCTCCGGCACGTGGACGCTCAACGGCAACAATACCGGTTACAGCGGCATCACCACCGTCAGCAACGGCACGCTGGTCCTCGGAAATGCCAATGCCCTCGGCACGAGCGCGGTGACCGTCAACGGCGGCACGCTCGATCTCGCCGGCCGAACCGTCACGCTCACCAGCCTCGGCGGCAGCGGCGGCACCATCGCGTTGGGCAATGGCGGGGCGCTCACCGCAAACATCATCAATGCAGCGGTCACGACATACAGCGGTGCCATCACGGGCACGGGCAGCTTCACGAAGGATGGCAACGGCGGCTTCATTCTCGCCAGCAGCAACAACACCTACGTTGGCGACACGATCATCAGCAACAACTGGATCCGGAATGATGCCGTCAATTCCTTCGCCACCAACGGCGTCCTGCGGTTCGCTGCGAGCGCCACGCAACTAACGCTCTATATGCGAGCCAATCAGACTTTCGCGGGCGTAGACGATAGTGCGGGAGCCGCCAACGCCCAGCCGAGACTCGTGCAGCCAGACGGCAACATTAGCAGCACGCTCACGCTCAACGTCGCGTCGGGAACGTCGTACGCGTTCTCCGGATATGCACGTAACGTAGGCACCGGAACCCTGTCGATCACCAAAAGCGGCTCGGGCACGCAGGTGTTCTCGGGCAACTCCGGCCTGGTGACCTACACCGGTGCCACGACGGTCAACGCCGGCGTGCTCGAGTTCTCGGGATCGAGCAGCGTGGCCAACAGCTCCGCGATCACGCTCAATGGCGGGAGCGTACGGTTCTCGCCATCGTCGGCTCCCACTCGGACGGCGGCCATCACCGGCACAGGCAACGTGCTCTTTGGCAGCCAGGTCGTCATGGGAGGCACGGCCAACACGTTCCTGGGTAGCGCAGTGATCGAGTCCGCCGGTGTCCTGAAGCTCGGCACGAACAGCGCCCTCCCCTCGACCACGAGGCTCGTCTTCAACACGCCCAACTCCACGAATGCCCGGTTCATCCCGGAGGGCTTTTCGCAGACCGTGTCGGGCATCGATTCCTCCGGCGGCAGCGGCATCATGATCGTCGAGGCCGCTTCGGTGAACGTCAGCAACACGCCGAGCACGCTCACGGTCGCCGTGGCGAGCGGCACGTCGTTCACGTATGCCGGCTACCTTCGCAATGCGCAAGGCTCGGCCACCAACTCCGCCCTTTCGATCACCAAGACCGGGTCGGGCTCGCAGGTGTTCTCGGGCGACTCCGGCCTGGTGACCTACACCGGCCCCACGACGATCAACGCTGGCGTGCTCGAGTTCTCCGGAGCGGGCAGCGTCGCCAACGACTCCGCGATCACGCTCGCCGGCGGCACCGCCCGGTTTGCCGGCGGCGGCACGCGGTCGACCGCGATCGGTGGCACGGGCGGGCTCGAGAAGACGGGCGAGAACCTGCTCACGCTCTCCGGCAGCAACACCTACACCGGGCTGACCACAATCTCGGCCGGCACGCTCGCGGTGAATGGATCGATCACCAGTGCCGTGAACGTGGCGAACGCGGCGATTCTCAGCGGCACCGGCACGGTCAGCGGCCTCGTCACCGTGGCGGGGGGCGGCATCCTTGCTCCCGGCAACAGCCCGGGCACGCTGTCGATGACGTCGGGGCTCTCTCTGTCCGATTCATCGATCCTGAATTTCGAGCTGGTCGCCACCGACACGACCATCGGAGGAGGCATCAACGACCTCATCGTGGTGACGGGCAATTTTCTGCTCGATGGCGTGCTCAACGTGGCAGGCACGGGCGACTTCTCGACGGTGGCCGACAACACGAAGTGGCGGCTCTTCAACTACTCCGGCGGCACGTTCACTGATGGCGTGCTCACGCTCGGCACGATGCCGTCGGTCGGCGCGAGCGGGAAATACTTCCAGATCGACACGGCGACCGCGGGCCAGGTGAACCTCGTGATCGTGCCCGAGCCGGGTGCGCTGGCCCTCGCCGGCCTCGGCATTGCCGCCGCCGCGTGGAGCCTGCGCCGCCGCCACCGCTCGTAGGACAGGCTTCAGCCTGTCACCGCAACGTGAATCGCAGAGGGCTGATCTGCGGCTAAAACTGGGTGTCAACAGGAGAGGCATCATGCACCGCCGCGGGTTCACGCTCGTAGAGCTTTTGGTCGTGATCGCCATCATCGGCCTGCTCGTCGGCCTTCTCTTGCCGGCCGTCCAGGCGGCTCGGGAGTCGGCACGGCGGTCGTCGTGCACCAACAATCTCAAGCAGCTGGGCTTGGGCATGCACAGCCACCTCTCGGGCATGCGGTTCTTCCCCGCCGGCTATGTCGGAGTGCTGCCCGGCTTCAGCGGCAACGCGTGGGATTCCAACAACCAGTCCACGTGGTCGTGGGGCGCCCAGATCCTCCCCTACATCGAGGAGCCGTTGGGTGACAGGATCTCACCCCGGCGACGCCGGGCTTTCGACCACGTTTCAAACGGAGGCTCGCAGGCCGATCTCCAGACGCCCCTGCGACCGTTTCGTTGTCCGTCCGACAGCGAATTTCAGAACCTCAACCCCAAGATCGGGGTCCAGTTCGGGGTCATCGGGTGGATCGCTCCGACCTCCTCCAGCTATGTGGCCAACAACTCGAGTTATGGCTGGCACTTCAGTGGCGGGAGGCTTCTCGGCGGTCCGGCCGGGTCGTCATCGCAGTGGGCCCCGGCTCCGGAGGCCGACGGAGTCTTCTGGCGTGATTCGAATCAGAAGCCCAACCAGATCGTCGACGGCCTCAGCAAAACGATCATGCTCGGCGAGCGGAAATGGTCAGCTGGCAATGCTGCCCTTGCCCTGGTTGCGAATAATACAAATGAGCAGCGGTCACCCTGGGCGTGCCTGGGTGGCGGCAACGCGCCGATCAACAGCACTGAGATCGACTATGCGGCAGCCGGCTTTTCGAGCAGTCACGCCGGCCAACTGCCGTTCCTGATGTGCGACGGATCCGTGCGGACTGTTTCCGAAACCATTTCGCATACGCCCCGACGGTTTCTTACCGAAACGACTCCTCCGCCGTGGCTGCCGGCTTCCGCCTCCTCATGGCAGGCATTCGAGCGGCTCCTGTCGCGCAATGACGGGTTGGCTGACCCTGTGTACTGACGCCCGCAGCGGGCGTAGCCAGCTGCTCGTCATGCCCACGAATGCTCATCCCATGCGAACCACCGTCCTCTGGCTGTCAACCATCGCTGCCCTGCTCCTGGCGGGTGGATGCAATGCGCGCACGGCAAAGTATCCGCCGCTCGGCGAAGTCACGGGGAAGGTCACGAGCCGCGGCCGGCCGATGGCGAACATCGTGGTCTTCTTTCAGCCCACCGCCGGCGGCCGGGCGTCGACGGGCACGACCGATGCGAGTGGCCGCTATATGCTTCAATACACCGACGCCGCCCGCGGGGCCATAGTCGGCGAGCACGTCGTCTCGCTGACGGAGAGCTTCATGAACAACACCGATCCGAACGCGTCGCTCCTGTCGCCCCAAGGATTGAAGAAAAAGTTTTCCTTCACAGTGAATCCCGGCAGGAACACGTTCGGCATCGAGATCTCGGGCGACTGAGTGCGCCGAAGCGACTGCTACAGCGTCTTCGAGGGCAGGGTTTTCACGTGTTCGCTTGGGGAAGGCAACCAGCGTTGCGAGACGAAAACCGCTGGAGGGGCGACCTCTTCGGCGTCGAGGTGGCGCCGAACGACACCACCCCACACGTCGTCGCCACCGATCGGCGCGGAGAGCCCGACCGGCTTGCCGAGAATATCGGCAGTGCAGGTGCCGCAGACGATGCAGTCGACTGGCAGGTGAGGCATGACGTTGCGTCCGGGTGGCCCGTCTCAGCGAGCCGTGCCGGGCGCGTCGCCGATCGGCCACGTGTCGGTGCGGAAGGGCGAGGCCGGCAAGCCCGCCGCGTTCACCAGGTCGCACTTCGGGTTCGCCGCCCAGCCATAGCGCGCGGCAGTCGGCTGGGGCACGTCGGCCGCCGACACCACCACGCTCGTGCCGTCGATCCGTGCCTTGGCCGTTCTCCACTGCCGCTCCGGCCCGGCGATCACGAAGCCGTCGATCTCGCCACCATCGCGATCGCGGAGGCCCTCCGCCTCGGTGAACCGACAGACGATTTCCGTGCCACGCACCTCGTTGCCGGCCGGAAGCGGCCCGCTGCGGGCCGATACGGGCTTGCCGTAGACGTCGGCAAGGGCCCAAGCCGCCAGGCGCCGCCCCACGTCCTGCTTGTTCTTGGGATGAATGTCCGTGGGCTCGCCGATGTCAACGGTGATCGCCATGCCGGTCTTGGGGAGGCGGAGCGACTCGAGCATCGCTTCGCGCACGAGCATCCAGCCGTCGCTTCCCCGGGCATAGTTCGGCAACTGCACCCACGCAAACGGAAATTCATCGCCCCACCGCCCGCGCCAGTCGGTGACAAGGAGCGGCAATTGGTGACGGTAGAACATGGCACTTTCGCCACGCGTGTTTCCCTCGCCCTGATACCAGACGGCGCCGCGGATCGCGTAGGGAATCAGCGGCGCGATCTTGCCGTTGAAGAGCCGGCCGATCGAGTTGCGGTCGTGCTGCTCCACCGTGTCGGTCGGACGGCGCGGAGCGGGCTTGCCGGCTTCGCGCGCCTTCCGCTCCTTTTCGGGCCAGGCCGCAAGGGCATTTTCATACTTCGCCCGGGCGGCCTCGCGATCGAACGCGGCAGCGTCGCGATCGAGCCCGGCGACATAGTGGGCAAGTGCGGGCAGATTCCGCTGGACCGACTCGTCGGTCCACGACTGGATCGGCGTGCCTCCCCACGATGAGTTGACGAGCCCGACGGGCACGCCGAGCGCGCGATGGATCTCGCGGCCGAAGAAAAACAGCGTGGCTGAGAAGTCACCCACGGTGGCCGGTGAGCAGACATGCCACTTCCCCGCCCCTCGCTCCTGCGGCTCTGGCGCGGCGTTCGACGTCTCGATGAACATCCGCACGAGGGGCAGATCGGCGGCGGCTCTTTCCTGCGCGAAGCTGGCCGAACTCTTCACCATCATCTTCATGTTCGATTGGCCCGAACCCAGCCACACTTCGCCGACGAGCACGTCGGCCACGGTGAGGGGGCCGCCGCTGCGGGCAGACTTCACGGTGAGCGTCGCGGGGGTCGCATTCGTGGTGAGTGGGTCGAGCCGCACCATCCATGTTCCGTCGGGATTGGCCTGCGCCGTCTTGCGCTGCCCGGCAAATTCAACGGCCACGTCATCGCCGGCATCCGCCCAGCCCCACACCGGCACGGGCTTGTCGCGCTGGAGCACCATATGGTCGCGAAACGGCGTGCCGAGTTCGAGCGTGGCCGCCGCGAGGGGCGTCGCAGTCATCGCGAGGACGATGGTGAGAAAGCGAGTCATCATGTGCGCTCCGGCTTCCGATTCTGCTTGCGGACTTTTTTTTGTTCCAGACTGTTCCAGCGATGATCGATCCAGCGGGGCGGCTCGTTGGCGTTGTTCCAGGAATCCCAGAGTTCCTGGAGTTCCCCGACCCGGGCCGGCTCGCTCGCGGCGAGATCTCGCTTTTCACCGGGATCATCCGCGAGATTGAAGAGGGCCGGCTGCATGTCGGCGGCAGCCTTCACGAGCTTCCAATCTCCCTGCCGCACGGCGTATTGCACGCCGAACCGCCAGAAGAGCGACCGCGCGGGGAGTGCATCGACCTTGCCCGTGAGCAGCGGCAGGAGATCGACGCCGTCAAGCTTCCGGGCGGGATCGACCTTGGCTCCCGCGGCGGCGAGGGCCGTGGGGAGCCAGTCGATCTGGAGCGTCGGATCGGCGAGCGTGCGACCTCCGGGAATCCTGCCTTTCCATTGCACGAGGATTGGCGACCGCACCCCCCCCTCCCAGAGCGTCCATTTCGTGCCGCGAAACACGCCATTGTCGGTCGCACCGCCCGTCCCACCGTTGTCGCTGGCGAAGAACACGAGCGTGTTCTCCTCGAGGCCGTGGTCGCGGAGCGATTTCAGGATCCCGCCGATCACGTCGTCGAGACAGGCGAGCATGGCCAGATACGCCCGCCGCCCCGGCGGCGACACGCTTGCAACACGGCGATCGTAGGCCTTGGGCGCCACGTATGGCCCATGCACGGCCGTGAACGCGCAGTACAGGAGCCACGGCTTCTCCTTGTGGCGGCCGATGAACGCCTCCGCCTCCTTGCCGAATGCCAGCGTGTGGTCGGCAGGCTGCTCAACCTCCGTGGTGTTGCGGTACATCGGCACGGGTTTGAGGCCCTTCTTCGCACTGATGCCGTGGGGCAGCAAGCCGTAAAACTCGTCGAAGCCGCGGGCGTTGGGCAGATACTCCGGTGTCTCGGAGCCGAGATGCCACTTTCCTACGATGCCCGTCGCGTAGCCGAGGTCCCTCAAGCGGTCGGCGAACGTGCGCTCGGCGAGGTCGAGGCCCCTGGTTTGCTCGCCTGGTTTGCTCGCACCCTCGGCGTTGGCGTCGAAGCCGAACCGCTGCTGGTAGCGGCCGGTCATCAGCCCGGCGCGGCTGGGGCTGCAGACGCAGCCCGACACGTAGCTCGTCGTGAACCGCACGCCGTTCGTCGCGAGCGAGTCGATATTGGGCGTCGGGACGTCGCGATTGCCGGTGACGCCGAGATCGGCGTAGCCGAGGTCGTCGGCATAGAGGATGAGGATGTTGGGGCGGTCGGCCGCCGCAGCGGTCGAGACCGTCGCGAGGGCAAGAGCGAACGTGAGGAGTGTGACACAGAGGCAATGCATGACGGGCTCCTGAGACTCCTAGGGCTGGTCGTCGGTGAGACCGAAGAGAATGTTCGGCCGTCGCCGACCGTTTTCGGCGCCGGTAGCGCGAGCATTTTTTGCCGGCGCCTTGGGCTTGGGCTCGATCACGCCCTTGAGGTGCTCATACTCCGGGTTGACGCACTTCTCGCCCCATTCGTAGAGCACCTGGATCAGGCCCGCGTCGCCCTCCGGCGCCTGCCCCTTGTCGCCAGTGGCCGCGATCCAGTCGGCGAGCAGTTTTCGGTGCCGCGCGAGTTCCGCTGCATGTGCGGGATCAGCGGCGAGGTTGTGGATCTCGTGGGGGTCGTTCTCGAGGTCATACAGTTCCTCGGCCGGCTTCGAGTCGCCGAAGAAGATCTTCTGCACCTCGTTCATCTCGCCGTTTTTCATCATCTCGCGCAGGCGGATCGAGACCGGCCATGGGTCCTTGTAGCTCGGCTGCATGTAGGGGCGGTCGGTGAGATAGTTGCGGAGATACTTGTATTTGGTGGTGACGATCGCCCGGATCTTCTCGATTGTGTAGTCGCAGCGGTCGCGGGCGGCGACGAGGAATTCGCGAGTTGCCCGATCCGCCGAAAAGAGATCGCGGCCCTCGAAGTGTTTTTGCATCGGCAGGCCGAGGATGCCGAGCGTGGTGGGGGCGATGTCGATCGACGAGGCGAGGTCGTCGCGCACGGCCCCTGCCGGGATACCCGGGCCGGCCACGATGAGCGGCATGTGGATGCCGCCCTCGTAGAGAAACTGCTTGTGCCGATGGAGGCCGTAGCCGTGGTCGGAGAAGAGGATCACGACGGTCGATTCGGCGAGGCCGTCGCGCTCGAGGGCCGCCATGATTTCGCCGACCTCGGCGTCGGTCTCGAGCAGGCAGTCGTAGTGGCGAGCGATCTCCTCGCGGACATCCGGGATGTCGGGGTAGTAGGGGGGCACGGGCACGGCGGCGCGATCGACCACGTGCTTCGGCGGCCTACTGTTGCGGGTGAGGCCGAATTTGCCGCCGGCGAGCTGCACCTGGCCGAAGAAGGGCTGGCCTGGCTTCCGCCCCCGCCAGCAGTCGCCGGCGACGGTGAGCTCGGGGCCCCAGCCCTGGCCGGCCGGGCAGTAGTCGTAAAAGTCGTCGTGCGCGAAGACGAAGTTGAAGTCGTCCTTCCCTCGGCCCTCGTTGAACGTCCACACGCCGTGCTGCCGGCACCACTGCGGCAGCGGCACGACGCCCTCCGGCAGGTGGATCATCCCGATGCCGTCGTGCTTCGTGCCCTGGGCGTTGTTTCGCGAGCTGCGGTGGTGGTGGACGCCATGCGTGGTCTGCATCGCCCCGAGCATGACGGCCGAGCGGGTCGCGGAGCAGACGGCCGCCGAAGTGTAGAACCGCGTAAACCGCGTACCCCGGGCCGCAAGCCGGTCGATGTTGGGCGTCTCGATCAGTCGCTCGCCGTAGCAGGAAAACCAGCCGCTCACGTCCTCGAGATAGATCCAGAGCACGTTCGGCCGGGGCTCGGTGGCAGCCGCCGGCGAGCAGGCGACCGCGCTCAGCACTCCAACGACGGCAAGTGAGATCCAGGCTCCGCGCATCGACGCTCGACTCCTGTCTGATGATTCACGCGTCACAATCGTGTCGCAGTATAGGTCGCGTCGTCAGTCCATGCGGAGATCAACAGTGACGCTGGGCTCCGTCACATCGCAAGAAAAACCGCTCGTCGACGGGTTGTGGTAACGCTCCGGGATATTGTCCACCTCGATGACCCGCAGTGTCGGAGCAGACTTTCCACCGTAGTCTTCCATCACCATCGGTGGGCTGACGGCCAGTTGATAAGGGCCGTAGGGCAGACCGTCGACGGCAAACGAGCCGTCGGAGTCGATCTCGCGCTGATTGCCGTAGCCCACCGCCGCGGAATAGAGCATCACGATGCCCTTCGTGACGGGCACGCCGCGAAAATGCACGGTTCCGCGCACGGTCCCGAGCGGCTTCGCCTTCCCGCACCCGATTGCAAGGATGCCGAGGATGACCAGCCCGGCGAGCACGAGGCCGCGCGTGCTCCGGCTATCAGGGCGTGGCATTCGTCGCCTTTCCATCGTTGCCGTTGGCCAGATCGTAGAGCGTCGGCAGGGCGAGATTTTCGTTGAGAAACACCACCGCACCGTCGGCGAACGACACCATCGCGCCGCCGGGGTGGGACGACTGGATTGGGGTGTTGCAGTTGGCGGCAGACCCATTCGTGCCGGGGCTGCCGCTCGACGCATTGATCAGCCCCTTCATGTTGATCGCGAACCCGACCGTCGTCATGCCGAAGCAACGGGTGTCACCGGTCACAGGCGTGCCATTCCCCGGAGTCAGAACGTCTTTGGAATAGCTCCCATTGCTGCCGGTCACAACGGCATTGAAGTTCTTCCCCATCCAGATCGCGCGGCCGGAGTGCGTCCGGATCTGATCCTGCTTGTTCACCGAAAAATCGGACTGCTCTCCCACCATGAGCGTCTTGCTCAGGCCGTCAGTGATGTCCTTCGTCCGCCTGCCGGTGTTTCGGTTGGAGCCATCAAGATTCACCGGCCCGAAGATGCCCGACCCGGCGACGGGCCCGCCGGCATTCGTGTCGTCCCGCGGCGTGCCGTCGATTGCGCCACAAATCGGCACGTAGCTGCCCCGCTGTGCCGAATAGGTGGTGGGAGTCCCTCCCGTGCGTGTGTCGTTCAGCAGCGTGCTATCAACCTGCGAAGACGCGCACGAGAAGGCGGGTACGCGCACGCCGGAGAGTGCCCGCACGTGTGCGTCGGTCTGATTGAACCCGCCAATCCTCAACCAGAGATTTCCATCAGCGTTGACTCGGGAGTAAAGATCCGCGTATTCGACAAACGGCAAGAGCCGCAACCACAGCGACGAACCGTGTCCGAAGCTGTACGCATCCCCACGAGCCGTCGCCGCCGGAAAGCGACCTCGGTTCGCGTCGACGAAGTTGTGGATCCCGATCGCCTGTTGCTTGAGGTTGCTCGAGCAGGACATTCGCCGCCCGGCCTCGCGCACCGCCTGCACCGCAGGAAGCAGAAGAGCGATGAGCAGGCCGATGATGGCGATCACCACCAAGAGTTCCACGAGCGTAAACCCATGCAGGCGACGAGGCATCTCCCCGGCTGCCCCCCGTCGCGCGGTGCATCGGACTGGAGGTTGAAACCACATTCGTCGCAAGACCTTTGGCAGCCCCACCGAGACACGCTCCGAATGCCCAAGAATACGCCCCGCCCGCGGCCTTCGGCTTGTCGCAGTTTATGTGAAAAAGCCGGTTTCGAGCGCTTCCAGAGTCACGGTTTCCCATAGTCGGGATTGAGCCTCGGGATGATCGCCTTGTTGTCCGCCAGTTGACGCTGCAGCAGCTTGTTGAGCCGCGAGGCGATCTCGGGCCTCTCTGTGGCGAGGTTGTGGCGCTCGCCGGGATCCTTGGCGAGGTCGTAGAGTTCGAGTTCGTCGGAGCCGTCGTCAGCCCGCGCGTAGAAGCGGATGAGCTTGAGGTCGCCCTCGCGGATGGAGGAACCCGCGTAGAAGCCGTCCATGATGGCGCCGCGCTGGGCGTCGCCGTGCGGGAAGTGGCAGAAGATCTGCGTGCGTGGAGACGATCCGCCCGTGAGCGCTGTGGTCTGGTCGAAGCCGTCGACCTTCTGGTCGGACTTGGGCGCCACGCCGCAAGCCCCAAGGATCGTGGGGTAGATGTCGGTGGACTGCATGAGGAAGTCGGCGGTCGTACCGGGCTTCACTTTGCCGGGCCAGACGACAATGCCGGGCTCGCGCGTGCCGCCCTCGTAGAGCGAGGCCTTGCCGCTGCGGAAGGGCAGGTTGCTGGTTGCGGGAATCTCGGTGTAGCCCTCGGGGTCGGTCGTCTTGGGCGGGTAGGCGTAGCCGCCGTTGTCCGACCAGAACACGACGAGGGTGTTGTCGGCCTCGCCCGATTCCTCGATGTGCCGCAGGAGGCGGCCCACGGCCTCGTCTAGGCTCTTCACCATGGCGGCGTAGAGCGGGTTCTTCTGCGGGTTGGCAGGGTCGGTCTTCTGCCGGAAGTGCTCGATGAAATCCGCCCGCGCGTTCCAGGGCGAGTGGACGGAGAACAGCCAGAAGTTGACGAAGAACGGCCGCCCCTTACTCGCGCGGATGAACGCGCCGGCCTCGTCGGCCATGCGCTCGTCGACGTGGCGGCCGGCCTCGTCGGTGATCGCGGAGTCGGTAATGAAGTTCCACGGCGCTAGGTAGCCTCCGCTTGGGCCGGGCGCCCTGGGCGTGTGCGGCCAGTCCACGTCGAAGCCCTGGTCCTTCGGTTCGTAGGCGTCGCCGGGCGCCATGTTGTGCCCGAGATGCCACTTTCCGAAATGGCCGGTGGCGTAGCCCGCGGCCTTGAGCGCCTCGGCGAGGGTGTGGTAGTCGGGCTTCAATCGCGTGACCGAGTTTGCGACGTGTACGCGAGACTTGCCCGACAAGAGCTGCTTCTTGAGCGTCACCTTCGGGAGGTGGCAGCCCGGTGCCGTGATGCCGGTGCGGGCGGGGTTCTGCCCGGTCATGATGCTCGCACGCGTGGGCGAGCAGAGCGGGCTGGCGGCATACGCGTTGGTCAGCCGCACGCCCCGCGACGCCAAGCGGTCGAGGTTCGGCGTCTCGTAGTAGGTGCTGCCATAACAGCCCAGGTCGCGGGCGCCGAGATCATCGGCGAGGATCAGCACGACGTTGGGCGGCTTAGTCTCCGCTGCCTGCAAGAAAGCCAGCGGCGCGAGCAGCAGGGTGCCGAAGAGCGTGAAGCCGGGAAGATGTCGTGGCATTCTCCCGGCCGATGGGCCCGGAACTGTGCATCGGACTTGAGCGTGGAACCACATTCGTATCGCGACCTTGGAACGCCCCGCTGGAAAACTCGACATCGTGGATCATACGTCCCGCCTCCGGCTCCGAGCATGTCGCAGTTTATGTGAAAACGCACGGCGACGACGCCGGTGCGGCGCAGGCGGGCATACACGTCTGGAGCCGAAGAGGCGTTCATCGCAGAGAGTGCGAAGGTGTCGTGCCAGCGAGTGGAAGAGATTTCAGCGGGGCGACAGCCCGGTGGGCGCTGCTTCGCTGGATACCCGTTTGCGGGTGGCTGCACGGGTGGCACGTTTCGGCTGCTCGACACCTCCGCTGCCCTTGCTGACGAGCTGGCGGAGCAGCGCCTCACCGCTCGCGGGCGGGCCGGCCGTGACGTCGTCTTCGCGAAACGTCGCCATGAGGATTTCGCGGTCTCCACGGCGGTCGTGGTCATAGACGACGCGAATCAAGCCGTCGCGGCCCTGGTGGCCGTCGGGATACGAGATGCCACTGCGCTCGTCGAGCAGGAGCCCCCCTTCCCAGGTCGTTCCGTCGTCCTTGGAAACGTAGGCCGTGAGAAGAGAGCGGCCGGAAGGCTGATCGAGGGACCCGTGCTTCACGAGCAGCAGGTTGCCCGAAGCCAGCCGGTGAATAAAAAACCGCGATCGTGTGTGGAGGATGCTCGAGGGCGTGAGTTTCGGCCAGGTCATGCCCCGGTCGGTGGAAACGCTCTCGCCGATGCCGTATCGGGTGCGCACCAGCATCCACAGCGACCCATCCTGCCGCTCGACGAGCATGTGCTCGTCGAACTCCCGGACATCCTCGGGCACGCTGCATGCTCCGCGCCGCGTGAACGTCTTCCCCGCGTCGAGCGAGACGACGATCTCCGCACTCTCCTCCATCCCCCAGCGCGAGATCGGCAGCGCCCACTCGCCGCTCGAGAGCACGATCGGCTTGCACATCATCACGCCGTCGTGGATGCGGCGCGGAGGCGACCACTCGGGCTCCGCGGCGTCGGGAGTGTGGGTTTCGATGCACCACACGCCGTGTTCGGTATCGCGGCGCGTTCGGTCCATCTGCGCCCAGAAGAAAAACAGGCGGCCGTCGGGCGCGAGCCAGAGCTCCGGGTCGAAGGCACGCAGCGGCCCACCGGCATCAGGATCGACGACAAGCACTTCCCGCCAAGTGGCGCCGCCGTCGTCGCTCGTGGCAAGCACGGCGTAGTTGTTGAGATCCTCCCCCGGCGTCACGCCGGCATACCAGGTGGCCCACAGCCTGCCCTGCGGGGCGACGGCGACGCTCGGGATACCGGTGAACGCCCGGTTCGTGACCGCATGTTCCTTGCCGGGCGGGGCACAGTGCCGCGGCGGAGCGAACGCGCCGGGCGCCTCCGGCGATGCGGCCGGCAGGAGGCGCGCCGGCACGAGGAAGAGCAACGCGATCGCCCCGAGCGGGAACACCGGGCTCATGCGTATGACGGGCACGCCGTTCATCGGCTCGTCTCCAGAGGAGTCATGATGGTGTCAAGGATAGGTCGGCCAATGGCACTGCGGCAAGCGGCGGCCGCGTGAATACGTCTTGAAACACACCCCGCAGCATAAGTGCCTGCTTGATGAGCGGCATGCTGCCGCCGTGCTTCACGAGCGCCGAATACTCCTGCTGCGCCCGCTGCAGCCGGGCCGCTTCGGCCACGTCACCCTTTTGGATGGCGTTCCACAGCCGCACGTAGAGCTCTGGCACCGCGCAGCACGTGCCCGAGACGACGCCGTCGCAGCCCATCGCGGCCCCGGCGATCGCCAGCCGGTCGCCCCCGATGACGACGGAGAAATTGCCCCCCCGGAGCTTCAGATAGTCGCTGATTCGGATGAAGTCCATGCCGCTGTACTTGATGCCGACGACGTTCGGACAGCGGGCGACCACCCGCTCGATCACCGCCGGCGTGAGGTCGTTCACCGCAAGTTGCGGAATGTTGTAGAGGTAGACGGGGTAGTCCGCCGGCACGCTCCCGGCGATCGCCACGAACCACTCCTCCATCTCCCGGTCCGTGACGCCGAAATACGATGGCGTCACAGCCGCGATCCCGTCGGCGCCCGCCGCGTGGGCGTGCCGGGCGAGCGTCATGGAATCGGCGAGCGACACGGCCAGGAAAAACAGAAAGGCGTTCGGGGCGAACGGGCACGCGAGGAAACACGCCACGCAGACCGCATGGCCGGCAAACCCGCAGAGCCGACGGCCAAGGCGGAGGTTTCCGGTGCGGCGCACGATCTGGTCGGTGATCAGGCCGCCGAGCAGGCTGCCGATCGCGCCCATCCACAACGGGCCGCCTTTGTAGAGGGCGCCTAGAAGGCTGCTGTTTGGCATCCCGTAATGGTGCTCGAGAAACTGCGGCAGGTAGGTGATGTTGAACCACCAGCCGTAGCCCTGGGCGGCGTACATCAGGCAGAGCGCGAGAAAATACGCCCCAGCCTCGCCGATGCCAAATAAAAACCGCACGACGACGAGGAACCCGAGTCCGGCCGTCACGTGGCCAAGCTGCAGCCCGACGGCGGCGGTGAGCAGCGTGAACCCCGACCACCAGAGCACGATCCGCAGGAGCGACTTTCGGGGGCCGAAGGTGTCGCCCATCCAGCCGGTGGGCACCTCGAAGAGCGCGTAGGCGAGCGCGAACGCCGTGAATGGCCACTTGATGTCGGCGACGCTCTTGAGGCCGAGCGCGCTCACGATGTCGCCGGCAGCGCTCGCGGGCGAGCACGCCATACCGGACGCGGCTCGCAGGTACGTTCGACGGCGGATACCGCCGCTCGCTCATGGCCCGGCTCCCGATTCGGCAGGCCGCAGGACGGCGTCGAGTTCCACCGGAATTCCAAAGTGGTCGTGCGGGGCGATTCTCGCCTCCTCGCCGGCGAGGAGGCCCCCGACCGTCAGCCCGTTGCAGGCGCGATCCCGCACGTAGCGGACCATGCTGACGACGTCGGTGTCGGCCACTGACGTTCTCCCCGTTTCTTGATCCATCCGGGATGTTAGGTTTTTTGACCTTGGCATCACCAGAAAGGGTGGGTTTTTCGGATGGGAAAGAAGCACTTTTCGGAGGAGCAGATCGCGTTCGCTTTGAGGCAGGCTGAGTCGGGCACTGCGGTGGCCGAGATCATCCGCAAGCTGGGGATCAGCGAGCAGACCTTCTACAGGTGGAAGAAGCGGTTCGCAGGGCTCGGCATCGCCGAGCTGCGACGGCTGCGGACGCTCGAGGAAGAGAACCGCAAGCTCAAGCAACTTGTGGCCGACCTGAGCCTCGACAAGAAGATGCTGCAGGACGTGCTCTCAAAAAAACTGTGAGGCCCGCGGTGCAGCGTGTTCTGGTGCGGGAGATGCAGGTGGCGTACCGGGTAGCTGAGCGCCGGGCCTGCCGGGTTCTCGGGTTTTCCCGAGCGACCTACCGTTACCGAAGCAGGCTCAATCAGCGGGCCGATCTTCGGGTCCGACTTCGCGACCTGGCGACAAGCCGGGTTCACTATGGGTATCGAAGGCTGTGGGTGCTCTTGCGCCGCGAAGGATGGCTCGTGAACAAGAAGCTCGTCTACCGGCTGTACTGCGAAGAGGGCCTGGGAATCAGGCGGCGAAAGCCACGTCGGCGGAAGAGCGTTCAGGTTCGCGAGGCACGTCCGCCGACCGGGCAGACCAATGAGAGCTGGAGCATGGACTTCATGGCCGATCAACTGGTCGGCGGGCAGCGGTTCCGGCTGCTGACGTTAGTCGATAACCACAGCCGTGAGAGCCTCGCCGTCGAGGTGGGCCAGCGGCTGACCGGCGATGATGTCGTTCGGGTCTTGGAGCAGGTGACTTCGCATCGCGGCAAGCCGAAGTCGATTCGAGTCGACAATGGCCCGGAGTTTATCTCGAGGAGCTTGGATCTGTGGGCCTACTTCAACGGCGTGAAGCTCGACTTCAGTAGGCCAGGAAAGCCTACAGATAACGCAGTGATCGAATCATTCAACGGCAGGCTTCGAGATGAGTGCTTGAACCAGCATTGGTTCTTGTCACTCGATGAAGCACGAGCCGTGACAGAAGCGTGGAAGGAGGACTACAATCGCGTCCGTCCGCATGGTGCTCTGGGCAACCGGACGCCGTCGGAGTTCGCGCGGCCGGTAGCTGGGCATGCCCAGCTACCGGCCCTGCATGGCTAACAGCCCGGCTGGTATCAAGACGGGGGCAGCGTCACCACTCGGAATACTCGCTCCCGAACTGGCCTCGTTTAAGGGGGGCAGGTCAGCATGACGCCGACGCCGAGCCGGTGCCATCGCTACCGCATCCTCTTATAGCGGTCTACGGCGGCGTGGCGGGAGTTGACGTGAAGCTTCTTGTAGATGCGGCGGACATACGTCAGCACCGTGTTCATACTGATGTCGAGCTTCTTCGCCACCTGCTTGTACATCGCTCCGGCTGCCAGCAGCTCCAGCACCTCGCGCTCGCGAGGCCCAAGCGGCTCCGGGGATGGCAGCGACTTGTCGGGCTCGAACGACCGCACGATCCTGCGCGCCACCACGTTCGACATCGGCGCGCCCCCTTCGAGCACGTCGTGGATAGCTGCCAGGAGCTGCTCGGTACGGACGGGCTTGATCAGGTAGCCGTGGGCTCCGGCCGAGAGGGCGTCGAAGAGGATGTCGCCGTCCTGATAGATCGTGAGCATCACAAACTCCGTCTCGGGCAGCATGGGCGCGAGCGTCCGCACGGCGTCCACACCAGTGCCGTCGGGGAGGTTGACATCCACAAGCACCACGTCGGGCTGAAGTCGGGGAATCGCATCGGTGGCCTCCTCGACCGTCCGAAACCCGCCCACGCAGAGACAGCCTTCGTCGCTTGCGAGCATGCGGCGGAGATTTCGCAGCGTGCCGTCGTCGTCTTCAACGAGGGCGATGTGGATTGTTTTTCGGTCCTTCGCGGTGTTCGTCGTCATCCAGTCCTCCGGGCATCGTGGTCGGTGTCGCCGGCCAGCCGCAGCCGCGGCCGGACGATAGGCACGTGAGCCTGAGCGGGGAGCGGCACGTGAATGGCCACGCGGGTGCCAGAGCCGGGGCTCGAGTCGATCGAAAGCGAGCCGCCAAGCTCGGCTACCCTCGCCCGCATATTCGCGAGGCCGTCGTGGTCGTCACGGGCCAGTGCCATGGGTGCGAAGCCGCAGCCGTCGTCGGTGATCGAGATGTCGATCGCGCTGCCGTGACACTTCAGCGAGACATCGAGCGTCGTCGCGCGGGCGTGCTTGAGTACGTTCGCCACCGCTTCCCGCACGAGCATGCAGAGGTGGTGTCGAACCGTGGAAGGCAGCCCGACGTCGGGCACATCGTCCTCGACCTGGATCGACAGTTCCAAGTCACCGGTGCGGGCCAGCTCCTCGACATCGTGGGCGAGAAACGTGAACAGCCGCCGGAGCGTGTCGTTGGCGGGATTGACCGCCCACACGATCTCGTCCACGGCCCGCGTCAGCCCCTGGGCACTGCGAAACATCTCTTCGAGTGCCTCGTCGAGCTGTGGGTTGCTGCCGACGATGGCCTGCGGCTCACCTGTGGAACTGCGTCGCATGATGTCGCTCAACATCGCCATCTGAGCGAGGCCTGCCCCGAGACCGTCGTGGATGTCGCGGGCGATTCGCGCCCGGTCGCGCTGTCGCTCCTGTTCGCGTTCGAGTTCGACGATCCGCCGTCTGGCCAGCGCCCGGCTTACGGCCGTACCGCCCGCAGCGGCGAGCGCCGCGACGCCCATGCCCGCCGCCACGAGGAACCAGGTTGTCTTCCAGAACGGCGTGGGGATCGTGATCTGCACCGCTCCGGCGGGGGCATCTTCGACCGCGTCGCCCTGGAGATGCCGCACTTCGAAACGATGCTGGCCCGGAGGGATCGAGGCGTATGTGCGCTCGTTGTCGCGAGCGGGCAGGGACCAGTCGGCATCGACGCCGATGAGCCGGGTCTGGTAGAGCGGCGGAGCGAACTCGTGCGTCGTGACGTCGGCCCACCGGAAATGCGACTGCGCGTCGACGAGCCGGTGCTCCACGGTGATCGCGGGCCGGGAGGCCGTATCAGGCATCGACAGCCGTGCCGGATCGACCGTCACGATCCCGGCGGACGTCGTGGCAAGCAGCCCCCGGCCCGGCACGTTGACCAAGCCGCCGAGGAGCTCCGTGTCGCCGAGCCCGTCGAGCGGGCCGAGCACGATGCCGCGGACGAAACTGCGGCGGCCGGCGGCGAGGTCGGCAAGGTCACTGATGCGGATCCCCTGCAGATAGCCGTCACGAAATGCGAGCCACAGCCGGCCCGCATCGTCGGCGGCCAACTCCACGATCGCCCGCTCGGCGAGCCCATGCCGCGTGTCGAAGAGCGTTGCGTGGCCGCTCGAGTCGCGGCGCAGGAGGCCCGTGTCGCCCGCAGCCCAGAGCGTCTCGTCGGGCGTACGCAGGAATCGCACGATCCGTTTTCCGGGCATGAGAGCCGCCGGCAGTTCCTGCTCGATGCTGCCATCGGCCCCCAGCCGCAGGATTCCCTGTCCTTGGGCGGCGACGAGCAGGCTGCCGTCGCGTTCGGCGAGCAGGCCGAGCACGGGCGGCAGGTGGCTCTGGGGAAGAAACGGGTCGACGAAGTCGAAGCAGTTTTGCTTTCGGTTGTAGCGGGCCAGGCCGGTCAAGGTGCCGGCCCACACCGCGTCGGCGGCGTCGCAGGCCAGCGAGGTGACGTTGCGCAGCTCGCGCCGGAGGTTGGGTGTCTGGACGACCAGCTCCGACGAGCCGCTGCGGACGACGTGGACGTATGAGTCGCGGGTGCCGACGAAGAGCGTGCCGTCGGCCGTCTCCGTGATCGCCGACGGGACGACCTCCGCGGAAAGCCCGGCGATCACGTCGTGTCGCCACGAGTCGCCCGCAGGTGCCGGCTCGAACCGGACGATCGCCCCGGTGACGCCCCCCACGAGCGATCCGTCGCGCCGCGTGCACACGACGCCGCAGGGTGGCAGCGGCGCCGGCTGAAGCGACGTCCGGCTGATCGACAAGAGCCCACCGGAACACGCGGCCCAGAGCCCGCCCTGGCGGTCAGCGGTGAAGCGGTGGGTGGTGAGGGAGAAGTCGTTAAGCCCCTCGATGATCGTCTGCCATGAGCCGTCGCGCAGCACATGTATGGCGGCGTGGGTTGCCAGCCACACCGTGCCGTCGGGGCCTTCGCAGATCCTGCCTGCGCGGGTGGCGGTTTTGGGCTTCGTGGTCATGGGGTATTCGTGCCACGCGTCGTCGCGATACACGGCCGCCCCCTCGACGGTGAGGGTGTCGGGATCGATGAGCCCGGTCCAGACCCCCGAGTTGCCGGCCCAGAGGTGAGTCATTCTCTTGGCGACCAGGCTGTCGGTGGTGTGGGCCACGCCGTCGCGGATTCGCTGCACGCCGCCGTATCCCCACAGCCACAGGTCGGAGGTGCGCCGATCGATGATCGACTGCAGATAATCGAACGGCGGCTTCGGGCGCGGCAGAGGATGGGGAACGAAGGTCGTGCCATCAAAATCAACGGCCGTGTTCATCCCGTAGACCAGCGGAGGGCCAGCCGGAGGGAACGCGACGTCGCGAAAATCACTGCGGCGATAGGGATACACCGTCCAGTCTTCCAGCGTGGAGCGGTCGATGGCGGCAGTCGGCATGGTCACCGCCGCGCCGTTCGCGCCGACGAGCCAGAGGCGGCCGTCAGGGGCGATGCCCACGCTGCGAAAACCACCGATGCGGCCGCGGATCGAGGCGGCGACGGGGTCGGGGAGCGCATCGAACCGGCGGCCGTCGAAACGCATGAGGTGCCATGGGCTGACGCACCACACGGCATCATCGGCAGCCACAGCGACGCCCACAGGCGACATCGCGGCAAGGCCATCCTCGACGGTCCACCAGCGGATGGCGTAGCCACCGGAGGGATCGAGTTTCGAGCCGGCGGCGAGGGCCGCTGCGGCGGGCAGCGACGCGATCACGAGCGCGGCGACAGCCGCGGCATAACGCCGTCCAACGGCATCGCGGCTCCCCCGTCTCATGGGTGGCATCCTGTCGCGTCCAGTCCCTGACCTGCTCGCCATGATGCCACGGAGTCGCCGCTCCTGCATGGCGGAAGTGCCCGCACAGTCGTTTCTGCCCTAAAAACCAGCCTTATCACATAAACTGCGACATGATGCAGGCCGGGGCAGGACCTAGTCTTTGGGAAGGTCAGAGAGTTCCCCGGGGGTCTTCCCAATGTCGCGACCCAAGACGAGCGCACAATCCAACGCCGGTTCGAACATTCCGGCTGTGGTTCCCGCGTGGATGCGTCGTGTGTGCGTCATCGCACGGTGGCACTGCGTGGTGGGCGCCCTCGTCTTCGCGTTCGCACCGCAGGCCGTCCTCGCGCAGACACTCCGTACCTGGAATGGCGGTGGCTCCGATAACAATTGGAACACGGCCGCCAACTGGACAACTGGCACCGCTCCCGTCGCCACCAACGGCCTCGTTTTCTCGGGGGTGACTCGGGTGACCAGTACGAACAACCTCACGGCCAACACGACCTTCGACAGCCTCACATTGACGCAGGCCGGCTTCACCCTCGCCGGCAATGCCCTGCAGTTGTCGTCATCCGGCACCGACATTGCGAGCTCGGGCGCCGGCACAAACCAGATCAGATTCGCGACTTCTGCGTCGAGCGGCGATCTCACGATCTCGGTTGGCAGCGGAAACAATCTGTCCTTCCAAAACGGCGGAAACATCGGCGGCTCGGGCGGTCTCACGAAGCTCGGCTCGGGCACGCTCACACTCTTGGGCAGCAACAGCTATTCGGGCGTCACGACCATCTCGGCCGGCGTCCTGTCGCTGAACAGCGCTACCGCCCTCGCGGGCGGAGGCAACGTCACGTTCGCTGGCGGCACGATGCAGTACACGACCCAAGGCTTGGGAATCGATGTGTCGGGGCGAATCGTCAGCAGCACCTCGGCGATCAACGTCTTCTTCGAAAGCGGCCTGACCGGCACGACAACCTGGGCTAACAGCATCGCGAGTTCGAACACGAATGGCCTCACGAAGTCGGGCGCGGGCGGCACGCTGATTCTCTCGGCGTCCAACGGATTTTCCGGCAACGTCTTGATGTCCGCCACCAATTCGGGCGCTCAAAGCACGTTTCTGGTGGCCAACCATGCCTCCGCGCTCGGCTCGGGGACGTCGGTCACCGTCAACAAGGGTGCGCTCGTGATCGGCAGCGGCATCACAACGGGCTCGGGCAAGACACTTTCGGTGGGAAGTGCGGGCGGCGCATCGCTCACGGGCGGGCTCACCGTGTTCTCCGGCACCGGCACGTGGGCAGGTGCGGTCACTTTGACCGGTGCCCCCCGCATCGGCTACGAGAACGACAGTAGTCTGGTGATCGCGGGGGCGGTCGGCGGCGCAGCCGGCCTCACCGTGAGCGGCCAGGGCAACGACACAAACATCAACGATGGTAACGGTTCGCTCTTGCTACAGAGTGTATCGACCTACACTGGCATCACCTCGATCGTCCGGGGTCGGCTCAGGATCGGCGTCGCCGATACGCTGCCCACGACGACGACACTCGATGTGCTCAACTCCGCCGCTGCTAATGCCAACAAGGCCGCCACGTTCGACCTGAACGGCTTCAACCAGACCGTGGCGGGCCTCACGAGCACCGGCAACAGCGGCGCGACCAGCGGCACCGCCGGCTACGCCAACGCCTACGTGACCAACTCCGCCGGCGGCGCGGCGAAGACGTTCACGGTAAACCAGGCGACGAGCGGCACCTACGCCGGCCTGATCACAGGCAACCTCGCCTTCACGAAGGCGGGCGCCGGCAACCTCACGCTCGTGCCGGTGTTCATCACTACGAACGGCGCGAACACGTTCGTGAGCGGCACAAACACGTTCACGGGTGACACCCGCGTGAACGGCGGCACTCTCACGCTCTCCACGGCCGTGGGCACCACGTCGCTGGCCCTCGCGGGCAGCACGTTCGACAGCGACGGCGCGGGCACGCTTTCGTTCGGCTCGATGACCGCCGCCACGTTCGGCGGCCTGAAGGGCGCGGGCGGCCTCGCCCTGCAAAACGGCTCGTCGGCCGCCGTTGCCCTCACGGTGGGCGCCAACAACGCATCCACGACCTACGCCGGCGCCCTCTCGGGTGCGGGCAGCCTCGTGAAGGTCGGCAGCGGCACGACGACCCTCAGCGGCGTGAATACCTACGCTGGCACGACCGCCGTCAACGTGGGCACATTGCTCGTGAATGGGCAGCTCGGCGCCGGTGCGGTGAGCGTGGCCTCCGGTGCCACGCTCGGCGGCTCGGGCACGATCGGCGGTGCCGTCACCGTCACCGGCATTCTCTCGCCTGGCAACAGCCCGGGCGACATGTCCCTCGCCTCGCTCGCGCTCGATCCCTCGAGCACGGTGCTGATGGAGATCGACGGCACGACGGTCGGGACGCAGTATGACCAGGTCAGCATCCTTTCGGCCGGCTCGATCGCCTACGACGGCACGCTCCAGCTCAACCTCAGCCAGACGTTTAGCGACAGCACGACGTTCAATCTTTTCGAGGGCTTCGGCTCGTCGTTCAGCGGTAACTTTGCGACCATCACGAGCGTCGGATCAGCGTACACAGGCCTCACGTTCACCCGCGTGAACAACCTCTGGACGAGCACCTCGGCTGGCAGTCAGTCGCTCGAATTCAACCAGGCGACCGGCCAGCTCGTGATCGTGCCCGAGCCGGGGGCCCTGGCCCTCGCCGGCCTCGGCATCGCGGCGGCAGCCTGGATTCGCGGCCGCCGCAAGTAGCGACGATCTTGATCGATCACAGCGGGTTCGGCCGGAGTTCGGCGGCAGCGTCGGCCGATCTACAATAATGGCTTTGATGAACGTATCTCGACGTGCACCCGCTGGATGGATCGCGTTGGCCCTCGCGGGGATCGCGTGGTTCGTTGCCACCGCCGCTCCCGCGGCCGACGACGGGGGGACGGACCGCGCCCGCACGGAATTCTTCGAAAACCGCATCCGGCCGATTCTCGTCGAGCACTGCCAGGAGTGCCACGGGCCGGAGAAGCAGGAGTCGGGGTTTGCGCTCGTGTCGCGCGAGGCCCTGCTCGCGGGAGGGCAGAGCGGGCCGGCGGTCGTGCCCGGCATGCCCGATGAGAGCCTGCTCGTGCAGGCCGTGCGGTACGACGGCCGCGAGATGCCCCCCGATGGAAAACTCGGTGACGACGAGATCGCCGCGATCGAACAGTGGGTGCGCGACGGTGCCGCCTGGACCACGATGGGCGCGGGCGACGGCGTCGTGCTCGGCGACCAGAAGGTTCTTTTTGAGCAGGCGAAGTCGCACTGGGCGTTGCAGCCGGTGAGGATGCCGGCAGTGCCGAAGGTTGCCACGGGAGCCGTGGCGACGCCGATCGATGCTTTCATCCTGGAGAAACTCGCCGCGGCCGGGATCGAGCAGGCACCGCGAGCCCCGCCGCGCACGCTCATCCGCCGGCTGTCGTTCGACCTCCGCGGCCTGCCGCCCACGCCCGAGGAGGTCGACGAGTTCGTGGCCGACTTGGGGCGGGCGCCGTTTTCCGACGTCGCCGAGCCGAGCCCCGCGCAGAAGCGGGCCCGGGCCGAGCACCGCGAGCGGGTGTGGCGGGACCTCGTCGAGAAATTTCTTGCGTCGCCCCACTACGGCGAGCGTTGGGGCCGCCACTGGCTTGACGTGGCCCGCTACGCCGACACGCGAGATTTTCTCCCCGCTGGTGCTGACCGGACCTACCCCTTTGCCTGGACCTACCGCGATTGGGTCGTGAAGGCGTTCAACGACGACATGCCATTCGACCGGTTCCTCAAGCTGCAGATCGCCGCCGATGCGTGGGCGGCGTCGCCAGACGCTCCCGACCTTGCGGCGCTCGGCATGCTGACGGTCGGCCCGCGCTTTATCAACAAGACAGACGAACAGATGGCCGACCGGATCGACGTGATCGGCCGCGGCTTCCTCGGCCTGACGATCTCCTGCGCCCGCTGCCACGACCATAAATACGACCCTATTCCTACGGCCGACTATTACGGGCTCTACGGCGTGTTCGCCAGCTGCGAGGAGCCGCAGGAACTGCCGCGGATCGCGGGGCCCACACCGTCTGCCGATCTCGTCGCCGGATACGAAAAGGTCCGGGCTGCGAAGGTGGCCGCCCGCACGGCCTACGGCGACGGTCTCCGCGAGAGGGCGCTGGCCGACCTGCGGAAACGCCCCGCGGACTACCTGCTCGGCTATCACGACCTCGCGATCTTGAAGACGCAGTCGGTGAGCAGCCTGATCGACGTTCGCAAGCTCGACGAGGCGGCTATAACGCCGCTCGCCGACAATCTCGACAGACTGAAGCGGACGGTGGAAGCCCGCCGCGATCCCGTGCTCGGCCCGCTGCTCCTCGCGCTCACTGGGGACGCGGATGAATTCCAGCGGCTGATTCCGCCGCTTATCGAGTCGGGTGTGATCCCGATTCGTAAGCCGACGATCGTGAGAGTGAACCCGCTCGTGCTCGCGCGGCTGCGGGCCGAGCCCCCGACCGATGCGCGGGCGATGCTCGTCCTCTACGGCAGGCTCTTCGCAGACGTCGAGAACCGCTGGCAGGAGGCGCGGCAGTCGGCTGCCGCAGCGGGTGCGCTCGACGACCCGGCCTGGGAGGCCGTGCGGCTCGTGCTCCACGCACCGGCGAACGCCGCAGCGCGATCGCCGTTCGCGATCACCGGCACACAGTGCATCCGGGCGGCGAACCTGCTCGGGAAGGCCCGCACCAAACTCGCCGGTCTCGACAGCGCCATCAGGGAAGTGGATGCGACGCACCCCGGCGCGCCACCACGATCGTTCGTGCTCGTCGACAAGCCCAAGCCGGTGGAGCCGGTGGTGTTTCTCCGCGGTGACCCGCAGCGAAAGGGGCCAAAGGTATCGCGGCACTTCCTCACCGTGCTCGGGGGCGGCGCGGCCTTCACGCAGGGCAGCGGACGCAAGGAACTCGCCGAGGCGATCGCCAGCCCGTCGAACCCGCTCACCGCGCGGGTGTTCGTGAACCGCGTCTGGGCCCACCACTTCGGCAAGGGGCTCGTGGACACGCCGAGCGACTTTGGATTTCGGGCGAATCGGCCGAGCCATCCCGAACTGCTCGACTGGCTGGCCGCCACCTTCGTGGAGGAAGGCTGGTCGGTAAAGGCGCTGCACCGGCGGATCGTGCTCTCGAACACCTACCGGCTGCGGAGCGAGGAGCCGCGCGGCGACGCGGCTGCGCCGGCCGAAACTCCCGATCCCGACAACCGGCTACTCGCCCACGCCAACCGCCGCCGGCTCGACTTCGAGAGCATGCGCGACGCGATGCTCGCGACGACCGGCGGCCTTGATGCCACGGTCGGCGGCCGGCCCGTCGATCTCTCGGCAGAGCCCTTCACCGGCCGGCGCACGCTCTACGGCCACATCGACCGGCTCAATCTCGATCCCATGTTTTCCACGTTCGACTTTGCGTCGCCCGACGTCACGGCCGCCGAGCGGTCCACCACGATGGTGCCGCAGCAGGCGCTCTTCGCCATGAACCACCCGTTCGTGATCGAGCGGGCGCGGGCAGTGTGCGCCGGGGAAGCCTTCCGGGCGGGCGACGATGCGGCGAAGGCCGGGCTGCTCTATCGGGCCCTCTTCCAGCGGCCGCCGACGCAGCGTGAGACGCTCCTGGCGACGGAGTTCGTGCGGTCCACGCCGCGCGGCGGCGAGGACGACCGCGGCGTGTGGCGATATGGGTGCGGCGATCCGGCCGCGGCGGCAGGCAGTTCGGAGCGGTTTTCGCCGCTCGCGCACTTCGACGGGCAGCGATACCAGGCGGGACCGGTGTTCCCGGATCCCCATCGTGGGCACGCCATGCTGCTGAAGACCGGCGGCCACCCCGGTTCGCGTGGCAATGCCGTGATCCGCCGCTGGGTGTCGCCGGCGGACGGCATCGTCGCGATCGCGGGGCAACTGCAGCATCTCTCCGACAAGGGGGACGGTGTCCGCGGCCAGATCGTGCGTGGCGACGGCACGGTGCTCGGCGAGTGGACGGCGGTCAATGAGCGGATCGACGCGGCCGTCGCCGAGGTGCCCGTGAAAAAGGGAGACGTGCTCGACTTCGCCGTCGATTGCCGGGAAACAACGATGGCCGACTCGTTCTCGTGGGTGCCCGTCGTGACCACGGTCGCGAAGGCGGGCGCGACGGCCGCGACGTGGAACGCCCAGGCCGACTTCGCCGGCCCGCCGCCCCCACTGCTCACGCCCTGGGAGCAGTGCGCCCAGGCGCTTTTACTCACGAACGAGTTTTGGTTCATCGATTGATCCCGAGGCCCACCAGCATGTCGCCACTCCCGATGGTCTCTCGTCGTCAACTGCTCACTCGCTCAGGGATGGGGATCGGTGGCGTGGCGCTCGCGGGCCTGCTCTGCAAGCCGGCGGCGGGTGAGTCGGCCAGCCCGGCTGCACCCACGTCGGCGCTCGGCCCCAGGCCGCCCCACTTCAAGCCGCGGGCCGTGCGGATCATTCACCTGTTCATGAACGGCGGCCCGTCGCAGATCGACCTCTTCGACCCCAAGCCGCTCTTGAAGAAGTACGAAGGCAAGGTGCTCAAGGATGATCTCAAGGCCGACAAGCGGATCGGGGGCGTCGGGCTGCCGTCGCCATTCGCCTTCGCGAAGCACGGGCAATCGGGCATCGAGATCAGTGAACTGTTGCCGAACATCGCCCGGCATGCTGACGACCTGTGCGTGATCCGCTCGATGCAGACTCCGGTGCCGAACCACGAGCCGGGCCTGCTCATGATGAACTGCGGCGACATCAGCCGCATGGTGCCGAGCATGGGCTCCTGGACGCTGTACGGCCTCGGCACGGAAAACCAGAGCCTGCCTGGGTTCGTGGTGATGTGCCCGGCCGGGCTGCCGACGGCCCAAGGGAGCAACTGGCGAAGCGCCTTCCTGCCGGGGATCTACCAGGGCACTTCCATCGACTCGCAGGAGTCGAGCCCCGACCGGCTCGTGGCCAACATCTCCAACGACCGCATCCTGCCGGGCCAGCAGCGGCGGCAGCTCGACTACCTCCAGCAGCTGAACGAGCTGCACCGCCAGGCCCGGCCCGATGACGCCCAGCTCGAAGCCCGCATCCACTCGCTCGAGCTGGCCTTCCGCATGCAACGCGAGGCGGGTGAGGCATTCGACGTCTCACGGGAGCCGGAGGCGGTGCGGGAGCGATATGGCAACCACGTGCAGGGCCGACAGCTGCTCATCGCACGGCGGCTCGCCGAGCGGGGCGTGCGCTACGTGCAGGTGTATCACGGCGCGGGCCAGCCCTGGGACAGCCATCAGAACGTCAACGACGCCCACAAAAAACTCTGCCGCGAGAGTGATGCGCCGATCGCCGCGCTGCTCCAGGATCTCAAGGACCGCGACATGCTCGACGACACGCTCGTGATCTGGGGGGGTGAGATGGGCCGCACGCCCACTGTGCAACTGCCGCTCGGCAAGGCGCCCGGCCGCGACCACCACCACGACGGCTTCACCGTGTGGCTTGCCGGCGGCGGCGTGAAGGGAGGCCGCGTGCACGGCACCACTGACGACGTCGGCCTCTCAGTGGCGGAGAACCCCGTCACGGTGCACGACCTGCACGCCACGATCCTCCATCTGCTCGGGTTCGACCACGAGCGGCTCACCTTCCGCCATGCCGGCCGCGACTTCCGGCTCACCGATGTGCACGGGTCCGTCGTGCACGACGTCCTCGCGTAGGAAGCGAGCGAATGCGCAGCTCCCGGCCCTGCATGGATCGCAGCCCGGCTGGTCCCACGGCGGGGGCGGCGTCGCTAAGCGGGGTGCGTCAGGCCAGGATCGGCTACGCGACTGAGTGCGCCGAAGCGTGGCTACGGCGTGTTCTGGGGCAGGGTTTTCACGGCGAGGTCGAGAATCTTCATCTGCCCGCCGGCGGCTTCGAAACTCAAGCCACCCGTGGAATAGTCATACGCCCGGCAGGTGAAGGCCTCCTTGCCGTTGATGAAGCACTCGAGGATCGCGCCCTGGACGAAGGCCTGCACCGTGATGGGCTTGGAAGCGTCGAGTTCGATGCCGCGGCCGAAACGGTTGCCTGCTCGGCTGATGGTCACTTCCTGGGTCTTCGGGCTGATGACCAGCGGATAGCCGGCGCCGTCTTCCTTCTGCTGCCGCATGGTGATGGTCAGCACGGCCTCCGGATCGAGTTGGAACGTGCCTTGCACCATGTAGTCGTCGGGCACGTCGAAGCGGCACGCGCCGCCCTCCGCGCCGGAGGCGAGGTCGAGGACGGTTTCGGTGAATGCGGCCGTGATCTCCGCGGCGGGTCGGGAATAAAGCTGGCCTGCCGGCCCGGGATAGATTTCGCGAGGCAGGCAGAGCGTGCCCCCCCACTGCGGCTTGCCATCGTCGCGGTTGCCCTCCAAGTCTCGGATCCAGCCCCAGATCAGACGGCGCTGGCCGTCGAACAGCGATTTCGGCACGAACAGATCGCCGCTATCGTAAATCTTCATGCCCGATGGATAGGGGCCTTCGGGCGCCGCGGCCGAGGTGTAGCTCGTGTCGGCCGCGATGACGAACCACTCCCCCTGCAGGGGCGCCGCGTGGGGGCAATCCAGCGACACGTTCGCGGGGTAGGTGGCCAGCGGCGGCTGCGGCGTCCAGTTCAAAAGATCATCAGAGGTGTAGAGCGCGAGGCAGGCCTCGTGCCCTGCGGCTGTCAGTGCGTGGAAGATCATCCACCACTGCTTCTTACCTTCATGCCAGAACACGTCCGGGTCGCGGAAGGCCTGATGGTGATAGCCCATCCCGGGGATCGGCCCGTTGATCGACTTGTTCCAATAGATCTTCCCGTCGGGATAGAACGTGCGGTCGGGCTGTTTTTTCCACGTGATCAAATCCGGGCTCGTCGCCAGCATCACCTTCTGGTCGCTCTTCGGGTCTTTGGGGTTCTGCCCGGTGTAGAAGAGGTAAAACGTGCCGCCGTGCTCGACCACGCTGCCCGTCCAGCATTGCGCATCAGGGCCGGCGGGATCGTCGCAGGGCGACAGGGCGGGCGGGAGGTCTTTCCAATGAATCAGGTCGGTGCTGACGGTGTGTGCCCATTGACCCTGGTGGAGATAAAAGACGTGATGCTGGCCCTTCCAATGAAATGCGATGGCGTCACCGGCGCTGCCGGTCCGCGGGCGGATGTGCAGCGGCGAAATACGCACGCTCGGCCTTGTCGCCAGCTTCGTCAGGCTCGCTTTCCGCACGAGCACGGCGATTTCATCATCGCCCAGCGCGCGTGACCAGAGGGCCGCCTCCTCGATCTCGCCGCTGAACGGACGGACGGGCTGGCCCTCGTTGATTTCTGCGCCGATGAGCAGGGCCACGTCATTCTGCGTCAGAGTGCCACCCTGCCACGGGGCGCTCGCCATCACCTGGTCGTCGCAGATGATCTCGAGCGTCTTGCCGTCGTAGCGACCGATCAGATCATGCCACGCCGTGGCATCGATCTCTGCCCGAGGAAACGTTACGCTGCCAAGCCCCGCGGCGCCGTGCACTTCAAAGCCGAATCGATCGCCGACGGCAAAGAGGTTGAAATTGATGGTGGCGTGCGTGCCCCGCTTGGCGAACAACGCCTGCCCCCAGCGCCCGCTCGGGTCGCAGGCCCGCAGGTACACCGTGCATTGACCGCCCTCGAGGTTGAGGTTCTTGCCAGCGTCGAAATAGCCGCCAGCCAGGCGGGCGACCTTCGCCCCAGGAGTCGCCCCGTCCCCCTCGGCGGCGACGTTCACCTGGATCTCACCGACCTGGGTGAGCGGATGCTTCGCGCCGTGCGCGCCGTCGCCCAGCCGCCAGTGGGCCGTGGCCTTCTCCAGCAAGGCGTCGCGCGTATCCGCCGCGCCGGCCGGAGTGGCAAGCCCGAGCATGGTCACGACGGCCAAGGCCGCCACCCCTACACAGGTTCTTGGTTTCAATGTGCTCGTTTGGGAGAGAGTTCAGGGATGAATTATTGACATAAGCATCGTGGCATTCTGTGGCGACCCCTTCGAGGCTTACTGCTATTACGCCATGGCGACGCCCCAGCCCAAACGGGTACCCACAGGACAGCTGTTTCCGGCCGAAAAACCACTGCTCTCGCATAAAATGCGACATCACTCGATCACGTGGCCGTGGACGCTGTATTGGTTCTCGAGCGTCTTGTGGCCGTCCCAGTTGCCCACCCCCTCCCCCATCGCGTAGCCGCCGTTGAAGAGCTGCACGAACCGCACGCCCTTCTCCACGAGCCGGCGGGCGAGGATGCAGTTGCGGGCGAACTTCGGGGCCGGCTTGTCGGTCGCCCTGCGGCCGGTGCGGCTCTGAACCCGTGCGCGGCGAAGAAGCCGGGCACCGCCGCCGTGAGGTTCGTGGACGTGAGTCGGGAGAGCGCGGGCGTCACGGGCCGTGCGCATCTCATCGGTCCATTCTGTCTCGGTTGGTAAGGACTTTTCTTCGGGTAAAGAGCCGCCTGCTACGGCGCGAGCGGTTCGACCGCGATCCGGTCGAACCAGGCCTGTCCTGGCGACTTCTTGTCGCCATCCACCTCCAGGCTCAAACTCTGGATGGGTTGGTCGTGCGGCAGCCGGTAGGTGACCGCTTCCTTGCCATCCACGACGACGCGGACGTCACGGTTTCGCAGTTCATAGACGCACTCGTGCCATTCGAGCGGTGCGACCGGCGTCTCGGAGACCTCTTCCAGCACGGTGTTCTGGAACTTCCGCGGCGCGGCCGGGGCGCCTGCCGTGGCCGCGACGGCTTCCGCGACGAGCGTGCGGTTGCCGTTCCAAAACCGGATGCCCGCCGGCCGCACGTCGACCGCGGCCACGTGGTTGTCGGTCGCCTCGTCGGGCTTGAGGCCCGGCGACGCGCCGCCGATCTTGATGCGGGCCGTGGCGTCGGGTCCCAACCGGAGGCGGCTCCGCACCCGCACGCCGCCCTGCTGGAGGGTCTCCTGAATGTCGCGAGGGAATTTCGCGCGGCGCGAAAGCCCTGCAGCATGCTTCTCGTCGGGAAAGTTCGTGCCGCGGATAGCGCCATCCTCGAGCTGCCACCACTCCCGCCGGGCGAACACGGTTTTCTCCCCTTGCGGCCAATGTCCCTCCACGCCCTGGGCCCACGTGCCGTCGGCCAGCCGGCCGAAGGGCACCCAGCGCTCGACCCACGACGCATCCGCGAAGTCCTCGGTCCATACGGCGGCCGAGTCCGCGGCCGGCGTCGATTCCCCGCCCGCGTCCTGCGCGGTGACCGGCCTGACGAGGCCGAAGGTGATCAGGCAGAGCGCTGCCGGCAACGGCGCATGGTGCATGCGGGTGAGGATGTTCGTGGCGTGAATGCGCATTGCGTCAGTCTCCCGGGGTCGCGCCGCGAAAATCGCGGCGCAGGCGAAATTCGAACTCCGGCCCGGAGTTCCTTCCCGGCCTGACGGTCACCCGCAACCCCGATGTCTCCACATCGGCATAGGCTTCGGGCAGCAGGCCGAGGATCACCACTCTCATCGCTTTGCCATCCGCATCGAGAACGTCCATCTCGCGTCGTGAAAACCACTGCTGCACCTGGCGCGACGGATCGTTTTCGGCGGGGCCAAACTGCGGTGGCACGGCATCGGGCCGCACGGAGGTGAATTTGTCGAGCATCACGGCATACTCGCCCGCGACCGCTCCTGCGCCGATCCTGCCGCCGCGGGTCGAGCTAAGCGTATAGGAGCCGTCGGCGAGTGTCTTGCCGAAGGCGCTGAGCCCCTCCCCCTTCACGACCGGCCTCAGCGACAAGCCCACTCCCTCGATCGGGCGCCCGTCGAGCGTGACCAAGCCCCTGACAGGATGCACCACTGGCCGGTTCGCGCGAGCGCCACAGCCGGGAGAGGCCAGCACGATCGTCGTCAGCACGACGAGCGGGCATGCGGCGGACAGGGGCGTGCGGGGGGTGGTATGCGGCATCATTCGGCAATTGTTTCGCCACCCCGTTGGCTGCCCAACTTGCCCCACACGCCGCCCCATCGGCTTGGGCCTGTGTAGTTGAACTGGTAGTAGGGGCTCGACGTCGGCGTGGTGACGAGCGCCAGCGACAGATCACCCGTGTCGATCGTCTCATTCACGAACCGGGTCGAACCATCGCACATCGCGACGTTCGCCCCGGACGGATGGTAGCTGCTGACTGATGGACCAGCACCACTCATGGAGACCGCTGACGCCGTGCACGTCGGGGCGTTGGGAGGCAGCACCGTCTGCACACTCACGAAGCGGGCGTCAAGCAACCGCGTGCCGGGAAGATTTGCGCCAGTCATACCGGTGACGATCACCCACGATGGGCTGGCCAGCTGCTGCAGGCACGCATCCGGCCTGGAAGTCTGGCCGAAGCCGGTGGCCAGCAGCATCCCCCCGCGGACGTCCGCGGAGTTCGACCGATAGACCGTGGCTTCGCCCAGGAGGACGGTCTTCGACAGGCCATCGGTTACCCGGCTCGCGTTCGACCAATTCCAGATCCCGCTCGCGCTCCCGAATGGGCCGCGCCGGGCCTTGGCGTCCGGCGAGAAGATGTCTCCGATGCTGCAGCGGTAATTGGTCGGCTCGCCCGACGGATCGCTATCCGGGGAAAAAATGTCGTCAGGGCACCGGAGTGCCGCCACGGCCACTCGGCGAAGTGCAGGTACCCCCCAAGGGTTCGACGTTGCCGTGACCAAGGTCGCGAAATTCGCGTTATACACGTCCTGTTGGTCGATGTACGGAAGCGTATCCCACAAAAACGAGACGTACAGATTCAGATCCTTGCCGGAGCCATTCGACGGATACCATCGTTTCACAGACTCGTAGTTGATCACGCCGAGGGCGAGCTGGCGCAGATTGTTCGCACACGCCGCGCGCCGTCCAGCCTGGCGAGCTCCCTGCAACGACGGCAGCAGCAGGCCGACGAGCACGCCGATGATCGCGATCACGACGAGCAGTTCGATGAGCGTCATGCCGCGCCGCAGATGTGACCGAAGCATGGCTCGAGAACCTTCGCACGAATCGCGACATAAACGGGTTCCTTCCCCCGTCTCCTCAACACTTCAGTGTAATGGGCGGCGAACGCTCCTTTCAGTCAATTCCTGAAACTTTTCGGTCAGCCGCTGCGGTGAGAAGCAGTTCCCGGGTCGAGGGACCTTGCGTGGGGTCATGGAGCATGGACGAGCGAAGCGGCAGTCGCTACTTTTTCAAAAACGCGATGATGGCGTCGTGGAGAAAGGGGTGCGCGATGGGCGGGGCCCCGGGATAGGCAAGTTCGCAAGGGACACGGACGGCCTCGAGCCTCGCTTGGAGATGAACGCCAAAAGTGGCCGAGTGAACACGATCGTGCTCTTCACCGGGGACGGACGGCGGCGGCGACTCATAACAGAGATAGACAGGTGGATCGTCGGCCGACACGAGTGAATACGGCGAGTACTCCTCAATCCACGGCAAGATCTTCTCCCGGGCTGCCAGGAAACGGGCAAATGCATCGTCCTTTCCAGCGGGCTCAGCGACGAAGCCGAACGCGTGGCCGCCGTAGCCGAGGCCGGGGATCCACGTCCGAACGTGGTCGGGGTCGAGCGATGTTTGGGCATTCCGCACGGCGACCGCAAGTGGCCGCGTCGACTCCCGGGCCACGGGATCGGCACTCCCAGGATCGGCAAGGTCGTCGTGCAACGCGAGCCACAATGCCGAGCACCCGCCAGCCGACCCTCCGCCGACGACGATCCGCTCCTTGTCGATGCCCCACTCCGCGGCCTTGCTCCTTACGAACTGCAGCGCCCGTGCAGCATCGTGGAGCGGCGCCTTCACGGGCGGCTCGATGCCCTCTGCGATCGCCTCGGTGATGAACCGGTATTCAACCGATGCCACCGAAATGCCGGCGGCCAGCACGGGCTCGAGAGTGCCGGAGAGCTTGGTGAACCGATCCCCGCCTTGCCAGCCGCCGCCGTGGATGAACAACAAGAGTGGCGATAGGTCGCCCGTATCGGCAGCGTTTGTTTTCCAGACGTGCAGCAGCTGCTTTGGATGGTTTCCGTATCGCACGTCGGCATGGGTCGGCATTGGCAGGGCGTCGCCCGCACGGTCGGCCGCTGGCGGGGCGACCGCCGCCGGTGCGGACTGCGCGGCAGGCAAGCGGGGCAGCCGCACCTGCGGATGCTTTCGGAGGATGGCGAGCGTCTCGGGCGGCACGTCGGCGAGCCCCGTCAGGTGCAGCCTGCCACGATGGACGGAGAGCGCCGTCGCCGCCGCGGGTGAAACTTCCTTCAAAGCTCGCAGCGCGATCTCGCCGTCGTAGGCCGCGAGCGCCGCAGCCGTCTCGGGCGAGAGCCGCTCGAGACCATTGAGAATCAGCGACCCTCCCTTGCGTTTGGCGAGCGCGGCCGCGGCGGCCGGGTCGAGATCAGCGAGCTCGTTGAGCACGAGCACCCCCTGCTGGGCGGCGAGTGCATCCGCCACGGCGGGCTCGAGCCGGGGGAGGGCGGCGAACCAGAGAACGGAGTGGCCCCTTTCGACTCGTTGAAACACATGGCCCGGCCGTGTCCGGTCCTGGAACACCCCTTCGTTCGTCGCCAGGATCGCCGCGATCTCCGGAGAGACTTCCGTGACGCCGACCTTGAACTCACCCCATTGGCCGGCGAGCTTGCGGGCCAGATCCGGCGAGTCGAGCCGCTGGAGGGCGGGCAGCCGCAGATTGCCGACATGGGTCGCGAGCGCGGCGGCCGTCTCCGGCGAGATCTGCCGCAGGGCCCGAAAGTCGAGATCGAACTGCCCAAAGCCTCCCACGGGCTTGTGGGCCGCGAGGGCCCGGGCCGCCTCGGGTGAAAGCTCGTCCAGCGCCGTGAAGCGGATCACGGCCACGTGCGTGGCGAGTTCGGCCGCTGCCGCCGCGTCGAGCTCCACGAGCGCGTCGAACTGGAGCGTCGATTTGCGGGCGGCATACTCGCGAGCCTGGTCGACGGTGAGCGACGTCACCTTTTCCGGGGCAGGCAGCGGCGCAGCGCCTGCCACGGATGCGATCAACGCTATCAGCACGGCGAGGGCTACTTCCATGCGAAGAGTTCGCTTTCGCAACAGAGCACGACGAGGTCCCGCAGGCGATAGCCGTCAGGAGCCGCCCGGGCGAGGATCCGGCGGATCGCCGGCCGGTCGGCCACGTCGAGCTCGCGGCCGAGGGCCATGACGAGCAGTTTTTCGACCAGACAGCGGGCGAACCGCTCCGGCCGCTCGACGAGCAGCCGCTTGAACTCCGTGACGTCTTTGAACGCTTCCCCGGAAAGTTCTCCGCTCGGATCAACAGGCGGCTTTTTCTCGGTGTCAGAGTAGGCGTCGCGCCAGCGGCCGATCGCGTCGAACGACTCGAGGGCGAAGCCCGGCGGGTCGATGAGGGCGTGGCAGGTGGCGCAGGCGGCGACCGCGCGGTGTTTTTCCAGGCGTTCGCGGATCGTCGTCGCCCCGCGGATGTCGGGCTCGATCACGGGCACGTCGGGCGGTGGCGGGGGTGGCGGCGAACCAAGAATGTTTTCGAGCACCCACGCGCCGCGGATCACGGGAGACGTGTCGACGCCGTTGGCGGTGAGCGTGAGGATGCTCGCCTGCCCGAGCAGGCCGCCGCGACGGTGATCGGGGAGCGACACGAGGGCGAAGCCCGTCTGCTGGCGCGAGCGCGATGGCGCCGTGCCGAACGCGTCGGGCGTGAGATCCCGCGGGTCGAGCCCCTCCACCGGCTTGCCGAGCGCCGCCTCGAACGCTTCGGGCGGGATGCCGTAGAGCCGGGCGAGCCCCGCGTTCACGATCGTCTCGTCGGCGTCGAGCAGCCGTACGGCCGGGGCGTTGGTGGCGAGCAGTTGCTGAAACAAGAGCCGCGTCTCCCGCCGCATCGCGGGCTCGAGATCGTCGTCGTAATAGGCCCGGAACTTCGCCACATCGGGCGCCATGCTCCCGAGCTTCCAGAGCGCGAGCCAGCCGTCGAGGAAGGCGTCGATGAAGCGGTCGCTCGTGGGGGCGGCGAGCAGCCGCTCAGCCTCGGTGCGACGGACGGTCGGGTCACCGAGCCGGCCGGCCGTCGCCAGCGTCCGCAGCCGGTCGTCGGGCTGCGACACCGCCAGGAAATAGGAGAGCCGCGCGGCCAATTCATATTCGTCGAGCCGCGGCTCCTTCTCCTCGCGGTAGAGGAAAGCAGGCGCGCAGAGCACGCCCGTGAGGCCCCGCGTGATCGCCGCTTCGGCCGGCTCGCCGACGGCCTCGGCCGATCGCACGAGCGTCACGAGCGGGGCGACCTCGTCACGATCGACCGGCCGCCGCCAGGCCTTCGTGGCAAAGGCGTGCAGCACCTCCTCGGCCCGGTCGCTCCGATACGGCTCGCCGCCGAAGATCGCTTGGTGGCTGCGGGGTGGCCACTCCGCTTCGAGTGGTCCCTCGATGGCGACCTGCATCACACGAATCCGGGGCGTCTCCACCCACATCGGGATCGTCATGCCCCTCGCGTTGTCGATGACATGCGTTTCAAAACGGTCGAGGTCGTCCTTGTCCAGGAGGGCAAACCGGTTTTCGTAGAAATAGGTGTTGAGCCGGTAGTTGCCCGGACTCGCCCCGTTCGGAAAGACGAACCGCGGATACTCGCCCGTGTCGAGCCAGGCCTCGCACTCGAGCCACACCGGCTCGTCGTCGGGGAGATCCCAATGGCCGAGTTCCCGCTCCGCCTGCTGCTGGTGCGTGGCGATGAATCTCGCCGGACCTTCGTTCTCGGGCTTGGTGTAGTCGATGCCCCGCAGGGACCCCGACACGACCTGCAGCCGCAAGGGCTTGCCGTCCTCCCACTCGCCCTCGGGCCCGAGCGGGAACTTCGTCGGCAGCCGCATGTCGGCCGTGCGAAACTTGGCCTCGGCGTGAATCCGAATTCGGTAGCGGCCCGGATGCGGCATCCCCGCCCGCACCTCATCGAGGGGTACGTAGCCGCTGAGCGGTGAGTCGCCGGGGCGTTCGAGCAGGGTCTGCCACGGCTGGGGCTCTTTGGCCACGTGCGAATACCAGCGGGCCTCATCGAATAGATAAAACAGTCCTTTGTCTTTGAAAAACGGTGGTCGAAGATCCCATGACTTCCCCTCCGGCCGGGGCTCGAAGTGCACGGCGCGGCCGATGGCCGCCTCGGTGGCCTCGAGGTATTTCCGGGTGAGAAAGCCCGACGTCACGAGCGACTCGCCGTTGGTGGCAAACCCGTGTGTGCGAACGTCGTCGGGAAAGCCGTCCGCCGGATCGAACCCCGGCGCATCGAGTTGGAGCAAGTCCTTGATCGTGTTGCGGTATTCGTCGCGGTTGAGCCGGCGGAAGACGGTGCGGTGCCGCGCGTCATCCTTTTGCGCATGAACTGCAAGCCGCTCCTCGAGATCGAGAACCGCGGCCCGCCGCTCGTCGTCCGTGGGAGGCTCGGCGTCGGGGGGCGGCATCCGCTCGGTGTCGAGTTCGTGAAGCACCTTCCGCCAGAGCGCGAAGTTCTCCGCCGTCACTGTGGCGTCGAGGCCGGCGAGCGACACGTCCCCTTCCTGCGTGCCTGCATCATGGCAATCAAGACAGCGGGCGGCGACGACCCGCGTGGCCGGTGATTCGGCTGCCATCGTTGCTCCGCCGCCGGCGGTGAGCCAGACGCCCCCCGCGATCAGCACCCAAGCCCGGCTCGAGCCCCTGCGCATTGAGCCGCTCCTCACCCGATTGCGTCGAGCGTGCCCGTGCTGCGATTGAAGCGGTCGGTCTCGATGCCGAACCGCCGGGCCATCGTGAGATAGAGGTTGCAGAGGGGCGCCTTCTTCTCCTTCTCGGCCGGCATGGCCACATGGGTGCGATGCTGGTAGCCCCCGCCCGCGACGAGGATCGGCAGGTTCAGCGTCGTGTGGGCACTGCCATCGCTCATGCCGCTGCCGAAGAGCACCTGCGTCGAGTCGAGCAGGTCGGCGGCGGCGAGGCGGTCGAGGAACCGGGCGAGTTGCACCATCTGATACCGCTCGATCTTCCGCATCCCGGCCATGAGCGTGGGGTCTTTGCCATGATGCGAGCAGCCGTGGTAGCTGCTCTCGCCGCCGACGCCGGCGGTGTCGAACGAGCCCGGCACCTCGATCGTCGCCACGCGGGTGGAGTCGGTCTGCAGGGCCAGCACGACCAGGTCGCAGAGGATCGGCACCTGCGCCGTGACCGAGCCGTCGCGGGGCTCCTCGATCCCCACGGCGGGGCGGGGCTGCGACAGCCAGCTCTTCTCCTGCTGGAGCGTCGTCTCCACCTCGCGGACGCTCGTCAGATACTGGTCGAACTTCCGCCGATCGCCGGCGGAGAGCCGCGGCTCCATGCCGCGGGCCTGGTCGAGCACCGCGTCGAGGATCGAGCCGCGGCGGTCGTAGACGGCCCCCTGCTTGGCGGCGACCTCCGGCGGGTCGTCGCGGAAGAGCAGCCGAAACACTTCGCTGACCTTCTGGATCGGCGGCACGAGCACGCCGCTCCGGGTCCAGGAGAGCTCCACGCCCCCGGTGCCGGTCGGCCCCGCGGCGGTGTTGAGCACGGGAAACCGCGTCTGGCCGGTGCCGGCGCGGCCGAGGAACTGGTCGAGCGTGATGTTGCCGTCGGGCATCGAGGCGGCATCGGCCGACTTCACGCCCGAGAGAAACATGTGCGTCGCCCCGTGGCCGCCGTTGTAGCCGTGGTCGAGGTTCGAGAACACGGTGAATCGGCCACGGTGCTTTTCGAGCGGGGCCATGTTGGCCGGCAGCTTCGCGTCGTGCCCTTCGCCCACGGGATAGAAGTCCTCCGCGAGCATCCCGAACGGGTTGGCCATGCAGACAAACCGCCGCGCAGCGGGGGCGTCGGCGGCATGTCCGAGCGATTCGAGAAGCGGCAGCGAGAGGCACACCCCCCCCGCTCGCAGGGCGGTTCGGCGGCTGACAAGCATCGGTCGTGACTGCTGATTGATCATGGTTCGACTCTCGTCGGAATAGTGTACAAGCCGCCTGGAGAGGACTTGGGAATTGATCGAAAAGTACCAAGGTTTGACCCGAAATTTTTCGGGGCCTGGACTATTCTTTTCCAGGTGGCGTGTAAGGCGGAAAGCCCCGCATAGTCGATGCCGTCGGAGTGCGAACTGGAGGAGACTTCACATGGTTATGGAACTTCCGAGCGTTCCGAGTTAGGTATTGGATCCACGTCGACGTGTCGCGCCGTGGGCATCTGCAGTCGTTGCAGCCTGCCTGGGGATACTGAACGCGGGCGAGGCCCAAGCGCAGGCGATCATCTACACGTGGGACGGCGGCGCGAGCACGAGCAACTGGTTCGATGCTGCCAACTGGAGTTCGGACACGCTGCCGGGCACGACGCAGTCGGGGTCGACCACCGTCAATCAGGCGCTGATCGGCAACGTGGGCGGCACGATCGACTACACGCCCGGCTCGCCCACGTCGTTCGACTACCTCAACATCACGAAGTCCGACACGACATCGCAGTTGACGATCAACCTCAACGGCAATCTGACGACGCTGCACGCGCAGGGCGCGGCGTACGCAAGTGTCGGCGACGCAATCGGTGGCGGCGGCAACCTCGTGTTCAACGTCAAGTCGGGCACGTATTCGATCCGGAACATCGCCTTCGGTTTCAGCGGCAGCCAGTTCAACATCGACTCGGGAGCGTCGGTCGTAACGCAGGATAACTCGATCCAGGCGAACCGGCCCACCGCCGTGTTTTCCGGTACGCTGACGGTCCGCGGCACGCTCACGAACTTTCCAGGCTCCGGCAGCGGCACGACGGCGGCAATCACGCGTGGCTCAGGAATCGTCCTCAATAACGGCAACGTGGTCGTCGACGGCGGGACGGCGAACCTCAACAGCATAGGTTTTCACAACGCTGCATCATCCTCCGATCCCCTTACGTTCAGCGTCGTGAACAACGGCAATGCCGTCGTCTACTTCGGCGGGGGGAGCATAGTCGGTGGCAACGTCAACAATGCCACAGGCTACGACACCCGGATCTCGGTCTCGAGCGGGTCGTTCATCAACAACGACACGCTCCGTGTCGGCGCAGTAAACGGTAGTGGTACATCTCGGCCCGGCACGGGGCGGGTGACGGTCTCCGGAGGGGCATTCAACCAGAATGGTGCCCTGTACATCGGCGATGGGCGCGTCGGCATCGTCGAGATCAGTGGCGCGTCGACCACATTCACGAGCCCCGGCGACGTGTTCGTCGGCGGCGGCCGGACGAGCACCGATGCCGCGCCGACCACCGGCGCCACCACGAGCGGCACGCTCACGATCGCCTCAGGCACCGTCACGATCAGCAATCCAAACGCCGGCACTGTGTACACGTCGACCCAAACCGGGCGGGTAGCCAGCACCGCCGCCCTCTATTTTGGCGTTGCCAACGGCACCTGGGATGGCGAATACAACGGCCAGCGGGTCGTCTTCAACACCCTCAGTGGCGCGGGGAGCGGCCTGGCCACCAGCACGGTCTACTACACGGCGGATGCCAACACCATCGGAGTCAACGCCCGCAGCACGTTCGGCGTCGCGGCGACGAGTGGTGGCGCCGTAACCACCGGAGCCACGGGCTACACCGGAGCCACCTACCGCACGCTCGCCGCCCGGCTGCTCGTGGGTAACACGATGACGTTCAGCGGCACGTCGTTCGTGATCCCCGGCACGCTCAACCTGAGCGGTGGCCGGCTCGTCGCGGACGAGTTCGTGGCGAACCAGGGGGCCAACAGCACGATCAACTTCACCGGCGGCTCCTTCCGGATCAACACGCCGAGCGACGTCAACACTGGCAGCCAGCTCCAGGTGGGCAACGGCACGCTGGCGGCCGTGCTCGACATCGCCGGCGGCACCAACTCCTTCGCCCAGGGCTTGCGAATCAACAACAACGCCACGCTGATGGGCTCGGGCACGATCTCGGCCGGCACCGTCACGATCGCCTCCGGCGGCGTGCACTCCCCCGGCAACTCCCCCGGCATCCAGACCGTCGCGGCCGAGACCTGGCAGTCGGGGGGCATCTACCTCTGGGAGATCAACGCCCTGGCCGGCGTGGCGGGCACGAGCTGGGACCAGATCAACGTCACGGGGCTGCTCGACCTGTCTGGCCTCTCGGCAGAGAGCCCGTTCATCCTCGACCTGACGACGCTCACCGGCTCCAACACGCCGGGGGCTCTTGCAACCCCCTTCGACAACGGCACCTACACGTTCCAAATTGCGAGTTACGGATCGCTCAATTCGCCCCTCGGCACGGCGGCTAACACCGACCTCAGCGACCTCTTCGACATCCGCTTCACGAACTGGGTTTCACCGCAGCCCACCGGCGGGTCGGTGCGGATCAACGGCAGCGGCACTGGCCTGGAGCTCGTGATCGTGCCCGAGCCGGGCGCGATCGCGCTGGCGGGCATCGGCATCGCCGTCGCGGCCTGGGCCCTCCGGCGACGAGCGTAGGACAGGCTTCAGCCTGTCGCCGCATGCGGCCGCTCGGGCGTCATGGGTCGACGAGGTTCAGCGCGAGCGTCTCCGCCGCGGCCCGCATCCTGCGATCCGTGGACACGATGTCGCGAATGCCCGCGAGCCGCGCGGCCGCGAGATGGATTCCGTCCAGGGTTCGGATCGCAACCGGTTCGGAGGCCGAGACGCAGCGCTCGAGCACGTCCCGCGCGGCCTGCGCGACGTCGGGGCCCCAGGGAAGCACCATGAATCGTCCCTCGTCGGCATCGCGGTCGAAGCGGGCCGTCAGGTGGCCGGCAACCTTTGGCAGAATCTCGCCGCGGATCTCCTTCTGCCGAAGCGCATACGCCATCTCGAGCCGGTGCATGAAGCAGATGGCGATCACAGGCCGGTTCCCGAGCAGCGATCGGTAGGCAGCCGAGTCTGGCTCCGGCGCATAGCATTTCAGGAGCGCGGAGGTATCCCAGTAGATCGGCGAGTTCCCGCTGACCGGCATCGCTGCTCAGCCTCGCTCTGCTCGCAGGCCGTCCCAGACCTTCTGCGGCGTGCTCCGCAGTTCACCGCATCGCGCGGCCTCCGCCTCGTCGGCGAGCTCGCTGAGCCACGCGCGGACATCTCGCGCCGACGCGACCGGGCTCGCGAGCCCCGTCAACCGGGCGGCGGGCTTGCCGCGAACCGTGATGATGACCTCCTCACCGCCGGCCGCGCGCTGCACGAGCAGGCTCAAATGTGCCTTGGCGTCCCGCAAATTCGTGATCATGTGGTCATTGTAGTCTCCTCGTAGCACGGCGGCAACGGCAACCGGCTGCCGGTGCCCTGCCGTTCGATCACCATCACACGCTCACCCCGACGTCCCGACATCACGCGCGGGTCGTGGAAAGATCGGGACAGGGCCAAAGCGCGCTGCGGCTGGCACTCTTGGGTTTTTCCTTGGAGGTTTCGTGTCACGGCCATGGGTGCGGCCGTGCATCAGCGGTAGAGTCGGGAAACCACCGTCACCGCGATTCCTTCGCGATCGCCAAGAAGTCCATCATGAAATATGCGAGCGTCGTTCCGCGCCGGCAGCCAGCGGCTGCCGCAGCCAGAGCCACCGACGTGCGTGTGACCGGCGCGGCGCTGTTTCTGCTTCCGGTGAAACTCCGGGTGCCGCTGCGCTTCGGCGGCCAGGTGGTTGAAGAAGTGACCTGCGCCCGCGTGGCCGTGGAGGTGTGCACAGCGCGAGGTGTGCGGGCGATCGGCTGGGGCGAGACGCCGCTCTCCGTGCAGTGGGGATGGCCGTCGAGCCTGCCCCAAGCCCGCCGGCACGATGCGATGGTCAGGCTGGCGGCGGCCTGCGTGGAGGCGATCTGCGACTGGCCCGAGGCCGGCCACGCCCTGGAAATCGGCCACGCCTTTGAAACGTGCCGCCTCACGGATCTTGCGCGAGACGCGAGCGACTCCGCCGACGCGGCCATCCCCCGGCTCGCAGCCCTGATTTGCTTGAGCCCCGTCGATCTGGCCCTCCACGACGCCTATGGAAAGGCCAATCGGATCGACACGTTCACGAGCTACACCACGGAGTACATGAGCCGCGATCTCGCCGCGTTGTTCGCAGGGCCTGACGGCGCGGGAGAGGCGCCGGACGAAGCCGATCGCGACACCTTCACCGGGCGGTTTCCGGCCGATTTTCTCGCGGCCCGGCCCGCCACCGCACTGCTGGCGTGGCATCTCGTGGGCGGCCTCGATCCCCTGGAGGCGGCCGACCTGTCCGGAGGGGAGCCCGATGACGGGCATCCGCTCCTGCTCGCCGACTGGATCCGGCGCGACGGCCTCACGTGCCTGAAGGTGAAACTCCGCGGCGACGATTTTGACTGGGACGTTTCCCGGCTGCTCCGCGTGGGCAGGCTCGGGCTCTCCCACGGCGTGACGAGGCTCTGCGCCGATTTCAACTGCACGGTCTCGGACACCGCCTACGTGCACGAGGTGCTCGATGCGGTCGCGACGGACGAGCCGGCGGTCGCGGCCCGGCTGCTATACGTCGAGCAGCCCTTCCCGTATGACCTCGCCGCCCACCCGATCGACGTCCACTCGCTCTCCGGCCGCACGCGGCTGTTTCTCGACGAGAGCGCGCACGACTGGCGGCATGTGGAGGCCGGTCGGCGGCTGGGCTGGAACGGCGTGGCCCTCAAGACCTGCAAGACGATGTCGGGCGCGCTCCTCTCCCTCGCCTGGGCGCGGGCCCATGGCATGGACATCATGGTGCAGGATCTCACGAACCCGATGCTGGCGATGCTGCCGCACGTGCGTCTGGCGGCCCATGCCCGCACGCTCGCCGGCGTGGAGACCAACGCCTCGCAGTTCTATCCCGCCGCCTCGACGCCCGAGGCCAGCGTGCATCCCGGCATCTACCGCCGCCGCGGCGGGATGATCGACCTGCGGTCACTCGCCGGCCCCGGCTTCGGGATGCGGGTCGAGGAAATTCCCCGCACGCTTCCCGCCCCACTGGTGGCGACCGGCTCGCTCGCGTCGGGCGGCTGGGCCGCAGGCGCCCTCTCCTGACTCGTCCCCTGCAGTCCGCCGGCAACCGACCGAGATTCGTCCATGGATGCCGCTCACCGCACCACTGCCGGGCCTGACGCCACGGCCCGCAGTCGCTGGATGGCGCTGGCTGCGGCCCTGCTCGGCTGGATGTTCGACGGCTTCGAGATCGGCATGTTTCCGCTGGTGGGCCGGCCGGCGCTCGGCGAGCTGCTCGCCGGCGCCTCGAAGGCCGATATCGACGGCTGGTTCGGCGTGATCATGGCGGTGTTTCTCATCGGCGCGGCCACCGGGGGCGTGGTGTTCGGCTGGCTGGGCGACCGGATCGGCCGGGTGCGGGCGATGTCGCTCTCCATCCTCACCTACGCGCTGTTCACCGGCGCCTGCGGCCTGGCCACCGAGGCCTGGCACATCGCCGTGCTGCGGTTCATCGCCTCGCTGGGCATGGGGGGTGAGTGGTCGCTGGGCGTGGCGCTGGTGAACGAGATGTGGTCGGAACGGTCGCGCGGCTGGATCGCAGGATTGATCGGCGCGGCATCGAACGTCGGGATCGGCCTGGTGCCCGTGGTGAGCATCATGCTGGGGACGTTGATCACGGGCGCCCGCAGCGGCTTGGAGACGGTGCTGCCGACGGAATGGGTGGAATCGCTGCTCGCGAATCAGGCCTGGCGGTTATTGATGATCGCCGGCGCGCTGCCGGCGATCCTCGTGTTTTTCATCCGCGCCTGCGTGCCGGAATCACACCGCTGGGAGGAGGAGCGGCGTAGCGGCCGGACGGCGCACTGGGCCGGCCGTGACTTACTGGCGACGGTGGCGGGCGCGGCCGGGGCTGCGGCGGTGATCGCTGTCTGGTCGCCGGCGATCGACTCGCGCCTCGCCCGCGCAGTGGTGACGCCGCTCGGCATCCTGGCCGCCTACCGCGGCTTCCTCCATCCGGTGCTCATGTATCTTTCCCGTGCACTCAAGGCCGGCGAGATCCCGGCGGGCGAGGTGGCCATGCTGAAGCGCCGGCTGCTGCAGGGGGCCATACTGGCCGGGGTGGCGCTGCTCGGCACGTGGGGGTCGCTCCAGTGGGCGCCGAGCTGGGCGATCGAGCTGACCCGCGACACGCCGCAGACGTTCGCCAAGGAATACACGCAGCTCGCCTCCTCGATCGGCGCGGTGATCGGCACCGTGACCGCGGCGAGCCTGGCCGGGCGACTGGGCCGCCGCCTGACCTACGCCCTGCTCTGCCTCGGGTCGGTGGCGGCGCTCGTGTGGCTCTATCAGGGCCACGCCGAATTCAACCGCGCTTTCCTGGGGGCCGTCTGCCTGGCCGGCGGCGTGACGGCCGCTTTCTACGGCTGGTTTCCGCTCTATCTGCCGGAGTTGTTTCCCACCGCCATCCGGGCCACCAGCCAGGGCTTCGCCTACAACTTCGGCCGCGTGGTCGCCGCCATCGGCACGCTCCAGACGGCCCAGCTGATGGGGCTCTTTGGCGGTAGTTTTCCGGCGGCCGGTTCGATTCTTTCCGGTATCTATCTTTTGGGCGCGGCGTTTGTGTGGTTGTGCCCTGAAACGACCGGCCTCCGGGAGCGGAGCGAGCCGTGAGGCGGAGAGACCTGATGCGCCTTGGCATTGCCGCAGCGTCGGGCGCCGCCCTACCGGCGCACGGCGGGCCG